>Ga0207691_10000062_pt1 | contig 85448 bp, 79 predicted proteins | sample KBSM13metaG_FD_184327 | JGI IMG/M metagenome (GOLD analysis project Ga0207691, IMG submission 184327) | Miscanthus rhizosphere microbial communities from Kellogg Biological Station, Michigan, USA - KBS M1-3 metaG (SPAdes) (version 2) | ecosystem: Host-associated > Plants > Roots > Rhizosphere >...
GCGAGTTCAAAGAGGTCGATAAGAAGATGGACGCCGGCTTCGCGCTGGCCAATAAGAAGATGGGCGAGGGGTTCGCGCAGGCGAACAAGAAGATGGACGCTGGCTTTGCCAAGGTCGATGCCGACATCCGCGAAATCCGTTCCGGCATGAACCGGTTGATGTGGGGTCTGCTGGCTGCCGCGGCCAGCATCATCGCCGCCCTGATCAGCAGCAACGTCTTGTAGTTCGCGGTAGCGCTGGGGGTCAGGGCGAATCGGCGGCCCCGAGGCGCTACCGCGGAGGCCTGCACGGCTCCCAGATCCGCTTCGGGCACGGGGATCAAGTCGTCCGGGAAGTTCGGGCCGACGTGAAGGAGCGCTTCGACAAGCTCGTCACCAAGTTCGACCGGCTGACGCTGGGCCTACTTCTTTCGGCTCTCGGCATCATCGGCGCCATGATCGCCAAGACAGTTTTCTAGCCAAGCACGCGAGGTCGACGCATGCTCCTGAGGAGAGAACCGCCTGTAGCTTTGATGTTCATGGCCCTCAGGAGGAGAAACGCGTTCTCCGTGATGGAATTGGCGGTCTGGGCAGTCGGCGTCCGTCCCACGCTGGACGCGTCGAGGCCAGGCAATCATCCAGCTCTTTCTTGGAGATCTTCTCCGCCCCTCTAGCAGATTCCAGCCTGGTGAGCAGCCATTGGGAAGATTTTCGGATGCTCTCACGCAGGACTTCGCTTAGAGGGCGTGGCGTACTGAGAACCTGTAGCGCAGGCTAGCCGATGTCCAACTGACAGCTCAGTTTTTTTGCACATCGCACTCGCCAGTAGCAGCCGATTGAACCACACTGCTCAGCTTGCGCCGGGATACAGAGTTCCGGTGCTTCCGTAATGGAAGGAGACACAATGTCACAGTTGTTTCGGCGATCTAAGCTCTTGATCGCTCTTGCAGCCTGCATAGCTTCACTCAGTCTTGGCCTTTTGGGCCCTGGGACCGCACAGGCTGGATGGGGGAACTTCTGCAATCCGGTCACTCTTGGGGGTTGGGCGGAATGCCGCGGCCCTTTGGTCAAAATCAACCAAGCCTATGGCTGGGGAGACCAGCATTCGGTTTGCGTCGGATTGGCTCCTCTTCCTTCGACGTACAATTGTTCCTCCGGACCCGGTGCAGGTGTCTACTCGGACAAAATGGAATACCAGCAGTGGTGGCCAGCCATTAGCAACCATGCTGCGGGGTCAAACACTGTTCACGGAGTCTTTCTGTACCCGTGATCCTACGGGTGCGGGGTCACCCGTGACCCCGCACCAAACTTTGAAGTCTTTCAGCAACACCTATTTTCTGTTGATACTTGTTGTCATGGCTGGGTGTGGACAGGCAACTGACACAACTACGCTAGAAAGGTCCACGGTCCCAAGGGCAGTGGAAAGCTTCCATCTCCTTAGAACGCCTTCTAATGATATGCCGCTGGTTGTCCGAACGCACCTTTCGAACATCCTCGTCGGCCAACTCAATGAGCAGATCAACCCCACGCTCGTTCATCGCACTAATACGGGTAAGGGAGCCGTGTGGGTGTTTCGAACTGATCATGCATTGTGCCTCGCTCAAGACGGCCGTGGGGCAGTAGGCTGCTCCACGTTTTCCCGCGCGCGATCGCATGGCATTTCTCTTGGGATCTTTTCTCCACCTACTTCCACTGTTCCGCGACCCCATAACTTCTTGCTAATTGGTCTGGTGCCCGATGGAATCAAACGGGTTGAGGTGACCGTTGGGAATCGTAGACGAACCGTGGAGGTGCACAACAATTTATTTGCCGCGTCCGGTGACCAGCCGGTTAATGTAGGGGACTGGTCACGACAGAGCGAGCCTAAGCACTGACTTCCTTAGTCCTCAGCGCTGTTCAAACGTATGCTGGTACTGCGTGGAGGGGGCGTTGCCGTAGATCGGTTGGAAGGGTTCCTGCTGCTTGCAGGGTGGGGCGGCTACTCCTGAGGTGCTGGTCTGTCCAGCGAAGGCGTACTGTTGAATCCGTTCGAAGAGGAGCTTGGCATTTTCATCCTGGGTTCTGGTGACTTCTCCCGTTTGTTCGTTTCGACTCTCCACCGTCCGTTCTTTGAAAGCGGGGTCTTCCCAATCGTTGGGATCCAAGGTCGCGATGATGCCGGTAGTGCACTGCCGCGTCTCGAAGCTTGGGAGACCGGCGACTAGTCCTTCGGCCCATTTCGGAGGGCTGTAGGCGCTCGTGCGATTGATCGTCAAGCGACGGGGATAGGTGGACACCGTTTCCGGCGTCATCCCGCCAACCGCACGAAGATAATTTGGCGGCTCTTCAACTTCCTGTTCAGTGGTGAGGATCCCGTTGAAGGTTGCGGCGACATTGCCGAAGAAGGACGCAAGATCAACCCTGTAGAGCTTGAGTCCAACTAGGATCGGGTTGAGGTTACGCAGGAAGGGGTCAATGGCTCGGAGGAGGGGCGGAAATTCGTCGCGGAAGATCTTGCGAAACGCGGCGAACCCTGAGGGTGCACGCTTGATCACCGGTCCGAGACCTTCGAAGAAAGCCTTGGATTCAGGCGCGAGCTTTGAAAGAGCGATCAAGGTGGGAGAGAGTTCTTCTGCCGCCGGCACCAGTTGGCGCATCAATGGGTCGGCATTCACCGAGAAGTCTCTCAGCTGAGCCACCGTGGTTCTTGACTCGTCGAGGAAGGTGGGGAAGGCGCGGAACAGAGCTTCGATGTCTCGGTCCCGGCGGGCGGTCGTCTGAAAGACGGTGTTAGAACTCTGAATCAAATCGGCAAGCTCACCGTTTCGACCTCTCAGGGCCTGAAAGGTGGTGGCTCCATTGCGGAACAGCTCCCCTACCGCCAGGCGCTGACTGTCGAGAACTCGGAACAATTTGTCGAATTCGGTGAAGGTCGGCTCAAGGCCACCGATCGCATAAGAAAGGTTCTGGCCTTGACCGTTGATCGCGATGGCTGCTTCCTGCATCCACTGCTGGAAGGCCGTGCGGGTTTCAGCGTTGAAGGTGCGGAAGATCTCGTCGAGCTGTACCGATTCGGCAACGTTTGCCTCGGGCAAAGTACCGCCGTCCTCGAGCTCTTCCCCTTCACGTGAGCCGGGCGTCAATTCGATGTAGGTCTCGCCGAGAAGGGTCTTCGTTCGGAGTATCGCTCGAGTCGACTCCGGGAGGGGGGCGTAGCGATCGTCGATCGCCGCAGTCGCCAGGGCCTGCTTGCCATTCGGTGCCAGCTCGATTTTCTGCACTTTGCCGACATTGACGCCGGAAATGCGGACATCGGACTGTTCCGCGAGCTGCGTTGCCTCGTTGAAGGGGACTTTGACCTCATAGGTCTTCGCTCGGAAGGGAGTTGGGCCGCCGAAGGTGACCCAAAGGAAAAGAAGGATTCCAAAGCAGGACAGCGCGAAGCCGGTGATTACCAATAGCTGAGTCGTGCTCGGTGCGCGCTTGCTCATTTCTGAGAAGTCCGTTCAACGTATTCGCAGGTTCCATTCGGATTCTCCACGGGGAATGAAACCGGTATCTCCTCTTTCCGCGGCAATCCAGAGGCTTCGAGCAACGTCTGCAGAAAGGCTTTCCCTTGTGCGGTTTTTTCTGCTACGAAGCCATAGCCGAGACTAGCGCCGGTGCAGGAGATCATGGTCATGCCCCTGAGCAGTGGACCCCCAGCGTCCCCCAAAGTAAACGCCGTGTTGAAATTGTGATTAAGCCATGGCAGGTAAAAAAGGAAGCCTTCCCGTGAGCCCTTTGGGTTGTAGCTCAGCTCGTTGAGGAAGGAGTTGAAGCCGCCCAAGGAGTTGCCGAAACTGCGAACAGTCTTTTCAAATGGCTCTGCCGCTTCGGCGCCGTGCCTCAGCACCGGGCGGATTTCGCGGGTGAACGGGCGGATCTGATCGCGAATGGGGGGCGTCGTTTCTTTGAAGAGGCGCTCGGTAGCTTTGAACGCCGGCGTCAGCGCCTGCGTCTGCGGAATCAGCTTGATCAACGTCGGATAGGCCACCTGCGAGAAGCGGTTGGAGCTGGCGAGGCCGGCCTTGGCGGCAGCCAGAGATGAGGGGAACTCTTCGAAAGCAGCCTGAACCGACTGCTGTTGATTGGCGAAGTTGCCCAGTGCATCCTTCGAGGAGGTGACGAAGCGCTTGACCGCCGCGTCATGCCGGGCAAGTTCGTTGGTCACCAAGCCGAAGTTGTGGATCACCCGTGAGAGCGCGATATGACGTGCGGCCACCGCCTTGTTCAGCTTCGCCGTGTAGTGGACGAAAGGCTGGAAGCGGCGAAGGGCGTTGGAAAGCTGCTTTCCGCGGCCGCCAATACCTTGGGCGCCGCCGGCGACCAGCAGTTGAATGTACTGCCTGGTATCGGCGTCGAGGGTGGCTAGAAATGCGTCGAGGTTGGTGTTGGGTTCGGTCTGCGTCAGCGTGAAATGAGCGCCGTCCTCGACGTGTCCCTTCTCGGTGCCGGGTTCGATCTCGACGATCATGTCGTTGAGGTTCGTTTTTGGACGGAGGAGCAAGCTGGCGTCGGGGTGGATCAGCTCCATGTACTTTGGCTCGATGTCCATGCCGACAACGGCGTGGCCCTCTTCCAGGTCAACCGAGGCAACCTTGCCGATTTGGATCCCGGCGATGTCAACCGCCTGACCCTGGCCTGGCGTCACCGCTTGGGCAGTCGAGAACTCGGCGGTGATGTGGTCGAATTCTTCGCCGACCAGCGGCAGCCAGGCGGGCAGCGAAGCTTTCTGCTGGGTGAAGATCCCGAGCATCATCACGATGCCGGCGGCCGCAAGAACGATGATCGCAATCGTGTCCTTGCGTCGACCTCGAACCTGGCGACTCAGCCAAGCGCGGAAATGGGTCCAGCGGCTCACTTCTGGGGCACTCATGGATTTACCCCAGCTACGGAGGGAGATGGCGGACCGGGCTGACCAAGTGAGCCGTTTATGTCGGGCACTACGTTGGTGTAGCAGCGGACATTGGGCCTCAATGAAGGCTTGCCGCCGAGGCGAGGTTGAGTCCCAAGCGGATCTACAACAGTTTTCGCGTAGTTGATTTTGTCGCTGAGCGTGTCTTTGGGTGCTTGGGGATTTGGTTCGCCAACCAACACCGACCCGCCACCAATCTGCACTCGAGCATATGGGCCATTGCCGTCGAAGTTCTGTGCCATCCCGGCGAAGTTGACCAAGTTGTAGAGGAACTCGCGGTAGTTAGGTCCGCCGGTGCTGAACTGGTCGTTGATCACCTGATTCCCCGTCGGAACCATCACCTTCGAGGTGCAGAGGCTGAGCCGGTTGAGCTGGGGCAGGGTGGTCTTCTTGCTGGCCTGCGCCGCGCCGGCAAGGGCGGGGGTGGATTCGCGCAGGAGCTTGACCGCACCGCCCGCCTCCTTGCCCGAGAGCAGCGGCCGGACTTGCGCGAGGAAGGGTTTCGAGGCGCTGATCAACCCGGGCAGCTCGGCGACCGCAGGTCGCAACTCGATCGCGAAGGTCCGCAGGGGCGGCAGCGTTCGGTTGAGGCTGACCAAGGAGGCGTGGGTGATGCGGAGGGTAGGCGCCAGAAGGTGGATCGTGGTCGAGAGATTGGTCGCCTGATTGGCGAGGGCCCCAGTGAACACATCGAAGTTGACGATCAGGCCCTGGAGGTCGCGCTGACGGCTCGCGAAAGCGCCGAATGCACGACTGGCGCTGGAGACGAGCCGCGAGAGATCCTTTTGTTGGGTTCCGAGAAAGGCATTGGTGACCTGGGCGCTGTAGCGACCCGCGTCCCCCCCGTATTGGAAGGCGCCATTGAGAGCTTCTGCACCGCTCCGGCCTCTGACCTCCGGTAGCTGCGTCAGGTCTTCTTCTGGGGTGGGTTCGTGGTTCAGCGCGGTGCCGTAGCTCTCGAGCAGACGGCTGAGATCAGCCCGCACCGGTGACTGCAGAGCGGTGAGGACTTCGTCGATCTGAACCGCGGTCGAGGTGCGGCTGACCGGGATCGTCTCGCCGCTGTCCATCTCCGGCGCGCTCGGGCTGCCGGGGTCCAGTTCGATGAAGAAGTTGCCCTCGAGGAAGATCCGGGGACGGATCGCCGCGAAAGCGTCGTCGTGGATGGGACGACCGGAGGAATCGACGGTGAAAGCAACCTTGGTGTTGTCCCCGTCGCGCTCGGTCTTGATGACTTTACCGACATCGACGCCGGCGATGCGAATTGGCGAGCTGAGGGCGACGTTGGCGGAGTTGGAGAAGGTCGCGTTGAGTTCATAGCCGTGGCTGGTGAACGGCACGTGTTTGGTGAACGCCAGATAGGGGCCGATCGTGAAGATGAGGATGAAGATGATCGCGATCGTGACGTTGCTCGGGCGCCATTTGATGCGGCCGCTGCCGGCAGCCGCCGCGCGACGATCGCGCTCCGGGAGACGGCTCATTTGCTCACCTGCCCGCGGGTGGTCGTGCCCCAGAGCTCCGGGGAATGGCCGATGACGGTCTCGCCCTTCACGTATTTCTCGTTGCCCGCTTCGCACACTTTCCCCTGGCCGGGTGCTGCCGTCTGCGGATTCGGGTTGTAATGAGCATGGTTTTCGACATCGCCTTCTTGATTAGCAGGGGCGCTGGCGAACGTGCTCTCACTGTTTGGCCCCTCTGGCGGCCCGTAGGAAACGAAATTCAGCCAATGCCCACTTTCATTGCCTTCGGCCGAAGCGCTTGAAAGCTCCTTAAAGGTGAGTGACCAGTAATTACATACCGTTTGACTTGGGGTTAGGTATGAAACGGATGGCGCTAGAACCCGATTGGTGTCAATGAGGAGATTCAGCCCATTGAAGACCCCTGCGGCTTCCTGGAAATCAACGAGAGCTTCCGCCGTCGGCTGTAGCTGGCTATTTAGGACCGGAGAGGCATTGAGGACGGGGATTCCTGCGTGAAGCGATTCGGCGATGACGGGCGAGGTCTCGGCAAGCGCTTTCACGCCTGGGCGAAGCGCGGTGAAGAAGCGTGCCGAATCCCGCAGGAACGGGCGAAGCGCCGGTAGATCCGCATTGACCACGTCCAGCGTTGGCGGGCTCTTTTCGATCGTTTCCTGGATGTAGGGACGGGAGACGCGGGCGAAGGCGGCGAAGGTGCGGTCGAGGGCAACGAACATCTGAGCTTGCGTCTCGGCCACCGGGGCAACGGTGGCCGAGAGGGCCTCGAGCGCTCGCCAAAAGCCGGCGAAGTTGGAGCTGGGTTCGACGATCTTGCGGAGGATCGGCTGGCCGCTGACGGCGGCGCGGCGGAGGGCGCCGATCGCTTCGTTCAGCTGCGGCCCACGGCCAGCGAGTGCGTTTCCGAAACCGGCAAGGTTCTGGCGGATCGCGTCGCGCGTGGGTTTGTCGAACATATCGAAGAACTCGTCGATGTCGACCGGTTCCGGTCTGGCAGCGGTGACCGGGATCATTTCGCCGGCCTTGAAGCCCTTGCTGGAGTCGCCTGGGGTGACCTGGAGGAACTTGAGGCCAAGGGCGGACTTGGGCCTGACCGTCATGGTTGAATCAACCGGCAGCGGTTCGGCGCTCTTGTCGAGGCTGAGCGTCAGTTCGGCAGCGACCTCGCCATTCTCGAGCTGGACCGGGACCACCTTCTTAACCACGCCGACGCGGACGCCACCGATCCGCACCTCGTTGCCTTTGACGAGAGCGTCGGCATTGGGAACCCTTGCCTTCAAGTTGTAGGTGGAAACGAAGGGGAGGCCGTTGTTGGCGTTGTAGGCAAGAAATACGGCGACGATGACGACGAGGATCGTCACCGCTCCGACGAGGATCGGGCTGCTGGCGACGCCGCTGAGTCCGCTGCGGTTCCTCATGGTCCGAGGAGGTAGTCGAGAAGGGGTTCGGTCCCTCCGGTTTTCGAAGATTCGGCAACGCCTGGTTCGCCTTCAGGCTCTGCGTCAAGGCTGTCACCTTGACCGACGCCGATCGCCGGTCCGGACGCAGCGACGCTGCCGCCGTTCGCATCTTCCATTCCATCCTGGAGGAGCCGGAAGAGGGCGGACGGATCGGTACTAGCAGATGCGTTGGCTTGTGGGCCGTTGAAGTTCGCCACGCAACCTGAGAACCCAGAGGGATATGGAATGTATTCCAGACAGGTGGACAGCGTTACGCGGGCCCGGCCGAAGTGGCCGTATCTGTCAAAGCCGTTGATGGCGGCAGTGGTGTTGTAGATCAATTCGGTGAGCCCGTCCCAGCCCCCAGTCTGTTTAATGTTCACCAGCAACTTTGCCAGTTCTCCAGTGGGCTTCACGCCTGACTTGGCGAGATCCCGTGCCTTCTTGATCACCGGATCGGCTTCAACAAAGATCGGCCCAGATGCTTCGCCTGCATCGCCCAAGCTCTTGAGTGCAACGGTCAGCGCTTCGGAGAACGGAGTCAGCGTCTTGGTCGCGTCCGTCAGCGCCGGCGCCGCGGTGCCGAAGTCTTCGAAGAGCGGCGTCCCGGCGTCGGAGAAGGTCTGCAGGCTCCGCATCGTCTTGCGGAACTCGACGAGGAAGGTGGGGAATTTCTGCAGCGACTCTTCCAGTTCCGGACCCTTTTCCGCGCTCGCTTCGGCGGCCGCTCCGGAGTTCGAGAGGAAGCCGGCGACGGCTTGGCGCTCGCGCGAGAGCGGGCCGAGGATCTCGTCGGAATCGCTCGCCAGCTGCGCAAGCTGCTTGCGCTGGGCGGAGAGGATCCCGAAGAGCCGGTCGGCGTCACGGAGGACGGGGTTGGCGCGCTTGACCAGAACCTCGAGGTCTTCGCCGCGGCCGGCGAGGCCGGCGCCGAGTTCGTTGAAGATGAGGCGGAAGCGCTGGGCGTAGGGAAGCGACTGGATGTCGTTGATCAGGTCCGGGTCGACGCTGGTGCCGTTGCTGCCGAGCGGCAGCAGGTACTGGCCTTCTCCCGTTTCGCCATCGGGAATCTGCGTCAGCGCCGGCGCCGGTTCACTGCCGGGCGCGCGCGGCAGGGTGGTGCGGCAGTCGACGAACTTCTCGCCGATCAGCGACTGCGGCCGGATCAGGCAGGTGGCGTCTTCGCGGAAGTCCTGGAAGCCGGGGTCGGTGATGTTCATGACGATCACCGCCTTGCCGGGCTTTTCGACTGGCTCCCCGTTCTCGTAGGCGACGACGTCGCCCGGCATCGTCACGTTCACCGATTCGATTTCGCCGACGTTGGCGCCGGCGACCCGCACCTGCTCGCCCTTGACCATGAAGCCGCCGTTGTCGAAGATCGCCCGCACCCGGTAGCCATCGGAAGAGTCGTCGCCACCGGAGGCGATCAGCACGATCGCGACGACCGCCGCCACCATGCCCAAGACGAGTATCAGCCGCCTGCTCATGGTCCGGGAGGCACGTCGCCGGGGTCGCATTCAGAGGAGTCGACGCTGCCGCCGCCGACCCACGGGTTGGAGCCGTCGGCGGCGGGCTGGGTCGCGCCGCCGGGGCAGCGGCGAGGCGTGTCGGGCGAACCGAAAGCATCAAACTGTTCGCTCTTGCTGATTGGTTCGAGTTCGGAACTGCCACCGTTGTAGCGGAAGAGGTTGAGGCCAGCCGTCACCGCACGGACGTAGTGCCCATTCCCGTCGTAGTAGCCGGCCACCTGTCCGAGCTTGCTGAAGGCGTTGAACAGGTCGGGCGTGTAAGCGCGGATGAAGTTCAGGTTTGGCTGGAAGTCCGAGATCGCCTGTTCGGAGTGGGGGAAAGCCTTCGACGTCAGATTCTGGACCTTTGGCAGCGTCCCCAGCAGGTCGGCGGCGTCGTTCCCCTTGCCGGGCTGGTGGACGATCAGTTTCAGGTTGCGCGTGAACGGAACCAGTTTCTGGAAGACCGGCCGCAGTTCGGCCAGGAACGGGGCCAGGTTCTTGGTCGCCGGCTTCGCCGTGTCGACCAGCGGTTCGAGGTCGTCGAGCGCCGCCCGCAGGTTGACGAAGGTCGTGTTCGCCTGCCGCATGACCGGCGGCAGCCGCCGCAGAGTGGCATCGAAGGCCGTGGTTTCCCGGGCGATCGCGTTGAAGGCGGTGCTGGCGTTGCCGATCGCGCTCGAGAGCTGCTCGCCGCGCCCCGCCACCGCCGTCGTCAGTCGCGAGGAGCTGACGATGAAGCGGGCGAGCAGCCGCTGGTCGGCGTTCAGTTCGCCGACGAAGGCGCCAGCGCGGTTGAGCGCGGTCCCGAAGTACTTGTAGGCGTCGTTGGCGTTTTCCCCTTGGCCGGCGTAGATCGCGGCGTTGCCGCGGATGAAGTCGCTGAGACCCTTCCGCACCCGCGGCGGGAAGGTGTTGAAGAACTGGTCGATGTCGATCGGCGTGGTCGTCGAGGCCAAACCCAATTCGGCACCGTCTTCGAGCGCCGGTTCGCTGTTCGGGCCGGGGCTGATCGAGACGTAGTGGTTGGCGACGCCGGAGAGAGAGGTGGCGCGGATCACGGCCGTCGTGCCCTCGTGCAGCTGCTGGTCCACTTCGACGTGGACCTCGGCGAGATTGTCGTCGGTGAGGCCGATGCTTTCGACAGTCCCCGCCGGCGAGCCGCCGATCAGCACCTGATTGTCGGGCACCAACTGGGCGGCGTTCTGGAAGACCAGCGTGTACTTGTGGCCGCCGTTGCCGGAGAGGAAGATCACCGCCAGCACGATCACCGCCGCCGCCAAGGCGACGATCACCGCGATTCGGGCTGGGGTAGTTCCCCGGCTTGCCGCCGGGCCTCTTTCCTCGCCTAGTGCTTTGGCAGCCACGGATCGTCGCTTGCTTTCAGGTTCCCCGGCCCCTCCGACCCGGTAGAACGGCCTCGGGATCGTATCCAAGGGGGTCCCTGCCAAGCCCTGCCCGAGCAGGGACTTAACTGGAAATCAACGCGCTACTCTGGGCTTCGGGAGCGGTTTAGAGATTTGGGAGAGGCGCCGCTAAATCCGACTCTAGGAGCAAGCAATGCGCAGACGTCCATTTCTGATCCCGCCGATGGCCGCCTTGGTGGCCGCGATCGCAGCAACGGCCGCTTGGGCCGGCCCCACCGTGAGCGGCCCTGACGGAAACACCCAGTCGATCGATTCCCAGATAAGGCCGAAAAAGCTTTCCAAAACGAAGTTGACGCCGGGGAGCCTCGAAGTCAGGACGCTGACGACCTCGACGACGGATCCGAACGGCGTGCCGGTCCCCGCCGTCCACGCCACGATCGACTTCGACCGCAACGCGCGGATCTACACGAAGGGCCTCGCGACCTGCAACTCGGCGAAACTCCAGAGCCAATCGACGGAAGTCGCGGAGCGGGTCTGCGGCAAGGCGAAAATCGGCAGCGGAACCGCAGTCGCCTACCTCAGAGCCGGCAAAGTCTATGAAGTGCCGCAGACCGTGACCGTCTTCAACGGCGTGCCCAAGGGCGGCAAGCCGACGATCATCCTCCATACCTACGGGACGACGCCGCTGCAGGTCAGCCTGGTCCTCGAAGGCCCCGTCTCCAACTACAACAAGGAAGGCTACGGGCCGCGCCTGGACCTCAACGTCCCGCTGCTCGCCGGCGGCACCGGCGCGCTGAAGGAATTCGACGTCAAAATCGACAAAAAATGGCGCTACAAGGGCGCCCAACGTAGCTTCATCGCCGCCAAATGCCCAAACTCGAAGAAGCTGAAGGCTCGCGGCAAATTCGACTTCCGCGACGGCGAATCGCTGACTGCTTTCTCGAAGCAGAGCTGCAAGCAGGCGAAATAGCGCCGTCGGACAAACCGGTCAAGGGGGCCGCGGCCAGGCGGTCCCCTTTTATTCGAGCAGCTGACCGGGCCGGAGCTGCACGGCTCTGGCCAGGCGTTCAACCGTCGAGACCCGCGGATCGCGTTTGCCCGCCTCGATCCGGCTGACCTCCGTCGCATGCACCCCGCTCCGCTCGGACACCTGCTCCTGGCTCATCTCCAATCTCAGGCGAGCCGCCCGCAGGTTTGGCCCCAGCTTGCCCACGGAGAGGATCGTTAAGGCTGGGCCGTAGAACTACCATAGGGCAGGTCACAAATCAGAATTCACCAGCAAGCGGGCCGATCCCATTGCCCTTGGACACCGGGACCGGCCCGGCGCCTGAAGCTAGGCGGTCTTGGCGACCATGTAGCTCAGGTAAACACGCGACGCTTTGGCCATCTTCATCAACAATCACCCCCTCTCCCGTCTCAGGCCGGCGGGAAGTCGCCGGAGGGGCGATGCTAAAGAGGATTCGAGTATCCGGCAGATGCTGAACAGCGGGCATCTGCACCGGGGATACTGCTTATGCTCGGAGTTACCTGAGTGTCAGACGCAACTCAACTGGAGGAGGAAAGATGCCCAAGACGGCTAAACGATCAGGGCAACAGGGAAAGAGCATCGAGGAAGTGCTCGCGTATGCAGTCAGTCATCGCACTCGCGTGCAAGTGTTGACGGTCCTCAGCGAAGGGGTGTACAGCCCGGATGAAATCGCAAGGATCATCGGTGAGCCAACGGGCAGGGTGTCCCATCACATCAAGGAAATGCTGGATGCCGGCTCGATTGAACTTGCGAAAACCCAGCGGGTTCGCAATGCAGTTCAGCACTTCTACAGGGCCATCGAGATGCCGTTCTATTCAGATGAAGACGTTGCTGCCATGACTCCTCAACAGCGACAGGTGACGTATGGGCTGGTCCTTCAGACGATCCTTTCCGAGGTTATGGCCGCGTTCTGGGCAGGGAAGCTAGTGAGTGATCCACGGGTTTGGCTTACCTCCTGCTGGTTCAACGTGGACCAACTCGGCAGAGAAGAAATCGCAGATGAGCAGGGGCGCTCTTGGGAGCGGATGCGCGAGATTGAGGCCTCGGCCATCAGTCGGTCCGCTGAGTCGGGTGAGGAAACCTTCTCGGTGATGGTGCAGCAGTTGGGATTCTTGCGGGAGCGCAAAGGCCCGGTTCCTCCGCCGAGCTACAAACACTGACTGCCAAACCTTCCTTTACTTTTGAGCGTTCTCTGTTTGACGGTTTCGTATGGCTATGGAACGGTGCAGTACTCAGGTGACGCCGACCGTCCAAGTGATCGGGCTCGGCAATTCGACTTCATAGGCCATGCCATCTCTTCCTTTCATCGCTGACCCACAGACCCTCGGGAGTGTCCGGTGACGTCTGCCAACGGCCATTTCAACTGGGACTCCCTAATCCGCCTCCTCGTTCACCCGGTCAAGGTGGCGATCATCGAAGCGATGGAATGGGTTGAGGTGCCGGTGTCGCCGCGGGAGCTGGATCGGATCCTCGACGAGCAGTTCGGGGTGTCGTTGGTCTCGTACCACATGCGGACGCTGGCGGATGTAGGTGTGGTGGAAAAGGTGCGGCAGCAGTCGGTGCGGGGGGCGCTGCAGACCTTCTACTCGCTGTCGGCGAAGGAAGCCGCGAGCCCTTCGCTCTCCAGCGAGTGAAGTGAAGATCACGGCCGCCGAGCGCGACGCGCTCTACGACCAGATCCACGCCCGGCTGAGCGGGATCGACGAGGTGTGGATGGCGGCAGAGGTCGAGGACTGGGAGCGGGCGGGCAAGGTGGGGCGAGAGTTCTCCGACGACCTGCGCCTCATCCTCGACGACCTCGGCTGGGGCGAGGGCAGCGGCGAGCCGCTCGAGCTGACCAGCCCTCCCGACGTCCTGCGGCGGGTGTTCACCCGCCTGCGGATCGGGGCGGAAGAGCGACGGGCGGTGGAGGAGGAAGAGCGCGCCGAGAGCAGCCTGAGCGAAGAAGGGACCGCGCGGCTTCTGGAGGCGTGCCGGCGCGTGCTCGGGGATCTGGAGAACGGCGGCGAATAAGGCGCTGCTGCTCCGGGCGACGATTCCGTATGGGGAGCCTTCGTGATTTGGCTCAGAACGCGCCGCTGCCGATCAGGGCGACGATGACCGCGACGGCCGCCCCGATGATGGTTCGCTGCAGGGAGTCGAAGCGCGTGTTCAATTCGCGGATGTCCTTGTCCACGCGAGCGAGGCCGTCGTCGATCTTTTTGTCCACGCGGGCAAAGCCGTCGTCGATCTTTTTGTCCACGCGGGCGAAGCCGTCGTCGACCTTGCGATTCAGATCGTCGAGGCGCTGGTCGGTCCAGCTCTCTCTCGGCACCATCACGGCCATGATCGTAGCGTAACCTTTAGTCTGCACGAAACAAGACGTGATCCGCGCCGAAGCGAAGATTCTGTGTGGAGCCTTCGCGGCTTTTACCTCGTCTGCTCGGGACATCGGGCGCATCCGACTTTGACCACACCTGGGTGGGTCAAATATCGGCCGCGAGGCTCAGCGCCCATCAGCAGCGCTATTTGGCCGACCGAGGACGCCGCACCGCGAGGTGTTCGCCGCGCCCAGGCGTGCGCGGGGGTTTCGCCATTCCCAGCTAGACGCTGAGTTTCGGGATGACGCGCTGGAGCGGTTTCGGCAGCCACCAGACGCGGTCGCCGAGGAGGAGCATCAGGGCGGGGAGGAGGACGATGCGGACAACGGTGGCGTCGAGGATGACTGCGATCGTGAGGCCGACGCCGAGCTGGCTGACGGTGGCGATCGGGGCACCGGCGAAGGCGATGAAGACGGCCATCATGATCGCGGCGGCGCCGGTGATGACGCCGGCGGTGCGGGAGAGGCCGAACTCGACCGCGGCGGCGTTGTCGCCGTGGGTGTCGTAGTGCTCGCGCATGCGGCTGAGGAGGAAGACCGCGTAGTCGATCGAGAGGCCGAAGACGAGGCCGAAGATCATCGTCGCCCCAACCGCGTCGACATAGTTGTGGCCGCCGAGCGGCCAGTCGTCCGGGATGTGGAAGAGGAGGGTGAGGACGCCGAAGGCGACGGCGACGGTGGCGAGGTTGAGGGCGACGGCGATCGCCGCCAGCAGGACCGCCCGCAGGACGACCATCAGCACCAGGAAGGTGGCGATCGTGATCGCGATCACCACCCAGGGGATGCGCTCGCGGGTGACGCGGCTGTAGTCGTTCAGCTGGGCGGCGCCGCCGGCGACGCCGGTCGTCAGGTCGGCCTTGCCGGCCAGGTCGGCGGCGTCCTCGTTGAGTTGCTTGTTGAGCTCGATCGACCCGGGCGAGTTGAAGCTGTGGTCGGAGATGACCAGGACCGACGCGGCCTGGCCGCCGCGGTCGAGGTCGATGGTTTCCTCGATCGCCTGGCGCGTGGTCGGCGGCGTCCCGTCCAGCGCCGAGAGCACGAAGTAGCCGGAGTTGAAGAGGCCGGGAGCGGCGTCGGCGATGCGGTTCGCCTGCCCGCGGATTCGCTCGCGGCCGGTCAGCACCTGCACGCTCGCTCGTTCCAGCCCGCTTTCCAGCGGCGCGCTTTCGTCGACGCCGCCGGTCAGGGCCTCCTGCAGCGCTTCGGCGCCGTCGCCGAGCTGGTCGAGGCCACCGACGAGCCGCACGGCGCCGCCGCTCAGCCGCGTGATCCCGTCGCCGAGGCGCTGCGATTCGCGGGCGAGGCGGTCGGCGCCGGCGGCGAGTTTGCTGCTGCCGGCGTGCAGTTCGCGCAGGCCCTCTTCGAGTTGTTCGTCGCCCTTGAGGAGGGCCTTGAGGGACTTCCTGAAGGTGATCGCCCAGGCTTCGATCTGCTTCGCTTCCTGGAGGTCGACCAGCAGGCGTTCGTTCAGCGCCGTCAGTTCCGCCGGCAGGCCCGCGTAGGGCTCGAGCTCGGGGGTCGCCGGGAGCGGGTCGTAGGGCGCTCCCGTCTCAGGATCTTTCCCGCTCACCGCGGCAGTCGCCTTCCGCACCGCTTCCAGGGTCTCCTGGTAGCGGGGGTCGGTCTTGCCGACCGTCATTTCCCCCAGCCGCGCCAGCGCCGCTTTCAGTTCGGCTTCGGCGGTCCGCGCCGGCGCGATCAGCTGCGGCAGCTTTTCGTTGCTGTCGCTGCTCAGCGACTTGCGCAGGGCGTGCGCCCGGTTCTGGACGTTGGGACGGATGCCGGGAATCAGCGTGTCCCGTACCAACAGCTTGATCCGGAGCGGGCCGTTGAGCGACTTTTCCAGGCCGTTCTCGAGCTGCCGCGACCCCTCGGCGAACTGGTCGAGCGCGTCGATCGCTTCGCCGCTTCCGTCCAGCGCCCGGGCCAGCCCCTTGGCGATCTGCTCCGCGCCCTCGCCGGCCCGGTCGGAGCCGAGCGCCAAGAGCCCGGCGCCATCGCTCGCTTCCGAGATCCCTTCCCGCAACTGCCCCACCCCGCCAGCGGCGACGGTGAGGCTGCGGCCGAGCCGACCCAGCTGTTTGACCTGGGCGACGTTGCCTTCGGTTGAGAGGAACTGGTTGCCCAGCCGCTGCAGCGGCTCGACCTGTTTCACCGCCGGTCCCGGCCCGATCACCGTCCGCACCCCCGGGATCGCCGCCAGCTTGCGCTGGAAGTTTTCCAGCGCGGCGAGGTTCTTGGCGTCGGTGATCGGTCCTTCGTTGGAGACGGCGACGATCTGGAACGGCGCTTCGTAGCCGGGCCCGAACTGCTTTCCGATCAGTTCCGCGTCCTCGCGGGCGGGGGCGCCCCGGGGGAGCTGCTCGGGACTCGGCGGCCCCGTCTTCAGCCCGATCGCCGGCGTCGCCAGGAGGAGCAGTAGCCCGCCGATCAGCACCGCCGCCACAGCCGGCTTGCGCAGCGCCGCGCCGACCATCACCATCAGCCGCGAGCGGCCGCCGGCCGGGGCGGTCGCACCGAGGCGCCAGCGATCGACGTTGGGGCCGAGCAGGGTGAGGATCGCCGGGCCGGCGACGGTCGCCACGGTGACGCTGAGAATCACCACCATGCAGACGGTCCCCGCCAGCGAGGCGAGCAGCGCGCCGGGAAGGATGAAGAGGGAGACGATCATCGAAAGCAGCAGGGTGCTGCCGGCGAACATCACCGTGCGGCCGGCGTGGAGGCGGGTCAGCCGCGCTGCCTCGATCGGCTCGTTCCCCTCGGCCAGTTCCTCACGAAAGCGGGAGACCATCAGCAGCGCGTAGTCGACGCCCAGCGCCAAGCCCATCATCGAGCAGACCGTGACCGCGAAGGCGTCGATCTCGAACCAGCTGGTGAAGAAGTAGAGGATCCCGCGCGAGGCGACGACGGTGATCGCGCCGAAGACGAGCGGGATCGCCGCCGCGATCGGCGAGCGGAAGACGAGCAGGAGGATGATCAGCAGGAACGGCAGGGCGATCAGCTCGCCGCGTTTGCTGGCCTTCAGGTTGTCGTCCTGGATCGCCCGGAAGAGGGTGGCGTAGCCGGTCTGCGTGGCGTCGACCGGCGGCTGGATCTCCCGCTCGATGGTGCGTTCGAGGTGCGGCACGGTCTCGTTGACCGCGATGCGGTTGTCGACGTGGAAGTCGACGAAGATCAGCGCCTTGCTCGGGCTCGGCCGCAGGCGCTGGACCGAGCCGCTGTCCCAGGGCGAGAGGGTCGTCACCCGCGGGTCCTCGCGCAGGGCGCTGACCAGCTCCGGTCCCTGGCGGTCGAGCGCGTCGGCCGGACCGCGGAGAAGGATCGCGAACGGGGCGGTCTCGCCGAAGTGCTCGCGGAGGAGCTCGTTGCTGCGCGAGGATTCGGTTCCGGCGACGTCGATCGTGGTCGGGTCGAGGCGGTCTTCGGTGCCGGTGCCAATGATTGCCAGGGCAATCAGCAGCGCCGCCGCGACCGCGAGCACCGCGCGCGGGTAGCGCAGCAGGAACGGTTGTTCCCGGTGCGGTCCTCTCGCCGAGGACCCTTTGCGTGCCCTGCCGATCCTCCTTCCCACGGCTGGTAGTTTGCCGGTAGATGCCTATGGGAGGAGGATTTCGGTGCGGAAGACTCTGTTAAGAGCGCATGTGCTGGGGGTGGTCCTGCTGCTCGTGGTGGCGGCCACGGCGGTGGCGATAAGGCTGGAAGCGGGCAACATCGTCGTCACCACGGACGGCGGCTTCACGCCGACGACGCTGCCGAAGAAGGGGTTCGCGCCGATCAAGCTGCACGGCTACGGCAAGATCTCGACCAAGGACGGATCGCCGCCGCCGATCGCGGAAACGGTGACGATCTGGTTCGATAAGCACGGCGCGGTCGAGACCAAGGGCCTGCCTAAGTGCACGCCCGGGAAACTGAAGGCAACGACCACCTCGCAGGCGCGCAAGCTCTGCCCCGGCTCGATCATCGGCAAGGGCTTCGGCAAGGCCGTCGTCATCTTCCCCGAACAGGCGCCGATCCCGGCCTCCTCGCCGATCACCCTCTTCAACGCCGCGCCCAAACACGGCAACCCGGTGATTCTCGCCCACGCGCACCTGACCGTGCCGGGACCGACCACCTTCGTCGTTCCGATCGAGATCCAGCGGGTGCACCAGGGCCGCTACGGGTTCAAGACCGTGGCGAAAATCCCGAGGATCGCCGGCGGCTCCGGCATCCCGCTCTACGCCCGCATCAGCGTCGGGCGCGAATGGAAATACAAAGGGAAGACCCTGAGCTTCGCCAACGCCGGATGCCCCGATGGGCGCCTGCAGGCAAAAGTCCAGGTCAGCTTCAAAGACGACACCTTTCTCCAGGGTTCCGTGTTCAAAACGTGTACGGGACGCTGATTGAAGGGACCGATTCGAAAAGCCGTCGTTCTGGCGGGGCTGCTGACCCTGAGCCTCGGCGCGGGCGCCTCCGGGGTGGATAGCTGCATCGGCCCCCTCTGCGTCAGCTCGACGGCGACGATGCAACCGCGGGAGCTGCCGAAGGGCGGCGGCGCGCCGATCGTCCTCAGCAGCATCACCCGGGTCAAGACCAAGGACGGCTCGACACCGCCGACCCTCGAATCGATCAACTTCCTGATCGACAAGCACGGCGCCGTCAACAGCGGGGCGTTCCCGGTCTGCTCGATGGCCAGGCTCGAGGGGACGACGCCGGCGCAGGCGCGCAAGCGCTGCTCCGGGGCGCTGGTCGGGACGGGGACCGGTAAGGCGCTGGTGACGATGCCGGGTCGGGATCCGTTCCCGATCAGCTCGCCGGTCTCGTTCTTCAACGCGCCGCCGACCGGCGGCAAGCCGACCCTGATCGCCCATGCCTACGAGAAGGTGCCGGCGCCGCAGGCGCTGCTGGTGCCGATCGTGATCGAACGGGTCTCCAAGGGGCGCTACGGCTACCGGGTGCGGGTCGAGATGCCGGAGATCGCCGGCGGCTTCGGCGCCCCCACCCTGGCGGAAGCGAACGTCGGCGCCACGCGCAGGCGCGGCGGCGGGAAGGTCGGCTTCATCGAGGCCTACTGCTCCGGCGGCCGGCTCCAGGTCGAGGGCGACCTCAGCTTCACCAACGGCGACTTCTTCCCGGCGACCCTGACCTCGCCATGTCACCTCCCCCGCTGAGACGCAGCCGCCTGGCGGAGAGGATGTCGCCTTTGTCTCGCAAAGGGCGACAAAGGCGACACGTCGCCCTGCTCGCCCTCCTCGTCGCTGCGATCGGCGTTGGCAGCGCCAGCGGCGCTCTGGTCGAAGTCGACAACGTCGTCCTCCGCGCCGACGGCGGCTTCCAGCCGCAGGCGCTGCCGCGCAACCGCTTCGCCCCGATCGACTTCCAGGGCCACGTCGACATCTCCGGGCGCGGCGGCGCCGCGCCGCCAAAGCTGCGGCAGGCGCTGATCGACTTCGACCGCGACGGCCGTCTCAGCGTCGCCGGCCTGCCGACCTGCGCGCCGGACTCAGTCGACGAAGCGAGCACCGAGGAGGCGCGGCGCATCTGCCGCGGCGCGATCGTCGGCACGGGTCACGTCGAGGCGCTGGTCTCCCTCGACAGCGGCCCGGTGCGGGCGCGCTCGGCGCTGACGGTCTTCAATGGGCCGCGACTGGGCGGTTTGCCGACCGCGATCCTCCACGCCCGCACCACCGTCCCCGGCACCCAGACCTACGCGATCGTCGTCCCGATCGAACAACGGCGCGGCGGCTTCCGCTACCGGGCCCGGCTCGACATCCCCCCGATCGCCGCCGGCTTCGGTGCCATCACCCACCTCGACGTCGCCATCGGCCGCCGCTACCGCGCCGGCGGCAAGCAGCGCAGCTACGCCTCCGCTCGCTGCAGCGACAACATCCTCCAGACCCATGGCCGCTTCACCTTCGAAGACGGCACGATCATCGACGGTCTCGTCGAAAAATACTGCCACTCGAGATAGGGGCCCCGCGCCCTTCACCCGAGCAGCCGACCTTCCTATACTTGCCCGTCCACGGGCCGTTAGCTCAGTTGGTAGAGCAGGAGACTCTTAATCTCAAGGTCGAAGGTTCGAGCCCTTCACGGCCCATCAGGGATCGCGCTCCCTACGCCTGATCTCGCAGCCAGCGCTCCAGTTCCTCGAATTCGAGGAACTGGTCGATCCGGATCGGCTGCACCGTCCCGGTCACGCCTTCCACGGCGGCTTCGATCTCATCCGCGACAAGGCCGTCATCCGGCAGGGCCACGAGCAGTCGCTGCCCACTCCCATCGACGCGGGCGATCCACTGCGCCTCCTGCTCGAGCGGCGTCTCCCTCAGCGCTCGCACCAAAGAGGCGAGACCGGCGCCACCGACCACCAGCAGGCGCTGCCCCTCGCTGACCGCCGGCGCCAGCTCACTGCCCCGGCCGCCGCTCCTTCTGGCGAGTTTTTCCGCGGCGCGGAGCTGGGGGACGAACTGGGGAGCGAGGTGGTAGCTCGCCTTGAAGCGGGGATCGGTCGGCGGGCCTTTGATGAGGATGTTCTCTTCGGCCATCCGCTTGACGACGCCTTCGACGGAGCCCTCCTCGCGTCGGAGCACAGATGCGATCTGGGAGACGGAGCGCTTGCGGCGGCAGGCGGCGGCGACGCTCCGGCGCGTCTCGTTCGAGAAGATCGTGTCATTCTCGTCAGGGTTTGGTATCGAATCAGTATCAGATGACGACATCCAAGGAGCTTTCCGCTTAACAGCGCGATCTTTTCCATCCGCTCTGGGTATCAGAGTACCCCTGATCGGTACCTGAGGGTGCCTCAAAGAGAGCCTCAACAGAAATAGGGATGTACGGCCGGAAGCCCTGGAGTAGCCTCAAAGGAGACGGAGATGGAAGAACGAGATCACCTTGCCGGCAGCTACGACAACAACGCCACCCTGGCGAACACTCTGCTCGTGCTCCTGGACGACCTGCGCCGGGCTCCGGGGACGCGGCTCGAGGTAACCGACCAGCGGAGCCTGGATTCGCTGCTGGGGCTCCTGACCGGGACCGCCAACGGCGCGAAAAGCATCGTCACGAAGAGCGACCTCTCCCCGGACCAGAGCCGGTCCCTGACCGAGGATCGTCTCCGCTACAGCATCGTCAGCAAAGTCAAACAGAGCGAGCCCAAAGAGATCGAAAGCTGGACCACGAAGGCGGCCAAAGTGGTTAAGCGGCTCGAGCAGGAGGGATACCAGGGCATCAGCTCCGAGGATCAGCATTGGATCGACACGGAGCTGGAACCGTTCCTCGACGAGCTTTCGAAGCTCGACAGCACCATCCTCTTCGACGACGACTACGAGATCGAGTCGCAGGACATAGCCGCCGCCTAGAGCTGAGCTCCGCCTCGGACCGATGTCAACCGAGCTGGTCTTCGATCGGTCGATGGCGCTCTTGGCCGCGGCCGAGCGCCACATCGACGCCCACCTCGCCAACTACGCCGAGCGGGAGGACATGGCCGGGACGAAGCTCCTGCTGGAGACCCTGCACAAGATCGTCGAGGACGCCCGCCGGGAGGTGGTCGCGGTCCAGCGCCTGCTCGGCGAAGGAGCCTACAAGGGCAAGCAGCTCGAACGGCAGGTCCGCAGGGTCAAAAACGCGGCTCGGGACACCGTCCGGCAAACCGGCGAACCGCTGCACTACACCACCACTCCCCACGGCCGCGAGTTCGACCCGATCGCCGTCGCCTACGGCCGCATGGCCCGGCAGATCGAGCCGCGAACCGAGCTGATCTTCCGCGGCAGCGAGCACCGCGGCTACGCGCTCAGCCGGCCGCTCCTCGACAACCTGACCCGCAACCTGGTCGCCCGCCGCTCCGAGCTGGCCCCCCAGGTGAAGCGGCTGCCGACGATTCTCTACCTCCAATACCCGGCGATGGAGGAGGGCGACGTGCTCCAGCACCTGCTGATCGGCCACGAGGTGTCTCACCTCGCACTGCGGCGGCGCCCCGCCGGCGCCAAGCCGAGCGAAGAGAAGGCCAGCGAAGCCGAGGTCAGGTTCGAGCGAGCGCTCCGCGAGACGCGGCAGCCGCCGCCGGTTCAACCGGGCGCGAAACCAAATCCCCGGGATCGGGCGCTGAGGTGGTTCACCGAGATCGCCTGCGACATCATGGCGGTGCGGCTGGTCGGCCCCGGGTACTACCTCGCCCTCTGCGAGCACGCTCTGGTCCGCGAGTGGAAATACCGCGCCTCCGACAGCGAGACCTCCACCCACCCGCACATGGCGTGGCGCCTGACACGCGCCGCCGGGGAGCTGGATCGCTTTGTCAAAAAACTGAAGCCTCCTTTGCGAAAAGAAGTCAGGCAACTGATCCGTCCTTTCGTCGACGCCGTTCCAGATCCGACGAAGGAGGTCGAGCGGGAGGCGTACGCGGAGACGATCGACCTCGCTCTGAACCAGCTCGTGCTCGACCTCGACAAGGACGAGGCGGTCAAGCGGGCGGCGCTCTCGCCCGAGCAACTCGCCGCCGAGCTGCCCCTGGTCCTCGAGCGCCTGCAGGGACATGTCGCGCCGGCCGAGCAGATCGAGTGGCCGGTGGAGAAGGTGCGGGGGTGGACCAACGAGCCGGGCGAGCGGCCGCCGCGGTGGTCGCGTCCGCTCGACTGGCGGGCGATCCTCAACGGCGGCTACCTCCACCTGCTGAAAACGGCCCCGTCCCACCCGGCGCCGCTTCGCGGCGCCTGGGACGAGGCAGACCGGCGCCGCCGGGAGATCATCGACCACCTGCGGGGGACCGTCGAGCTGAGCGAGTTCCAGCGCGCCGCCGCCGACGTCGTCAAGCTGCGGGCCCTCGAGGCGGAGGTCGCTGCCTGATGCTGTCGGGGCGGAGGATCGCCGAGCTGCTGGCCGAGCCGGATCCGAAGTTGGCGATCACGCCGATCCTCGACGTCGACCAGTTCGGGACGAGCAGCGTCGACGTCCGCCTCGGCCCCGACCTGATCATCAACCGGCGCGCCACCGGAGCGATCAGCTTCGACCCCGCCAACCGGAAGGAGTTCAGCCGCGGAACGCTTGCCTCCCAGCAGTACATCCGCCGGCCCTTCGGCAGCGCCGTGAACCTCCACCCCGGCGAGTTCGCGATCGCCCGTACGCTCGAGTACATCGCCCTGCCCGACGGCCTCTCGGCCGAGGCGGTCGGCCGCTCCTCCTGGGGGAGGTTGGGGCTGATCATCGCCACCGCCACCCTGGTCGAGCCCGGCTTCCACGGAACCATCACGCTGGAGCTGACCAACGTCGGCACGGTGCCGATCGTCCTCTACGTGGGCATGCGGATCGCCCAGCTCGTGATCTACGAGGTCCAAGACTGCCACGCCGAGGCGAGCTGAATGCCGTTCGAAACGCACAGCCGCTACCTGCAGCAGTTCGAGCCGAAGCTCTCGCAGCTCGGAAACGACCGCGACCTTTGGTGGGTGGTGCCGTTCTCGGTCCGCTACATCGTCGGTGTGGCGGGACACCGCTACGCCGGGACCTCCACCGCCTTGACCCACCTCGGCGAGAAGCTGGGCTTCAGGGTCTACACGGTCAGCCAAGAGCTGCGCGAGATCGCCCGCAAGCGAGGGGTGCCGCAATCTCGGGGGCAACTTCAGGACCTGGGCGACGAACTGCGGGCGCAGGGCGAGGACGGTGGCTATCTCGCCCGCTTGACGCTGCAGCGGATCCGCGCCGACCAGCTGCGCCGACCGGAAAGCCGGGCCCGAATCGCCGTCGGCGGCTTCAAACATCCTGACGAGGTCGCGGTGTTCGAAGAGCTGGACAACTTCCACTTCCTCCGCCTCGTCGTCGGTGAGCGGACGAGGTATCAGCGGGGGGTCAGGTCAGGCATGCTCGATCTCGAATACGGCGAAACAGAGCCAGGGCTGACGCGGTTCAAGCGAGAGGTGGACAAACGGGACCGGGACGGCCGCGAGTTCCACGGGTGGACCGACAGGTACGGGCAATGGGTGGACGGTGTGATGGACCGCGAAGGGAAGCGCATCAGGAACGCGGACAGCCGCGGCAAGCTGTTCAAGTCCCTCGGCGACTGGATCGAGGAGCTCGACCGCGAACACCAGGATCCGGAGCTGGAGTCCTAGTCAATCCTCTCCGAGCAGGTCGAAGTAGGAGTCGTGCTCTTCTTCCGCCAGCGGTTCTTCCTTTTCAACCGCATCCAGGCCCTCCACCACCAACCTGGGGTCGCTGTCCCACCAGACCTCCTTCAGGCGAAGGGCGCGGATCAGCGGGGTCGCTTCTGGGGCCGCGATCGTTCTCAGGCCGACGCCTTTGCTGCGCACCATCTGCAGCCCGAGGCGCGCGTCCGCCAATGAGATCGCGTCGGCGACCTTGACCGCGGCGGTCGTCTTCAGGCTGAGGCCGGCCGAGGCGCCGCTGGCTGCCAGCGCCGTCGTCGATCTCGCTTCCACCAGCTCGGTGACCGTGCACATTCGCGGCTTCCACCGCTTTTCCTTCCAGAGTTCGAGGATCTGCCGCCCCAGCGTCAGCTGGTCCTCGATCCGGTGGCTGGTGCAGTCGACCATGTCGAGGAGGATCGCGTTCTGTTTGCCGAAGGCGACGTCGATCTCGGTCCCGGCCTTGATCAGGGTCGAGCCGGGGTCGGATGCGTGCGCCCCACCCCCGACCTCGATGTCGACTCCCCCCTCGGTGTGATAGCTGATATCCCCTTCATCGGTCTTCAGCGAGGCGCCGGGGGCAAGGCCGAACTCGGTTTGCAGGTCCGACTGCCGGACGAAACGGTCGCCGACCAAGGTGCCGAGAGCGCCCAAGGCCAAGCGCTCAGTCGGGCGCCAGGTCCCGAGCTGGGCGAGCTGGTCCCGTATCTCGCTGGTGTAGCGCTCGGCGAGATCGGGCACGAGGCGGCCTATTCGCCTCCCCCGACGCCGGGCAAACCGCCGCTGAACGGGTTTTCCAGGGATTCCGAGGGACCGGCGGCTTTCTGTTTCTTGGCGGCGCTCTTCGCCCTGGCGACGTAGGTCCTGGCGCTTTTCTTGTATTCGTCGAGCTGTTTGTCGAGCGCTTCGCGTTCGGAGGCGCTCGGGGCCATTTTCCTGGCTTCCGCTCGGGCTTTTTCGGCCGCCTTGAAGTCGCCGGTGAAGTAGGTGTAGAAAGCCAGCGTGCTGAGCGAGTTCAGGTTGGGACGGCCTTCGGCGGCGACCTTCTGCGCGTCGGCCGCGGCTTGCAGCCGGGTTTCGGCCTCGGGGTAGGTGCGCGAGAATTCGGCCAGCTGGAACAGCATCGGCGCCACCACCTGAGCGAGACCGGGGCTGGGTTCGTCGGTCGCCTTCAGGTATTCGGACCAGGCCTGGTCGGCCCGCTGGTAAGCCTCCAAGCCTTCGCTCGAGAGGATGCGTTCCCCATTCGCTTCTTCGCTGACCCCCGCATTGCCGGCATTGACGTTGGCCCGGGTCAGCGCCAGCAGCAGCTCTGGGTTCTGCGGATCTTTTTTCAGCTTGGCTTCGATCCGTTCCGACTGTTCTTCGTAAATCTGAACGGCGTCGGCGGAGCTGCCGCTGTTGTTGCTGAAGATTTCGCCGATGTTGACGGGCCCGACGGTGAGGAAGAGGCTGGTGCCCATGAGAACCGCCAGCACCGCGTAGACCACCTTGACCAGGCTTCGCCGCCGCCCGCTGCGCAGGTCGAACAGCATCTTGTGCTCTTGCTTGCCTGACGCCACTCTGTCTCTCCCTTACTCCTGCGGAGAGGGCTGAGCCACCCCTCCGCTCCGTCCCGGTCGTTCCAGGACCCGAGCGAGGAGGATACTCAGCTCATACAGAACAAGCAGCGGAACCATCTCAATGAGCATGGTTATCGGGTCGACTCCGGGCAGCGCCGCCGCAATGATCGCGATCACGAGGTAGGCGTAGCGACGGTTCTCGCTGAGCTGCTCGACGCGGATTATTCCCAGCCTGGTGACGGCAAGGATCGCCAGCGGCAGCTGGAAGATCAACCCGCAGGCGATCTCCGTCATCGAGAAGAAGCTGTAGTACTCGCGCGCGCGCAATTGAATGTTGAACTGGCCGTCGTTGAAGTCGAGCAGGAAGTTGAGCGCCGCCGGCATGACGACGAAGTAGGCGAAGGCGATGCCGGCGAGGAAGAGGACCGGGAACAGCAGCAGGATCGGCAGGATCACCCGCCGCTCGGTCTCGCTGAAGGCGGGGAGGACGTAGGCGTAGAGCTGCCAGAGGAAGATCGGCAGCGAGAGCACGACGGCCCCGTAGGCGGCGACGGTGAGGGTGGTGGTGAACGGCTCGGTGACCCCGAAGGTGATCAACTGGTCGCGTCCGTCCGGCAGCGGGTTCTGCGCGATCTCCAGCAGCAGGTGGTTCTGCCAGAAGCAGAGCGCGAGGGCGACGCCGAAGACGACCAGACAGACGATCAGCCGGGCCCGCAGCTCGTCGAGGTGCTCGACCAGGGTGAGGCGATCGTCGTGCGAGACCGCCCTGACGCGGCGGGCCATGCCGGCCCCTCAGCTGGATTTGTTGCGGATGATCTCCGCGTCGGCCGGATCGCCGTGGACCTTGGCCGACTCGGTCTCGAGGCTCGGCTTGTCGTCGTCCTCGTCGCGGTCGTGCTCGCCGCCGATCGAGCCTTTGAACTCGCGGATACCGCGGCCGAGGCTGCGGCCGAGCTCCGGGAGCCGTTTCGGCCCGAAGACGAGGAGGGCGATGACGAGAACGATCGCGATCTCCGGAAGTCCGATGTTTCCTGGCATCTAGTCCATGGTAACGGGGTGGCTCGGCCCCCGGATCACGCTTGCCTGCGTCCTACGCGGTGACGCGCCCGCCCCCCGTCGCCGTCAACGAGATCCTCATCCGCCCCACCCAGCAAGAGCAGTAGCCCGCACCCGCATCGTTTCCACCCTTTTGGGCCCTATAGGAACCCCAATGGTGGAAACGATGCGGGTTTAGGGTCAGCTGTAGCGCTGGACGACGCCGTCGGCGACGAGGGCGAGGAGCTGGCGCTGTTCGGGGGGGAACTCGGCGCGCTCCAGCGCCCGCTTCGCGTCGGCGACCATCTCCAGGGCCCTCGCGCGCACCCGCTCGAGGGCGCCGGTGGCGGCGATGCGGTCGCAGAGGGCCTCGGCAGTGGCGGCGTCGAGGCTCCGCAGGTCGACCTCGCGGATGCTCGGATCGGCCTTGGCCGCCTCGATCAGCGGCAGGGTGACGGTGCCGTCGCGGAGGTCGGTTCCGCGCGCCTTGCCGGTCCGCTCCGGCGGCCCGCTGACGTCGAGGACGTCGTCGAGCAGCTGGAAGGCGAGGCCGATCCCGGCGCCGAACTCTCGCAGGCGCTCGTCCTCCCGCCCGAGCAGGCAGGCGCACTCGAAGAGGCGGGCAGTCTTCAGCCGGCAGCGCTGCAGGTAGCTCTCCTCGTCGACGCCGAGGTCGAAGGCGTCGCGGCGCTGGGCGAGCTCGCCGCGGGCGAGGGCGACCGAGGCGTCGGCGAGGAGGGCGACGGAGCGGGCGTCGCCGGCCTCGGCGAGGAGGGCGAAGGCGCGCGAGAAGAGGAGGTCTCCCGTGGCGACGGCGCGATCGCGGCCCGAGGTGGCGGCGACGGTCGGCAGGCCGCGGCGCAGCGGCGCGTCGTCGAGGACATCGTCGTGGACCAGCGTCGCCATGTGGATCAGCTCGGTCGCGGCGGCGGCGCGGACCGCCTCGCCATCGCGCTCCAGCCCGGCGCAGAGCAGGACCAGCATCGGCCGCAGCCGCTTGCCGCCGGCGTCGAGGGTGGCAACGGCGTCGGCGCCGAGCGTCTCGCCGTGACCGGCGACCGCCTCCCGCAGCAGCTGGTCAACCTCCCCCAAGCGCGCCGGCAGCCAGCGGCTGGAGGCGTCGAGGACCGCCGTCACCGGCGGCGGTACCGAGGAGGGGCGGGTCACAGCTCACCCGCGGATGCCGCTGTGGATCGCGATGATCCCGCCGGCCAGGACCGTGTAGCGGATCCCTTTGAACCCGGCGCCGCCCATCTTCTCGGCCAGGCCGCGCGGGCTGGGGAAGCTGCGGACCGACTCCGGCAGGTAGGAGTAGGCCTCGGGGTTGCTGGAGAAGGCGCCGAGCAGCGGCACGACGCGGTCGAACCAGAGCGAGTAGAAGAGCGAGAGCGGTGGCCGGGTCGGCTGGGTGATCTCGAGGATGACGGCACGGCCGCCGGGCTTCAGCACCCGCGCCATCTCCCGCAGGCCGCGGTCGAGGTCGGCGAGGTTGCGGACTCCGAAGCCGACCGTGACCGCGTCGAAGCGCTCGCCGTCGTAGGGCAGCTCCAGCGCGTCGGCCCACTCGAAGCGGACTCCGGCCGCACCGCGCTCGGCGGCCTTCTCCCGCGCCAGGTCGAGCATCGGCTCGGAGAAGTCGCAGCCGACCACGTGGCCGCCGGGGCTGACCTGCTCCGCCAGCTTCAGGGCCAGGTCGCCGGTCCCGCAGCAGACGTCGAGCGCCGAGCCCCCCGGCCCGAGCGCCGCCCGGGCGGCGGCTCGCTCGCGCCAGCGGTGGTGCAGACCAGCGGTCATCAGCGAGTTGAGCGCGTCGTAGCGACCGGCGACGCGGTCGAACATCCGGTTCACCTGGCCGGCGAAGTCCGGCGATTGGCGGTTGTCGTTGATCGTGTCCATGGGATTCAGGGCACCGGCCCCGCCCCACCGTCTATCTAGTCGAGGGACGAGAGGAATTCCGCGAGCTGTTCGATCTTCTGCGGCGGCAGATCGCGGAACGAAGGCATGACGCCAGGGCCGATTTCGACCGAGCGAATGATCGCAGCCCGCGGGATTCGCGAGGCGATGTGAGTCAGTTCCGGGCCCGGCCCGTTATTGCCGTTCTCGCCGAGCTTGTGGCAGGCCAGACAGCCGGCCGCGGCCACCACCTCCTTGCCGGGCTCGTACTTGGCCGAGACCTTCATGTCGACCTCGGTCGGCGAGCCGCCGGTGGCGCCGAGGTAGGTGAGGTAGCCCATCGCGATGATCGTGATGATGCCCGCGGTGGTCGCGATCGGGCGTCGCTCCGGACGCCTCTCCGGGCCCCGGTCGTAGAACGGCAGCAGGAGCAGCAGGACCATGCAGATGGTCGGGATCCCGATCGTCGCGATCGGGACCAGCTCCGGCGGCTTGATCACGCGCAGGACCTCGAAGAGGAAGAAGAAGTACCACTCGGGGCGCGGCACGTAGGTGGTCGACGTCGGGTCCGCCTTTGGGCCCTGCTCGGCGCCGAGGATGATCGACATCGCGATGATCACGGCGACGACGATCACCGCCATCACCGAGTCCTTCATCACCGCGTAGGGGAAGAACGGCTTCCCCTTCTTCTTCAGAAGCTCGTATTCCTCCAGATATTGCTGCTTATCCTGCGGCTTCACCCGGAGGCCCCATTCCCCTCGCCGCTGATCGGCGCCCCGTCGACGCGGTGGCCGTTGGCGCCGGCGTCGAGTTGGGCGACCGGGGCGGCGACCTTCGGCCGATCCGCCCTGACCCACGGCGGCGCCGTGGTGCCGAGCTTGACCACCAGGTACAGATGGGCGCCGATCAGGGCGATGAGCGCGCCGGGCACCAGCAGCATGTGGATCGCGTAGAAGCGGGAGAGGGTCGTCGCCCCGAACTCAGGCCCGGCGCGGAGGAAATCGCTCAGGTACGGACCCACCACCGGGCCGGTGCCGTTGATGTTGATGCCGACGATCGAGGCCCAGAAGGAGCGTTGGTCGAACGGCAGCAGGTAACCGGTGAAGGCCATCGTCATCGTCAGGATCAACAGCACCACGCCGATCACCCAGTTCAGCTCCCGCGGGTACTTGTAGGCGCCGAAGAAGAAGGTCCTCCCCAGGTGGAGGAAGATCAGGATCACCATCACGCTCGATCCCCATTTGTGCATCCCGTGCACGAGCTGGCCGAGCGGAACCTCGTTGTTGATGTGCGAGATCGAGGCGTAGGCCTGGGTCGCGGAGGGCGTGTAGAACATCGCCAGGAAGACGCCGGTGACGGCCTGGACGATGAAGGCGAAGAGGGTCGCCGAGCCGAGCGTGTAGAACCAGTTGGTCCCCTTCGGCACCTTGCGGAAGAGCATCCCGGTGAGGAAGCCGCTGGCGGCGAGCCGCTGGTCGACCCAGCCGAGGGCGTCGATCGGCGCTTCCTTGCCGCGATCGAGCAGCTTGTCGCCGGCGCTCTTGCGCTCCGGCGGCGCGGTCTTCAGGTCGGACGGCGCCTGTCCCTCGGGCGTGCCGGCGCTGCCGGGCTTGCCCGGCTTGCGCAGCGGCGGCGGGACGATCGCGTCCGGGATCCTGGGTTTCGGGAAGTTCGGCATCAGGGCGGTGGGAAGGTGGAGGGACGGGGCGGGTAGAGGTATTCCCAGATCCCGCCGGTGAACTCCCCGGGATCGCGGGCGCGGACCGGCTCCATCTGGTTGGTGACGCTGTAGCGCGGTCCGACCTCGACCTGGCCGTTGCGGACACGGGTCTGGAACTGGTCGAGCGGGCGCACCGGCGGGCCGCCGATTCGCTTGCCCTGGAAGTCGTAGACGCCACCGTGGCAGGGGCAGATGAAGTTGCCGGCGGCCTCGACGAAGCGCACCGGGCAGCCAAGGTGCGCGCAGCGGTTTGAGACGGCGACGAACTTGCCCGGTTCTTCACCCAGGTCCTCGGAGCTTTTGCGCACGTAGGCGGTGGTCTTGCCGGCGTCGCCGATCCCCTCCGTCTCGGTGAAGACGACCTGGCGGTAGGTGTCCTCGACGAAGTCGGAGACCGGCCCAACCCCCTCCCAGCGCTCCTTGCCGCGGTGGAAGATCGGGGCGACCGCGAAGCCGACGGCGGGCAGCACGATCCCGGCGGCGGCGAGCCCACCGAGCGCCTGCGAGGCGACCGTGAAGACATGGCGGCGCGTCATCGACTCCCCCTCGAAATAGCCGGGGGGGTCGGGCTTCACCCGCTCCCTGACAGGTGCCTCCTCGGCCCCGTTCACCTTGTTCGCGTCGTCTGCCACAGGTCGATCCGCGTAGAGCGACCAAGTCTATTGCTTAGGGGGTGTGACCTGCGTCACAGATATCCCTTCTATGAGAAGCGGGCGGTCCCGCCGCGATCTCCTCCGCCGCATCTCGCCACAGGGCCGGGATGGCCCCCACGTGCTCCTCGGCCTGAAGCCGGGCGCACTCGCTGATCAGGTCGGAGAGGATGGCGACGGCGCGGGTGTCGCCGAGGGCGGCGAGGCGGTCGAGGCCGAGGGCGTAGAGATAGTCGCCGGCGAGCAGGGCGAGATCGGGGTCGTGGCCGGCGAGCAGGCGCGGCTCCTCGTAGTGGAGGAGGTAGCCCTCGCGCACGGCCTCGACGATCAGGGCGTACTCGGCGGGCGCGGCGGCGGCGCCGGGGCCGGCGGCGGCGAGCTCGCCGAGGGCGGATGGCTCCGCGGGGTCAACCACGTAAGGGGCAATCGGGGTGTCCTCAGCTCGCAGCTGGTCGGCCAGGGCCTGCAGGGGGGCACCCAGGGTTCCGTGGTTCCTTTGTCCGCTCATAGGCGACTAAGGAACCACGGAATGGAGGGACTCGGCGGCGGCTTCGAGGGTTTGGTCGATCGTCGCCTCGTCGTGGGCGAGGGAGACGAACCAGGCCTCGTACTGGGCCGGGGGCGGGTAGACGCCGCGCTCGAGCATCGCCCGGCAGAAGGCGGCGTGGGCTTCGGTGTCGCAGGCGGTGGCGGTGGCGAAGTCGGTGACCGGGACGGGGCTGAAGAAGAGGGTGACGAGGCCCGGGGCGGCGGCGACCTGCAGCGGCCGATCGGTCGCCAGCTCGCGCAAGCCGGCGGCGAGGCGGTCGGTCAGCGCGCCGAGGCGCTCGTAGGCGGTGGCGTCGAGCTGCGCCAGCGTCGCCAGGCCCGCGGCGACCGCCAGCGGGTTCCCGGACAGCGTCCCGGCCTGGTAGACGTCGCCCGCCGGCGCGATCCGTTCCATCTGCTCGCGCGGGCCGCCGTAGGCCGCCGCCGGCAGGCCGCCGCCGAGCACCTTGCCGATCACGGTCAGGTCCGGTTCGACGGCGAACAGCTCCTGGGCGCCGCCGCGGGCGACGCGGAAGCCGGTGATCACCTCGTCGAAGACCAGCAGCGCGCCGGCCTCGCGGGTCGCCTCGCGGAGGAACTCGAGGAAGCCCTCGGCCGGCGGGACGACGCCCATGTTGGCGGCGATCGGCTCGGCCAGGAGCGCCGCCACCTCGTGCTCGCGCAGCGCCCGCATCACCGCCTCGCGGTCGTTCCACGGCACCACCACGGTCGCCGCCGCCTGGGCGGCGGTGACGCCCGGGCTGCCGGGTACTCCCAGCGTCGCCAACCCGGAGCCGGCGTCGGCGAGGAGACCGTCGGAGTGGCCGTGGTAGGCGCCGGCGAACTTGACCACGACCTCGCGGCCGGTGACCGCCCGCGCCAGCCGCACAGCGCTCATCGCCGCCTCGGTGCCGGAGCTGGTCATCCGCAGCATCTCCAGCGAGGGCATCCGCGCCGCCACCTCCTCGGCGAGCTGGACCTCCGCCAGGGTCGCGGCGCCGAAGCTCGTCCCCCGCTTCGCCGCTTCGATCACCGCCGCGACCACGGCGGGCTCGGCGTGGCCGAGGATCATCGGCCCCCAGGAGCCGACCCAGTCGAGGTAGCGGTTGCCCTCGACGTCGAAGAGCCAGCAGCCCTCGCCGCGTTCGACGAAGATCGGGTCGCGGCCGATCTGCCGCATCGCCCGGACCGGCGAGTTCACCCCGCCCGGCAGGACCTCTTGGGCTCGATGGAACAGTCCGCTCCCGGGTCCGCCCGCGCCGCCGCCGGGCGGCGCGCTGTCAGGAATGCTCGGCCTCCCAGCGAGCGTAATCCTCGGTGAAGTAGTGGAGGCGGATCTTCTTGTACTCGGTCGAGGAGTAGAGGGTGGCGCGGTCGTCCGGTCCCATCCCGCACTCCTCGGCGATCGAGTCGAGGATCGCGTCGCACTCCTCTTTCGAGCGGCCGTGGGCCATCGTGAAGACGCTGTAGGGCCAGTCCTCGTAGGTCGGCCGCTGATAGCAGTGAGAGATGCCGCGGAAGGAGGCCATCCTCGCCCCGGTCGTGGGGATCTCGTCCTCGGGCACCTTCCAGACGCCCATCCCGTTGGCCGAGAAGCCGGCGCGGCGGTGGTAGAGGATCGCGGCGACGCGGCGGAGGATCCTGCGGTCGACCATCCCGCGCAGGCGGTCGAGCAACTCCTCGGTCGAGATCCCGAGCGCCGCCGCGGCGGCGTCGTACGGTCGCTCCACCGGCTCCATCGGCCCCTGCAGGGCGCGGATCAGGGCGATGTCGTCCTCGTCGTAGGGCTGCGGTTGCAGCTCGCGCGGCGGCGCCGCTTCGACGGCGGCGGCGAGCGCGTCGGTCCCCTTCTCCATCTCCAGGTTCATGTTGATCTTGAAGAGGGTGAGGGTCGGCAGCTCCCGCATCGACTCCGCCCCGGTCTCCTCCATCAGCGCCTCCAGCGTCCCCTTCAGGCCGAGCGCCGAGTCCGGGGGGGTGGCGATCGTGAACCACATGTTGAAGTCGTGGGTGCGCAGGTAGTTGTGGGAGACGCCGGGATGGGCGTTGACGATCCGCGCCGCCCGCTGCGGGTGCTCCGAGTCGACTTTCGCCGCGACCAGCATCGACTCGTAGCCGAGGGCGCGGGTGTCGAAGATCGGCGTGATCTCGCGGATGATGCGGCCATCGAGCAGGCGCCGGGTGCGGCCGAGGAGGTCGTCCAGCTCCAGGTCAGCCTCGGCCGCGAGGAGGGCGAATGGCTCAGAGTCAAGCGGGAAGCTCGACTGCAGCAGGTTCATCAGCCGCTTGTCGGTCTCGTCGAGCGGGATCGCGGAGCCGTCGCTGCGGCTGCGCGCCTTCGACCGCGGCACCTTCACCGAAGCCACGGGGCGGCCTCCTTCGCGTAGTAGGTGACGATCGCGTCGGCGCCGGCGCGGCGGACGGAGGTCAGCGCCTCGACCACGGCGGCGCGCTCGTCGATCCAGCCGTTGGCGGCGGCGGCCTTCAGCATCGAGTACTCGCCGGAGACGTGGTAGGCGGCGACGGGCGCCCCGGTCGCCTCTTTGACCCGGCGCACGACGTCGAGATACGGGAGGGCCGGCTTCACCATCAGCATGTCGGCGCCCTCGTCGAGGTCGAGCTCGGCCTCGCGCACCGCTTCGGCGGCGTTGGCCGGGTCCATCTGGTAGCCGCGGCGGTCGCCGAACTCCGGGGTCGACCCGGCGGCGTCGCGGAAGGGCCCGTAGAAGGCGGAGGCGTACTTGGCGCTGTAGGCGACGATCGGCACCTCGGGATGGCCCTCCTCGTCGAGCTGGTGGCGGATCGAGCCGATCCGCCCGTCCATCATGTCGCTGGGGGCGACCGCGTCGGCGCCGGCCTCGGCGTGGGAGATCGCGGTTTTCGCCAGCAGCTCGACGGTGACGTCGTTGTCGACCTCGCTGCCGCCCTCGCGGATGACGCCGCAATGGCCGTGCGAGGTGTACTCGCAGAGGCAGACATCGGTGATCACGATCAGGTCGGGATGCGCCTCCTTCAGCGCCCGCACCGCCATCTGCACGATCCCCTCGTCGTCGTAGGCCCCGGTGCCGAACTCGTCCTTGACGGAGGGAACACCGAACAGCATCAGGGCGCCGACACCGGCTGCCGTGATCTCTCCCGCCTCCTCGACCAGGTTCGAGATCGACAGCCGCTCGATCCCCGGCATCGACGGCACCTCCTCGCGCACGCCCTCGCCCGCCACCACGAACGCGGGCTGAATCAGGTGCGCGGGCGAGAGCTCGGTCTCGCGGACGAGGCCGCGCAGCGTCTCGGTGCGCCGCAGGCGGCGCAGACGGGTGCTTGGGAAGGGCATCGGGGCGAGTTTAGGGGAGGGGTGGGGGTGTCTCCTACCGGACGCGCTCGCTTCGCTCGCTTGGGGAGTGTCCGTACGGAGACACCCCCACCCCTCCCCACGGCCGCAGTACCGTTCCCCGCGTGCGGGCCACGGGCGTCGTCAAGCGGTTTGGTGAGAGAGAAGCTCTTCGGGGCGTCAGCTTCTCCGCGTCGCCCGGGGAGCTGGTCGCGATCATCGGTCCCAACGGCGCCGGGAAGACGACTCTGCTCTCGATCCTTGCGGGGATCGCGCGAGCGGACGAGGGAGAGGTGGATTCCCCTGATGGCGAAGTCGGCTGGGTGCCGCAGCAGGCGGCGCTCTACCGGCGGCTGACGGTGGAGGAGAACCTGTTGCTGTTCGCGCGGCTCGAGGGGCGCGAGGATCCGCGCGGCTCGGTCGAGGAGATGCTCGAGCTGACGGGGCTGCGCGAGCGTCGCGGCGAGATCGTCGCCCGCCTCTCCGGCGGCAACCAGCAGCGGATCAACATCGCGATCGGGCTGCTCTCGCGGCCGGCGGTGCTGCTGCTCGACGAGCCCAGCGTCGGCCTCGACCCGCGGCAGCGGGCGCGGCTGTGGGAGTTCGTCTCGGGCCTCGCCGGGGGCGGGACGACGGTGATCTTCTCCACCCATGACATCCAGGAGGCCGAGCGCTACGGCGGCCGGGTCCTGGTCCTCGCCGACGGCGAGTCCCTCTTCGACGGCTCCGCCGAGGAGCTGCGCGAGGCGGTGCGAAGCGAGGCGCCGGAGGCCGCCGACCGCGACTTCGAGACCGCCTTCGTCGCCTACCTCCACCATCGGGGTCACTGATGCGCGGCGTGCGCTGGCTGCTGTTGAAGGACCTGCAGATCCTGCGGCGCTCGCCGCTGCAGGCGGCGCTCCTCGTCGCCTACCCGATCCTGATCGCGGTCCTCGTCGGTTTCGCGATCTCGCGCGGGCCGGAGGACCCGCGGGTCGCCTTCCTCAACGAAGTGCCGGCGGACACGCGGATCAACGTCGGCGGCCAGGAATTGCCGAAGGCGAACGTGAAAGAGCGGATCTGCCGGCGGGTCGAGTGCGTCTTCGTCGACGACCGCGCCGAAGCGCGGGAGAAGGTCGAATCCGGCGACGTGCTGGCGGCGCTGATCCTGCCGGCGGACCTCGTGAACAAGATCAACTCGCTCTCGACGCTGGCCCCGGGGGTGCCGGAAGTCGAAGTCCTCGTCAACGAGGAAAACGCGGTCAAGGCCGAACTGGTGGACGACCGGATCACTTCGCTGCTGGCGCAGGCGAACCTGGCGATCGCGCGGCGGATCGGCTCCGAAGGCGGTCGCTACCTGGGGCTGATCGTCAACGGCGGCGAGTTCAACGTGCTCGGGGAATCGGTCCAGATCCTCGGCCTGCGAGCGAGCGCGCGGATCCTCGAAGCGGTGACGCCGGCGCTGCCGAAGTCGTTGCGGCCGGCTCTCGAAGAAGTGGCCAGCTTCGCCGCCCAGGCGCGCGACAACCTCGACGTCGCCAAACCGCTGCTCGACCGGCTGGCGCAGCCGATCGCTGTCGACAAGGTGGTGGTCGGGGGCGAGAGCCCGCCGCTGGAAATCTTCGCGATCGCCGTCGCCGCGACCCTGACGCTCGCCTTCGTCGTCGTCCTCTTGGTGGCGGGTTCGCTGGCGCTGGAGCGGGAGGAGAACGCCTTCTCGCGGTTGACCCGCGGGCTCGTCTCCAGCGGCGGGCTGCTGGGCGAGAAGGTGCTGCTGGGGATCGCGGTCGGGCTGGTCGTCACCCTGCTGATGCTGCTGGGGATGGCGGTCTTCGTCCCCCTCGAATGGAGCCGGTTCGAGCTCTGGCTGCTGGCGATCCTCGCCTCGGCGGCGGCGCTGGGCACGGCCGGGGCGGCGCTCGGGGCGGCGGCGCGCGAGGTGCGGGCAGTCTCCCTGCTCGCCTTCATGGTGACGCTTCCGATCGCCTTCCTCTCGCTGGTGCCCTCGGGGGCGGTCAGCCCCGCCCTCTTCGACGCGATCCGCTACCTGACCGCGCTCTTCCCCTTCAAGCCGGCGCTGGAAGCGATCACCGCCGCGCTCGACGAGGCCGGCCCGGGCATCGGCGGCCCCCTGGCCCACCTGGCGGCCCTCTGCGCCGCCTACGCCGCTATCGCCCGGCTGGCGCTCCGCCGTTTCGTCACGGTTTAGGCACACCTGCCGACATCGTTTCCACCCTTTTGGGTCCTATTGAGCCTCAAAGGGTGGAAACGACCTTCCGCTGCGGGCGATGGAGGTGCGGATGAACTCTTCGAGGGAGAGGTGCGGCTCGAGGTGGGCGCGGACGCGTTCGAGGATCGCGGGCTCATCGAGCTCGGGGAGGGCCCTTCCGACCGAGCGCACCGCCGCCAGCGCCACGGGGGAACCGTCAAGGTGGAGGCAGCCGTGCCTGCTGCGGTAGGCGGCGAGGCCGTTGACCTCGACCAGCTCGTAGTTCGGCTCGCTCGCCGTCAGCAGGGCGCGCTGCTCGGGCGTCGGATGGAGGACGAAGGCCGGCGCGGTCGTCCCCGGGCTCTCGTGCAGAGTCGCGGGCACCGCCCCGTAGGGGGAGACGTGGGCGGAGTAGACGACGTCGAAGCCCTCCAGCCGCGACTGCAGCACCGGCATCTCCACCCCAGGCAGCGCCGCCAGCTTGCGGGCCAGCGCCTCGGGTGCCGAGTTGGCACCGTAGGAAAGGAGCGGGACGCGGCCGTCGAGGTCGGGGCCACCGGCCGGCAAGTCCAGCGCCTCGCCGTCGAGGTAGAGATAGGAGCGGCCCGGCGTCGCGTACGGATACTCGAGCGCCCGCTTCAAGATCGCTGCCGTCTCCCCCGGATCGGCCATCTCGCTCAATCTCGCAGATAGGGTCGGTTCGACATGAAGGTCCTGTTCATCGGCGACGTGGTCGGCAGCCCGGGGCGGCAGGGGCTGCGCGAAGCGATGCCGGCGCTGCGCGAGCGGCACGCGCCGGACCTCGTGATCGTCAACGGCGAGAACTCGGCGGGCGGGGTCGGGATCACCCAGCGCACCGCCAACGACCTCTTCGATGCCGGCGCCGACGTCATCACCACCGGCAACCACGTCTACCGCCACCGCGATGCCTACGACTTCCTCGACAGCGACGAGCGGGTGGTGCGGCCGGCCAACTATCCGCAGGCGAACCCCGGCCGCGGCCACACGGTGGTCGAGGTCGGGGGGATGCGGGTGCGGGTGATCAACCTCAGCGGCGGCGTCGGGCTCCGCGTCGCCCGCTCCCCCTTCGACACCGTCGACTCGATCCTCAGCCATCACGAGCAGGACGCGGCGATCGTCGACTTCCACGCCGAAGTGTCGAGCGAGAAGGTGGCGATGGGCTGGCACCTCGACGGCCGCGTGGCGGCGGTGCTCGGCACCCACACCCATGTCCCCACTGCCGACGGCCGCGTCCTCCCCGGCGGCACCGCCCACATCTCCGACGTCGGGATGACGGGATCGCGGACCAGCGTCCTCGGGGTCAAGCCCGAGCAGGCCCTGCGCTCGCTGATCACCCAGATGCCGACCCGGTTCGAGACGGCTGAGGAGGACGTCTGGGTGATGGGGGCTGTTGTCGACGTGAACGATCGGGGCCTGGCCGACTCGTTCGAGCAGGTGATGCTGCCAGCGCGATGAGCAGCAGCGGGTAGAACCAGACGATGTAGAGGTAGAACCAGTGGTGCAGGGTGAGCTGGAGCGCGATGAGCAGGGCTGCCGAAAGGGCGGCGAGCTGGACCAGGGACTTGCGCTTTGGGATGAAGGCGAAGGCGATCGAGGCGAGACCGGTGAGGATCAGCAGGGCGATGCGGATCGGTTCCAGGGAAGTCTGGCCCCAGAGGCTGAACGGAGAGTCGCGGCCGGCCTGGGTGGCGATGGTGCGGTCGTAGAAGGTCTCGAGGCCGGGGTCGAGGGCGGGCCAGGTGAGTACCACGACTGACACCAGGAGGAAGCCGAGGGTGAACAGCACCGCTGGGCGGGCGAGGGTGTCCTGCGCGCGGGGTCGTGCTCGGACACCCTCGCCCGAACTCGGGCCGTCCTGATTGGGGGGCGCTTCGAGAATGGGACGGTGGGTCAAGTACATCGGGGCGAGGGGGGCGGCTACGAACTTGGCCCAGACCGCGCTGGCGAGCAGCGCTCCACGGGCAAGTGGCTTCGCGGCGAGCAGGAGGGTGGCCAGGAGGAGGGCAGCGACCAAGGAGTCGTTGGAATTGGACTCCAAGGCGTAGGCCGTGTAGGGGTAGGCGGCCCAGCCGAAGGCGAGGGTCGCGGCGAGGCGCTGGCCCTCCGGGCCGGGGCGGATGCGGATCCCGAGCAGGATCAGGAAGGCGAAGGCGGCAAGGTCGAAGAGGATCGCGGCGGCGTGGGCGGCCGGGAGATCGTCCCACTCGCCCGACCAGGGCCAGATCCGCTCGAACGGGAGGTAGGCGATGTAGTTGACGGGGCCGTAGGTGTCGCCGCTGGAGACGTCCTCGGGGAAGTTGTCGTAGATCGGTTCCCCGTGGGCGATCCGGTCGGCGCCGACCACCCCGGCGTAGCCGACGTCGATCGCGCCGGAGTCGGCGACGTTGAGGCCGACGCGGAACCCGATCAGGAAGAGCGCCGCGATCAGCATCCAGGCCACCGGCCAGACCGGCCGCAGCCCCTCCCCCCTCCCCCGCAGCCCGATCCAGAGCGAGCGCCCCAGCAGGTAGAGCAGCACCGGGTAGACGAGCGGGACGGAGACGCCGATCGCCGCTCGGTTGAAGAAGTAGTGGGAGACGCCGAAGCCGAGCAGGACCAGCAGGTCGAGGTTGGCGACCCGCCGGAGCCGGCGCCAGTCGACGAGGCCGAGCAGGAAGACGAGACACAGCGGCAGGAAGACGTAGGGCGCGTTGAGCTTGTGGCCGAAGGCGCCGGAGTAACCGCGGGCCATCTTCCAGGCAACCTGATGGCCGGTCCAGGACTCGGTCACCTCGCCGCTGCGGCCATCGACGAGGGCGAGGGCCAGCTGCTCGCCGTCATCGAAGTAGGCGATCTCCCAATGGCCCTCCTCGTACACCGCGGTCGGGCCGAGCACGCCGTGCTCCCGTTCCTCCGCGAGGACCTTCGGGTCCTTGTCGGCGGCGGCGATTGCCTCGGCGCGGGTGATTCGCTCGGCGCCCGCCGCCGGCCCCGCGGCGGCCATTAACACGACCAGCGCGATCAGGAGCGCCGCGCGCCTCACCCCCGCGCCGCCACCCCGAAATGCTCGCGGATGATCGGGGCGAGATCGCGCAGCGTCCATTGCTCGCGCTCGTCCGCCGAGTCCGGCCCGCAGCCCACGAAGAGGAGCGGCCCGAGCGAGTCGCCGGCGTGGAGCGCCCCGTGGCTGCCGCCGCCGGCGTGGGAGACGCCGCCCCAGTCGACCGCCTCGAACCCGGGCTCGAGGGAGACGACGAAGTCGCCGGAGTGCGGCGCGGTCAAAGCCGACCAGACCCGGGCCAGCGGATCGGGGTAGGTCTCGCTGCGCAGGCGCTCGTCCTCGACCGAGGCCGCGAGCGCGCCCAGCTCCCCCTCCACCTCCCAGCTGCCGCCGCGGAGGTCGGCGACCTCGCCGCCGGGGCGGAATCGCAGCGCCTCGCCGCCGCGCTCGACCAGCGCCCACTCGCCGCCCGCCGCCGGCATCCCCGGGGCCTCGCGCCGCAGCGGCATCCCGTCCTCGCCCTCCAGCCGGCAGACCAGGTCGACGCCCTCGATCACGCCCAACCGCGCCGCCACCTCGAGCGGCTCAGCCCGCTGCCCCGCTTCCGGCAGCAGGTAGACGTGGGCCGCGCGACCGGTCGGGCTGACCGCGAGCTGCGCCCGCTCCGGCCGCTCCTCGGAGGGCTGCAGCACCGACCACTCGGCGCCCAGCAGCTCGGCCAGCGGCAGCCCCCGGTGGACCTCGGTCTGGGCGTGGTCGGCGAGCAGGATCACCGCGTGGCCGGCGAGAAACTCGTCGATGCCGCCGGCTTCCTCGGCGTAGGTGGCGAAGCAGGAGTCGGCCCTGGCGATCGACTCGACCGTCGCCTCCGGCCCGTGGTGGTGGGAGTAGTTGTCGTTGTCGGGAAGCGAGAGCAGGAGGAAGTCGTAGAGGTCCTCGCGCAGCAGCTCTGCCGCGCAGCAGGCGGCGTAGCCATCGCGGTTGCCGGGGATCGAGGTCGAGCGGCAGGGCACCTTGCGGCTGGCGTAGAGATCTCCATAGAAGAGGTCGGTCGGGCCCCAGGTGTGGTGGTGGAACTTCAGCTTGGTCGCGTCGACGGCGCGGCGCAGCAGCCCCTCCAGCGAGACCTCGTGCCGGCGACGGCCACGGTAGATGAGGAACGGCGTGCAGGCGGTGCGGGCGCCGGCGTCTTCGAGGCTCTCGAAGACCGTCTCCACCTCAGGGCTGAGGTGGGCGAGGTTCATGTTGTAGACGAGGTCGTAGAGGGCGCGGAAGACGCCGAAGGCTCGGGTCGCCTCCAGCGAGGACCCGTACTCGACGTAACGCCGCTCGAGCCGGTGGTACCAGTTCATGCCGCTGATCCAGTGCTCGTCGGCGCCCACCCCGGTGACCATCTCGGCGCTGGCGACCGGGGTCACCGAGGGGAAGCTGGAGACGCAGTCGGGAATCAGCACCCCGCGCTCGACGAGGGCGCCGAAGGTCGGCGCGCGCCCCTCGGCGATCGCCCGTTCGAGCATGTCGGTGCGCAGCGAGTCGACGTAGGTGAGGACGAGCTTCTTGCGGGCCGGCATCGACCCAATCATGCCCGGCCGCCGGGGTGGCCGAACCCGTCGTTAACGGAGAACCCGGAGCCCGGCGTGCTTGCGCTGGGCGCGACGGTGGCGGGAGATCCCGAGCCAGACCAGAGCAAGCACGAAGACGATCACCGCGATCGGGGCCAGCAGCGCGATCGCGATCACGGCCAGCGCCATCAGGCTGACGATGAAGGCGAGGGCTCCGCCGCCGCTGCCCTCGCGGCGGCTGGCGCCGTGGACGACGTCGCTGATGATCACGCAGGCCAGGGCGGCGCCGACCAGGCCGAGCGCCGCGCCGAGTGCGCCTTCGAGCAGGAAGCCGGCGATGAACCCGATCACCGCGGCGAGGATCGTCATCCGGCCTCGGGCGGACCCATGGGTGCCGGTGGTGCCGGCGAGCATGCCGATGGCCAGGCCGATTCCAAGCTCGGTCAGAACGTCCACATGCGAAAACCTAACCGAGCGCGGCGACCGCGCGTCGATCCGCCACACTGCAGCAATGGCCGAAGTCCCCGAGCCGACCCATCGCCGACGCTCCCACGCCGGCACCCGCGACCTCGAGCGCTACGCGGGCCTGTTCGCCGAGCGGACGGGGGTGATGCGCTCCTCGGCGATGCGCGACCTGATGGCGATCACCGCGCGCCCGGAAGTGATCTCGCTGGCCGGCGGCCTGCCGGACACCTCGACCTTCCCGCCCCAGAGCTTCGCCGCGCAGATGACGCGGATCGCCCAGAAGTCGGCGGCGAAGGCTCTGCAGTACGGGCCGACCGAGGGGTTCGAGGAGACCAAGGACTGCATCCTCGAGGTGATGGGCGCCGAGGGGATGCTGCCCGACCCCGACGACATCATCGTCACCACCGGCGGACAGCAGGCGATCGACCTCGTCTGCAAGACGCTGATCGACCCCGGCGACGTGGTCATCTGCGAGGCGCCCACCTATCCCGGCGCGATCCCGACCCTCTGCAGCTACCAGGCCGACGTGGTCCAGGTCGAATGCGACGAGGAGGGGATGCAGGTCGAGGTGCTGGAGCGGCTCCTCGACGACCTCCGCCAGGAAGGCCGGCGGCCGAAGTTCATCTACTCGGTGCCGAGCTTCCAGAACCCGGCCGGGGTGACGATGTCGCTGGAGCGGCGGCGGCGCCTGGTCGAGCTGGCGCGGGCACAGGAGCTGCTGGTCGTCGAGGACAATCCCTACGGGCTGCTGCGCTACGGCGGCGAGCCGGTGCCGCCGCTCTACCAGCTCGACGGCGGCGACTTCGTCATCTATCTGGGGACGTTCTCGAAGATCCTCTCCCCCGGGATCCGGCTGGGCTGGGCGGTGGCGCCGCCGCCGGTGATGGAGAAGATCGTCCTCGGCAAGCAGGCGGCCGACCTCTGCACCTCGACCCTGACTCAGTACTTCGTCCGCGAGTACTTCGCCGAACGGCGCTGGCAGCGCTATGTCGACGACCTGGTCGAGATCTACCGCGCCCGCCGCGACACGATGGTCGCGGCGCTGCGCGACTGCTTCCCGGCCGAGGCGACCTGGACCGAGCCCGAGGGCGGCCTCTTCATCTGGGCGACGCTGCCCGACTACATCGACACCAGCGACCTGCTGGCGAAGGCGCTGCGCGCCGACGTCGCCTTCGTCCCCGGCCAGGCCGCCTACGTCGACGGCCGCGGCAGCCACTCGATGCGGCTCAACTTCTCCGGCGTCGACGAGGACGAGATCCGCGAGGGGGTGCGGCGGATCGGCAAGGTGATCGCCGAGCAGGTCGAGCTCTACGAGGCCCTGACCGGCGAGCAGAGGCTGTCCGAGCCGCAGCAGGAGTCGGCCCCGAACGTCCTCCCCTTCCGCAAGGCGGGTGAGGCGGGATGAAGGTGGCGGTGCTGAAGGGCGGGCGGTCGCTGGAGCGCGGGGTCTCGCTGCGCTCGGGGGCGCGGGTGGAGGACGCGCTGGAGCGGCTCGGTCACGAGGTGCTGCCGATCGACGTCGGCGCGGACCTGGTCAAGCGCCTGGTCGGTGAGCAGCCCGACGTTGCCTTCGTCGCCATGCACGGGGTCGGCGGTGAGGACGGGACCGTGCAGGAGCTGCTGGAGATCCTCGGCATCCCCTTCACCGGGCCGAGCGCGGCGGCCTGCGCGCGGTGCATGGACAAGGTGCAGGCGAAGGACGCTGTCGAGCTCGCCGGCCTTCCCACGCCCGACTGGTTCGCCTTCAACCAGACCGCCTTCCGCGAGCTCGGCGCCGCCGACGCGCTGGCGCGGCTGGAGGAGACGCTGGGCTTTCCCCTGGTGGTGAAGCCGAGCCGAGGCGGCTCCTCGCTCGGGGTCAGGTTCGCCCGCTCTCCCGGCGAGGTTCCGCAGGCGCTCGTCTCAGCCTTCAGCTACGACGACCGGGTCCTGCTCGAGCGCTTCGTCGACGGGCGCGAGCTGGCGGTCAGCATCCTCGGCGACAGGCCGCTGCCGGTGGTCGAGGCGATCCTGCTCGAGGGCGACCGCTACGACTTCGAGGCCCGCTACGAGATCGGCCGCACCCGTTTCGCCTGCCCGGCCGAGCTGACGGCGGAGGAGGAGCGGGCCGTCACCGAGGCCGCCCTCGGCACATACCGCGCCCTCGGCTGCACCGGCTTCGCCCGCATCGACCTGATCCTCGGCGAAGAGGGACCGTGGCTGCTCGAGGCCAACGCGATCCCCGGCCTCACCGACACCAGCCTCCTCCCCCAGGCCGCCGAGGCGGCGGGGCTTTCGTTCGAGCAACTGGTCGAGCGAATCCTGGATTTGGCGCTCAAGCCGGCGGCGGCTTAAGAGTCTCCCTGGGCGAAATCCTCGGGCGTTACTTCGTCGAGGAACTCTTTGAATTTGTCGACGACCTCCTCGGTGTCCTCGACCTCGTGCTCGAACTCGATCGCCGACTCCTCGATCACCTCCTCGGCGGCGAAGATCGGCGCCGAGACGCGGACAGCGAGGGCCAGCGCGTCGGAGGGGCGCGAGTCGATTTCCACTTCGGAGCCGTTGACCGAGACGGTGATCGAGGCGTAGAAGGTGTTGTCGCGCAGCTCGGTGACGGCGACCCGCTCGCACTTGGCGTCGAGGTTCTCGAGCATGTCGGAAAGCAGGTCGTGGGTCATCGGCCGCGGCGTCGAGGCCCCCTGCAGCTTCATCAGGATCGCGGCGGCCTCCGGGTGCCCGATCCAGATCGGCAGGAAGCGGTTTCCGTCCACGGTCTTCAGCAACACGATCGGCTGCTTGCCGACCATGTCGAAGCTGACGCCGTAGATCTGCATCTGCTGCAAGAGAACTCCAGACCGTGGTTGGAAGCCGAAGTATAGGTCGGGCTTCTACCCGTCCCGGAGGTGGCGAGAACAGGAAGTGGGCGATCCTGGATTCGAACCAGGGACCTCGTCCTTATCAGAGACGCGCTCTAACCAACTGAGCTAATCGCCCGGGATGGATGCTGCGACAGGAGGGATATCGTAGCTGGGTGCAGGTGGGCCTGCCCCCGCGCCGTCGCGCATCACTGGGATTAGCTTGGACGATATATCGGCCATATGTCTGGGATAATGTCCATATGGCTGATAAAATGGCCACATGGATTTGACCCGTCCTTATGCCGCGCTCAGCCCTACCCTCGATCCCGCCGTCCTGGTCGCCCTGATCGGAACCACTCGTCCGCTGACCGGTCGTGAAGTCGCCCGCCTTCTCGGCCGCGCCTCCCACAGCGGGGTGATCGCGGTCCTCGAGCGGCTCGTCGAGCAAGGCCTCGTCGAGCGCGAGGAAGCGGGTCGTGCCTTCCTCTTCACCCTCAATCGTGAGCATCTGGCGGCGCCCGCAGTCGCGCTGCTGGCGAATCTGCGCGAGGAGCTCCTCGACCGTATCCGCGAGGCGGTCGACGCCTGGAGGATCAAGGCGCACCATCTGTCCCTGTTCGGATCGGCGGCACGAGGGGATGGAGGAACGGACAGCGACATCGACCTCTTCGTCGTAAGGCACACGGCGATCGAGGCACAGGAACCGGTGTGGCGAGAACAGCTCGACCTGCTCGCCTGGAAGGTGGAGCGCTGGACCGGTAACCCTGCCAGGATCGTCGAGGTCGAGCAGCGCGATATTGCCAGGCTGCGGAAACAGCGGCCTCCCGTGGTGGACCAGCTCTTGACCAACGCGATCAGCCTTACCGGGCCCGACGTCTCGACCCTCCTGAGCGCGGCATGAGCCCCAGTCGCAGCGGCGCTCGCACCCAGACGTGCTCCAAGGAACACGCCCGGAACCGCCTCGGGCACGCCCGCAAGTTTCTCGAGGTGGCGGAGATGACCGCCGGTGAAGCGGGCGACGTCGAATACGCCAGCGCGGCGGCCGCGCTTGCAGTCCTGGCGGGTATCGCGGCTTCCGATGCCGCCTGCTGCGCAGCGCTGGGCCGCCGCTCCCGGGGTGACGACCACCAGCAGGCCACCAAACTCGTCGAGCAGGTGGAGCCTGGCGGTCCGAAGGCTGCGAAAGCCCTGCGGCGACTCTTGAGCCTCAAGGACGAGGCGCGGTACGGCTTTTTCGACGTCGGCGGCCAGAATCTCCAGGCCGCGATCCGGCAGGCAAATACCCTGGTGGAATTCGCCGGCGCGGCGGTTCGGCGCAGCGCGACGTAGCCAGGCTCATCTCGAACGCTTGCGCAGCCGGCGGGCCAGCGCGTGAGCCTCGCGGACGTCGTCGAAGCGCAGCTCGGCGACGATCCCCTCGCCTTTGGCACGGGCACTGACTTCATGGCCCAGGGCTTCCTCGAGGGCGTCGGCGACGTCGCGCAGGGCGGCCTGGGCGTCGGGGTCGGCCGCCGCTCGCCTCGGCTTCGCTTTTGGCTGGCCAGCCAGCCGAACTCTCTCCTCAGTCTCGCGGACCGACCAGCCGCCGCGGGCGGCGTCGCGCGCGAGGCGCCGGCGGACGTCGTTGCCGGGGGCGGCGAGGAGAGCCTTGCCGTGCCCCTCGCTGAGGTCGCCGGACTCGAGCAGCTCCAGCGCCTCGTCGGGGAGCTCGAGCAGGCGAATCAGGTTGGAGACGGCGGGGCGGCTGCGGCCAACCCGCCGCGCGAGCTCCTCTTTGGTCAGGCCGAGCTGGCGAATCAGCGCTTCGCAGGCCTTCGCCTCCTCGACCGGGTTGAGGTCCTCGCGGACCATGTTCTCGATCAGCGCCGCCTGCAGCCGCTCGGCCTCCTCCTGGTCGCGGACGATCGCCGGCACCTTCTCGATCCCCGCCTGCTGGGCGGCGCGCCAGCGGCGCTCGCCGGCGACCAGCTCGAAGCTGCCGTCGGGGAGGGGACGGACCAGCAGCGGCTGCACGACGCCCGTCGCATCGATCGAGGAGGCGAGGGCGGCGAGGGCGGCGGGGTCGAAGTTGGTCCGCGGCTGCGAGGGGTTCGGCTTGATCAGAGAGACCGGCAGCTCGCGCAGCTCGCCGGCCAGCGAGGCCTCGGACTCGGGCAGGATCGCCGCCAGGCCGCGGCCGATTCCGCGCCTGCCGCTAGCCACGGCCCGCCAGCTCCTTCGCCAGCGCTCGGTAGGCGACGGCGCCATGGGAAGAGGGGGCGTGCTCGGTCACAGGCAGACCATAACTAGGGGACTCGGCGACGCGGACGCTGCGGGGGATCACCGTCTCGAAGACCATGCCGTCGAAATGGTCGCGCAGCTCGGCCTCGACGTCCTGGGCCAGCCGCGTGCGCTCGTCGTGCATGGTTATGAGCAGGCCCGAAACCTCTAGTCGAGGGTTAAGCTCTCGCCGGATCAGGCCCAGGGTTTCGAGAAACTGGACCAGGCCCTCGAGCGCCAGGTACTCCGCCTGGACGGGGACGATGACCCGGTCGGCGGCGGTCAAGGCGTTGACGCTGACGGGCCCCAGCGAGGGCGGGCAATCGAGCAGGCTGAACGCGAAGCGCTCGCGAACCGGGCCAAGGCGCTCGCGCAGGCGCGTCTCCGATCCCTGGATGCGGGGCAGCTCGACAGCGGCGCCGGCCAGGTCCTTGTTCGCGGGGACGAGCCAGAGGTTGTCCGCTCCGGCCGGTCGTGCGGCCTCGGCCACGGAGGTCTGGCCGATCAGGCAATCGTAGGAGGAGGGGTGAAGGTCGCGGTCGCCGCCCAGCGCGACGGTGGCGTTGCATTGCGGGTCGAGGTCGACGAGGAGGGTCTGGCTGCCCTCGGCAGCCGCGCAGGAGGCCAGGTTGACGGCGGTCGTCGTCTTCCCGACACCGCCCTTCTGGTTCGCCACGGCGTAGACCTTGCCCATCGCAGCTCAGCCTAGATGACGCGCTACCCGCACATTCCCCTGCGCGCTCGGAGGCGGTCGGATAGCCTGCTGCCCGTGTCCGAGACCTACGACTGGCCCGAGAACCCTGCCGAGCGAGCGCAGGAGCTCGTCGAGGGGGTGCTGGACGAGCTCGATCTCGACGGCGAGGTGGTGGTCGAGGAAGACGACGAGCGGATCCTGCTCACCGTCGAGGGGGAGGACGACTACGGGCTCCTGATCGGCAAACGGGGGCAGACGATCGACGCCCTGCAGCTGCTCTGCTACCAGGCGGCCTACCGCGGCCTGCGGGAGCGCAAGCGGGTGATCGTCGACGCCGCCGGTTACCGCGCACGGCGCCGCGAGACCCTGGAGGGACGGGCCGATCGCGCCGCCGACCAGGCGCTGGCGAACAACAGCGTCGTCGAGATGGACCCGATGAGCGCGCAGGAACGGCGCGTCATCCACGAACGGCTGAAAGAGCGCGCCGGCATTGAGACCTACAGCGAGGGCGACGAGCCCAACCGCTGCGTGATCGTCGCGCCGCTCCTGCCCGAGTGATCGACGACGCCGCGCGGGCGAAGCTGGAGGTGGTTCTCGGGCTGCTCGCGGAGGAGCGGGCCTCGGTCAGCTCCGTGGTCGACGAACGGGCCTGGCGGGTGCACGTCGCCGACAGCCTCACCGGCCTCGAGGTGCCGGAGTTGCGGGGAGCGAAGAGGATCGGCGACATCGGGGCGGGGGCGGGCTTCCCCGGGCTCGTGCTGGCGGTAGCGCTCCCCGATGCCCAGGTCGACCTGATTGAGTCGGTAGGCCGCAAGTGCGAGTTCATGCGGCGAGCGATCGCCGCTGCGGGGATTGCCAACGCCAGCGTCCTCAACATGCGGTCCGAGGACTTGGCTGCGGGGGACGGTTGCGAGTCCTACGACGCCGTCACGGCGCGAGCCGTCGGGCGCCTCTCGACGCTAGCTGAGCTCGCAAGCCCGCTGCTGAAGCCAAATGGTGTCCTAGTTGCCTGGAAGGGAAAACGCGACGAGGACGAGGAGCGGCAACTCCGCAACGCAGCCGCGGCCCTGGCAATGGAGCCTGAAGAGATCCTCGACGTCGGCGACCGCGCCGGCAGCGAGCATCGCCACCTCCACGTCGTCCGCAAGACCGGCACCACCCCCGGCAACCTGCCGCGCAAGCCGGGGATCGCCAAGAAGCGACCGAAGGGCTGAGACGCCCCGAAGGCGCTTTACCGGCGCTTCTTTTTCTTCCGCGGCGGGGGCGGCGGGGGTTTCCCCACCTGGATCGCGGCCGCGCCCTCGGGGGTCGCCGTCACCGGCGGCGGCACGATCTGTTTGATCACCAGCTGCTGGCCGATCGTCCAGAAGTTGGTGGTGATCCAGTAGAGGATCAGCCCGGCCGGGAAGCTGAGGATGAAGGGGACGAAGACGAAGGGCAGCAGGAGCATCATCGTCCGCTGGCTTTTGTCAGCCGTGACCGCCATCACCATGCCCGAGATCAGCTGGGTGCCGATGTAGAGGATCAGCAGCGTAATCAGTTCGCCGCCGGTTGCCTTCGCGGTGAGGTCGTGGATGAAGAGGAAAGAGGCTTCCCCGCTGCAGTGTCCCGCCTCGCAGCCGATGTCCGCCGGCAGCTCATTCTTGAGCACGTAGAAGAGGGTGATGAAGACCGGCACCTGCGCCAGCAGGGGCAGGCAGGAGGCCAGCGGGTTGACTTTGTTCTCTTTGTAGAAGCGCATCATTTCCTGCTGCATGCGCTGTTTGTCGTTCTTGTACTTCTCCTGCAGTTCCTTGATCTGCGGCTGCAGCGCCTGCAGCGCCCGCATCCCTTTCAGCTGTTTGTAGGTGAGCGGGATCAGGACGGCGCGGGTGACGACCGTGAGGGCAATGATCGACATCCCCCAGCTCAGCCCGACGTTGTCGTGGAAGAACTGCAGGACGCCGTTGGCGACGTCGATCAGGGGCTGGAGGATGTTGGCCGTCAGGGGCGTCATCGGTGGGCTTCGTGCCAATCGGCCGGGTGAACCGGGCCGGTGCGGAGCGTGAATCTATCGGGGATGGGATCGAAGCCGCCGTGACTGAAGGGGTTGCAGCGCAGAATCCGCCAGCCAGCTAGCAGGAGGCCCCTGATCACGCCGAAGCGCTCGACCGCTTCGACCGCGTACCTGGAGCAGGTCGGCTCGTAGCGGCAGCGACGGGGAAAGACGGGTGAGATCCAGCGCTGATAGCCCCGGATCGGGGCGAGGAAGATGCGTTTCACGTGGAACGGCCCCCGGCCAGCGCCTCTTCCAGGTTGTCGGAGACGCCCTGCGTCCCTCCCCTCTCGATCAGCTCCTTGATCTCCGCCCGGGCGACGATGACGAAGTCGTGACGGGCCGGAAGCCGATCGGCGAGGCTCCAGAAGGCCTCACGGAGGACCCGCTTCACCCTGTTCCGCTCGACCGCGCCGCCGACCTTGCGGTTGACCGAGACGCCGAGCCGAATCTCGTCGCGCTCTTCTTCTTTGCGCGGAAAGGTGTAGAGGACGAGGTACCGGGTGGCATGGGACGAACCGTCGCGATAGACGCGGTCGAACTCGCCGCTTCGCGAGAGGCGCCGTCGCTTCGGCATCAGATGACCATCAAGGCGTGAGGCGCTTGCGGCCTTTACGCCGACGACGCCTGAGGACGGCGCGGCCGCCGCGAGTGCTCATGCGGGCGCGGAAGCCATGGGTCTTCGCCCGCTTCCGCTTCTTGGGCTGGTAGGTGCGCTTCATGCCGGCGGAAGTATACGGACGGCCTCGAAAATCTTTTCTGCGGCATTTGCGAGGCACTCAGGTTGGCTGCTCAGGCACGGCGCTATGGTCGCCGCCCGGTGTCCGACGACTCTCCAAGCCACGACCTCGAAGCCCTCTGGCGAGCGACCCAGGAGCGGTTGAGGGCGTCGGTCCCGGAGTCGACCTTCCGCCTCTGGCTAGAGCCGCTCGAGGCCGTGGCCCTCGAGCGGGACACCCTCTACCTCACTGCCTCCGCGAGCAAACGGGCCTGGACCGAGCGACGTTACTCGTCGCTGATCGCGGAAGCCCTGCGCGCGGCCGACAGCGGGGTGGAGCAGGTGAGCTTCGCCGAGCCCCGGAACCTCGAGGAGGGCGGCGACCACGATCCGAAGCTGAACCCCAGCTACACCTTCGAGCGGTTCGTGATCGGCCCTGGGAACCGCCTCGCGCACGGCGCCGCCCTCGCCGTCGCCGAGGCTCCCTCCGAGGCCTACAACCCCCTCTTCCTGCACGGCCCGCCAGGACTCGGCAAGACCCACCTGCTGGCGGCGATCGCCAATTACCTGCGCGACAACGCCCCCGGCCTCAGCGTCCGCTACACGACCGCCGAGTCCTTCACCAATGAGTTCGTCGCCGCCCTCAAGTCCAAGGGCAGCGACGCCTTCAAGGTTCGCTACCGCGACATCGACGTTCTCCTCATCGACGACGTCCAGTTCCTGCAGGGGAAGCCGGCGACCGAGGAGGAGTTCTTCCACACCTTCAACGCGCTCTACGAGTCGGGCAGCCAACTCGTCCTCTCCGCCGACCGCATCCCCAGCGAGCTCTCGACGCTGGCGGCGCGGCTGCGCGACCGCTTCGAGTGGGGCCTCACCGTCGCGGTCGAGCCCCCCAACGTGGCGACCCGCCTGACGGTATTGCGGCGGCTCGTCGAGGAGGCCGGCGTCGAGATCGCCGATTCCGAGGCGCTGGCAGAGCTGGCGAACCGGATCGACGCCAACGTGCGCAAGCTGCACGGCGCGCTCACCCGCGTCATCGCCCACGCCTCGCTGATGAACCGGCCGCTCAGCTCCGAGCTGATCGCCGAAGTCATCCCCCGCCGCCGCCGCGCCAAGTCAACCTCGGTCGAGGAGATCCAGCAGCGAGTGGCCGAGCTGTTCGGGATCTCCCGCGCCGAGCTCGTCGGCTCCAGTCGCGCCGCCACCCCGCTGCGGGCCCGTCAGGTGGCGATCTTCTTGACCCGCGATCTCACCGACCTCTCCCTCCCGCAGATCGGGCGTCTCTACGGCGGTCGCGACCACACCACGGTCCTCAACTCGCTGCGACGAGTCGAAGCGAGCCTCGATGAGGACGGCGAGCTGGCGGAGAAGGTCCGGGAGTTGCGCGGAGCTATCCACAACCCGGTCGCCGAGGAGCGCTGACAACCGCCGGCGCTGCAAGAATCCCCAACCTCCCACAGCGCCTTCCACAGCCGCCAAACCGCACCCCAGGGCCGAATCTCCCGCAACCAGAACTTTCTCCACAGGACCTAACCCAACTCAAAGAAGGCATTCATCAACTTGAAGCTCACGACCAAACGAGAAGACCTCGTCTCCAAGCTCTCGACCGTCTCCAGGGCCGTCTCCACTCGCGGCACCACCCAGGCCCTCTCCGGCGTTCTGCTCAGCGCCCAAAGCGGGCGCGTCACCCTCGCCGCCACCGATCTGGACCTCGGCCTCGAGACGGCGCTCGAGGCGAACGTCGAGGCCGAGGGCGCGGTCCTCCTCCCCGGCCGTCTCTTCGCCGAGATCGCCCGCTCGCTGGCGGACCCGAGCGTGGAGATCGAGTCGCGCGAGGCGGAGCATGACGTCGAGATCCGCAGCGGCGGCTCCAGCTTCCACCTGCGGGTGCTGCCGGCCGAGGACTTCCCGAATCTCCCTCAGCCCGAGCAGAGCCCGGCCCTGAGACTGCCGGCGGCGGCGCTGGAAGAGAGCATCGAGCTGGTCGCCCGCGCCGCTTCGCGCGACGACATGCGCCCCGTCCTCACCGGCGTCTTCGTCTCGGCCAGCGGCAAGGAGATGACGATGGTCGCCACCGACTCCTACCGGCTGGCGGTGAAGCGGACCGAGCTCGAGGCCGAGCTCGACGGCGAGCTCGAGGCCAACATCCCGGCGCGGGCGCTGCGCGAGCTCGGCCGCATCCTCTCCTCCGAGGGGGCCGGTGAGACGTCGATCTCCCTGCTCACCAACCAGGCCGTCTTCCAGGCAGGGTCGATTCTCCTCTCGACGAGGCTGATCGACGGCCAGTTCCCCAACTTTCGACAGCTCCTGCCGGAGTCCTACGAGCACGATGTGCGACTGCCGCGCTCCGACCTGCTTGACGTCACCCGGCGGGTCAGCCAGCTGGCGCAGCGCAACGCGCCGCTGCGGCTCTCGTTCCGCGCCGGCGAGCTGACGGTGGCGGCGGAGACGCCCGAGGTGGGGGACGCGCGGGAGTCGATGCCGGCGGCGTTCGAGGGCGAGGAGCTGGAGATCGGGTTCAACCCGGAGTTCCTCAAGGAGGGGATCGAATGCGTCTCGGGCGACGAGATCCTGATGCGGCTGATCTCGCCGCTGCGGCCGGGTCTGCTGGAACCGGTGGAGGGAGATGAGTTCCGCTACCTGGTGATGCCGATCAGGCTCAACGTCTGATCGTGATCGCGCCGAGCGGGTGAGCGCGTCGTGCTCGTCACCGCGATCGAGGCGAAGCCGCTGCGCAGCCTCGACCGGATCCGGGTCGAGCTGGCGCCGGGCATCGTCAGCGTCATCGGTCCCAACGGGACCGGCAAGACGAACCTGATCGAGGCCATCTACTTTGCCCTCACCGGCCGCTCCTTCCGCACCAGCGACCGCCGCGACCTGATCCCCTTCGGCGGCTCCCTCGCCCGGGCCGAGGCGACGATCCGCGACGAGGGCGGTATCGAGCGCAAGCTGCTCGCTTCGGTCAGCCGCCGCGAAGGACGGCGTCACCTGCTCGACGGCAGCCCGGCGGACCCGGCGACGATCGCCCGCAGCCGGCCGCCGGTGGCGGTCTTCGCGCCCGATCGGCTGACCCTGGTGAAGGGACCGCCGGCGGAGCGGCGTGCTCACCTCGATGGCTTCGTCGCCGCCCGCTGGCCGGCGCGGACGGAGCTGCGCAAGCGGTTCGGGCAGGCGGTGGCGCAGCGCAACGCGCTGCTCTCGCGCCTCGCCGCCGGCCACGGCTCGCCCGAGGAGCTGCGGATCTGGGACGCGGCGATGGCGGACGCGGCCGCCCCCCTGGTCGAGGCGCGCACGGCGGCGGTCGCCGAGCTGGCGCGCCCATTCGCCACGGCCGCCGAAGAGCTGGGCCTCGAGCAGGCGACGCTCGAGTACGCGCCGCGGGCGGCAGGCTCCGCCGAGGAGATCCGCGCGGGGCTGGAGGAGCGACGGGAGCAGGACATCCGCCTCGGTCGCAGCTCCTGGGGCCCCCACCTCGACGATTTGAAGCTGATCGGCGCCGAGCGCTCGCTGCGTCGGTTCGGTTCCCAGGGGCAGCAGCGGACGGCGCTGCTCGCGCTTCTCTTCGCCGAGCGCGAAGCGCTGCTCGCGGCGCGGCGGGTGACGCCGTTGCTGCTGCTCGACGACGTGATGAGCGAGCTCGATCCGGGGCGGCGGGAGCGGCTCGTCGCCCGGCTGGGCGACGGCGGCCAGGTCCTGATCACGGCGGCGGACGAGGAACAGGTTCCGGCGTCGGCCCGCCTGACGGTGGTGCCCACCCCACCGCCGCAGACAGAAAGTGCCGTCGCGTGAGCCGCCGCCGTGCTCCCCGTCCCGCCGCCGCCGCCTTCAAGGCGGCCCTCGAGCAGGTCGCGCCGAAAACGCCTCTGGCCGCGACCCAGGCGGCCTGGTCGAGGGCGGTCGGCGAGCAGCTGGCGGCGGTCGCGGTGCCGGTCTCCGAACGCGGTGGAACGCTGACCGTCGAGTGCGCCGACGCGGTCTGGGCGCAGGAGCTCGACCTGATGCAGAAGGCGCTGTTGGAGCGGTTGCGGGGGGAGGTGGGGGAGCAGGCGCCCGAAGCCCTCCGCTTTCGCGTCAACTCAGAGCGCTTCTGAGCACTCTTTTTTCACGATTTGCAGGTAAATTGGCTCAAAGGACCGGCTTGTCCGAGGCCTCCAACTGGTATTCTTATGGCAACTCGCATTACGCCCCGACAGCCGTGGAGCGAGCTCTCCAGGAGTCGGGGCTTTGTGTGTCTCCGTGTCAACTGGAAGGGACTCATTGCCTGAGAAAAAAGCCAGCGGCGATTCGTACGGCGCCAAGGACATCACCGTCCTCGAGGGGCTGGAAGCGGTCCGCAAACGCCCCGGCATGTACATCGGCTCGACGGGCCCGCGCGGCCTCCACCATCTCGTCTACGAGGTGGTCGACAACTCGGTCGACGAGGCCCTGGCCGGTCACTGCGACAGCGTCCGCGTCATCCTGCACCCCGACAACGCCTGCACGGTCGAAGACAACGGTCGCGGCATCCCGGTGGAGACGATGGAGAAGGAGGGACGGCCCGCCGCCGAGGTCGTGCTGACCGTGCTCCACGCCGGCGGCAAGTTCGGGGACGGCGGTGGCTACAAGGTCTCGGGCGGTCTCCACGGCGTCGGCGTCTCGGTCGTCAACGCGCTCTCCGAGCGCCTGCACCTGGAGATCAGCCGCGACGGCAGCGTCTGGTCGCAGGACTACGAGCGCGGCAAACCCCAGAACGACCTCACCAAAGGGGCCAAGACCAAGGAGCACGGGACGAAGATCACCTTCCTGCCCGACCTCGAGATCTTCGAGGAGATCGAGTTCGACTTCCAGACCCTGGCCGAGCGCCTGCGCGAGACCGCCTTCCTCACCCGCGGGCTGAAGATCGAGCTGGTCGACGAGCGCGGCGCCACCAACAGCATCGCCTTCCAGTACGACGGCGGGATCGAGGACTTCGTCCGCCACCTGAACGAGAACAAGGACGAGCTGCACCGCAAGGTCATCTACTTCGAGGGCAGCGAGGAGGCCGGTGAAGTCGAGCTGGCGATGCAGTGGAACAGCTCCTACCAGGAGTCGATCTTCAGCTTCGCCAACAACATCAATACCCACGAGGGCGGGACGCACCTCTCCGGCTTCCGGGCGGCGCTGACGCGGACGCTGAACGCCTACGCCCGCAACAAAGGGCTGCTGAAAGAGAAAGACGACAACCTTGCCGGCGAGGACGTGCGCGAGGGCCTGACCGCGGTGATCTCGGTGAAGCTGCACGACCCGCAGTTCGAGGGCCAGACGAAGACCAAACTCGGCAACCCGCCGATCAAAGGCCTGGTCGAGGAGACGGTCAACCGCAAGCTGGCCGAGTACTTCGAGGAGAACCCGGGCGACGCGCGACGGGTCATCAACAAGGCGATCGACGCCTCTCGCGCCCGCGACGCCGCCCGCAAAGCCCGCGACCTCACCCGCCGCAAGTCGGCGCTGGAGAACTCGACCCTGCCGGGCAAGCTCGCCGACTGCACGGTCAAAGACCCGAGCCTGGCCGAGATCTTCGTCGTCGAGGGCGACTCCGCCGGCGGCTCGGCGAAGCAGGCGCGCGACCGCAACACGCAGGCGGTGCTGCCGCTGCGCGGCAAGATCATCAACGTCGAGAAGAGCCGGATCGACAAGGTCCTGGCCAACAACGAGATCCAGGCGCTGATCACGGCGATCGGCACCGGGGTCCACGACGAGTTCAACCTCGAGGACGCGCGGTACCACAAGATCGTGATGGCGACCGACGCCGACGTCGACGGCGCCCACATCCGCACCCTTGTCCTCACCTTCCTCTACCGGCAGATGCCGGAGCTGATCGACGCCGGCTACGTCTACATCGCCAAACCGCCGCTCTACCGGGTGAAACAGGGCAACCAGGTGACCTACCTGGAGCGCGACTCCGAACTCGAAGAGGTGCTCCTGCGCGACAAGCTGGAGGAATTCCAGCTGACCGACGCCAACGGCAAGGAGACGAAGCTGACGGCAAGCCGCTGGCAGGGGTACATCCGGCGCTCGAAGGAGTACGAGGGGTGGGGTTCCTCGCTGCAGGCCGAGTTCGGCCACGAAGCGGTGCGCTTCCTCGAGGAGTCGAGCCTGCTCGACGAGGGGACCAGGACCCTGAAGTCGGCGGCGAAGCTGCTCGGCGGGAAGGCGCCGGAGGGCGAGCCCTTCGACACCGAGGTGCTGTCCGAGGACGACGAGCTGCTGGTGGTCAAGGCGACGGAACGGAAGAGCGGGCTCGCACGCACCCATCGGCTGCCGGCGGCGCTGTTCGACCACCACGACTACCGCAAGTTCGCCGAGGTCCACGAGGCGCTGCTGAAACAGGTCGGGCGACCGCCGTTCGAGATCGAGTTCGGCGAGCGACGCAGCGTCGCGCTGTCCTTCGAGGCGCTGCGAGGGGCCGTGCTGGAGCTGGCCCGCAAAGGCGTCGACGTGCAGCGGTTCAAGGGGTTGGGCGAGATGAACCCCGACCAGCTGCGCGAGACGACGATGGACCCGGCGAGCCGCACCCTGGCGCGGGTGACGCTGGAAGACGCGACCGCCGCCGACACGATCTTCTCGATGCTGATGGGTGACCAGGTGGCGCCTCGACGCGACTTCATAGAGACGCACGCGAAAGAAGTGAGGTTCCTGGATGTCTGAGCGAGGACGCTGCAAACCGGCGCATCTCGCGGTCCTCGGTCGGCTGGATCGGGTCACGCACCTAAAGTGCGCTCCCCTCACCAGCCTTCCTGCGTCCCACGACCTGCTTGGTTTTCGCGCCCTTTCGATTGACGGGGGGATTCACTGATGGACGCCAACGTCCTCACTGGCGGCCGGATCGAAGAGCGCGAGCTCGAGAAGGAGATGCGCTCGTCCTACCTCGATTACGCGATGAGCGTGATCGTCGGGCGGGCGCTGCCGGACGTGCGCGACGGGCTGAAGCCGGTGCACCGGCGGGTGCTCTACGCGATGCACGACATCGGCCTGCAGCCGACCCGGCCCTACCGCAAGTGCGCCTACATCGTCGGCGAGGTGATGGGCAAATACCACCCGCACGGCGACTCGGCGATCTACGACACCCTGGTGCGGATGGCGCAGGACTTCTCGCTGCGCTACGTCCTCGTCGACGGCCAGGGCAACTTCGGCTCGATCGACGACGACCCGGCGGCGGCGATGAGGTACTGCGTCACCGGCGACACCCGCGTTGCCACCATGCAGGGCACGGTCCGGATCGACTCGATCGTCGAGAGCGCCGAGCCGGAGTCTGATTCGGACATTGACCTCGAAGTACTCGACCGCCTCGGAAGACCCGTGCACGCCAGCAAGTTCTTCCACTCCGGTGAGCACCCGACTCTGCGTCTGCGAACGGCGCAGGGGCACGAGCTGACTGGTACGCACAATCATCCCGTTCTGTGTCTCGTGGATATGGCCGGAGTCCCGCTGCTGCTCTGGAAGCTCCTCGAGGAGATCGAGCCGGGTGACCGTGTCCTCATCTCTCGCACTGAGCACGAGGCTGGGAAGTCGACCGATGAGGAGCGGCAGCTCGCCCTTCTTGCAGGTGCTCTCGTGTCAGAGGGTTGGGTGGGTCCCAAACGGGTCGGCTTCAACAATGTCGACAAGAACTTCTTTGATGCTGTCGTCGCCGCTTACGACGCGGTAGTGGGTGGACCCCGGTACGTGTACTCGCGGCAGATCGCGTCGGGAAGCTTGCTGCACGAGTTGGACGTCCAGAACCTCGACTACTTCCGTCGTTCGCCGCTGGCTGAGCTGAAGGGAATGGCTTGTCAGAAGGCGGTGCCGGAGTTCATTTGGCAGGGCAATGCAGCGCTCAAGCGAGAGTTTCTCCGAGCGTTGTTCACCGGTGACGGCTCATCGTCGCTGCTACCGCGGAAGACGATCCAGATCTCCTACTCCACCTACAGCGAGCAGCTGGCGCACGACGTCCAGATCCTTCTGCTCGAGGCAGGAGTGGTTTCCCGCATATGTCGTTATGAGAAGGGTGAGTACAAGGTCGTGATCAGCAACCGGCGCGACGCCCGCATCTTCGAGCGCAACATCGGCTTCCTTGGGTCAAAGCAGGAGAAGCTCAGCACGGATCTGGCGCAGGTACCGCTGAGCAGCCGAGCCCTCAGCAAGGACCACGTGCCGTTCATGGCCGACTACGTTCGTGAGGAGACTGGAGCTGACGGAGGCGGAGACTGGCTGCGCCGGCACAACATCGACCGGATCGAGCGCTGGGAGCAGGGTGGCACCGCGATCATGGAGCGGATCGAGTCGCGGGAGGTCCGCGAGGTTGTCGCACCGCTCGTCACCGGCGACTACTTCTACGCCGAGGTGGAGTCGGTCACGGGCGCCGGAGTGCAGCCGGTCTACTCGATCCGGGTCGACAGCGAAGACCACTCTTTTCTGACCAACGGCTTCGTCAGCCACAACACCGAGGCCCGGCTCGGCCGCCTCGCCACCGAGCTGCTGCGGGACATCGACACCGATACCGTCGACTTCGGCCCCAACTACGACGAGAAGGCGAGCGAACCGCTGGTGCTGCCGGCACGGTTCCCGAACCTGCTGGTCAACGGCACCTCGGGGATCGCGGTCGGGATGGCGACCAACATCCCGCCGCACAACCTGCGCGAGGTCGCCGCCGCGGTCACCGCCTACGTCGACGACCCGCAGATCGACCTCGAGGGCCTGATGCAGTACGTCAAGGGCCCGGACTTCCCCGGCGGCGGGATCATGAGCCGCGAGGGGATTGCCGACGCCTACCGCTCGGGCCGCGGCAGCATCCGCGTCCGCGCTCGCGCCCACGTCGAGCCGCTGAAGGGGGGCAAGGAGGCGATCGTCGTCACCGAGCTGCCGTTCATGGTCAAGAAGGGCGGTGACGGCGGCCTGATCACGAAGATCGCCGACCTCGTTCGCGACAAGAAGCTCGACGGCATCTCCGACCTCCGCGACGAGTCCGACCGCTCGGGAATGCGCCTGGTGATCGAGCTGAAGCGCGGCGGCCCGCCGGCCAAGGTCGTTCTCAACAACCTCTACAAGAAAACGGCGATGCAGACGACCTTCGGCGCCAACATGGTGGCGCTGGTCGACGGCGTCCCGAAGACGCTGAGCCTGCGTGAACTGATCCACCACTACGTGGAGCACCAGCGCGAGGTCGTCACCCGCCGCACCCAGTTCGAACTGCGCCGAGCCGAGGCCCGCGCCCACATCCTCGAGGGGCTGCTGGTCGCGCTCGACAACCTCGATGCGGTGATCAAACTGATCCGCGGCTCCAGCGATCCGGACGAAGCGCGCGAGGGGCTGATGTCGAAATTCGAGCTCTCGCGCGAGCAGGCGCAGGCGATCCTCGACATGCGCTTGCAGCGCCTGACCGCGCTCGAGGCCGACAAGGTCCGCGCCGAGCACGCCGACCTGGTCGAGCGGATCGGCGAGCTGCGGGCGATCCTCGGCGACGAAGCGAGGGTGATGAGCCTGGTCAAGGACGAGCTGGCGGAAATCGTCGACTCCTACGGCGACGAGCGCCGCACCGAACTCGTCCACTTCGAGGGCGACGTCGGGATCGAGGACATGATCGCCGACCAGCAGATGGTGATCTCGCTGACCGCCTCCGGCTACGTCAAGCGGCTGCCGCTGGCGACCTACCGGCAGCAGCGTCGCGGCGGCGTCGGTGTGATGGGGATGAACCTGAAAGAGGACGACTACATCGCCCACCTCCACATCTGCTCGACCCACGACTTCCTTCTCTTTTTCACCAACCGCGGCAAGGTCTACCGGCTCAAGGTCTACGAGCTGCCGGAGGGCTCGCGGACGGCGAAAGGCAGCTCGCTGAACAACCTGCTGCCGCTGCGCGAAGGCGAGCGGGTGATGGCGGTGATCCCAACCCGCGACTTCAAGGAGAACAAGTACCTCGCCTTCGCCACCGCCCAGGGGCTGGTGAAGAAAACCGAGTTCCTCGCCTACAACACGCCGATCCGCGCCGACGGGATCATCGCGATCAAGGTCCGCGACGGCGACGAGCTGGTGCAGGTGCGTTTGACCTCGGGCGAAGACGACATCCTCATGGTCTCCCACTCCGGCCACGCCTCCCGCTTCTCCGAGAAGCACGTGCGGACGATGGGCCGCGACACCAGCGGCGTCAAGGGCATGAACGTCGCCGGCAAGGACAACCGGGTGCTGGCGATGGACGTCGCCCGCAACGACACCGAACTCTTCGTCGTCACCGAGAACGGCTACGGCAAGCGGACGCCGGTCTCCGAGTACCCGGTCAAGGGCCGCGGGACGAAAGGCGTCCTCACCGTGAAGCTGACCGAGAAGAAGGGCGGCCTCACCGGCGCTCTGATCGTCGGCGAGCACCAGGACCTCCTCTTCATCTCCCAGAACGGGATGGTCCAGCGCACCTCCGTCGGCGGCATCTCGCAGATGGGCCGCTCAACCCAGGGCGTCAAGGTGATGAACATCAAGGACGACGACCGCGTCAGCGCCGTCGCCCTGGTGGTCGAGACCGAGGAAGAGCAGTCAGCCGCGGCCGAGGACAACGGCCAAGGCGAGCTGGTCGACGCCTCCCCCGACGGCGCTGGCAAGTAGCGCGCCGCCTAGAACGGCACTTCGAGGAAGGTTTCCCAGCTCGGCCCGGTCAGCGGGAAGCGGGGGGCGCCGGGGAAGTTGACGGTGAGGTCGCCGGACCAGGAGGTGGCGCCGTCGGGGTAGGCGCGGTAGCGGCCGCTGCCGTGGAAGGGGGCCGGGGGGGTGAGCTTGGCGGTGGTGAGGGCTTCGTTGATGCGGATCGGGCTGTGTTTGCGGAGGACCGCCATGCGGACGATGGCGACGTGGGGGCGGGAGTCTTCGGTGGTGGCGACGAACTGGGTAGTGCGCCGGCCTTCGAGGGCGAGGAGGGCGGTCGCGTCGATGCCCTGCCGCATCACGGAGAGGAGCCCTGCTCTCGGTTCGAAGGGGTTGAAGTTGAAGTCGAACCCCGGCCCGCCGCGGCGCTTTCGGCATTTGGGGGCGGGGATGACGACCGCCCCCTTGGCGCGGTGGACGCGGACGCTGACGTAGCCGCCTTCGCCTCGGAAGCGGAGGTTGCCGCGGAAGATGCCGTGCTTCTTGATGAAGCGGTTGGCGCCCCGGCAGGTGCGGCGCTTGCCGATCCAGGTCCGGTGGCGGGAGGGACGGAAACGCATCTTCACCTTGCCGAACTGGCCGAAGGTCGCCTGCAGCCTTTCGGGCCGGGCGATGCCGCGCGCCATGTAGGAGGTGGCGATGCGCTTGCCGCGATCGCCGCGCCAGACCTCGAGGAAGACGGCGCTGCCGAAGGTGCTGACGCCGACCTTGTAGCCGTCGGCCTTGAGCACGAAGCCGGAACGGAAGAAGGGCGTCGGGTGGACCGGCTCGCCGTGCTGGCTGAGCAGGTGGCTGCGGGGCGGCGGCGGCAGGAGTCGGACCGGGGGCGCGGCGCGGCGGTGCTTGACCCGGGGCCCAGGGTCCTTCCCGGCCCGATGCTCGTTCTGGCTCCGCTGGTCGTTTGGCGCGGCCTCGCCGGCGAGCGCCACCGCCAAGGCCAGCACCATCGCCAGCAGGACCACATCCGCGAGCCGCCCTCTCATCGCTTCTTCGCCGCGCGGCCGTAGAGGCGCGCGACTTCCTTTCCGAAGTAGGCCCCGTAGGCGGGGGAGGTCTGGTCGAAGTAGCCGTAGTCGGTGACGCTGTTGAGCCTGTTGCCCGCGATCGTCCAGCCGCCGCCCGAGGCGCCGCCGGTGAGCTGGCAGGCGACGGCGAGGTTGAGCGGACCGCGGAAGACGAAGGAGCTGGCGTCGTGCCCGAGGAAACGGGTGCCGCGGCAGATCCGCTGGGTTTCGCCGTCGAAGGGCGCTTCGGCCGGGTAGCCGTGGACGTCGAAGGTTTGGTTCGCCTTCTGGTTGAACGCGATTCCGGTGCCGCCGACCGCCTCGCCGAGCTTGTCACCGGCCTCGTTGCGACCCACCACGATCGCACCGACGTCGTAGTTCTCGCTGCCGCTGGCGCGCCACTGCCTGGTGGTGTCGATCCAGCGGGCGGGGAAGACGCCGAACGGCCGCTGCCCATAGCGGTAGGCGGGAACGAAGACGATTCGGCCCGGGAACCAGCGGTTGCGCTTGCCACCGCTGTTGAGGCAGTGGGCGGCGGTTACGACGACGCTCTCGTTGGGGGATCGGACCGCGGTACCCGAGCAGCGGCCGTAGCCGAAGACCCCGAAGGAGAGGAAGATCGCTCCGTGGACCCGGAACTCGGGGAGGGTCGGGTCCGCCACCTGTTCGAAGCCAGCGCCGAAGCCAGCGCCCGGGACCCCGAGCGCCGCCACGCGCCCGCGCTCGCCCCGCCGCCCGCGCCTTACCGTCGCCCGCGACCCGCGTCGCCGAGGGACTATCTCGATTGGCTTCGCCGCCCGCATCCGCGCCGGCGTCCAGAAGACGGCGGCCTTGCGGGCGGAGGTGGGCTTGACCCAGATGCCGCCGCGCGCCGCGCTTGCACCGCAGAGCTGAAACGCGATCAAGACGAGGACTGCCGCAAACACGGCAGCCGCGACCGCGCGCGGAGTCCCGCCAGCCCTCGCATTCATCAGAGCGAGTTTCGCGCTATGCGCCCAGAAGCCTCTTTTGGTCGAAGCGCACTAAGCAGCCTGCGGAAGGTACTGCTCCCAGGCCGAGGGGATCTTCGGGCTGGCGACCTGGATGAAGACCGTCGGCGGCGGCGCCTTCGGCGCCTTCGCCGGGTGCATTTCGATCTCGCGGGGGAGGCGGTTGCCCTTGCGGCGGTTGCAGGGCGGGCAGGCGGCGACGATGTTCTCCCAGACCGACTGACCGCCGCGGGAGCGGGGGATGACGTGGTCGACGGTGAGCCCGGACTTGGTCGAGCCGCAGTACTGGCAGGTCCAGGAGTCGCGGGCGAGAACGGCGCGGCGGGTGATCTTGCGGCGGTGGGCCTCGCGCGGGATGCGAACGTAGGTGACGAGCCGGATCACGTCCGGGCGCTCCATCGTCATCCGCTCGGAATGGAGCGCGGCCCCCTCCCGCTGCTCGAGCAGTTCGGCCTTCTCCTTGAGCAGGAGGACAGCGGCGCGTCTCAACGTGCAGACATTGATCGGCTCATACGTTGCGTTGAGTACCAGAACCCTGGCCATGACTGACCGGAAATTGTAGGCACCTCGGCGCCGGCTCCCGTTGCCGAGCCGGATCGAGGACCCGCTCAGCCGAGCGGGTAGGAGCCGAGGATCCGCACCGAGGCGGCCTTCGTCCGCAGCGCCGCGACCGCCTCGGCGACCGCCGGACCGGTCTCTCTGCCCTCGAGGTCGCAGAAGAACATGTACTGGCCGAGGCCCTGCCGCAGCGGCCGGGACTCGATCCTGGTGAGGTTGATCCCGCGATCGGAGAACTCGCTCAGGCATTCGACCAGGGCGCCGGGATGGTCGGCTCCCACCTCGGAGAAGACGAGCGAGGTCTTCCACGGCCCCGAGCCAGCCGGCTCGGTCCCCGCCGGGGCGATCCAGACGAAGCGGGTGATGTTGTCGTCGGAGTCCTCCACCCCTTCCAGCAGCAGCTCGCACCCGTACAGCGCCGCCGCCGCCCGCGCCCCCAGCGCCGCCCACGGCCGCGAGGACTCGCTCACCATCCGCACCGCCGCCGCGGTGCTGCTGGCGTTCCGCAGTTCGACCGCGGGGAAGGTCTCGCGCAGGAAGCGCTGGCACTGGGCGAGCGGCTGCGGGTGCGAGAGCACCGCCTCGACGTCCTCGGTCCTCGTTCCCTCGCGGGCGATCAGGTGGACGCGGACGCGGTAGTCGTGCTCGCCGACGATCGTCACCGCGTTCGCCTCGAAGGCGAGGGCGTCCAGCGTGGGGCGGACCGAGCCCTCGAGCGAGTTCTCGATCGGGACCAGCGCCCGCTCGGCCTCGCCGCGCTCGACCGCGAGGATCGCCTCGTGGATCGTCGGCGTCCGCAGCGGCTCGAAGCCGCCGGCCGGGATCACCTCGCCGAGGGCGTCCTCGGTGAAGGTTCCGGCAGGGCCCAGGTAGGCGATCCGCATACCCACAGCCTGCCTTATTCGATCAGGAGGGTGTAGCTCGCTTCGTTGTTTTCGGTGATGCTCTCGCCCGGGACCGGTTCCACTTCGACTTCGAGCGTGACTTCGCCGGAGGGCGTCGGCGTCAGCAGGATCGTCGCCGTCCCGGTTTCGCCGACCGGGATTTCGTCGACTTCGCCTTTCACCGTGGTGCCTTCGAAGGCGACCGCGACGCCGACGCCGTTCTCGGTCGATTCGCCCTGGTTCTGGACGGCGACTTCGACTTCGATCCCTTCGTCGCCGACGATCGTGGTCGGCGCGCCTTCGATCAGTTCGGTGCCGTTGACGGCGACGCTCGAGAGTTCGGTCCCGTGGATGCCGGAGACGCTGCCGCCGCCACCGCTGATCGCGCCCAACGCGTCGCTGACGGTGCCTTCGTCGAGCCACTTTTCGTCGGGCAGGAAGGTGCTCTTCGGCAGGTCGCTGTCGGAGATCCCGTTGTCGGCGAGGACCGCGGCGACTTCCGGCCGCACCACCTGTTCGTAGATCACGTCGGCGGCGAGCAGCTTCTGCATCTGCTTGGCGATCGCCGTCATCGCCTTGTCGGCGCCAGCCTCGCCGAGCGCGGTGCTCATCTTGGCGGCGATCTCGTCCATCGCGTTGGCGCGCAGCTGGTAGGCGAGCTCCAGGTTGGCCTGCGCCTGGGACATGTCCCCCGGGGTGCCGAGCTCGTCGACCCGGGCGGCGTAGGTGTCCACCGCGCTGCGGTCGGCTTCGACCTGGTCGACGAAGTCGGTGACCGAGGCGCTGCCTGGGCTTTCGAGCAGCTCGAAGAACGATTCGCTGGTCTGCTGCGTCTCTTCGACGATCTGGGTGACGTTGCGGGCGTAGTCGCTGAGCTCGCGGTTGGCACGGGCGTCGAGGCAGCCCTTGACCCCGAGCACGATCAGGATCAGGAGGACGAGGCCGCCGCCGAGGGCGAGCCCGCGCCGCAGCATGATCTGCTGGCGCTCCGGTCGACGTCGGGATCGCTCGCGCCGGGGCGGGCGTCGTGAGGCGAAGTCCTCCACGGGGGCGAGAGTATGACTTCTGATGCGGCTGGGGCGCCAGGAGACCCCGCAAACGGTGAGTTTTTCCCAATCAACTGCCGGGCAGGAAGACTTTCTCCTCCGGCGAAGTGGAAAGGGCGATGGTCGGCTCGCTCGTGCTCAACCGCTTCCTGATCGAGCGCCGCATCGGCAGCGGCGGGTTCGGCGTCGTCTACGAGGCCTGGGACGGCCGCCTCGAGCGGCCGGTGGCGGTGAAGGCGATCGAGCAGCGGGGCGAGGCCGGGCGGCGGGTGCTGCGCGAGGCGCAGGCCGCCGCCCGCCTCAACCACCCCGGGATCGTCACCCTCTACGAGCTGGGGGAGGAGGACGGCAACGCCCTCCTGGTGACCGAGCTGGTCGAGGGATCGACGCTGGCCCGGCTCGCCAGCGCCGGCGAGCTCTGCGACCGCGAGATCGGCGAGATCGGCGCCGACCTCTGCGAGGCGCTCGACCATGCCCACTCGCGCGGCGTCGTCCATCGCGACATCAAGCCGCAGAACGTGCAGGTGATCGAGGACTCCGAGCCGCGGGCGAAGCTGATGGACTTCGGCGTCGCCCACCTCGCCGACGACGCCCCCCTGACCGCGGCCGGCGACGTCGTCGGCACCCTCGCCTACATGGCCCCCGAGCAGGCGGAGGGGCGGCCGGCCGGTCCCGAGGCCGACGTCTACTCGCTGGCCCTGACCCTGTACGAGTGCTGGAGCGGCGAGAATCCGCATCGCCGCGCCACCCCGGCCGCCACCGCGCGGGCGATCGGCGGCCGGGTACGGCCGCTGCGCCGGTTCCGCCCCGACCTGCCGCGGGAGCTGACCGAGACGATCGACGCCTGCCTGACGCCGCGGCCCAATCACCGACCCTCGCTGGAGGAGCTGGGGACGACGATCGAGGACGCGCTCGACGAGCTCGGCGACCACCTCCCCGGCGCCTACGGCAATGGACTCGCCACCCGCCTCGGCGCCCTCGCCGCCGCGGTCGCGGTCGGCGGCTTCCTCGCCCTCCACGGCGCCGCCCTTCCGTAGGATTTCGCCATCGGCGCTTTCAGTCGCTTGGAGTCGATGTTCGAAGGCCTCGTCGAGGGGGTCTTCAGCCGTGCCTTCAGCTCGGAGGTGCAGCCGGTCGAACTGGCGCGCAAGCTGGCGAAGGAAATGGACGCCCACAAGACCGCCTCGGTCCAGCGCGTCTACGTCCCCAACGAGTACACGGTCTTCCTCGGCCGCCAGGACCGCGGCAAGCTCGAAGGCTACGAGCGCTCGCTCGAGCAGGAGCTTTCCGGCTACCTGCTGGAGCATGCGCGGCGGCGCGGCTACGACCTGCTGACCCGGCCGGCGGTCGAGTTCAAGACCGACGAGCGGCTGCGGCTGGGCGAGTTCGGGATCCAGGCGCGGCTGGTGAAGCCGCCGGCGCACGAGGGCCAGGCGCCCGAACAGGGCGAAGAGGGCCACACGATGGTCTACTCGGCGGTGCGCGAGCGCGACCGCAGCCGGCCGCGGCGGCCCGAGCAGGCAGTCGGGGCGCTGGTCGCCACCCGGGCGGTCATCTCGCTCGGCGATCGCCGCTACGTCCTCGACGGCCCGCGGGCGACGATCGGGCGCTCGAAGTCGGTCGAGTGCGTGCTCTCCGACCCCAACGTCTCCCGCCGCCACGCCGAGCTGCGTCGCGGCGACAACGGCGACTGGCAGATCGTCGACCTCGGCTCGACCAACGGGATCAAGGTCAACGGCAGGCGCGTCCCCTCCACCCGGCTCAGCCCCGGTGACCAGGTCACCGTCGGCACCACCACCTTCACGTTCGACATCGAGCAGTAGCGGCGGCTGCCGTCCTCATTAAGGTGCGGAGTCCGTGGACTACGACCCTATATCCGTAGCCCTCAAGTTCGGCTTCCTCGCCGTCCTCTACCTGTTCGTGCTCGTGATCGCCCGCAGCGCCTTCAAGGACCTGCGGCGGACGGTCGCCCCGGCCCCCGACGCGACCGGGTTCCACGCCGCCCCGGCCTTCGCCGAGGCGCCGCGCGGGCCGGACGGCTGGCTCGTCGCCGAGCGCGGCGGCGGCCTCGAGCGCGAGCTGCGCTTCGACCTGATCGGCGGCCTCTCGATCGGCCGCTCGAAGGAGGCCGACGTCCGGATCGACGACCGCTACGCCTCCAGCCTCCACGCCCGCGTCTCCTCGCGCGAGGGCAGGTTCTTCGTCGAGGACATGAGCTCGACCAACGGGACGCTGCTGAACGGCGCCACCCTGCAGGGGGAGGCGGAGCTGATCGACGGCGACACCGTGCAGATCGGCGACACCGTCTTCCGCTTCGAGGTTGGGTGAGCGGATGAGCCTGCGGATCGCCGAGGAGGCCGTGCGCACCGACACCGGGCGCCAGCGCAACGCCAACGAGGACTCCTATCTCACCAGGGCGCCGCTGTTCGTCGTCGCCGACGGGATGGGCGGCGCCCAGGCCGGCGAGGTCGCCTCCAAGGCCGCCGCCGAGTCCTTCGCCGCCGAGCTCCCCGCGGCGCCGCCGGAGCGGGTGCTGGAGGAGACGATCGAGGCGGCGAACCGGACGATCCACGAGCTCGCCCGCAAGGACCCGAGCCTGGCTGGGATGGGCACGACGACCACCGCCGCGATCGTCGACCTCGAGGCCGAGGAGGTGGCGATCGGCCACGTCGGCGACAGTCGCGCCTACCGGCTGCGCGGCGGCCGCTTCGAGCAGCTGACGCGCGACCACTCGCTGGTCGAGGAGATGCGGCGCAAAGGCCAGATCACCGACGCCCAGGCCGAGGACCACCCGCAGCGCTCGATCATCACCCGCGCGCTCGGCCCCGAACCGGAGGTCCAGGTCGATCTGCAGACCGTCCCGGTCCAGGACGGCGACGTCTTCCTGATCTGCTCCGACGGGTTGACGACGATGCTCGACGACGAGCAGATCGCCCGCGTCCTCGGTCGTGCCACCTCGCTGGATGCGGCGCTGCGAGCGCTGATCGACGAAGCGAATCGAGCCGGTGGCCGCGACAACATCACCGTCGTCGCCTTTCGGGTCGAGGACACGGCGGCGCCGGCCGCCGGTAACCCGCGGGTGGGGCCGGACGAGGGGGCGACGCTGATCGGCTCGGAGGCTGAGGAGGCGGGGCTGAGCGCGACCGAGGTCCGCCGTCGCGCCGCCGCCGACGCCGCCCGCAGGCGCCGGGAGGAGCAGCAGTCGCGGCCGCGGGGTGGGCGCCTGCGCACCGCCGCCAAGGTGCTGGCGGTGCTGCTCGTGATCGCCGCCGCCGCCTTCGGCGCCTGGTACGGCAACCAGCAGATCTGGTTCCTCGGCACCGACGAATCCGGCCGCGTCGCGCTCTATCGCGGCGCCCCCTACGACTTGCCGTTCGGGGTCGAGCTCTACTCGGAGCGCTACGCCAGCCCGATCCAGACCGGGTCGCTGCCGCCGCAGCGGCAGGACGCCGTCATCGCCCACAAGCTGCGCTCGCGCGCGGACGCCGTCTCCCTGATCGAAGACATCGAAAAGAGCGAGGGGCTTCGTTGACGTCGGCCAGGAACCGGGAGCTGCTCGCCCTGGTTCCCGTCGCCGTCCTCCTCACGGCGGGGTTCGCCGGGGTCTTCTCGCAGGAGAACGAACAGCTCGGCAACCTCAGCCTCGTCTACGGCGCCTACTTCCTGGCGATCTGCCTGGCGACCCACGTCTACCTGCGGATCCGCCTCCCCGACGCCGACCCCTACCTCTTCCCGCTGGTCGCCACCCTGACCGCCTTCGGGCTGGTGATGATCTACCGGATCGACGAGACCCTGGCTCGCGACCAGGCGAACTGGTTCGTGCTGGGGCTGATCCTCTTCGCGCTGACGATCCACTTCCTGCGCGACTACGAGGTGCTCGAGCGCTACCGCTACACGATCGCGGTCGCCGGGCTGCTGCTGCTGCTTGCGCCGCGGCTGCCGGGGATCGGGCAGCAGGTCAACGGCGCCTACCTCGGGGTGAAGCTCGGCCCAGTCGCCTTCCAGCCGGCCGAGTTCACCAAGATCGCGATCATCGTCTTCCTCGCCAGCTACCTGCGCGAGCACCGCGAGGTCCTGATCGTCGGCGCCCGCCGCGTGCTCGGGGTGACGCTGCCGCCGTTGAAGCACTTCGGGCCGCTGCTGGTCGTCTGGGGCGCCTCGATGTTCATGCTCGTCTTCATCCGCGACCTCGGCAGCTCGCTGATGTTCTTCGCCGCCTTCCTCGCCCTGCTCTACGTGGCGACCGGCCGCTTCTCCTTCGTCGTGATCGGGATGGCGATGTTCATGCTCGGCGCCTGGTTCTTCGCCAGCACCGTCCCCCACGTCCACGACCGGGTCGAGATCTGGCTCCACCCCTACAACGACCCCCAGGACTCGGGGTACCAGATCCTCAACTCGATCTTCGCCCAGGCCGACGGCGGGCTGTTCGGGGTCGGCTTCGGCCAGGCGCTGATCACGATCCCGGGGACGAACGATGCGCTGCTGCCGGCGGCGCAGACCGACACGATCTACTCGCTGATCGTCAACGAGGTGGGGCTGTTCGGCGCCTGCGGCGTCGTCCTCGTCTACCTGCTGATCGCCGCCCGCGGCTTCAAGATCGCCCTCCTCGCCTCCGACGGCTTCTCGAAGCTGCTGGCGGTCGGCCTCACCTCGGTCTTCGCGATCCAGGCCTTCGTGATCATCGGCGGCGTCACCCGGGTGATCCCGCTGACCGGCGTCACCCTGCCCCTGATCAGCTACGGCGGCAGCTCGATCGTCGCCAACTTCGTGCTGCTGGCGCTGCTGCTGCTGATCTCCGACCGGGCCCGGCGTGAGGCGATCGAGCCGGCCGGTCGCACCGCCGCCCTTGGAGCCGCCGCGTGAACCGGCAGATCGTCAAATTGTTCGGCTTCATCGTCGTCCTCTTCGGCGTCCTGATCGGCTTCACGTCGTACTGGTCGGTCTTCGATGCCGAGGCGCTGAAGGAAAAAGACGCGAACAAGCGGCCGCTGTTGGAGCAGCAGCAGATCCCGCGCGGGCGGATTCTCGCCAGCGACGGCACCCTGATCGCGAAGTCGGTGCCGAAGGGAAGGGGGGCGAGCAGGCGCTACGTCCGGCGCTACCCCGAAGGCTCCCTCTTCGGCCACCCGATCGGCTACAGCTTCGTCAAGTACGGCGACTCGGAGTTCGAGGAGTATCACAACTCAGAGCTGGTCGGCGAGGGCTCCGAATTCAGCTCGATCCTCGACGAGCTGCTCGGCGAGCGCCAGGAAGGCAACGACATCGTCACCAGCATCGACAGCGAAGCCCAGCGGCTGGCCCTGGCCGAGCTGGAGGAAGCGGGCTTCGGTGCCGTGGTCGCGATCGAGCCCAGCACCGGGGCGGTCGAGGTGATGGCCTCCAACGCGCCGTACGACCCCAACCGCGTGCCCTACGAATATTCGAAGCTGAGCACGAACGAAATCGAAACGCCGCTGCTGAACCGGGCCACCCAGGGCCTCTACCCACCGGGCTCGACCTTCAAGGTGGTGACCGCCGCGGCCGGCCTCGACAGCGGTGCGATCACGCCGGAAACGGCGATCGACGCCCCCGGCACCCTCGAAGTCGAAGGGACCCCGCTGCAGAACGACTTCAACCAGGACTTCTTCGGCGCCACCCTCGACACCGCCCTGACCAACTCGGTCAACACCTGGTTCGGCCAGCTCGGGCAACGGCTCGGCAACGACACCCTGTTCGAATACATGGAACGGTTCGGGTTCAACGCCAAGCCGGCGATCGACCTGCCCGAAGACCAGGTCGAACCGAGCGGTGTCTACGAAGAGGGAAGGCTGCTGCGAGCCGACGACCCGGTCGACCTCGCCCGCCTCGCGATCGGGCAGGAGCGGCTGCTGGCGACGCCGCTGCAGATGGCGCAGGTGGCGGCAGCCGTCGCCAACCGGGGTAAGCTGATGAAGCCGCAGATCTGGAAGGGGGTGATCGACCCCGACGGACGCACGGTCGACACCATGAATCCCTCCGTCTACAGCGAGCCAATCGGCGAGGAAACCGCGGAAGAGCTGACCGCGGCGATGGAGGACGTGGTGACCGAAGGGACGGGGACCAACGCCGCGATCCCCGGCGTATCGGTGGCCGGCAAGACCGGCACCGCGGAAACCCCCGGCAACAAAGCCTGCGGCGGCGGCGTCGAGGAAAACCAGGCTTGGTTCATCGGCTTCGCGCCGGCGGACGACCCGCGGATCGCGATCGCGGTCTCGATCGAGTGCACCCCGGAATTCGGCGGCGACGTCGCCGCCCCGATCTTCCGCGACGTCGCGGAGGCGATCCTGAACGGAGAATGAGGAGGAAAGGTGGCTGAGGTCAGCGAGGGAAGCGTCGTCGACAACCGCTATCGGGTCCTGCGGCGGATCGGCAGCGGCGGCATGGCCGACGTCTGGTTGGCGGAGGACACGCACCTGCAGCGGCAGGTGGCGCTGAAGGTCCTGCACCGCCGCTACCTGCAGGACGCGGAGTTCGTCTCCCGCTTCCAGCGCGAGGCCGAGCACGCCGCCGGGCTCCAGCACCCGAACATAGTCGCCGTCTTCGACCGCGGCCAGGACGGCGACGTCAACTACATCGCGATGCGCTACGTCGAGGGGTCGACCCTGAAGGAGCTGATCGACCGCGGCCTCGACCCCGACCAGGCGGTGGCGCTGGTGCGGCAGGTGCTCGAGGGCGCCCGCTTCGCCCACCGCAACGGGATCGTCCACCGGGACCTGAAGCCGCAGAACGTGATCGTCGACGACGAGGGCAAGGCGGTCGTCACCGACTTCGGGATCGCCCGCGCCGGCGTCTCGGAGATCACCCAGGCCGGTTCGGTGATGGGGACCCCGCAGTATCTCTCGCCCGAGCAGGCCCAGGGCTTCGAAGTCACAGCGGTCTCCGACCTCTACTCGATCGGGGTGATCCTCTACGAGGCGCTGACGCGCCGCGTCCCCTTCGAGGCCGACAGTGCCGTCGCGGTGGCGATGAAGCAGGTCGCCGAGACGCCGCAGCGGCCGAGCTCGATCAACCCCCAGGTCTCGCCGGCGCTCGACGCGGTGGTGATGCGGGCGCTGGAGAAGGAAGCGGGGCAGCGGTTCCAGAGCGCCGACGCCTTTATCGCCGCCCTCGATGCGGCGCTGAAGGACCCCGGTGTCGCCCAGGGCACCGCCGCCTTCGCGGCCGCCCCGCCGATCGTCGCCAACCCCGAGGAGGAGGAGGCGGTCGAGGACGAGCGCGGGCGCAACTGGTGGCTCTGGGGCCTGCTCGTCGCCGCGATCCTGATCGGGATCCTCGTCGGCCTGGCCCTGACCCGCGACACCAAGACCGACGTCCCGAACGTGACCGGCAACCAGCTCGGGGTGGCGATCACCCTGCTCGAGCAGGACGGATTCAGCGTCGGCGAAGTGATCAGGGTCGAGCGGGAAGCGCCGGCGAACGAAGTGCTCGAGCAGGACCCGGCGGGGTCGCCGCCCTCCGACCAGGCCTCCGAAGACTGCGCCTTCATCGCCTTCTCCTGCTCGAAGCCGGAGGTGACGCTGACCGTCAGCGCCGGACCCGGCAGCGCCAAGGTGCCGGCGGTCGTCGGGGGCAGCGAGGGGGAAGCGACGACGAAGCTGAAAGCAGCCGGCTTCAGCAACTCGATCGAACTGGTCTATTCAGACTCGGTCGACGGTGAGATCGTGATCCGCCAATCGCCCCGCGGCGGCAGCACCGCGACCAAGGGCTCCACCGTCAACCTCGTCGTCTCCCGCGGGCCGAAGCCGGTCAAGGTGCCGGTTCTGGTCGGGGCCAAACGCGAAGTGGCGGCCCAGCGACTGCGCAGCAACGGCCTCGAAGCCAGCGTCTCCGAAGTCAAGAGCGACGAACCGAAAGGTCAGGTGATCAGCCAGGCGCCCGATGCCGGGACCGAGGTGGAACGGGGCTCGTCGGTGTTGATCGTCGTCTCCAACGGCGAAGGGGAAGAAGAGCAGCCCAGGGTCCCGAACGTGATCGGCAAGGAACGGCGGCAAGCGGTGGAAGCGATCCGCGCCGCCGGCCTCACCCCCAGCGTCGAAGAAGAAGAAACCGCGGTGGCCGGGAAAGTCGGCCGGGTGATCGACCAGTTCCCGCCGCCGGGGAGCGAGCAGGAACCGGGCTCGACGGTGACGATCACGGTGGGCAAGAAGGCCGCCGCGAGCGAAGGGGAAGCAAAAGAAGAATGAAGGTGGCTGTCCTCGCCGGCGGCCGCTCCTCCGAGCACGAGGTCTCGCTGCGCTCGGGAGCCGCGGTCGCACGCGGGTTGCGCGAGGCCGGCCACGAGGCGGTCGAGGTGACGATCGGGCGCGACGGCGGCTGGACCGTCGCCGCCGGCGCGGTCGAGCTGGTCCCTGGTGGCGGGCTGCTCGACGCCGACGCGGTCTTCCCGGCCCTGCACGGCGCCTTCGGTGAGGACGGCAGCGTCCAGGGCCTGCTCGAGTGGCTCGAGGTGCCCTACGTCGGCTCCGACGTCCTCGCCTCGGCGATCTGCATGGACAAGCTGACGCTGAAGCGGCTCTTCGCCGCCCACGGGGTGCCGCAGGTCGAGTTCGCCGCGGTCGCGGGCGACGACTGGTGGGGGCGCTGCGAGCGGATGGGGCTGCCGCTCTGGGTCAAGCCCTCGCGGATGGGCTCCAGCGTCGGCATCAGCCGGGTCGCCAAGCTCGACGATCTCGACGCCGCGGTCGAGCTGGCGCTGCGCCACGACCCGCGGGTGATCGTCGAGGCTGACGCCGCCGGGCGCGAGGTCGAGTGCTCGGTCCTCGGCAACGCCGAGCCCCAGGCTTCGCTGCCGGGCGAGATCGTCGCCCAGGGGGTCTGGTACGACTTCGAGGCCAAGTACACCGAGGGCGGGATGGAGCTGCGGGTCCCCGCACCGATCGGCGAGGCGGCGGTCGGGCGCGTGCGCGAGCTCGCCGTCACGGTCTTCGCCCTCGCCGGCTGCTCCGGCCTGGCCCGCTGCGACTTCTTCGTCGAGCCCGACGGCTCCGTTCTCGTCAACGAGGTCAACACGATGCCCGGCTTCACCGACACCAGCGTCTACGCCAAGCTCTTCGAGGCAAGCGGGATCGACTACCCCTCGCTCTGCGACCGCTTGGTCCGCCTCGCGGTGGAGCGCCACCAGCAGGCCCGGTCCTACGAGTTCTGAGCACGATTGGTGAGTTAACCCGGTTATAGGCAGATCAACTCACCACTCGTCAGTAAGCGGTGTTGCGGGACCGGGGGCGCGGGAGGGACTTGTAGCGAGGGTCGCGGCCGCGGTTCCAGAGGGCGCTGTCGATCTCGGCCGGGGCGAGTTCGCTGGTTGCTGCCAGAAGCTCGATCGCGTGGACGCCGCCGGCGCGCAGCTCTACCTCCTCGGGGGAGCCGTGGACGAGCAGTTCCTCGGCTTCGACCTGGGCAGAAAGGCCGGGATCGAGCTGGAGGACCCCGTCGACGCGAAGGACGTGGGGAACGAGGTTGTCGGCGAAGGCGGTCAGTTGCTCCACCCCCGAGAGGGCAGCGACGCCGCCTCGGTGCAGGTCGGCCGCGGCCAGTTGAGCGCGCTTGAAGAAGGGAATCGGGCGGCCTTCGTACTCGGAAGCGTCAGCGAAGGAGTCCCAGCCAGCGAGGACTTTGGCCAGCGCCGGGATCGAGCCGGCGCCCTGGACGACGCCGAGGTAATGGCCGCCGTGCTCAGCCTGCAGGTGCTCGCCGACGTCGCGCAGCGCCGCCGCGAACTGGGCCATCAGAGGGTGCTCGGGGTCCTGGCCGACCACGGTTGCGATCGCTTCGGCGTCCATTGCGACAAGGTCTCCCGCGGTCCACGCCCCCGCTCCAGCGAAGCGCTCTTCCACCCCGGCCGCCATCGTTCCGTAGCCGCTGTGGCCGGGGCGCTTGCGAATCGTCGGCCACCAGCCGGAGCCGAAGTTGATCGCGTTCATGCAGATCGCGAAAGCGGCTGCGGCTTCCGGGTCGTCGCCGCCAACCGGAGGCGCCGCCGCTGTCTCGCCCGGCATACCCGCGAGCGCCGCGGCGTACTCCTCGATCCCGCCCTCCTCGATCTCCACGAAACGGGCCCGTTCCATCACCCACGCGCAGGCCGCGCGGACTTCGTCGGGGAGGGAGACTGAGGGCATGAACCAGTCAGAGATACACGTTCGCCAGGCGACCGCGGAGGACGCCGAGGCGATCGCCCGCCTCCTGCACGACTTCAACCTCGAGTACGACGAACCGACGCCGGACGTGACGACGCTCACCGGCACCGTCCGCCGCCTGCTCGAGGACCGCGAGATCGTGGTGCTGTTGGCCGGGTACGGGCCGGACGGCCTCTCCCTCTTCCGCTTCCGTCCCGCGCTCTGGGCCGAGGGACCGGAAACCCACCTGCAGGAGCTCTACGTCGTCCCGGCCCTCCGCGGCCAGGGCATCGGTCGCCGCCTGCTGGAGGCGACCGTCGAGTACGCCCGCGCCGCCGGCGCCTCCGGCATCGACCTCAACACCGGCGAGACCGACACCGCCGCCCGCGCCCTCTACGAGAGCATGGGCTTCACCAACGAGGAAGGCAGCCCAGGCGGTCCCTCGATGCTCTTCTACGAGCGCGAGATCGCGGGCTATCCCCTTGACACAGGGTAGAGCGCGCGCGGAAAGAAAGGCCGGGACCAAGGCACATGGCGGACCGAGGATCAGCCCCGCCCTGCCGGTAAGAGCAGGGGGAGCGACCCCCGGCCTTTCACTCCTGGTCCAGGCCAGGTTCGCCCAAGGCGGAATCAGCCGCCCTTGTTGATGGACGCGGCCGGGTGGACCGGCACGCAGCCGATGATCATCATTCCGAGTTCACCTCCTTCTCCTTTTGGATCGGGAAACCCGGCCATCAATAGAACTATCTCTACCAGTAGAAAGCGATCTACCAGCAAAGATCCTGCCCGCAAATAGCGTTTAACTCAAGCGGTTAATGGGATAGGTTCACGCGATCTAATCCGCTCAAGTGTTCAGGAGGAGCTGTATGAAGACGGCAGCGAAGAGGCTCAGAAAAAGCAAGGCGGACAAGCGCTCTCCCGATGACCAAACCGTCTGCGATGCGCTGCGTCACCCCATCCGCGTCCGCATCCTGGAAGCCCTTTGTGAGGGCGACCTCAGCCCCACCCAGTTTCTGCGCCGGGGTCTGCTGCCACCCGGCTTTGACTTCGAAGGCGACGACAAAAACGCCATCTCCCACGTCTCCTACCACTTCAAGGTACTGCTGAAAGCAGGCTGCGTCATCTTGGTCGAGAAGATCCCGAAACGCGGCGCCAACGAACATATCTACCGGAGCAGAGAGCTGGCGCTGCATACCGATGTGGACTTCGAGACGATGAGCTTTGAGGAGCGCCGACAGATTTCCCGCTCGACTTTGCAGATGCTCGTCGCCCGCGCAGACGGCGCGATCTACCAAGGCACCTTTGACAAACGCACCGACCGACATTTGAGCTGGGTGCCGCTGGAGCTGGACGAGCAGGGCTGGCAGGAACTGCGGGACCTACAGGCCGAGACGCTTGAGCGAGCCCAAGGGATCAAGGCCGCTGCCATCGCCCGAAAGCACGAGCGAAGCGAGGAGGACGACACGCCAACCTTCCCGGCCACCTTCGGCGCGCTGGCCTTTGAGTCCCCGGCCGTTCCCAAGTGACGACTCGATCTCGACAGGGCGTTCTATTAGTTAACTAATATTTAGAACAAGTTTTCGGTATTCCCGGTCGGCAGCGTTTGCTGTTAGGTAGACCCGTCAACCGCGGGAATCCTCTGGCGCACCTTGCTCCCTTGGGTCACCGTTTACATGGGAGAGAACAGTGGGCAGAGGAAATCGGCGGCGCTTGGTCCTTCTTTTCGCAGCATTGCTTCTGGCTTGCAGCACCGCCCCGGTGATCGCGGACTCCAGCGCACCTCTGGAAGGACAGGTGGTTGAAGCTGCCGGAGACGACCCCGAACGCTACTTCGACGGTGACACCATCGTTCCGGTCGACCTCGAAGCTGTCGCAGACGAAGAAGCCGAGCGCGAGGAGTGGCTTGCAAGTCCCGAAGCCGAGCAGCAGCGCGAAGCGTCATGGGGCGCCTACGGCGATCTATCGCCGGCCGATTCCGAAGAGCTTCTGCAGTCGGCCTTCGCCGAGCAGCTCCAGACGCTGAACGACGACCCCGCCCGCTTCCTCAGCGACGCTCATTTAATTCGACCGCTGGAGGAGACCGCCGCGGCGGTCAAGGAGGACGGTGAGTACTTCCTGCTGGACGCGGGAATTCCGGTGCGCATGGAAGATGAGGATGGTGAGTCCGCCAAGGTCGAGCTCAGCTTGGAGCCCACGCAAGAAGGCTATGAGCCGGCCAACGGCCTTGTCGATGTCACTCTCCCGTTCGCAGCAGACGAAACTGCAGAGGTCGGCGAAGAGGGATTCGCGATCTCCCAGGCAGCCGCCGATCCCAGCGCGGCGCGGCGGTTCGGCGACAAGAACCTGTTCTATCCCGATGTCCTGCCGGACACCGACCTGCTGGCCGCTCCGACCTCAGGTGGCCTGGAGCTGTTCAACCTGCTTCGCTCCGAAGTTAGCCCGGAGGATCTGCGATTCGCCATAGACGTTCCGGAAGGCGCGATGCTGCGGAGCGACGGCAGTGGCGGCGCCGAGGTGGTCCGCGATGGAGAGATCCTCACGCGGATCGCGACCCCGGCTGCGACCGATGCCCAAGGAACGGAAGTACCGGTCGAGTTGACCGTCGAGCCCAATGCAGTCGTCCTTCACGTCGACCACCGTGGCGGTGACCTCGCCGCGCCGATCCTCGTCGACCCGATCGTCGAGGACTGGGCCAACAACCCGAACAACTGGTACCTCACCAACAACAAATGGGACGCTCTAACGAACGGAGCCTGGGTCTACAAATCCAACAGCTCGCAGCTGAAAGGCTGGATCTGCTGCTGGGAAGGGTCGCATGCCGGCCTCATGATCAGCTCCGAAAAACACGTCTTCTATGGCGCCAAACAGTTCGGGCAGTGGTCATACAGCACCGCGAACGCGAAAACCTACATCACCCATGCTTGGCTGACGCCGTTCTGGCGAAACGACGAATCGTGCGGCTCGTCCTCCGAGCCCCACGACTACGTCGGCATGCTCTGGGAACCGGGCGAAGTCTGGAACCCGGTCGTCAGCGACAAAGGCAAAACGGGGACCTACAGCCTCGACGGAAACGGACAGGCCTTCATCATCGGCATGGGAACCGGCAACGGCGTCTGGATCGGCTGCAATCGCTACACCTACGCGGGAGGGGTCGCGCTTTGGCTTGACGACCAGTGGACGCCCGTGGTCAACGCGCCAACCCTCACCCCGTCCAATGGATGGGTGAGCGACACGGGCGCGATCACCATCGGCGTCAACGCAAATGACGAGGGCCTGGGCGTCTACAGGGCCACGGTCACCCCTGAAGGCAAAGCGGCGATCTCGAAAACCACCGGCTGCACGGGTCTCTATGGCAACCGCTGCCCGAACGCCACCAGCGTCAACTTCAGTTTGACCGGCCTCAGCTTCGGTGAGGGGGTAAGAGAAAACGGTGTCAGCGCCGAAGATCCGTCGGGAAAGGCAGCCGCAGGACCCAAATTTCAGACCAAGGTCGACCGGACGTCGCCCGAAGTCACCCTGAGCGGCCAGCTCGCGCAGGCGACGAACGAGGGCGGCGGCAGCGAGCAGCCGGCCGGCCAAGGGGACGAACTTGTGCTTCCCGTCTACAACCTGAACATCGACGCCACCGACGGCAGCAACCAGACCAACCTGGCCAGGCGCTCGGGCGTCAAGAACATCGAGGTGTTCCTCGACGGCGTCAAACAGGGTGTCCCGTGGACGGCGCAGACGGCGACCGAAGACAGCCGGCCGATGAACAAGACCTACGAATTGAAGCTGAGCACGATGACCACGGCCGGCGACCACACTCTGGAAGTCAAGGTTCGCGACCAGGTCGAGAACGTCAGAGAACGGAAAATCGAGTTCGAATACTTTCCCGCCACCGGTATGAAAGACGAGTACGTGATGCAGTACTTCCCTCTGCCGGACGGCTCGGGCAACGAAGCCGAAGAAGAGCATCCCGCTCGCCCCGAACTCGCGGTCAATGTGATGAACGGCAACCTCGTCTACCGCGAGCAGGACATCGACATCAACGGCGCTGGCGCCGACCTCGAGGTCGAACGCTTCTACAACTCGATGCTGCCGACCGCCGAGAACACGGAGTGGGGCGACGGCTGGACCCTGGCCGAGACGCCCGAGCTGGACCCGATCAGCTCCAGCCAAGCCGACGTCGTGGAGTCGAGCGGCGCGATCGAAGACAAGGTCGCGCTGCCGACCGAAGTCGGCGCCAGCAAATTCGATCCCGTCCTACAGGCGACGATCGAAAAAAAGGTGAGTGGCGGCTATGAGCTGACCGACGAGACCGGCGAATCGTCCACCTCGGTCTCCTTCGACTCCACCGGGCAGGCTGAGGCGCTCCTGACCGACGGCTACGCCAAGGTCGACTATTCCTACGAAAGCGGCGACCTGGCGGAGATCGAGGTCGAAGATCCCGCCACCTTCTCGGGAGAACCTGAAATTCCAGAGCCCCAACTGGTTACCGCTCCCACCTTCGGCAGCTTCTTCGGCGCCAACGGCTCCGGAAACGGCCAATTCAAATCTCCCGCCGACGTAGCCGTCGATAAGCAGGGCAACCTCTGGGTCGCCGACAGGACCAACAACCGCCTTGAGCAGTTCAGCGAAGACGGTGAATTCGTCCAGGCCGTCGGCGCCCTCGGCACCGCCGGCGGAAAACTGAGCGCACCGGCGGGGGTGGCCGTCGACGGCAGCGGCAACGTCTGGGTGGCCGACACCGGCAACAACCGGGTCGAGCAGTTCAACCAGAAAGGTGAATTCGTCCTCGTCTTCGGCAAGGACGTCAACAAAACCAAGGTCACCGCTGGAGCCCCCGAATCAGAACGAAACCTCTGCACGGCGGCCTCGGGCAACACCTGCCAGGCAGGAGTCGCGGGCAGCGCTGCAGGGCAGCTGAAAGCCCCGCAAGGGATCGCCGCAACCTCCGGCGGCAACGTCTGGATCGCCGACACCGGCAACAGCCGCCTGCAGAAGTTCTCGCCTGCCGGGAGCCTGATCAACAACATCTCGGGGTACGGGAGCGAAGCCGGGAAACTCAAAGAACCGGCTTCGATCGCCGTGGGCCCGGACGGGTCCATCTGGGTCGCAGACACGGTCAACAACCGGATCCAGCAATGGAACAGCTCCCTTGCCCTGGTCCGCACCTTCGGAACCGAAGGGGTCGGCAACAACCAGTTCAAACGGCCGGCGGGGATTGACGTGGACGCCGACGGCAACGTTTGGGTGGCGGACCAGCTGAATAACCGCATCCAGCTATTCGACTCCAGCGCCCAGTTCCTCGCCAAATACGGCTCAGCGGGCTCCGGCGACGGGCAGTTCAACTTCGCTTCGGCGACCGGAGTCGCGGCCGACTCGAAGGGCCACCTGTGGGTTGTTGATTCCGGCAACAACCGCGTCCAGGAATGGCTGCTCCCGGTCGAAAAACCGACCTACGTCTACACCTTCGGCTCAAACGGGTCCGGCGATGGGCAGATGAAAGCGCCGGCCGATGTTGCGCTCGGCCTGGGCGGCGCCCTCTGGGTTGCCGACAAGGGGAACAACCGGATCGAGAAGTTCGACGCCAGAGGGCAGTATCTGGCGAAGTTCGGCTCCCTCGGCACGGGCGACGGCCAGTTCAACCGACCGGCCGCCATCGATGTCGACCGGGATGGGAATCTCCTCGTCATCGATTCGAGCAACAACCGGATCCAGAAGTTCGATGCCTCCGGCCAGTTCATCTCGAAGTTCGGCGCCGCCGGCACCGGCACCGGCCAGTTCGCAACTCCCGAAGGCGTGGCCGCCGACTTCGAAGGCAACATCTGGGTGGCCGACACCGACAACGGTCGTCTGCAGAAGTTCGACGAGGAAGGCAAATTCCTCAAAGTCGTAGGCAGCAAAGGCTCCGGCTCCGGTCAGCTCGGCGAACCGGCGGGTCTCGACATCGACCCCGAAGGCAACGTCTGGGTGGCCGACTGGCTCAACAACCGCATCTCGGCCTTCAGCCCCGAAGGCGCGTTCCTCGGCAGCTTCGGCACCGCCGGCAGCGGCCCGGGACAGTTCAACCACCCCGACGAGGTCGAGATCGACAGCCACGGCAACGTCTGGGTCGGCGACCAGACCAACAACCGCGTGCAGCGCTTCAACCTCAAAGGCGAATACGTCGGCCAGTTCGGCTCCTCGGGCTCGGGCGAAGGAAACCTCAGCCTCGCCTTCCCGATGGGTATCGCCGCCGACCCGCTCGGGCGCATATGGGCCACCGACCCCAACAACAACCGGATCCAGAAGTGGATGCTGGGCAACTATTCGCTCGCGACTCCGGCGCTCGACCTCTCAGACGGCGACCCGGCGGTCTCGGTCGAAACCCCGGGCGGGTTGGTGAGCAAAGTGAGCGGCAATGCGGCCGGCTCACATACCTACGTCCATGTCGGCGACGATCTGACCGCCCACAATGGGCCTGCGGGCGAAGCGAAATACGAATACGACGCGAGCGGGCGGATGACGAAAGTCACGCTTCCCAACGGGACCTGGGGCTCGATCGCCTACCAGACCGACGGCCGGGTCAAATCGGTCACCGTCGATCCCGCTGGCGCCGATCCATCCAAAACGACCAGCTTCGAATACAGCGATTCTCCGCGCCGCACGGTGGTGGTGCCCCAGGATGCCCCGCACGTCACCTACGACATCGGTGATGACGGGTCCGTCCTGAAGTGGTGGAATGCCCTGCAGCCGCCCGTGTTCGACGATTTGGCCGGGGGCCTCTACGAAAACCGCAACAAAGAGGACGGCCTCCTCCCCGGGGACCAGCACTTGGATATCACGGCTCACTCGGAGGAGGGAATTTCCTCGATTGAAGTGATAGTAAACGGGAGCCAGCTAGTTCACGAGACGACCTGCGATCAGACCGAAGCTCCCGAAATCGAGTGTCTAACGGTATCCAGCGAGTGGGTATCCAACACTGAAACGGTCGCCCCCGGCCATCTGAACATTGAGGTCGTACTTACTGATCGATTGGGCAGCCATGCGAGCGAGCGCTTTTGGGTAGACATACCTGAGCCGCCTCCGCCTCCGGCTCCAGGATCTCCGATCCCTCCGAAGTTCGCTGATGTCCTGCAATTCCGAGAAGACTATGGGCTAGAGAAAGTATTTCCGGTCGCCAACGAGATTGAACGGAACGAACGAATCTTCAATCTGATCAATGCCTGGTACGAAGGTGAACCGGTTGCTAGAGCCTCATGGGAACGCTGGGGTGTGCCATTGCGCCCAGTCGATGTCGCGGAGATGGAATATCGAGAATGGTATCTCGAAGAAAACGCTACGAAGATCATGTCATGGGCGTCCTCGAATGCTCCAACGGCTTATGCGGGTTACCGAGTCGACAATCGGGCCGGTGGAATCATGTACGTGGGATTTACTGAAAATCAGACCGCCATCGTCGCAGCTTTGAAAGCCAGTGGTCTGCCTGTTGCCACGGCCCGTATTGAACCGGATCCAGTAGTTCCAACGAGATCGCTTGAATTATTGGTTGGGATCGCTAAAGCCATCAGCACCGAAGCTCCGCCTACCTCCACCATCGTCGATGGCGGAATGACTTACAACCGAATAGAAATCGGCGCCGAAAATGTGGGAGCAGCTCAAAGCTGGATAACGGCTCGCTTCGGTTCCGGTGTCCCGGTCTCCATCTACGAAAGCGGCCGTTGGCACCCGGCAAAACTCCCCGCCCCCCGTTACTGGACTCGAGAAGGACCGCTGTATGGTGGCCAGGCATTCGGCCATACCGTCACTGTGGAAGAAAAACCTGGAATTACTTTCTGCTCTGTTGGGTTCGGTGCAGCTGAAAATGCTGGCACCAATGCCAATGGTCAGGCTGTCAATAGGTACTTCGCACTTACGGCAGGACACTGCTTTGAGAAAGGTAAACAAGTTGGGCGTTGGAACGGGCAAGGGGCGCCGAAACCGACCTTTGACAAAGTCAGTCCATCCATCGTCGGTACGGTAAAGCGCCGTTCGATTGAAACTACCGTCGAAAATTATTCGACGGATACCGAGGCTGTGTTGCTGAACGACGCGATTGACCCACCACGCACGCTGCTTAGCGGCAGGGGCGTAGACCTAAAGATCACGGGGATCACCAAGGCAGTTACCGGGATGCCGGTCTGTGCCGCCGGGTCAAGGAGTGAACGGATGCGCCACGGAGAAATCAAGGGCACGCATTGGCTCAATGTCGTTGAGGAAGATTCGAAAGGGAATACCCATGTTTATCCGAGAAATTGGGAGCCCATCGCCCAAATGATCATCGAACCAGGGGACAGCGGAGGCCCCGTCTGGCGCTGCGGAACCGGCCAGGCGGTCGGACTCCTCAGCGCCTTCAACGGACATGGCTATCTGACCGGCATAGCTCCCCTCTTATCTCCCGAGAGGGCCGAGCAGAATGAAGTCGAAGCAAAATACTTTCCTTATTCCAAAGCTCAGGCCCCGGGAGTGCTTCGAGCGCCGGAAATGGGCGATATACACTTGACCTACGCTAAATGATTCGGGATTCTCTAGCCATGTGCAACGGTCGCAACTTCCAGCAACGACGGATCCTTTCCGGACTAAGCGTTTGCGCAGCTATTGCTTTCGGCATATTCGGTGTTCCTGCTGCTGGACTCGCAGCGACAACTTGTCAGCCGGTGACAGAAACGGACTATCTCAAGCCACTTGAGGGGCTGCCCCAGGTCCGCCGGCTCCCAAAGAACGGCCACATCCACTTTGCACCGCAGCACCTCTTTGTGCAGCCGCTTTCGCCTCTGCTTGCAGGGGGAGGGGGAGCTGGCGTAGAGATCGGATCCGACAGCCCGAAAGGGACCTTTAAACTCGGGTGGACCGTTGAATTGACGGTAAGGCGGGTTAGCTCAGCGGGGTCTCCCAGGGCAGCAATCGGCAGAAAGAGGTTGGTACTCAAGAATCGGCGATCGTATTGGAATAACCCAGCCCATCTGCAGATATATGTTCCACCGCGGCCGGGCTTTCTCGTCAGCGAACTCAAAATCGCCGAAGGCCTTCGATCGCCTGCAACGTTCAGCCAGTACATACGTGTCGTTCCTCAGAGAGTAGACATTCGCCTCCACCTTGACAGGAGCAATTACGCTAGAGGCGAAACCGTTTCCTTACAACTCGAAAATCGCGGCACCGTTGGAGCCGTTTACGGATATGAACGTTGGCTGGAACGCTGGGATGGGATGTCGTGGCAGCTGGTTGATGATCAACCGGAATTTTTTTCGGGTCGAGCCTTCAGCCTTTCGCCAGGCCGGGCTGGTCGATGTGAACACCTTGTCCTTCCCACCAATCTCCAGCCCGGGCAGTATCGCTTGGCAAAGGACGTGGGTGTGGGGCGCAAGGGACGGACGCTGCGTGGTTACTTCGCGGTGTCTTGACGCGACCTTCGGACGCATCTTCTAGGGGTTGCCCCTCCGTTTCGGTGTTAGAACCTGTTTCATAATGACCTGAGCCTCCGCCAGCAGACGATCGCGCAGGCAAGGTGCATGAAGGCGAGGTGTTGGTCGGGGTCACGCTCCCAACG
>Ga0207691_10000064_pt1 | contig 85026 bp, 104 predicted proteins | sample KBSM13metaG_FD_184327 | JGI IMG/M metagenome (GOLD analysis project Ga0207691, IMG submission 184327) | Miscanthus rhizosphere microbial communities from Kellogg Biological Station, Michigan, USA - KBS M1-3 metaG (SPAdes) (version 2) | ecosystem: Host-associated > Plants > Roots > Rhizosphere...
CGCGGGTCGTTATCACGGGACGCGATCAGGCTACTCTGGATAAGGCCACTGCAGAGCTCGGCGAGCATGCCATCTCTGTGCGAAACGATGCAGGGAGTGTCGCAGATGGGAGCAAACTGGCTACATTGTTACAACAGCGACACCTGATGCTCGACGCCATTTTTATTAATGCCGGCGTGGCCAAGCTCTCTCCGTTCGACGCCGTCGATGAAGATGTGTGGGATGTGTCGTTCAACACCATCGTGAAGGGTCCATATTTTTTGATCAAGGCATTGCTACCATGCCTGAACCGAGGAGCCGCCATCGTGCTCAACGGTTCGATTAACGCCCACATCGGCATGCCCAATACCAGCGTATATGCGGCCAGTAAGGCCGCCTTGATCTCGCTGGCGAAAACGCTGTCCTCGGAGCTGTTGAGCAAGGGCATCCGAGTCAATGTGGTCAGCCCCGGCCCCATTACCACGCATCTCTTAGAACGCCTCGGCCTTCCTACAGAACAGCTCTCCGAAGTCGCGAACGGTATCCTTGCCCAGATCCCACTCAAGCGCTTCGGGACGCCCGACGAGGTTGCGAGCGCTGTGCTGTATCTGGCAGGCGCCGAGTCGGCGTTCGTCGTCGGCACCGAGCTGGTGATCGACGGCGGCATGAGTCAGCTGTGATCTTCCCAGACAATGTTTCACACCCCTGCTGAATAGAACCATCGTCCTCCACCTTCATTGATCTGCCGGCAGAAGGACGATGCAGTTCGGATTGAACCCTTGATTCTTTAAAGTGTCGATGCTGGCTACAGGCTCACCCTTTGTCACATCGATCACCGTAATCGACCCGTCACTCATGCCGGGCAGATTTAAGAGACTGTTCTGGACAAAGAGGTAGTGCTCATCCGGAGAGAGGACCAGATGGTGTGCACCCGCAGCCGCGGGAATGGTTTGGAGAAACTTCGGACGTTGGGGGTCGCTATTATCATAGATATTCACGTGTCCGGGCTTGGCGGTGGTGACGAACAAACGATCTCCCTTTCGGTTATACAGCATCTCCAATGGCATCCCCTGCCCTCGAAGGCTATAGTCGTCGACCTGCTGAAAGGCAAAATCCTTGGAGGTCGGATTCCAGACACCAACCCACAGCGTGCCCTCGAGCATCACTGTGATGTGAGCCACGGGCGGCTCCGCTCCATGAGAGAACATGACTTCGACGGGCGCCGCTTTCGAAGGGGAAGGTTTGAGAGAGACCTTATGGGTGGAGAGCACCTTCCCGCTACTGGCTTCGAGGACTGTCACCGTTTCCCCAGGCTCCCCCATATCAGAAGGCCTCAACGTGCTCGTGACGAGGAGGCGATCGATACCATTGTGGACGGTGATCCCGTGGGGGTAACTGATAAACGGCGTTTGTGAGGCCGGCGCGCTGACGGTTTTGAGTGGCTTATCCGTCGTCGCATCACCGATGACGACCGTGCTCGACCCCATACAGGTCAAATACCAGGTGCGATTGTCTTGAGAGAAGACGATATCTTCCAGCACTTGACAGTCCGGTGTTTCCACAGTCTTCATTCGATAGGGAAAACGGGTGAGATCGAGAACATGCAGGACACTCTTGCCAAGGGCCGTGATATAGGCCTTCTTCTGATCGCGGTTGTAAAAGATATGATGCGCCACTAGATCGGACGGGAGCGGGATGTCCATCAGCATCTTTCCAAACGTCGGGGACTTTGGGTCCACGTCGAGAATGGCCAAACCTTCTTTCCTTACGCTCTGTTCCGGTTTGGATTCATAATTGAGCATCGCGAGGATTTCCGCCTGCGCGAGAGTCGTGACCAGTACCATCAAACACCCCGCCAACAGTCCGGAAAAGTGTGATCGTCTCATGGGATCCTCCTTTTGGAAGAGCCCAATTGCTCGTCGTGTTTATCTTGGAGTGGATGCAACGCTTAATCCTAAAGGCTATTTATCTGCTTTTGACGGCTCAGAGCATACGCCCTAGTATCCACGAAAACGAGATTCATTGCGTAGTTTCTCCAGTATTCTTTCAACAATCTGAGGCGCTACAGAGAAGCATCACGTTCACTCCAAGGCGTGCGTGCCGTGGGTGATCGCCCCTCCCGCGCGCAATGCCGCCGCGACGAGCACGGCTTCGGCGATCTCTTGATCGGACGTGCCGGCTTTACGCGCGTTGTTGGAGTGGATCTCGATGCAGTACGGACATTGCGTAGTGAACGCGACACCCAGCGCTATCAGTTCCTTGTACTTGACCGGGATCGCTCCCTCAGCCACGGCCGCCTTATCGAAGGCCACAAACGCTTTCATCGCCTCGGGTGCGAGATCTGCTAGGGTCTTCATCTTGCTTAGATTCTTTGTATCGTACATGATGACCTCCTGATGAACGTTGGTTGTTGAATGATGCGCTATCATTGACCGCATTTTCCCTATCTCTCGTTCTCTCACAGGTTTGGCCTTCTCACGGTGCACGATGACGGTTTGCCGAAGACCATCCCATAGATGAAAGAAGGCACGCAAAAACCAATGCTGACGTTCGCGAAAGCTGCCGCCACAAGCGACCAGCCGAGGATGTGTCCGACCAGAGTATGTCCGGACTGAAAGCTCCAGGCCGCTCCAGCTATCACGACCGTCGCCATCAGGCATGCCAAACGCCGGGGCAGTGGATACCTCGGCAAGCGTGGACCATGCACCACGTACCGAAAGCCATAGTTGTACAGTGCATCGAAAGGATGGCCGGTCAGGAGAGCGCCCAGTGCGGCAAACGGGGCCAGCGACCACAAGATTGTTGGTGAGTTCAGAGCTGTTCCAACAGCTGTCCATAGCATGCAGATCGCGGGAGACAAGCGCAGCCAATAGTCGATCTGAGCCAATGGCCCGTCGTCAAGACCAACAAAACCCTGCGCTTCAATGCGAGCTTTCGCGGTGGAGGAAATCTGATTCACTTCAGCCTCCCATGTCCATTAACGAAATTCCGTACACTGGACATTTCACACTCGAGTGCCGATCACTTCCAGGTATTCAGCAAGGACCGTGGTACAGCCCATACCCGCTTGATTGTGCAAAGCCCAGAGGGCGTCGAGTTCCTTGCGAAGACGCTCGCCGCCGTCGACGTCAAGGGACGCAAACGCCTGATTGATTGGTCCGTAGTAGAGTCGGAAAAACTCCACGACCTCCGAAGGAGGGAAGGGATAGGTAAACGTATAGTGTCGTCTGATCAGCTGTAGATCCGACAGTCCCTTGCCGAGCCGTTCACGCACCGTCGTTTCGTCGCCCCACAGAACCGGCGAGGGCATTCCGGACGGCGCAATGAATGTCGAGACGGTCTTGAACATCTGCCCGACGAACCCCTGTGGCGTCCAATTAACCATGGCAATAGTGCCTCCCGGTTCACACACGCGCAGCAGTTCCTTGGCAACAAGGTCCGGATGTGGCGCGAACATGGCTCCAATTAAGCTTGTCACCACGTCGAAGCTCGCATCGTCAAATGGTAACGCCTCTGCGTCCGCTTCCTCGAAGCGCGCCCGGAGACCTTCCGCTTCTGCGCGCACCCGAGCCCGCTCCACCCAATTGCTGGCGATATCCACGCCAGTCACCTCCAGACCATCCTTCGCGGCCATCAGGGCGAGCTGACCCGAGCCACAGCCCACATCCAACAATCGGCATCCAGGAGCGACAACGAGGCGCTCGTAGAAATCCCGCGCACCGCCTTCCATGTACCGCGAGAATCGATCGTAGTCGCCGGCCATCCAGATCTGCTTGAGACGGGTCTTCACACGTTCCACGTCAGGTGATAGTGCGCTGGTAGTCATGGTGTTCCTCCTTGGTGTGAATTGTTGGATCAAAGTGCGATCGTCATAGCCGCTGCAATTCATGTCGCACTATAGGACGATTACTTGTCGTTGTTCTTATCCGAGAGTCTGGTTCTCTTGATAGGAGAGTGCTAGGCTGTACTTCACTTGCTTTGGCGTCCGGCACGCTTTGCTAAGGCTCTGTTACTGCAGTGGGGGAACCCCCGTGGATGTGTTGTCCGAAGTCCTCAAGGCCGTCAAGCTCGACGGGGCCATGTTTTACAATGCTGAGTTTTCAGCGCCCTGGTGCTTTCGCTCGCCCGCCTCGCACATCGTGGCGCCGTATCTATCGCCTGACTCCAGACACGTGATCCTCTATCATTTGCTGACCGAGGGCCGCGGCTACGCGCACATCGAAGGAGATGGACGGCGGACTCCTCTCAATGCAGGGGACATCGTCATCTTTCCGCACGGTGATCCACACATCATGGGAAACGGTCCACCCGTCACTCCGGTGGACAATGAGCAAGAGGTGCAACGAATTTTATCCGAAGGCCTCAAGGTCTCCCGCCTGGGCGGAGGTGGAGAGATCACCAAATTCATCTGCGGCTACATGGCCTGCGAGCCGCAACTCTGCCGGATCTTCCTGGGCGGGCTTCCACCTGTGCTAAAAGTTAATATCCGCAATGACGCGTCAGGCCAATGGTTGGAAAACTCCATTCGCTATTCGGTGGGTGATGCCGATACGTCCAGACCAGGTGGTGAGGCCGTGCTCGCGAAACTGTCCGAAGTCTTGTTCGTCGAGACGCTGCGACGCTATATCGCACTCCTCCCGCCGGAACAAACCGGGTGGCTGGCCGGCATCCGCGATCCGGAAGTCGGGAAAGCCTTGGCCCTGCTGCACCGCAAGCCGGCCCATCCTTGGACGATTGCCGCGCTCGCGAACGAGGTAGGCATTTCGCGGTCGGTACTGGCCGAGCGTTTCCGGCGCTATCTCTCGGAGACCCCTATTGCCTACCTCACGCGCTGGCGGCTTCAGCTCGGCGCGCAGATGCTCAAATCGACGAGCAGTAGCGTGGCAGAGATCGCTGCTGAAGTGGGCTATGAGTCGGAGCCGTCCTTTAACCGCGCCTTCAAACGTGAGTTCGAACTCCCTCCGGCTCGTTTCCGCAGCCAATCGAAATCAGCTCGCCGCATAGCGGACGCATAGACGACCGGTCGCCGAAGCGCAATAAGGGGTGCATGGTGAAGAAGCCTTCCCATCGTTCATGGATATGGACGCTTCATCAATTCGCTGGCGGACTCGTCATGCTGGGCATGCTGGCGAATGTCGGATGCACCGTCGGAGGTCCGCGGATCGGCCCTCTTGCCTTTGAACAGTCGCGGCTCATCGATCTCACGCATGCTTTCGGAGCGGACACGATTGTGTGGCCGACTGAACAGGACTTTCGGCTGGTCGTCCAACAGGAAGGAGAGACGCCGGGCGGATACTACTACGCATCAAACCGCCTGGAGATGGCGGAGCATGGCGGCACTCATATCGATGCGCCCATTCACTTTGCCCGAGGTGGACAGACGCTGGATCAGATTCCAATCGAACGTTTGGTGGGAGGCGGCGTTCGCATCGATGTATCGGCTCAATGCGGACGGGAGCGGGATTACCGCGTCACGATCCAAGATTTCAAACGATGGGAGGCGGCGCACGGGCGCATCCCGACCGGGGCGATCGTATTGGTGGATACCGGCTTTGCGCGGTTCTGGCCGTCGCGGCAACATTATTTGGGAACGGAACTGAGAGGCCCCGATGGCGTGCGTCTGCTCCATTTTCCTGGCGTGCATCCTGACGCGGCCGCGTGGCTGCTACGCGAGCGAGAGATCAACGCCATTGGGATCGACACCGCCTCGATCGATTATGGCCAATCCACCAGCTTTGAGACGCATGTCGCGTTCCTCACCAAGAACGTGCCCGTCTTTGAAAATCTTGCCGACCTCCGGGATCTTCCGGCTCTTGGCTTCCAGGTGATCGCCCTACCGATGAAGATTGCCAGGGGAACCGGTGGTCCCTTGCGTGTGATTGCGGTACTCCCGGCGTTATGACGCGTCGATGCGGCCCGCGGTCGATCAGGAGCTGGGAAGACAATCGCCGTCCATCCGTCTATGACTTCGATGGCTTCGCACGGTCGACCGCCGCTTTGACGACTTCATATGGCTGGGCGCCGGAGATGATTTCCGCTTCTTCAACTGGGTGGTGGGCGTAGCCGATCATGACCGTCGGCACTGCCGTGATGCCGATGTTTGCCGCCTCGCGTTCATCTTGAATCACGCGCTCACGATAGAGCCCTTGCTCCAACGCCACACGCACCGCCTCGCCGTTCAGTCCGGCAGCCGTTCCAATCTCGATGAGCGTGTCCGGGTCATCGAGATTCCGGCCATCCTCGAAAAATGCTTTGAAGATCCCGCGATGGACGTCATCGAATCGATCTTTCGTCCGTGCAAACTCGGCTAACTCGAAGGCCCGTCGGCTGCGTGGCTGTAGCGGTGGCAGACGGAGCGTCATGCCGCGCCGCTTCGCCATCGGATAGACGGCTTGATCCCATATGGTTTTGAGATAGTCACCGGCCGGATCGAGCGTGGGGGTGGGGGCGGGCCTTAATTCAAAGGCCCGCCATTGGAGATCCAGGGTTTGGCCGTATTCCGCGCGAACTCGGTTGAGTACGGGCTCTTCCAAATAGCAGAACGGGCAGACGTAATCGCTCCAGACCGTGATTCGAATATTTCTGTCATGACTCGGCTTCACGGTTTTTAGAGGAGGCTCGCTGGAGCATTTATGACTTCCGCGTATAGGTAATCTCCATCATCTTCATTTCTTGCCCACTCTTATCGGTGCCGTACATCTCGAAAATGTTGGTGTTCTGATCAACCATTTTGGTTACGGAGCGAAGCTTCATTTCTCCTCGAATGGGACACGTGTATTGGCCCTCTTGCGTGATGGTATTGTCGTCGCCGGAAGTGCCTTCCATCACATGAAGCGTTGTAGACATTGAATCCATCCAGGTGGACGTGTATTTCTTGGTTTGATTGTCGTATCCGGTGAGGCCAACCCCTTCGAACGTCTTGCCCATCATGTCGCCCGAACATTTCTGTTTTAGGAAGCGCCCACCGAGAATCATCTTCTGTTCGCACGTGCCCGCAGTTTCCATAGGCGGCTTATTCGGTTCCATCCACGACTTGGTCTTGGTATTCCAGCTGCCTTCCATACTCGCCAGCCGCTTGTGCGGTTCGCCAGGGGTCCCTTGTTTCTCGAACTTCTCCATCATGGCTTGCATGTCCATCTTCTGTTCGTCGGCTATCGCGAACGATGCCGCCATCATCAGACCAACGCAGGATAGGACCATAGTTTTGAATCGCATGCTGTCTCCTTCTCTTGACTGTGGTTGTACTGGACTCCCATCAGTCTATCCAGATCATCGCACCCTTCGCAATGAGCTTATCCATGAACCGCTTTCGCTTGGCCCAACACGCCAGTGGAAGCGAGAATCAGCCAAGCGGTTTCTGCGGGCACATTCTAGTGCGGAAAGAGCCCGCAGTTATCGAAGCAGTGCAGCCGCGCGCTCGGGAACAAGGCCGAGGCTCGCTTCGCCAGCCGCTCCAAAATCCGTTGGGATCCAGCGACACCACCGAATCCCAAGACTTCTCGACGCCTACGCTCCAACACGAGGCGCGCGTCCATCAAACTTCCGACTGCATCGAACCCGACGTATCGTGCACCGCCAGAAAGTCCTCACTGCATCGGCGAGCGTTCGAATGGATACTTCTCCTGGCAATGGCGGCGTTTCGCGGAAGCCGGGCAAACCGCTCACGATTACCTCCCGCTCGGCGGCCAGCGTATCGAGGAATCGTCTCCCAAGAACTCCAATGCGCAACCCAAACCGTGGATGAGAAACAGGGGGGGACCGTGCCCTCGTCGGATATGGTGCAAATCCATCGCACCGTCTTTACCGCTCTTCTCCATCTTTGACATCAACGTCAAGAAGGCAGCTTGGCCGCGAGGACATCGACTTTCTGAATCTCCGGCGGCTTGGCAAATAGATCGGATGCCTTTTCTTTTAGCGCGGCCGCGACCTTCCCTGTCAGATGCGCTTGGCGGCCTGCTTCATCCGGAAAGGCATCGAAGATACCGAACGTGCTGGATCCTATGCGAATCGCAAACCAGGCCGTCGTGGCCGGCTCACCTTGCACGATCGGCAGACCGTCGCGAAGAAATTTTTCGACCTCGGCCTCTTTGCCGGGCTTTGCTTCTAAACGAACCCACAAGGCAAGTTTCACCATGTTGTCTCCCTTCACGATCCATAGAACGGAACACTCTACACGCACCCGAGCGAAGAGCCGTCACGCCGCCGGTCGAAGAATCACCTTGGTCCAGCCGTTTTCGCGCGAGTCGAAATGCTTATAGGCATCCGGCGCGTCGCGCAGCGGCAGGGTGTGAGACACGATGAAGGACGGCTTCGCACGACCTGAGTGGATCAGGTTGCAGAGCTGGCGGTTATAGGCTTTGACATTCGCCTGGCCCGTGCCGATGCGCTGCCCCTTCTCCCAAAATTGACCGTAGTTGAAGGCGATTCGACCCTGCTTGCTCAGCTTATCCGGTGCGCCAGGATCCTCCGGCACAAAGACGCCGACCACGCCCAGCATTCCGGTGGGCCGCACGGATTGCACGAGGTTATCCATAGTCATATTGGCATGTTCCTCGCCCTGCGGATCGTGCGCTTGATAGCCGACGCACTCACATCCTTTGTCTGCACCCTCTCCCCCGGTCATCTCCAAGACCTGTTCAACCGGCGATCCTTTCGAGTCGTCAATGGAGATCACGCCGATCTTCTCCGCTAACGCGAGTCGATCGGGATGGCGATCGACGATCATGACTTTGGCCGCGCCTCTGATCATGGCGGAATACGCGGCCATGAGCCCGACAGGACCCGCGCCATAGACCACCACTGATTCCCCCGGACGCACGTCCGCCAGTTCCGTCGCGTGATAGCCCGTCGGAAAAATATCGGACAGCATGACGTAGTCGGCCTCTTTCTCTTCCGCGTCGTCCGGCAGGCGCAAGCAATTGAAATCACCGTAGGGCACGCGCAGATATTCCGCCTGGCCGCCTGAATACGGTCCCATGCCGGAATATCCATAGGCCGCGCCGGCACTGCCGGGATTTGCCGTCAGACAAAACCCAGTCAGACCCCGCTCGCAGTTTTTGCAAAATCCGCAACTGATGTTGAACGGCAAACAGACTCGGTCCCCGACCTTAACCTGGTCGACGGCGCTTCCAATTTCGATCACCTGACCAAGGTTCTCATGGCCGAGGACTGTCCCCGGCTCCACCTCCGTCCGGCCTTCATACATGTGTAAATCGGACCCGCAGATATTGGTCGTGGTGATCTTGACCAACACATCGGTCGGCCGCTCGATAGTAGCGTCCGGCACCTCTTGCACAGTGACATTGCGGGGACCATTGTAGACTAGGGCTTTCATGTGTCCTCCTTTGCACAATCGCCTGAGACAGGGTCCTGGGGCATCCCACGCCGGTTATCGTATTGCACCGGCGTGCCATCAATTTTCGTGCGGAACAGGCCGTATGGTTTCACGCGTTTGTCTTTACCGTCATGTAGTTCGGCTGGCGATGCAGCTCGTTGGCGGTACAAGTACAGAGACCATCGGATGCGGGCTTCACTGTTCATGCTTATGCATACAGATTGGATCGGTGAGGATGGTGAATCGGGCGTAGCGAATGAGCGCCGTTGCATGGCCGATAAAGAGAATCGCTTCAGTTTGCGTGTCCTGTGTGGAACCATTCTCCGGCAATCTCATTCTTTTACAGCCTTCTTGATTCGCTTCATCCAATGACAAGAGTCACCTCTCAACTGTACGAGGCCAAATGCTTGAAGCATATCAGGGGCTGGATTATTTTCAGGTCAACGTTATGATCCCCACCGGTAAGTATCGTGCTGACTGTCTAGTGAGGATCAGGCTGAGCCATCGCTCGGACCGTTGACCTTGGCGGGTGCAGGTACGAAAGAGGTTACTGCGGAGGCGGAGACTGGGGCACGATGCCGAGTTTTTTCATTTTTGAATTGAGTGTTGTCCGTTTCATGCCCAAGCGAGCGGCGGCTCCCGCGGGACCGCCAATGACCCACTGTGATTCGCGGAGGGCGCGTACGATGTGTTCGCGTTCCGCGTCATGCAGGGTTCCAGCCGGGGCAGCATTATTTAAGCCACCTCCTTTTAACTCTGTCAGCGGCACGTGTAATTCGGAGCCTTGCGAGAGGATCACCGACCGCTCGATAAAATTTTCCAATTCGCGCACGTTACCCGGCCACGGGTAAGCCGCCAACGCCGTCATGGCTTTGGTGGGAATGGTCCCGATTGCCTTGTTCATTCGTTTGGCATAGCGACCTACAAAATAGCGAACGAGCAACGGAATATCGGCAACTCGCTCCCGCAAAGACGGCATGCTAATCGGAAAGACGTTCAATCGGTAATAGAGGTCGCTTCGGAATCGGTTCTCGCCGACCATGCGGATGAGGTCTTGGTTGGTCGCCGCAACCAGACGGACGTTGACCTTGATCGTTCGATTTGAACCTAGGCGCTCGAATTCCTGCTCCTGCAGCACGCGCAGCAGTTTTGATTGAAGCTCGATCGGAATATCGCCGACTTCGTCTAGGAACAGTGTTCCTTTGTCCGCCAATTCAAATCGACCGATCTTTTGTCCGATGGCTCCGGTAAACGCCCCTCGTTCATGACCGAACAGTTCGCTTTCCAACAAACCGGTAGGAATCGCGGCGCAATTCAATTTGACGAACGTGCGGCCTCCGCGCCCACTGAGCCGATGGATGGCGCGCGCGACCAGTTCCTTGCCCGTGCCGGTCTCTCCCAGTACCAGAACAGTGGAATCAGTCGGCGCCACCACCTCGACCTGCTTCAAGACATTCTTGAGCGCCTGACTCTCGCCGACGAGTTCTTCAAACCGGTGCTCGGTACGAATCTCCTCTTCGAGGTATAATTTTTCCTCCGCCAGTTTGTTTTTTAGCTCGGTGATTTCCTGATAGGCGAGTGCATTTTCAACGGCGATGGCGAACTGCCCCGCCACTTGCGTCAACAGGTCCACCTCCTCTGAAGTAAACATCCTGTCGTGTGTGGTCGCGACATTCAGGGTGCCCAATGCCCGATCGTGAGACAGGAGCGGCACGCAGCACATGGATTTCACGCCCTCCGCCAACAACAGGCGAGCAATATCGGTCGGTAATTGCTGAAGGTCTCGCTCGCCGACCAATACAGGTTTGCGCGACAAGAACGCCGCGCCTGCCGGAGTCCCCTCGACCGGCGTATGCAGGCCATCGCGAATCAACCCGTTCCCATCCGGAAAATGCGAGGCGAACAGCGTGAACTGATTTCGCTCGGGTTCGTGCAGGACGAGACTGGTGCGCTCATGCGGGATGGCCTGGCGAAGCGACGCGACTATGGCGGTGAAGAGTTCACGCAGCTCCAGGATGGAGGTGACGGAGTTACTGACATCCAGCAAGAGGCGTAATCGGTCGCGATCATGGACCAGATCCTGATAGTGCAGCACGTTGTCCACGGCGACGGCGATTTGCTTTCCGACTTGGACCAGGAATTCGACATCGGCATCGCTATAGACGCCCGCCGTAAGACTTCCAAAGCCGATGGCACCCAACCGCCGGACCGCTGTCGTGAGCGGCACGACGCAGAGCGCCTGCATACCATCTTCTTGCATGAGGCCGACGACCTTCGGCCAGCGACGCTCTTCAGCGAGATTGGCGATGAGCAAGGGTTGCTGCGTCTGCCATACAAGCCCGGACGGCGTTTCATCAATAGCCTCCTCGTGACCGCCGATCACATCCGCCGGCACATTCGCTTGAAGAGCATGCAGCCGCATAGTCGCTCGTTCGGGATTGTAGAGCGACAGCCCGACGAAATTGACCTGGACAACGCGGGGCAGCTCATGGGCGAGATCGCTCAAAACCGCCGCCACATCCACGTGCCGCGCGATGAGCTCAGACACTTCGAGCAATGTCCGATACCGCTCAACAAGAAGATCGGCCGGAACCGGCGGGGATATGGGGTCCATCCTGTTCTTACCTCACTGCTCTGACCCTACTCGGCATCCTTGCGCTAATTTTTCGGCGGTCACGCAGAGCGTTCTTGCCGCCGCGTCAGAAGCGCCGGGAGATCCCATTGACGCAATTCGCCAATTGTCGCAATCGTCATATCCGCAGGGGGAAAGTTGGCAAGCTCTCGTGGATCGTTGGCATAGTGCCCTTGACGTGGGAACACGGTGGTCACCCGAGCGCCCCACGCTTTTTTGACGGCCGTCAAAATGCGAAGCTTATCGTCCACGATGACGTAATGATCGGCGGGGTACCGTTCCTCGACATCATCCAGTTCCTGTTCCTTATGGATATAAATTAACACGTGGCCTTCGACGGCTTTGGAAAGACCCGATCGGTCAATTTTTAATGGCTGGAAGACAACGTCGCCGTCGGACAGCACGACCGCGCACCCCCATTGCTTGACATGGTGAACCGCGTCAAGCGCGTGAGGGAAGAGTCGATTCGAAAAGGGATAATTGATGAGGAATGCCGAGACGGTCAATAAATGGGGGTCGCGAGGGCATTTGATACGATACCGCTGGAGCGCTCCTAGATAATCGACATACCCCAATTCCGCGCGCAGCTCTTCGAAGATCGCCCAATACCGTTGCTGCCCTTCCTGACCGACCTCTTCGCTCAGATGGTGTTTTAAATCGGCGGTGACGCCATCGTTATCGAGCAGCGTGTTGTCGACATCGAAGAGGAAGACGATCTTCGGAGATTTCATCAGGCTTGGACCTTCGATCAGATTCTTGCCTCCCTCTGTTCCGGGAGTTGTTAGAAATGGGAAATCGTCAGATCTGAAGCAGCAAAGCAGCTCTTGAACGATACGTAAAGATAATCGTTTCGTCAACTGCTACAAGTCTGGGTCCTGTCGCCCAGGACATGAGATGACGTAAGGCATACGAAGCCGACGACGGCCGGTTGCTGAACAATATTGCTGTTGCGAAGACAAACAAGGCGGGCAAGGTGGGAAAGAGAAAACTAGGCTTCCCGACGTGATGAGACCGCGTCGGGAAGCACTTGTAACTACCGCTCAGGAACGAATTTCGCCAGTGTCGGGTTATTGGACATGGCAACCTGCAATGCCTTCAGCATAGCCATCGGCGCTTGCTCTCCACCTTGGAGCAATGCCACATATCTTTCTTGTGTCAGGGAGAAAAAAGCGGGCTGATCTACCGCTGGAATACCTATCAGAGTAGCCAGCGACGCCAAATGCTCACCTTGGCCTTGCGCCATTTCCTGGGACAAATTTTCAAAGTTGATGCTGGCGAAGACGTTGACCTGCTCATTTTTTACAATCTGCCCATTGTTAGTGCAGTTTGATGTGCCCGAGCTGATCCCGAAAGTTTGCATGCCAGTGCCATTGGTTGTTGCTCCAAGCACCTGATGCATGATCGTCTTCGGCTGGCTCGCAAACACCAACTGGCCGAGTCCGCACCCTGGTCCGTCGCCCCATGCTCCGGGCGCCGCCAATGCCGCCCCACCCTGCACACAAACGAATGCCATGGCCAACTGAGCAGCCATCATACTCTTCTTCATAATGCCTCCCTGTTAGATTAAAGAGTAAAAAAACGTTGACTCCCGACGTTCCCATCTGGTCGTCAACTTCATGCGCGCAGTAGAGGCGCAATCGGCGCAAAGTCGTATCGAGATCACCGACCACCACGCTGTCCTTGAATGTAATCCGAAGAAGCTACGACCCATATCAGCACTGGTTGCTATGCAATGTAGTTCTCCCCGTCGGCATTGCGTCTACTATCGTGCATGCAAGTGTAGGATAGAGGGCAAGTTCCTAGGGGCGTTCTGACGCCCTCCGTTGCTTGTACACGAAGCGGTTTAGAAAAGCAATGATCAGGAACCTTGCGCCCGATTCATCGAATCAGAATCGACCGACGCATCGGAGAAACTTTTGATGAGCGCCTGCGGTGTCGTGTCGGCAGAAATGAGCGTGGCCGATCGCGCCTGGAGCCGAAGGAACAGTGCAGAGCGGTCGCCTTCCGGGACACCCGCGAGAGCGGCCAGCGCCATCAAATGCTCGCCAGACCCTTGCGCCATCTCTTGCAACAGATCATCAACATGCATCGCGACAAACACATTGATATTCTCATTGCGCGCGAAGACCCCGTCGTTGGTGCATCCTGACGTCCCGCTCGTAATCCCAAACGTCTGGAAGCCTGTCAGATTCGTCGTCACAATGAAGGATTGCTGCATGATGTGTTTTTTTGAAATCGAATCCGCCCACAGCAGCGCGCCGAGGCCGCAGCCGGGGCCTCCCTCCATGACTCCGGCCGCCGCCTGCACGACGGTCGGCAAACAGCTTAACGCGACCAGTACCGGCATCCATATTTTTCTCATGACATCCTCCTGTCACTTGTGAATCTGAACGACATCTTTTCTGATGGCTAGAGGCTGGCTTTAATCGCCGGCCAATCGAAGGAAAACGACACCCGAGCGGTCATCGGCAGCGACGCCGCTTCGGATTTCAAGCGCGCCGCACGTTCGGCGCTCATCGGGTGAGTGGAGAGTAAGGCGATCGGCGCGCCTTCGGTTTTGGCCAATCGTTCGAAAAATGCAATCATGCCGTCGGGAGATATACCGGCCTCATGAAGGAGATGCAGTCCCGTGAGATCGGCCTCTGTTTCTTTCGCACGGCTAAACTTCGTCGTCGCCAGCTGAACGCCGAATTGTTCCAACATACCGATGAGCCCTTGCTGATTCCCTAACGCCAGCGTGATTACGGCGACGATGCCGACCGACTGCATGATATTCTCCAGGCCATGTCGCAGCAGCACGTGATTCAACTCGTGCGCCAACACTCCCGCCACTTCCTCGGGGCTTTCGGCTTGTTTTAACAACCCCGTATACACGATGACCGACCCGCCAGGCAGTGCCATCGCATTCACGGTCTCATTGCGCACGAGTGCCACGTCGAAACGATAGGGGCTATTCGGCAACTGCTGGGTCAAGCGACGACAGATATCCTCTAAGGCCGTGACGGCAGGTCCTTCGGTCACGACTCGTTGGTCCTTCAATATTTCGTCGCGGGTCGCGTCTCCCAACTGGTGCTCCCACTCGATGGGAATTCGATTGACCGCAGTCCGCACCAGCACGTCGGAACCGAACCACAGGCCAGCCAGCACCGCAATAATCAACGCGACTGAGATCCAGACCCAGGCCCACCGGACCTGTCGCGCGCGCCTCGCATGCTGCGTCGACCGATGGACATGGCGCCCGATATCCCAGGCCGCGGTGGTCTTCAGTGCATCGATGACGACAGGATCTTTGAGGTAGACCTGTCGCTCGTCACCCTCGTGCACCCACCTAATGACGAGGTGATCGTGATCGAAGCCGCCGCTCTTTACGCCTAATCGTTCCAGGGAAACGGTCTCGACCTCCGTTTCAGACATTTGAATGATCAAGTCTGGAGGTAACACGTCGATATGGCATGGCCGGCCTGTCGCAGGTTGACCGGTCCCGAAGTAGAGGGCGTTAGGGGTACTATCCATGAGAAGAGTCGTTCAAGCGGCGGTGACGCTAATGATGTATGACGCAGGCCGACGAAGCGGTGAAGCTGGGCGCGCCGTTGCGAAGGGCTCGGGGTTCATTCCGCCGTGGGGAGAAATTGACGCAACCACGATCCAAACCCACGGGGATTGCGACTCTGAATGTACACGACTCCTGGCCCTCGGAAGCGACAGACGAAGCCTTCTCCGGAGGTAAAGCTTGCAAGCCATCCGGCGGCGGCTCGTTCCACATTATAGGAAGTGGTCGCCGTCCAGGCGACGAGGTGGCTGTTATCGACGATGTATTCCTGATCGGGCTGAAGTCGGATGGTGTGGATAGCGCCGAAACTGTTTAAGACCAATGGACCGCTGCCGCTGATCTTCAGAATAAAAAATCCCTCTCCTCCGAGGAGCCCGCGGCTCACACTCTGCATTTTGCTCTCAATCTTGATGCCGTCGGCGCCCGCCAGAAATCCGTCCTTCTGAACCATATACTCATTGAGGCCATCGAGCTCAAACACAAGAATATCCCCCGGCACCGTCGGCGCCAACAGGACTTCGCCGGCTCCTCTCGCCGCCCGTAACGTTTGGAAGAAGAATTTCTCTCCCGACAGCACCTTCCTCGAGAGCGCGCCGAGAAAACCGCCTTCCATTTTGCTATCGACGTCGATCGTCGGCGACGATGCGACCATGGCACCCGACTCCGCCTTCACCGTTTCCCCCACCGCCAATTCGATACGAACCATGGGGAATGCACCGGGATAAAGAATTTCAGACCTCATAGTGTCTCCTGCTGTTCATGAACATCTGACGCCTCGTTATTCACCCAAGTGAGAGGCGCGGCAGAGCCCCGGTTGATCTGCGCGGGTTCATCACATTTTTTCCTACGCGCTGAGTGAGCAGCGTACCCCTGCGTCTCACTCACTGCCTTACCCATCCATAGAACCGGCCACTCGGTTCAGGCTGCTCGTCCAGATAAGCCATTTTTAGCCGACCGAGATAGTCGCTCGGCACGGGGTGTCTTGTCGCATTCGGGTCGACATGAAAAAGGCGCGCAGCGTTCAGTCCAAAGATCTGTTCTTTTATCGTGCGCGTCAGGGTCTGATAGCCATACCGCTCCGCGAGACGATCGGGAATGGCGAACCGTCTGAAGGCTTCAATCTGCCATTGGGGCGTCCCATACCAAATAGAGTCGGTTCCCCAGAGCACGTGATCGACATCAAAGGCCTTCACAATTTCCCCAAGAAGATGCGCGCAGATTTCCGGATGCGTGATGACCAACTGGCCGAACGTCGAGCCCAGTTCCATGTAAATGTTGCGGATCGCAGGCTCGGCCCGTTTCATCTTACAGAACTCGCTCGTCCAGGGAATGCCTCCGGTGCGCATGAAGACGTCTTCGATCGACGCGACGCTCTTGAAGCCGGAATGGTAGACCAGAAAGTCGATGTCCGGAAAGTCTTTCGCCGCTTTGATAAGATCCCGAGGATGGTTGTATTGCTCCTCCGGCCCAAGCGGCAAGCCTTTATGGACGCAAACACGACGCACACCGAGAGCCCGAGCTTTCTCCAACATGGGATAGGCAATCTTCTCGTCGTCCATCCACCACCCGTGCGCCATGCCTTTTGGCGGAGAGCCGGTATAACACTTCCAGGCATCGACCTTGAGCGATTCAGCCTGCAGTTCCATGAAGTCGAGATCCGCTGCCCCCAACTGGGGCGTCACCAAGCCATGCGCGAGCATACGTTGCGAGCCGGTGAGTCGATTGATCTCATCGCGTATATGAGTCATTTCTTTCGGCGGCACCACGGCTTCCTGTGGATACGGGCCCGGCGGCGTACTGATCAGCGCCAGCGATGTGTCACTATCCAAAAAGACTTCTTTCACAAAGTTTTCCCAGGCCAAGTCGGATGGGTCGCCGCGGTCCTTGTCGAGCATGGGATTGACTCCCATCTCTCTTGCCCGACGGCGTAACGCGAGCAGTCCTTGTTTCGTGACCGCGCCGGGGCGCCGACTTTCCTCGCTGTTCGAATCGTATCCCTTGCCGACATAATGGGTTTGCACGTCGAAAATAAAAAACGGCGCGCCTTGCCGTTCTGTAAACGCGGCGGCCTCCACAAGCTCGACGTCCAAGACATCGAAGAATGTTCCGAACACCGAATTCATCGCCATGAAGGCCGCCGCCACGCCTCCCGAAGTTTTCAGAAAGTCACGCCGACTCATTCCCGTGCGCGACGCGCCTTCCGCGGCAAGTGCTCGGGTCAGCATCTCCACGCGGGCCTGAGCAGGCGTCTGTGGGGGCGGTATAAATTCGTCGTTTGACACAATGCGTGTCGGCAAGGGCGTCGAATACAGTCCGCCTCGTTGGAATGCATCGGAGCGATGAGAGCCAGCCATGTGGGCCTCGGATAATGGAGACACGGAGGAAGCGTTGATTTTGTGACAAGCTCTCAGTGGTGTCAAGACAAGGCGTGAAACGCGGGAGAGGCGAAATGCAAGGCGGCGAGAGATTCGTTATTGAAGAAAGGGAACGCTGACATCGAAGGTGGGATCGCCACCGTCGTCTTTTCGATCCATCCCGACGCTGTAGAGGGTACCGCGGGTGCCGTTGACCAACATGGGCAGTTCGGTAAAGGGATCAAAGAAGCTGGGACCCGCTTGAGCGAGGCGGGAGATCAGGGAGTCCGATGATGGCGCACGAAACCTGGCTTGCAATCCGGCCAACCTGAGCCGCGCGTCGGTTTCGACAATCGCTCCATTGAGGGCCTGCCAATCTTGCACAGGATCGGCGACGATCAGATTATCGATCGGATTGAGCCCATAATCGAGCCAACTGCGGGCCGGCGTATTCGAAAACTCATAAAGCTTGGGGGTATACGCGTGCGAGAGCCCGGCGGCTTTGATTAAGGCGTCGTAATAGAGCGCATAGGTATTCAGCGTGCGCTGCTTCGGCAGGGGCATTTTGCCGACAAGTACGGCCATCGAGGAGTCCGTATCACTGTGCGGACGGACACGCACCTCCATTCTTTTTACCGACAAGGCAAATTCGTTTTGCATGGGCCAGCGGAGCGATCGTTCTTCGGGGTCCAACGGACGGGCCAGCCGTATCATGCGCTGAGTGATTTTGTTGTCGATGGCGGGGCGAATCAATAATCCCGACATGACGGCCACGTCGTCATTGATGCCGTCAATCGCCATCACTTTCGTGGAGAGCGTTTTCGCTTGTGCAAGCACCTTTCGCCAGGCGGTGAGATCCGTTTCAAGTCGGTCCAACCCGGCGCCAAGGCTTTGTGCAAATCCTTCGGCCAGATAGAGACGGTGCGCGGCAAGAATTTGCTCGCAATCCGGACTGCTGAGGCGACTGAATCCCCAATCTTCAAACGGTAAATTCAACCATTGCCGATATCGGCTGACGGATGAACCTTGAGGATCGAGAGTCTCTTTGACCTGCGCGCCTTCGGCAACAAATTGCGCGGAGGGGTCGGGGGTTTTAAACCAGTCGGCCGGCTTCTGCGCATTCGGCGAGGATCGAACCAGAGAGCGGCTCTTGGCGCTTCGGTCGAGACATCCGGCATTCCATTCCGTTGCAGCACTTAGCCAGCGATCATACCCTGTTTGCATAGGGTCCAACGACGGCGTCGCCCCGAAGCCCATGAGCAGGATATACCCGTTATTCTTCCAGTCCTCGAGTGTTTTCGTCGGGGCAACATCAATCAAACGCTGAAAGGTTTCGGACGGTTTTTGCTCCAATCCAAGCCATAGTGCCGCTGTCCCTCCGATAATCAACACGATCCACGCGACGATCGCCAGGCACACAAACATGCCGAGCTTCGTCAAGGAGTTCGTCGTGGCTATGAGACGCCGGATAAGGATGGAGAGGCGAAACGAAATCCAAGCCCCGATGGTACGCCCATATTGACGGCGCGGCTTGGGTCGTTCCGAATCCTTGCCGCCGCGTTCTGCCCCGCCGCCTAAGGAGGATAGCCCTTGATCCGCCGAACCGGAATGCCCTCCATCCATCACGCGGGTCCAGTACAGATCCTGCTTGGTGTCGTTCTCAACGCGAAAAGTCGGTGGAGGCTCGGATCGCGATAGTCCCACCGGCTCGCTGGACACAGGAGCAGGAGTTTGCGTCTGCGATTCGGAGGCGGCTTCCTCGGATTCTTCGGAATAGAACCTTACGTGACTGGGCTCGCATACGGGCACAGCCCCAAATCCACTCGGCTCCGATGCTTCGTTATCGCCCTCTTCATGTGTTTGGATTTGTGAGTCCGGCCTCTGGTTCACGGGCGGGAAGGGAACATTTTCTCCAAGAGCGCCGGTGGATCGCCGTGCGATCGGCTCCGTATTAACATTAACGTCCGCATCCGGGTCATCCGATCCTGCCACCATCGTGTAGGCAACCGCATCATCATCCTCGTCCCGGTCCACAGTCTCCACCGTTCCTTCTTGGTGAACATCAAAGGACGCCTCTGCCCTGCTATGGAAGAGATCGTCGCCGGAGGTTGAGGCTTCTGAAGAAGTGGATGTGGGCGGTTGGGCGGATGGTGGTGGTTGTAATCTCGCAGCGACACGATTGGCCACGAAGCTGGAGGGCGCCAGTTGCTTGATCTTCTGAAAAAGAACCTGAGAGTAATCCGGTCGCTCGGGGTCGGGATCCTCTAAGAGAATGTCGATCGCTTTTTCGTATTCGAATACTGCGGCTAACGGATCTCCCTTTAACTCGTACGCCGCCCCAAGCATTTCTAAGAACTGAACGCATCGCGGGCCTGCCGTCAAATATTCATGCAGCAACGATTCGGCTTCTTGATAATCTTGGCGTTGTAACGCCTCCTTCACGAGAGTCTCGAAGGCGTTTTTCGCAGTCGCCAGGTTGCCGAATTTCAGCAGCAGTCGGGCCAGAAGGCGCCGCCCTTCCTGATGAGAGGGGTTGGAGGCCAACAGGTCTTTTAATGTGGCGAAGGCGCGGCTAAATTTGCCGTCACCCATTTGCTGGCGGACTTGCTCCAGTAATTCCGCGCTCTTATCAGCTTTCACGTAGCCTGATTTCTCCTTAGGAACTGTTCATCTAGTGTAGCACCGGTTTGCATCTTCGTCGAAAATTGGGAAGGCTAGAAGAAGAGCATATCGAGGATGGCCGAACAGAAGCGGGATGCCTATGGTCTCTTATATACTGCGTCGAGAGTTTCCCGAACCTTTCGCGCTAACACTTCGGGCGTAAAGGGTTTTTGAAGAAACGTGTGTCCAGAATTCAGAATGCCCTGTTCGACCATGGCGTTCTCGGAGTAGCCGGACATAAAGAGAACTTTGACATTGGGGTGGGTCTGCATGAGATCGTCGGCCAGTTCCTTCCCGCTCATCTGAGGCATGACCACATCCGTGACCAGTAAATGTATGCGATTCGGATACTGACTGCTGATCAACTGCGCCTCAAACCCGTGTCTGGCTTCCAACACAGTATATCCAAAAAGCCGAAGCGTATTCCGAATGAGTGTTCGTACGGTAGGTTCGTCTTCCACCAATATGACGGTTTCGGTTCCACTGGGGAAAGTCATAGGCGGTGTATCGACTTCTCCCACCTCGACAGACCCTTCGACAATCGGCAGATAGATCGTGAGTTCCGTTCCCTTGCCGGGATGACTCTCCACCATAATATGGCCGTCGCTCTGTTTGACAATGCCATAGACCGTCGCGAGTCCAAGGCCCGTACCTTGTCCCTGGCCTTTTGTTGTAAAAAATGGCTCAAACATTCGTGTTTGCGTGTCGCGATCCATTCCACAGCCGGTATCGCGCACTCGTAACACGGCATAGTGTCCAGGCGATAATGTCCCTGCCGCACATGCGTTGGTCGAAGGAATCTTCACGTTGGCAGTCTCGATGATCAATTTACCCCCTTTAGGCATAGCATCTCGCGCATTGACCGCCAGGTTCATGATGACCTGTTCCATTTGACCGGGGTCCGCTTTCACGTGGCCGAGAGACGGATCGAGGGCCGTAACCAGGTAAATATGCTCTCCGATGAGCCGCTGCAACATGGTTTCGATGGTTTCGACAATTGTATTCAGGTTCACGATCTTCGGGACCATCACCTGGCGGCGGCTAAAGGCGAGCAACTGATGGGTCAATAAAGCCGCGCGCACCGACGCTTTTCGGATTTCTTTCACATCTCCATGCAATCGATCATCAGGGTGAATCCGGCCGAGAAGGAGCTGGCTATATCCCGTAATGATGGTCAAGAGATTATTGAAATCATGCGCGATACCGCCGGCCAGCCGGCCAATGGCTTCCATTTTTTGCGATTCTCGCAACTGGGCGTCGCATGCTGTCAACTCTCCTTCCGCGAGCTTCGACTTCGTCACGTCGCGGCCTACACCGAACACACCGATCACTCGCCCCTCTTCTTGTTCCGACAATAAAGACAATGCGACGATCGGACTCTCTCCACCCCTAGTCGTGAGACGCACTTGGCACTCGGAAGGCTTATCTTTTTTTAGGGCCACACTGAAGCATTCCAGCATGATGATGTGATCGTGCGGGTGCACGATGTCCAGAATGGATTTTCCCAACCAGTCCGTCGCGGTCCAGCCGGTCAGCCGTTCAAAGGCGGGATTCAACGAATGCATTGACCCGTCGCTGGATAAACACAGAACGAGGTCGTGACTATGCTCAACGAGATGGCGATAACGTCGGTCTAATCGTGGGGGAATTGACGAAGAAGACGGATAGTCACACTGAGACATAGTTCCGATTCTTGTCGTGTGGCGATCCGCAGTCCGCCAGCGGTCCGGTGAAAGGCCATGACTCTCAGCAGTCGTAAAAAACAAGCCTACAATGGATCGTTCGCGCTGTCCAGAAATACTATGAATTAACTAAGAGACGCCCTGCCGGATGGCCATGATTCCAAATGTCCCGCTCGTCCTGAGATCCGTGCGGAATTCTGGAGTGACCATCCGGCGATTTGACACCGGTGGGACACTGCTTCAATTGTAAACCATCTCCAACAGAGGTGGCGAGGTGGTGCCCACCCAGTTCTGAAATGCGGCCGGGAACACCTCTTCGATCGATTCCACCAACACAAAGGTCATTTCCGCCCGCACTTCTTCCGGAATTTCCTTCAGATCTTTTTGATTGGCTTTGGGCAAGATAACTCGGGTCATCCCGGCGCGCCGCGCGGCCAGCACCTTCTCCTTGATCCCTCCGATCGGAAGGACAAGCCCACTCAAGCTGATCTCGCCCGTCATCGCCGTATCCCGTCGCACCGGAATCCCCAGATATAACGAAGCCAACGCCGTCGCCATGGTAATCCCTGCCGACGGTCCATCCTTAGGAATACCTCCCGAGGGCACGTGGATGTGGACACCATTCTGTTTGAAACGAACGAGCTGAATTCCCAGCATACCGGCATGTGACCACAGATAACTTCGCGCCGCCTGTGCAGATTCCTGCATGACATCGCCCAACTGTCCGGTCAAGGTGAGACCACGGCCGCCCGGCAAGAGCGACGTTTCGATATAGAGCACATCACCGCCGGCTTCGGTCCATGCCAAGCCGGTCGCGACACCGGCGGGCAATGCCTTTCGCCCTTCTTCCGGCATAAACCGTTCGGTCCCCAACCAATCGCTGACCTGCTCGGGTGTCATCGCCACGGGCAACGACTCGGTCTTCTTTTCCGCAAGATTCAATGCCACTTTTCGAGTTAATCGGCCCAACATCTGTTCCAGTTGGCGCACGCCGGCTTCCCGCGTGTATCGGCTGATAATAGCCTTCAACACGGCCGGTTCCAACTGGATCTGTTCGGACTTTAAACCCGCTTCTTTCAGACGACGCGGCCAAAGATAGCGTGTGGCGATCTCCAGTTTTTCCTGTTCGCTGTATCCGGGAAGATGGATGACTTCCATCCGATCCAACAGCGGCTGCGGAATCGGGTGCAGCGCATTGGCTGTCGTGATAAAGAAGGCCTGCGACAGATCGAACGGCAGATCCAGGTAATTATCCCGGAACGTGTGATTCTGCGCCGGATCGAGCACTTCAAGCAGGGCCGCCGCAGGATCGCCGCGAAAATCCCGCCCCAGTTTATCTACCTCATCCAACATGAGCACTGGATTGTTCACGCCTGCCCTCCGCATGGCTTGAATGATGCGCCCCGGCATGGCTCCGATATACGTGCGGCGATGCCCGCGCAATTCCGATTCATCATGTACGCCGCCTAAACTCATGCGTTCGAACGTACGTCCCATGGCGCGCGCAATCGATTGACCCAAACTCGTCTTCCCGACACCGGGAGGCCCCACGAGGCACAGAATGGGAGATTTGGCGGCGGGATTCAATTTCAACACCGCCAGGTGTTCGACAATCCGTTCCTTTACCTCTTGGATACCGTAGTGATCCTCGTCCAGAACCTGACGGACGTGCGCCAGGTCCAATGCATCGGTGGACGCCTTCTTCCACGGTAATTCGAGCACGAGTTCTACATAATTGCGAATGACTTGATGTTCTGGCGATGCGGATGGCGTCTTCGCCAAGCGTGCCAACTCACGATCGGCTTCTTTGCGCACCGATTCCGGTAGATCGGCCTGCTCGATCTGTTTCTTGAGATGCGCCAACTCGCTGCTTTCACTGTCCTCCTCACCGAGTTCCTGTTGAATCGCTTTCAGCTGTTGCCGCAAGACATACTCACGCTGGGACTTGCCGATTTCCGCTTGAGCATCGCTGGCAATCTTATTGCGCAACTGCAGGACTTGCACTTCATGGATCAGCACCGCATAGAGTCGGCGAAGCAGATCTTCTCTGGTCGCCGCTTCCAGCAAGCCTTGTTCCGCTTCCAGGGTCAGGTTTAATAAGGAGGCGGTCCGGTACGCCAACGTGACCGAATCCCGCTCGCCATGCAGTGCCTGAACGACGTCACGAAGACCGGACGATTGCAGTAGTTCCGGCAATTCATCGACTTGATCCAAGATGGCCCGATGCAACGCCTCGATGCCCGCACCCGAATCCAGAGGCGCCGCAAGCTGGCGCGTCCGCACTTTTAAAAACGGTTCTGTCTGTTCGACCTTTAACAAGACGACACGCTCGACGCCCTGCAAGAGCGTTTGCACTACCCCCTCCGTGGTTCGAACGGTCTGCTTAATCACCGCTTTGGTCCCGATCGTAAAGAGATCGCCGATGCCCGGCTCTTCCAGGTCAGGGTTCCGTTGCGCAACGACGACGATCGTCTTGTCCTCGGTCTTGAGGGCAGCCTCTAATGCCGCCACCGAATGGGACCGCCCGACCGTCAATGGAAGCATCACGCCGGGAAAGAGGACCGATCGCTTGATGGGAAGAATGGGAAGCGTTGAAACAATGGCATTCTCATTCACATTTTCCACGTGGCACCTCATGGTTTCGATGATTTTTGCTGGTTATCACCACAAGTAACCACGTTCTTTCGAAGGGAAAGGGGGGTCCGTCGGCTGGTAGCCGCCCGAGGACAGCCTAGTGGTCGCCAGCGAGCGAGGACAGGAAGAAAAGGAAGGCTAAGAGAGAGTCCGGCGAGCGATCAGATTCAACCAACGCCCCTGACGCTCACGGTTGTTGACCGCCGTGAGCTGATCGATGGTCCATCCCGCTTCACTCACCGCCGCCGTTAATTCGGATTTCAGCCAGCGACTGATGAATCGATCGGGGATCCAATTATCCTGAGATATCCCGGACCGCCGGCCATGAATAAAAGTTGCAGCAATGACCCCGCCCGGTGTTACCAAACGGTAGAGCTCTCGTAGACTCTCTCGAACTGAGGATTTGGAAAGATGGATGAGTGAGGCGGCGGCCCACACCATGTTGAAATGACCGGCTCTCAATGGAAGATATCGGACATCGGCCTGCACGAGACGCAAGCGTGGGCTCTGACGGCGAGCATACTGCAGCAACGGACGCGTGAAATCTAACCCGATCACCTCATACCGTGCCCGCTTCAGGGCACGGGCGTCCTGACCCGCACCGCATCCGAGATCGAGCACACACGCTGTCCTCGCTATGCACGCAAGGGCATCGGCCAACAATGCGGGACATCGATAGGGCCGCCGGCCCCACTGGCTGAGAAACGGCTTGATGTGATCGACGTACGCCTGATGGGTTCGAGCAGCGCGGTCGTGGCGTGGCAGAGGGGCGATCCCTTACCCAAGCGGGTTGTTCTGCAACAACCCGCTTGTAGGTTGATAGTCTTTCTTCAGATGCTCAACGCGCCTTCGCAATCGCCGAGCTCGGGGGGAATCACCCTGTGATGCGCTTGACATTGGTCGACGCACCCACCTGACGAGCGCTGGGATCACGCTGGATATCGACGACCTCTCCTCCGCTCATCTCGCAGGTCCCGTCAAACGTCACGCCCTCTTCAATGGAGAAAATGGGTGCTTTCACGGAGCCGGAGAGCACCGCGGGCGCCATTAGTTTCACGCGCTCCTTCGCGACGACATCCCCGGTGATTTTGCCCTTGCTGACGATCGTTCCTGCTTCAACCTTGGCGGTAATGACCGCTTCTTCACCGACCACGAGCGTGCCGCTGGTCTGAATTTCGCCATCGACTCGACCGTCGATCCGTACCGTGCCCTCGTAGGAAATCGCGCCTCGGAAGGTGACGCCTTTCCCAACAAACGCGATGATCTCGCCGTCCTTCGCCCCATCGGTCGAAGGAATGATCGATCCCGCCGTCTCACCATCTTTTTTCCACATGTTTCCTCCTTAAAAAGATTCTAATCAGTCGTGAATCTATCGACCTTTCATCGGACAGGGCATCAGATAGGACGTGAGTTCACTGTAGGACAGCGTCGGACGCTTGTCTATCACATTCACGGACCTTAGAGGAAAGAATCTATTTAAGGGCCGTTTGGAAGTCAATCAGGGGAGGGGCTCATACGGCCAGATGCCATACTCCCTACTCATTAGATGACCTGAAAGATGCAACACTTCAGATAACGCGTCTCCGGCATCGTGGGGAGGATGGGGTGATCTCGAGCTTGCGAGCGATTCTCGATCAACTTGAGTTGCCGGGTGGCATCGCGCGCCGCCGATGCGATCGTCGCCAAGAATTGCTGCTCACCGACATGGTAAGAGCACGAGCAGGTCGCCAGAAATCCCTCCGGCCGAATCAACCGAATCGCTTGCAGGTTGATGTCCTTATACCCTGCCAGAGCATGAGGAATGGCATGTTTACTTCGAGCAAAGGCCGGCGGGTCCAATATCACCATATCGAAGCGTCGATCGGTCCGAGCCAGCGTCCGTACTGCGTCAAACGCGTCGGCCTCTTGATAGCGACAGATGGCCCCTACTCCATTGACGTCCGCATGCCGGCTTGCCGATTTCAATGCCTCGGCGCTTGCGTCTATCCCGAGTACCGACTGCGCTCCATGCAGCGCGGCTTGAATTCCAAACGCTCCCGTATGGCAGAAGACTTCCAACACATCCATGCCCTTGGCGATTGAGGCGACCGCCCGGCGATTCTCGCGCTGGTCGCAGAACCACCCGGTCTTCTGGCCTCGCTCGACATCGACCTCGAATCGAGCGAGGCCTTCATAGATGTCCACCGTAGTGGCTCGCCGACCTTGAAGAAAACCCTGAGACAGCGATAAGCCTTCCAACGCCCGGCTTTTGGAATCATTGCGCACATAGATCGCCTCCGGCTTGGTGAGCTGTGCAAGGAGATCGGCCAGCATGTCCTTCCGGCGATCGAGCCCGAAGGACAAGATTTGCATGACCAACAGATCGGCATAGCGATCGACGATCAGGCCGGGCAGAAAATCGCTTTCACCATGCACGAGCCGATACGCATTGGTTTCGGACACAACTTTCCGCCGAAGCTCATCCGCGCGACGGAGGCGTGCCGCCCAAAAATGCTCGTCGATCGCTTCCTCATCGAACGTGAGCAGGCGCACACGAATTTTGGAATGCGGGTTGAAAAAGCCGCGCCCGATGGATCGGCCGGCCTGAGTGTGAACGTCGACGATATCGCCGGCTGCCGGAGAACCTTTGACGTCGCTGATCTCCCCCGCATAGATCCACAAATGACCGGCTGCAATCCGCTGCTCGCCGATGCGTTGGAGAAGTACACGTCCCGTCGAAGGCTCTGGTGTCATGCGAGCACCGATCCTCTCAGGCGCCCTGGTTTGACCCCGTACAGTGCGGTCAATATCCGGCGTCCTGCTTCAATTTCATGATGACGCGAACCAATCGATCTCGTTGAGAAGATTGCAGCACGACGAACTCCAGGCCCACAGTGCGTTTTTTCACCCAGCGCACGACCGCTCGATCAACTTTCATCGGCCACGAGTAATCCGCGAGAAATAACTGGAGTTTTAGTTCAGCGCCTTTGGCCGGCACGGTGTCGGTTTCCATACGACACCCGCTTTTGGAAAGATCGATGACCGCACCGTGCCCTTCAATGGGCACGCCAATGCCGCAATACTCGATACGAAAACGATGCGCGAAGCGTTCGGCTGTTCGTGGTTGCATGTATCCGATCCTGATTTCTCTCAACACCTCTGCGACGGACTTCCCCTTACCCTATCAAATCTCCAATCCACATCACCACCGTTGAAAAATGCCTGTGGTCCTCCTGATGTGACAAACCCTGTTGACCATTGCTGGACTTTATTGGGCACACAATAGACAGGGCTGGTGAATCATCGGAAGAAGGCTCTTTTCGAGGCGGTTCTTGATTTGGAGGATCTTTCCGTGGCGGTTCCGACGCAGGGGGTTCTTTTTGTGGCGCCGGATGAGGCTCTGGCTCTTTCACCGGTGGCTTCTCCATAGTTGTTCTCATCCGTATTCCGACCTTACTTCAACGGAAGGCCATTCATAAAATAACGGCCAATCATCGGTGTGATGCCTGTCAGCAGCATTCTCGCTCGATCAGCCGGAATCGCTCGCAAGCATACTATCATTCCACCGATAGTGCGATTGTCGAGTCGGTTTTACAGGTGGCAGACACTGGGGACAGTCGTCACAGGATGCGATGGGGGATCAACAGCTTTCCCTTTTGGAAGTGCGCAACCGAATGCGCAATCAGGTGGACGACGCCCTTCGACTTCTTGACGAAGGCGCGCATGGTCTTTGTGAAGATTGTGGACGTCCGATTGCTCCTGAACGTTTGAAAGTCGTGCCCCTCGCGCGTCGGTGCGTGGAATGCGAGAGGAACGCCGAGGTCATCGAGCAAATCGAAAAGGAACGGCTCGGGAGGAAATATGAAACCTCTTTATTTATGGACTCCCCGTCACCATGTGCCCTCTCGTGTACATAAGACTCTACCCTTGGCCGCCCCTCTTCGATCGCCCCGAACTAGGCCGTACGTTTCTTGGCAGACGTCGTCTTGGAGACTGTATCCGGAAGCTGCCGGCACCAGGGAAGAACAACCAGGGCGGAGCACGCAGCGACAAGCTGAACTGTGCCGATGCCCACTAGACTGGTGAATGGGCCGAAGCGATCGGATGCCCATCCCACGGCGGTCATCCCAATCATGGCCAGCGCCATGACGGCGGTATTGAAGACGCTAAAAACCCGAGCCAGCAGGTCCTGCGGCGTCAATTGCTGAAGCGACGCGGAAACGATCGGGGTAACGAGGCCTGAACTGCCCCCAATAACCACGATAATTACGGCAGCCAATACAAAAGACTTCGCCGCGGTCAGCGCGAACACGGCCGCCCCTCCCACGGCTGCTGCGCCGCCGATGATCCACAATCTTCGACAGAAACCGTCTTCCTTTTTGAACGCCAGCCAGATGGTCGTGACAAAAATGCCGAGGCTCAGCGCGGACCATAGCCACCCGAGCTGGACCGATGTCGTGTGCAGAACCCGCTCGCCAAACACGGGCAGCATATAAATAAAGCCGGTCGCCGCCATCGTACACAACGACGCGCTGACCATCAGCAACAGCAGGAAGCGCTCTTGAATAAAGACAAAACGAAACCCCTCTTTCAGGTCTCGCAGCGCTTCCCGTGCTGAAAACCTCTTCCCCGACGATCGCGGGTGTGGAATATGAATAGGCAGTTTGCACAAAGCCGAGAGGACAAATGCCGCGGCATTCACGTACAGCACATTTTGAGCACCGATGACAGCGATTAAGATGCCGCTGATTGCCGGGCCGAGCAGTTGGCCGATTGTCATGCTGCTTTGCATGATGGCGTTGGCTCGGACGAGTTGGTTGCGCTTAACCAGGAGCGGGACCGATGCATTCAACGCCGGTCCGAACGCCATAGCAAAGAGCGAGCCGACAAATACCAATACATACAGCCAGGGGAGAGATAAGAGACCCATTGCATACAAAAGCGGGATGAGCACGAGCAAGGCGGCGCGGACGAGGTCAATTGTGATCATCGCCGCCCGCTTGGGCACGCGGTCGATAAGGACGCCGGCAAATGCTCCGAAGGCGAGCGGCGGTATGGTCTGCAAGACGCCGATCAGGGTCATTTTCAACGCCGAACCGGTCAATGAATAGACAAACCAGAGAAGCGCAACTTTCGTGAGACCGTCCCCTAGCTGAGAGACAACCTGTCCGGCCCAGAGCCAGCCGAAATCCTTCGTCTTGAGGAGGTCCCGCCATCCGGCGGCGTGTTGCGACAAGGCTGATTCTGCGTTGCGTTTCATCTGAAACGACCCAATTCTTCTCTTACCATGGGAAGCCAGCCCCTCTTGCGCCTCCATTCCATCTCATCGCCGGGTAATCATCATAAGAGTTTTGTCTTCCAATCATCTTCGGGGGTGCACGACGAATGGGAGTAGAGTGCGGGGGGCGTCTGAGGATATATTCCAACCTACGGCCAGCCGCGATAGCGATCCGACTGCATTGGAGGAGTAGAACTAGACCGACTGGGGGCGCTTCTGCGCGATGCTCAATCGCAATCTTCCATAGTGGAGCGGCTTGTCAGGATCTCTCGTGTACTTCCCCTGATCTTCGCCAACTTCCACTTTACCCAATGGAATCGATAGTTCTTGACGCACATGCGGAACAGTCGTTTCCAGTGCCAGCGTAACGATATTCGTATTACATCGTGTCACTTCCGCATTGAGATCTTTTTCGTCTTCAAAATCGACCGTGACGCGTTCCTGTGGATCGACCCAGCGACTAATGGCATTGGCCTTCGCTTCATTCTCCATGAGTATCACCCTTGCCTGCAGTCGCCGCGGCACCCCTCTTACGCTTTTTCATCGGGAGTCGCCCGGCTTCCGCACGATATCGTCGAAATATTCCCAGAGATCGGGGGACAGATCCGCCACGGCGCTGCGGGCGGGCGAGGACTTGAGTTCGTCCTTGGTCGCATTTAATACAACGCGGCCGTTCTCTCGGTTGATTCTAAAATCACTCCAGGTAAGCGGCACGAGGCGTCCGCTGTCAGCTAAGGACACTACGCCGTATTCGATTTTTCCCGTGGTCGAATCCATGACCAGCTTTTCGAGCGTGCCGAGAGTTTTTCCCTGGGGATTCTTCACGGTTCTGTCCAGAAGTGTATTTTTCCCTCCTGCCTTTGCTTCGGCCTGAGGAACAGGCAAAATCACATAGTCCTTTGCGCTTGTTGCCGAGCCGGTTGATCCTTCAGATTGTGCAAAGGACCCAGTCACGCCGAAGTACAGGATACACGCACCTGTCATCAGGGATAATGCCAGAGATTTCATCAGTTCCCCTCCTTTTTCTTTCATAGTAATCCGATGCCCCCCGTGGCCGACGATCAGCAAGGCAGTATTTCATTTGTAGGATAGAACGCAGGTGGCGCACGGTCCGAGATGCGCTCGTAGTGGATCTGGGGGCAAGGGGCCAGCGAGGAGATGGTAGAAAACTAGCGTCAAGCCACGCGTACCGTGATTTTACGACATTCACGAAATGGGGCCATGATAGAAATTCACTGGAATGCCAGCGTACGAAGGGTATCCCAGACGGAGATAGATTCAAGGCCGCCGAAAACGGGTAGCGTCTACACGCCATTAGTCCCTATGGTGTACCTGCGTATCCAAGTATATTGATGGCATTGGCTGAAAGAGTGCGATTCAATAGAAGAATGATGTCCTCATCACGGAAGGAGAAGATCAATGCATGTCCAGAAGATTTCAACATGGGCTCTTATCATGTGCCTGGCCCTGTCTGTTCAAATCGCCGAAGCGCGCGATAAAAGCGGCGTCATGAAAGTCAGTAACGTGGTCGGCATGAAGGTGCAGGATACGGATGGCAAGAAACTGGGCGATATCAAGGACCTGGTGATCGATCCAATGGACGGGAGCATTGGATACGCCGTGCTGGACTTCGGGGGCTTTCTAGGTATTGGAGACAAATATTTTGCCGTCCCGTGGGAAGCGTTGCAATGGACGGCAGACCGAAAAGCCATCGTACTGGACGTCTCCAAGAAGGACTTAAAGCAGGCGCCGGGGTTTGATAAAAATAACTGGCCCGACCTAGGAAGCGAAGAACAAGCGCTGGTCATTTACGAATTTTACGGGATGCCCCTGCCGGCCGACCCGCTCGATTCGACAAAACCAAAAAAATAATGCGCAGGCGGCCGATGCTCACCATCGGCCGTTTTCATTTTTATTGATCGTAAGGGAAACCCCTTCACCTCGACATGGAAGAAGCTTACGTGGTCCTGATCTCCGATCCTTTATAATGAGCGAACGGTCGCACCGTTTTTTATTACGGTTGTACTCATAGGATTGGTCTCAGATGACATTGCAATGGACGATTTTAAAACGAACGGCTCGCCGCTGGTGGGATGATAATGCGTTACGTTTAAGCGCCTCTCTCTCCTACTACACCCTCTTCTCTTTAGCTCCAATGCTCATCATTGTGATCGCGGTGGCGGGAATGATCTTCGGCCAAGATGCCGTAGAAGGTCGCTTGATCGACGAAATTCAGGGTCTCGTGGGACACGACAGCGCCATCGCCATTCAAAGCATGATCCAGCACGCACGGGAACAGCAGGTCAACGCAACGGCCACCTTCCTTAGTTTGACCGCGATGATTGTCCTTTCGACCGGCGTATTTGTGGAACTCCAAGACGCCCTCAATTTGATCTGGCGAATCCAACCGGAGAGCACGTCGGCCTTAGCCTTTTGGCGGGTCCTAAAAGGACGACTCTTTTCCTTTTGTCTCGTCATCGGCATTGGGTTTCTTCTCGTTGTGTCGCTGGCCTTGAGCGCCGCGGTGGCGGCCGTCGGCCGCTTCTTCACAGCCCTCTTGCCTGGTCCGGAAATTCTCATGCATGTTTTATCTTCCGGCGTGTCGTTAGCGATTTTTACCGTCTTGTTCGGCATGATGTTCAAAATCCTGCCGGACGCCTATATTGCCTGGCGGCATGTCTGGGTCGGCGCCTTTGTGACGGCGGTGCTCTTCACGGTCGGTAAAGTGGGCATCGGCATCTATCTTGGAAAAACCGGCGTGGCCTCGGCATATGGAGCGGCCTCATCGCTCGCGGTCATTCTTCTCTGGGTGTATTACTCAGCCCTCATCCTCTTTTTCGGGGCTGAATATACGTATGTTTCGGCAAAAATGTCCGACTCACAGCGGGATTCCGGCAGGGCCGCGCCTCATCGCTCGACGGCTCGGACAGGTTCACAACCATCATGAAATCTCACTCACCGTTACCTTCGCAGGTCGCCGACCGGCGGCTGTGGCAGATCCAGCCTCTCCGGGATTTAACAGGACTCATTGGCATTGGTCTGGCCATCTGGCTGATCGTCGACCTTCGCCGATTTTTCGCGCCGGTATTCATTGCCTTTGCACTGGCCTACTTAGTCGAGCCGATGATCGAAGCGCTTCAAAAACGAACCGGCCTCCCGCGCTGGGTCCCCGCCTTAGTCTGCACGCTGTTGCTGACGGCGGGACTCGTTTTGGCAGTGATCTGGGTAGGTCCCTTATTGGCGGAGCAAGGGAAAACGCTGGCTACGCATGCTCCGCAATACATCTCGACTCTCGAAAAACGGTACGGCTTCAACGTCGGCAATCTGAGCGATCACCTCTCGACGTTTGCCGAAGGCGTCAAAGACAAGCCCATGGACACACTCTCCCCACTCTTCACCGGCACCAGCCAAGCCGTCGGGATCGTGGGGCTCATCGTAGCCACGACATTGGAGGTCCTGCTCTCGACCTTATTAGTTCCCATTTTCTTTTTTCTGTTTACGTGGCATTTCGATCAAATACGGTCTCGCATTCGGCCCTTGATTCCGGGAGGACGAGGAGCAAAAGCACGCCGCATTCTCCATCGAATGGATGAGGCTGTCAGCGGCTTTATTCGCGGGCGTCTGTTAATTGCGATCCTCAGCGCGATCGCCTTTACCGCCGGATGGACCTGGGCTGGCATTCCTTATGCCCTCCTACTGGGCATCGTAACGGGCGCTTTGACAGTGGTGCCCTACCTCTCGGTCGCCGGCTGGCCTGTGGCGCTCCTCGTCAAATATCTCGATCTCACTTCCTCGGGAGGGGCTGCGACTTGGCAGGATATAGTCCTGTGGCCCAGCGTCGTCTTCCTCTTCGTTGCGTTTCTTGAGGGATGGGTGCTGACACCCTGGATTCAGAGCCAAACGATGGAAATGAGCGCCTTAACAATTTTGCTGGTCGTCCTGGTAGGCGGCGCGATCGGTGGAGTGTTGGGCCTACTTCTGGCCATTCCCCTGATGGCGTGCGCCAATGTCTTGATCGAAGAGCTGTGGCTTAAGCCGGACGACGTTCAAGCCGATCCGACCTAACCACTGTCGTACACTTCCTTCTCTTCCTTGATCACCCGCTATAGTTTCCACGTCCCAATGCCGATGTAGAAGAAGCATGATACAAACAATGACCGCCTGATATTCCGTGGCTTGGAAATTCGGAAAATCTCCCGAGGTCGAGGGGTACGAACGGATTTCTGCAGACCGTCTCACGGTCGGCATGGAAATCTGGTTACATTGTCCGTGGTACAAGCATCCCTTTCACAAAAATCGCTTTGCCCTTATCTCCGCTAAGCAGATTGAGGTCATTCAACAACTCGGGTTGAACGATCTGTATTATCTGCCGACGCAAACGGCACCCGCTCCGAAACCTTCCAGGCCTTCCTCCACCCCTCAGGCGATGAAAGGGGGACATGCGCCTCTCGTCGAGTCGGCTGCCCACATGCCGCCCGTCCAACGACCGGCGCAGCTGAGCCATCGGCAAGTCGAGCTTCGGCAAGCCAACATTGCCTATAAGGACACGCTGCGTAAAAGCTCCGACTGCTTGCGTCAAATATGCGCGGTACAGGGCGCCAGCGCACGAGAAGCCAACGGCCTCGTGCAGCACTTTGTGGACGAGCTGCTCAACAGCGATACGTCCGGCGTCCTGGCGGATATCCTTCACCTGAATGTCACGGAACGTGTTCAAGCGGCCCATGCGTTGAATACATGCCTCCTGGCCTTATTAGTGGGGCGCGAACTAGAGTTGGACCCGGAGGATCTGAGAATGGTCGGGCTGGCCAGTTTACTCCACGATATCGGCGAGCAGCGACTCCCGTCACAAATTCGATGGAAGACAGAACCCCTCACGCGTCCTGAAAAAAGCTTATTCGAACTGCACCCGTTGTACGGCAAGGAAATCCTACATGGACTGCCCGGAGTGCCGAACATCGTCGCGGATATCGTTGCGCAGCACCATGAAAATTTGAACGGCACCGGCTATCCGAGACGCCTGACCGATGAACAAATTCTGCCGCTGGCTAAAATCATTCGTGTCGTCGATGAGTATCAATATCTGACCAATCCGCGCGAGGCACAGCATCCTCGGCTTCAGCCGAATCAGGCCTTAGCGGAACTGTACGTCAAACGCCCACAGCATTTGTCCATGAAAGTCATCATTGCGCTGGTCCGCGTCGTCAGTGTGTACCCGCCAGGAACACTTGTCGAATTATCGGACGGATCGCTGGCCATCGTCTTGAATACCAGCTCGAATGAAAGCCTTCGTCCAACGGTCATGGCGTATGACAGGCGGGACACGGATTTCGACACGCGGCTCATCGATCTCAATGAACAACGGCATCTGTCCATTTCCCGTATTGTGATGACGTCCGAACTGCCGTCCGATCTTGCGGAGCGCATCACCCCGGAGGACGCGCTCAATCATCTCCTCTTACCGAGCCTCAGCGGAGCGGATTCCAACGGAAAGCCCAAAGCGACGGCACGGTCCGTGGCGAAAGAGTAAGCGCACTATATGGAAAACAAAGCTGTCGACATATCGAAGCGTATCTTGGTCGCGGACGACGATCCGGATATGGTCGCCTTCATGACGCTCCCGTTGAGGAAGCGCGGTTATACAATCACCGCGGGAGGCAACGGCGAAGAAGCGCTGGCTCTCGCGCGTCAGGATCGGCCCGACCTCATGATTCTCGACGTCAGCATGCCGCGTCTCAATGGACTGGAAGCCTGCGAGCGCCTCAAACGTGACGATCAGCTCAAAAGCATTCCCGTGATGTTGATTACCGCGACAGCCTCGCTCCTTCCGCCGCCGGAAATCTTGTACGAATTGCAGGTTGAAGGATATCTCATCAAACCATTTTCGGTGCGGGTCTTGGTGGAAAAGATCGAACACTTACTGGGCCAATGAGATAGCGAGCTGCGGACGTCACGATGCATATCGATACTGAGGTACAGTCGCTGCTGCAGACGACGCGCGTGGGGATGCTGGCGACTCTTGGGGAGACGCTGCCTTTAGCCTCGGCTGTTCCCTTTGTCGCTCTCGACGGATGGACGGATCTGCTTCTCCACCTCAGTACGCTGGCTGCCCACACCCAAAATCTCCTGCGCGATCCACGGATGTCAATCCTTCTCATGGAACCGGACGATGCCCAGAAAAATCCCCTGGCGCTCAGACGCCTGAGCTTACAAGGCGCCGCATGTCGGCTCGACCCTAACAGCCCTACATACGCAGCACTTGCCCGTCGCTACCTGGATCGTTTTCCGGACGCCCACATTACGATGACGCTTGCCGACTTTCAGCTCTGGCAATTACAACTGCACGCCGCTCAATTTATTGCAGGATTCGGCCAGGCCTACATGGCTGAGCGCGCTCACCCGCTGGTCTGGCAACATCAGGGACGCCGCGAGTCCAAGCCCTGACCTTTCTCGTTGTTCTGCCGCGCTCCTCACTCGTACAATGTGATCGAGACACGACCTCTTCGCTTCATAACGATCCGCCATTCGGCGCAGAGAGGAATCCACATGAATATCCCCGGTGCCAGAAGTTGCGTCGCAATCTGTCTTCTCGCGGCAATAGCCGGTTGTGCTACGCCTCCGACCCAGTCTACGCCGGTTGTGGCCGACCGTCCGTCCGATTCCGAAGAGACGAAAAATCGGGAACTAAGTTATGGATACGGTCAGCTCTACAAAACGGCCTCCGGCCTCAAACATCTGAAGAAGCTGCTGCTGGTGAAAGTCGAGTCGGCCAAAGTCAGCATGCTCATCGACGATATTTCCGAGTATGCCGAAAAGCTCAGTGGACAATTGGAAAAGATGGACCGAGACTATCCTTCCTTGCGTATCGACGACCCGGGACTCCCGGAACTGGAGACGAAGCGTCGTAAGGCGGTTGTGTGGGATGAGATCTATATTATGGCGCCGATCGTGGGCAAGACCGGCAAAGACTTTGAACGCACCTTGCTGCTGTCGCAGGTGGGGGTACTCAATAACGTGCGATTTTTGGCGGAAGTGATCAAAGATGCGGAAAAGAGCGAGGCGCGGAAAGCGCTGGTACAAGAGGCCCAATCGCGGCTAAATAGCCTCTACCAGCGAACGATCCGACTTCTCGAACAAGATTACTTCTGTTAACCGCGTGGACTTTTTGTGACGCGACCTTGGTCGGGCATGAACCCGCACACTCGATGGCGTGACCGCAGAGAATTCTCTGAACCATGCCCCTGCCTCAACTGGCTGCGACGGCGTGCGATAGAGAACAATACTTCAACACGATGCTGCTGAGTTCTTTGGGGTCGAACTTCCCCACATAATCGGTCGCGCCGACTACCCGGCCATGCTCACGATTACACATGCCGGTCAGGGATGAATGAAGGACGATGGGAAGGTCATGAAAGCGCGCGTCGGCTCGAATCCGCTTGGTGAGTGTAAATCCATCCATCGCCGGCATTTCCACATCGCTCAAGACCAGATGGATCAGGTCTCGAATTCCCTTATCTTGCGCTTCGGCTTCCTCTGCTAGACGAAGCAGCGCGTCCCACGCTTCCTGTCCGGTATTCGTCTCGATCCCGCTGATGCCCAAGCGTGCGAGCGTCTTACGAATTTGGGTGCGCGCCACCGCGGAATCATCCGCAAACAATACCCGCTTAGGAACGAGTGGACTTGCAGGCGCCTGCACCTGCTGCACAAGATTTTCCTCGTGTTCCGGCATGAGGTCGCTAAGAATTTTTTCCACATCGACAAGGAGCACCGTGGTGTCCTGGTCGATTTTGGCCACGGCGGTGATCGTGCCCGGCTTGACCTTATTTTGGGCCAAGAGCGGCGGCGGGATGACCTGGCTCCAGGACACACGTACGATTCGATCCACATGCCGCACGTGGAACGCCTGTACGTTGCGATTATATTCCGTCACAATCAGATGATCCGCCTTCCCATCATCCCTCGGCACGTCCGGCAGACCTAGGACTTGCCGCAGATCGATCACGGGAAGCGTCACCCCTCGGACCGAGAGCAAACCCTCGATGCGTGGATCGGTTTCGGGGAGGCGAGTCAACTCAGGAAGCGTAAACACTTCCCGCACCTTAAACACATTGATTCCATAGACCTCCGGAACGCCCATGGAGAACAAGAGGATCTCAAATCGATTGGCACCGGCGAGCTGCGTTCGGGCATCGATCTCTTGAATAAACGATGACATGTCACCCCTCAATGACTGTTATCGGACAATAGGCGTCATACCTTAATAGCTCAAAGAGAATTTTGTTTGGTGTGAGATCGCCGGCCTATTCGGGTGATAGCAGGCCCCGGCCACGTCGGCGGTGAGGCAAAACCTGCTGCTTATTGGGAGATTTGGTCGACCGTGGATTCGACAGGAGGGACCGTTTCCGATACCGGAAAGGTCAGTACAAAGCGGGCCCCGCCGGCTGAGCTTCGCTCTGCCGAGATATGTCCGTGATGCGTCTTCATGATGCTGTAGCAGATGGAAAGGCCCAGGCCCAAACCGGCGCCCAGTGGCTTGGTCGTGATAAAGGGGGTAAAGAGCGTTTGCAGGATGTCCGGGGGAATGCCCGGCCCTGTATCTTCGACGAGAATAGTGACCACGCGGCCTTCTTCTTTCATCGTGATGGCCACTCGTTTGGTGGTGGACTGGAGCATGGCATCTTTGGCGTTTAACAGTAAATTTACAAATACCTGCTCCAACTGTGTTTGATTCGCCTCGATGAGGATCTCCGAGGACGAACGGGTGAAACTGGCGGTAACGCCCGCAAGGCGAAGAGGTTCTTGCACGAAACTCAGCGCGCGATAAATAATATCGTGCAGCGCACAGGACTGGCGCATGGCTTCTCCACCACGCGCAAATATTCGAAGGTGCGAGACGATCTCAGCCGCGCGTTTGATCTGACCCTGCGCCTCATCGACGACATGTGCCAGCCGCGCAGGATTGAGCTCGTTCGTTCGGGAGAGGTCTCGCAGCAGTCCGAGATAGAGATTCACATTATTGAGCGGGTTGTTCAATTCATGCGTAATGCCGGCAGCCAGTTGCCCGATTGTAGCTAGTTTGCCCGCGTGAATCACTTCTTCTTGCTTCTGCCGCAAGAGCCGCTCGCGCTCGCCGGTTTCGCGCAGAAGGACAGTGAGCCGGTCCATGAGACGTTGCCGAGAGTGAAAGAACCACATCATCGTCACTGCGACGAAGATAAAGATCGCGATCCGCATCGCATCGCGAGGATCGGCGATCTGAAAGGAATAGAATGGTGGGAAATGAAGAAACGCGCTCCCGACAGCCCCTAAGACGAGGGCCAACACCCCACCGATGCGCTCCCCGTACCACGTGCCGATCATGACCGCCACGAGAAGTGGGAGAAAGATGATGTCAGGCAGCACCGGCCGAAGGAAAGAGGCCAGCGCAAGGGCAATCGCCGCGGCGGACAACGGCATACCGAATTGGCGAAGGATTGTGGGCATCGATTCGATGCGTCGCAGCATTCAAATCTATTCTCCCGACTACTGCACACCTATCATGAACCGCATAATTCGGTTAGGGGCGAGTGGGCAAGGTGAGGCCCTACATAAAAGACATAGAGAAACCGGGTAGAAAGGACCTATCGAAGGGAGCGCCTCGCAATAACTACGTAGGTTTTACCTTCATTGTCTTACAGGGAGAGAACTGGAGGGAATGGCAGTCAACAGGCTTGCGGTAAAGATGCGGAGATCTGCGGGACAGTCTGTGAGGGAGGCATCGCATGAACCGGAACCATCCGGTAGATCACAAGCTTAGCAAAGTGGCGAAATAGTTTTGCCGCCAGCTTGGGAGCCTCTGTGACCAGGGCATCGATCGCGCTCTGGCTGACGAGTAGAGACTCGCTGGGCGCCTGCGCCGTGACGCTCGAAAGAGATACTTGGGCGGTCAACACGGACATTTCGTTTAAGATCTCACCCGTGGCATATATGCGCACGACGGATTTCCCGCACGCGTCGACGGCCTTCGCCCGCACCGCGCCACTGACGATGAACAGCACTTCTCGCGGGAGATCGATCGAAATACACTCGCCGGCCGTAGATCGCACCTTCCGGCCATACTGTTCTAAGGTGGCCAGTTCTTCTCCGTTCAGTTCTTCTCGAAAATCCATAGATGACCTCGATGATATGAACGTTGTGGCGGGAATGACGTTACGCGGCCTTCTCCGTGGTTCGCTCCGACCTGACTCCCATCACGACGGCTAAGTCATCATGGAAGAGAATAATATCGTCGTAGACGCTGATGCAGCCCGCAGCAACGGAAAATACCCCGGGCACCTCGCTGGGATGACGCTCGGAAAAATATTGCGTCAAATAGTCGTTACGTTCGGCGATCGAACCAAACATGCGGGCTACGCTCATGAAGACCTCCGACTTAAGACAGTGCCGTCTTCACTCAGGGAACTCAACCGCAATCGGCTCGACTCGAAGATCTCACCGTCAGCAGCGAACCAACATACCCTTAATGAAGATTAATTGCCATGCCCTAAGTATGGAGCAATGTCGGCTCCTGTCAAGCATTTTCATCGGGGGAGTACATCAAAAGGCCGGGGGACACATAAGACGGAAAGGATCAGCGGTAAGGGAATTTTAATTCCTTATGCCTTTAAAATCGCGAAAGCACGTGTGGAAATGTACGATGGACGCTTATAGAACTCGACGGAGTGAGATGCCTCATGGGCGAAGTGTCGAAAGGTACTGTGCGAGCGAATCACTGATCTGCTTTTCGACATGGCGAAATTCCACCCCAAACCCTCCCGAACGCGCCCAACGAACGACCGCTACATTGATCTTCAACGGCTTTAGCCCTTTCGGAAGAGCAAGCACGAGCGTCAAATAGGTGTCCGGCCGAATGATGCAGGAGGACTGAATTTCACATCCCCCTAAAGACAGATTTCTGACCACACCTTCCCCATTCACGGGACCGCAGAACGTCACCACGTGATTGACTTGAAATCGCGGATAGGCACGCGGAGTGACGCTCGGCGCAGGAAGGACCACCTTGGTCGCAGCGAGTGCCAACGCCTCTTTGACCGTATAGCGGAGTGCGTCGGCATTGAATGGCTTTTGTAATAAAGGTTGTTTCAAAGGATCGATCCCGTTCGCAGCCAACAGTTGCTGCCCGTACGCCGAGATAAAGACCACGGGAAGGTTCGGATGTGACAGGAGCGCTTTCTGCATGAGGCCGATGCCGTTGAGAAAGGGCAGTCTCCGCCGGCTATCCATTAAGCGGAGCACCGGCGGCGCCAGCTGAAAGTCGGTGAGCATCAAGTCAATCTGTTGTTCACGAATGACCTCCAGCGCGGCTGCGCCGCTGCTCGCACCTATCGTCGTGTACCCCTCGCTTTGCAGCGCTTTCGTACAGAACAAACGTGTGTCGCTGTCATCATCGACGATTAAAATTTTCTTGCCGAGCCGAGCAGCCATGACACAACCCTCCTCATCGACCCCGTTAAAGAGTGGCCTCCGAGCACACGGCATCAACATGCGCATGCTCGACGATGGCGGCCGCAGGACGTCGATGTCGTTGCGCGCGATGGATCATGATTTGAGCATCGACGATGTTGCCGCAGTTGACGCATCGCCACATCATGTATTCGCGCAAATCGACATTCGCCAGGATGTTGTACCGGTCTAATAGCAACAAGCCCTTGCAACGTTCGCAGTTCATATCGCCTCCTTCTTTATGTTTCTCATGTCTGGAGGACAATTCAAGAAGCGCACCTGTTTGTACACTTCTTCAAGCTCTTGATTTGACTGGGCGCACGGGGTTGGAGATAAAGAATGATGGACCCGAAACACGTCTCAGATGAGACGGGATGATACAAACTGATACTACTTATGTTCCCTAGCATAGAGAAAAGAAAGGGGCCATTCAAAGCAGTGGGTCGTCATCTTTTCACGTTCTTCTCGCTTGAGACTCGTTCATATAGTGAGACACGGAACGGGAGTGTCGATGGGGTCGATCGTGAGGGCAGTCCCGAGAATTAGGCGGAAGGGAGCGTCGTGATAAATTGCAGAAGACGGCGTTGTTCATCGACTTCAAAGGATTGGAACGCGACGCCGAAATCCCACGCGCTAGCCCAACGAACATCGGCGAGATCCACCACAATCAGAGGACCTTGGTCGCCGGGGTGAAATTTTAGGGTCAACGATTGCTTGAGTTGGACCACGGTCCCGCTTGAGATACAACAGCCGTTGATCGAAAGATTGCGGATGATACCTACCCCATCTTGATCGCCGGAAAACGCGACCAGAAGATTGAGGGTAAAGCGAGGCGCGCTACGCACAATCATGTGGCCAGCTCACCTGATGACGTCGAATGGTCGGCAGCCCATTAGTAAATCTGCCGATACTCGGCGACTTGTTCGCGGAGTACGATAAAGTATGCGCAAGACACTGACGTTCCCTTTCGCCATCATCATCGGATTGACGCTCTGCACAGGATGCGCGGTGTATCCGGGCGTCGGGACGAGCGTTCAACTCTCCACCGGTCTGTACGGTCCACCCTACTATGACCCATTTTGGGGTCCTGCGTATCCGCCTTTTTATGGCGGCTATTACGGGTCGCCATTTGGGCCCTTTTACTCACGGCCCTTCTACGGGCCACCTCGCTATTTCGCCCCGCGTGGTTCATATCGCTATGCGCCGGGATGGCAAGGACGCACCTGGTCTCATCATCGATGATCATGACAGCATTCTGCTATGGGCGCTTCTGCAGCGCCTGGCGCAGGTCGCCTAGTGTTGTGTATTGACTGGTCGGGGCCGCCGCGACTTTCCCCTGCTCACCTTCGTGCGTTTCGAGTAGATAGATTTTCCACCCGCCAAGAGGCAGATGGTCGTCAAAGTGGGGCGGGCGGCTGTCGCGCTGCCAAATGCCGGCGAACTTGAGCGGGTGGGCTTTTTTCTGTTTCGGAGCTTCCGGCGCAAAGGTGAACGTAAAATCGAACCCGATTTTATCGGCGGCCAACGGTGTCGCTACGCCGGAGACACTCCAAGGGGGAGAGAAATACCCTCTGGCTCCCGTCGTTCCCAGCCGAATCGGCTCTTTTTTTTCTGTCACGGTAAATTTTTCATGGCCGGTCACTGAAGCGGGGCCATCCGGGTAGGCCCTCGCCAACAGATGTTCGACCAATTGCAATTGAAGGCCGGCACGGTCCAAAAGTTCCAACTCGCCGCCGGCCGGCAATTCTCCCCCGGTTACGGCGACAGCTTTTCCCGCCACAAGCAACAAGGTCACGCCGCTTGGCTCACTGTTCTTCGTCGTGTCCTTCTCTTCTTGGCGGATCCACACATCCCCGCCCGATCCCATTTCCATTGTGATCAACGACTGTCCCTCAAACCCTCCCGGTCGTAGCTTGACGCGATTTCCTTGTTGCCATTCGTCTTGGCCCGCTTCGCTCCCAAAGGATGCCAACACTGCCATCATCACGATGGCCACCCCTATATAACTTCCCCGTCGATGACTCAAACCTGACCTCCTTCGCTTTGTTTGATTTCTGCTGATGTCCGGTTCCTGCACTGTTAAAGCAGTAGAACGAATGCCGGAATTCAGAATGCGCCGCATCTTATGTGGATTTCATACCGCAGTCAAAGTCGATATGGACGTGCATCGGATTCAGCTGACGACCTAGAACGCCCGAAATCGCCAATGAAATGATCCATAACCGTTTCGAAGTATGCTAGCATTCTCCAACTCGAATCCGGGCTCGTGTCTACAGCCGCCGGTCCCTGCTGTCATGAAGTAACGACCACACTCGAATAGGTTGAACATGTCTCGCAACTACTTTTCACTGCGCATCTTTCCTCGGCTTGTCCGCTTCGTAGCCGTCTTCGCCTTTGTCACGGGCGTGTGCTGGATCGATTTCTCCCTGCCATTGGGCATGACCATTCCCATGCTGTATGTCATCCCGGTCAGTTGGATCGCCTTGTGGTCGGGACGCAGGGAAACGTTATCGGTGGTCATGATGGGTCTGTTGGTAACCATGCTGATCGTGGTCAGGTATGCCATGGCGCCGGGCGACGAATCCGCCTTTGCAGGGACGAACCGCCTGCTTGCAGCCGGCGTAATCTGGGCGACTGTTCTATTAGCCATATTCAGAAAAGTGCAGGAAGAGGACTGGGAACTGCGCCGCACCATGTCCGATGTCTTACAGCAATTCATGAGGGGAAAGGTGAAGCAGGAATGAGAACTGGAAGAACACGGACCGCTACACGAGTGATATGGCGGACAGCCCTCTTCCTGCTGATATTCATTAATGCCGGCTGTCATTCAAAAGCGGGGCTGAAAGATTCGCGGCCGGATACGGTGACGTACATCGCCCACGACGAAAGTTTCGCCGGTCCGACGAATATTGCCGCAGGCCATATTACCGTTCGTCTGGTGAACGAGGGTGAAGATCCCCACCACATTCAATTTATCAAGTTACTGCACGGTAAAACGGCGGATGATTTGATCGCCGCCATCAAGGCTGCATCGTCCGTCACGCCGGTCTGGGCGCGTTATGCGGGAGGACCAAACGCAGTGGTCGGCAACGAGACGTCTGAGGCCACCATCGACCTAGAGGCCGGCGAGTATGTGGTGGTGTGCCAGGTGCCGGACCGGCAAGGAAGGCCGCACTTCGCACGTGGAATGATCAAGCCTGTTCGCGTCACAAGCGGACCGCCCGCGCGAGGAGGACCCACCAAAGACTCGGCTGACGCCGTTGTGCGAGCTGTCGATTTTCGTTTCAATTTGCAGCAACCCCTCCAGGCCGGACGGCAAAGGATTCGGTTGGTGAACCGGGGATCGCAGCCGCACGAGTTGGTGGTCATTCAACTGATGCCTAACGCCACGTTGAAAGACTTTGTGGAATTCCTCGGACCCAAAGCTGCGGGCCCTGCGCCGGGCCGTCCCATCGGGGGCATCACAGGATTGGAACAAGACGAGGAAGGAAGTTTTCCAGTCAACCTCGCACCGGGGCACTATGGATTGATCTGCTTCTTACCCGATGCCGCCGGAGTGCCGCACTTTGCGAAGGGAATGACGATGGAATTTGACGTGGAGTAGTGTTGGACACGGCGCGATGAAGAGAGACGGCAATCGCTATGAGCCAATCGTCTCGCGAAGATTGAACGACCGATTCGGAGAGGATTTCCTGACCGTCCTGGGCCGCCTGTGTCCGGCGAAGATGCGCGTCCATGAAAGGTCCTGCCGCACCGCATCTGAATCATGCCGCTGAAGAACCGCCTTGGCGTGATGAATAGCTTGCTGCGCCAGGCGCGCCTCGCGCTTGGAAAGCGACGGCCGGTTACGCGACGTCATCATAAGCGCATGCACTCGAAGGACGCTGTCCCATTCATCGATTTCAAGCAGGCTCGTCTGCTGCGCGAGACAACAAAAGTCGTCAAGAATGTCGCGCTGATCGATGGAGAGAGCCCGATCTCGTTCCTGCAGATACGAGGGGAGAATATCCAGCTGATGCAACAGTTGGGCTCGAAGGAATGCCGCGCGTTCGACTGACCGGCGCCGCTCTTGAAATTGTGGCACAAGGGCCAAGGTCAAGGTTACCGAGCACGTCACGAAGATTGTCCCTGCCAGAATTAATAACCCGATGGTGCCAGACAAACATTCCATATTTCAGTGCCTCTAAATAAAGGGTGCGAGGGATCCAACAGGCTTTACTATTACCTTTTTTGAAGGTGACGCAACCGAGGGGTAAAGGACTGAGAGATCAGGTACGATCGTTCACGGGTTTGCCGGTCGACAGTTTGTGCAGCAGCGCCGTCATCTCATCCATTTTGCGCGTCCCTTCTACCAATTCTTTCTCCATCCGTTCGATCAGCTGAAGACACATCCTCAATGAGTCGACGAGCTGCTCCTGATCCATAGTGGGCATCTTCTGTTCGATCTCATGCCAATTCATCGCCGGTCTCCTCTACCCATCTAGAAGTGAACAGACGATCGTCGAGCCGGGTGATCTCGTGACAATCGGCAGGAGTGTAGCACGATCGCGCAATCCCGAACGCACTGATTCATGACAGGGCTGAATTTTTCCTTCGTCGATGCATGGTCAACTGACCGAGTAGCGTCAAGGGAATGACGCCAAGCCTCCTTGCCGCCTACTGATGAGGGCATCCGGCATTCATTAGGGACTATTTTTGTGTCTGATCTGTAAAACAACTGTTTTATTTCCGAGACAGCGGAACGCAGATGAGAATCGTCAGATTGAGAAAAGGACTGCCTATGGAGGAGTTCACCCGAATGATACCTCAACCATCATTATGGCACATGCCTTGCTGAATAAAGCCACTATGGGTGAATTGGAGGACATGATGGAGGATGTCAGGTTACCACACTATGTCGGCGCCCAATGGGTCGGTCTGATGCTGTTGCCGATTTTTTTCACGGCCTGCACCACCGGCGGGCAAGTAGCCGTGAAGGTCGATAGCGTCAGCCACCAAATGCTGCCGATTAATGGCAAGCGCCTCTGGGTGGACTTGAACGAACGAGCCGGAAACCTGTTTTCAGAAAACCAGGTCGCGACCAAGATCATGCATACGATTGCGGCCAGAGGGTATTCGCAAGCCATCACCCTCGCGGATGCCGATTATCGTTTGGAATTTTCCTATTACTTTCAGAAATCGCAAAAGCCTGTATTGAATACGCCGGCTGTGCTCGTCGGGATGGGAATGGAGTCCACACCACGATACAAAGGTCGTCTGACGTTGCGCGTCTTTTCCGTGTCGAATGCATCCCAACCGCTTTGGATCGGTGAAGCGAGCGGCAGCCAGGAAAGTCCGGATAGGCAAAGCATGATCGACTATCTGATTTCGGCGGCGGTCAACCACCTGGGCGAGAATATGTCTCGCCCCGTCTCCTATACCTTTAACGAGACCGACTCGTCTTCGATAGCGCCCATGCGGGCATCGGGCGAATAGACTTGGTTCTCCCCTTGCGTCACGTCGACCTCATCACCATCATTTCTTAAGTAAACCTGAACATCTACGTTTAAGAGCCTACTCGTCTGTATCAATGTCAGGCAATTTGACGGTAGAAGAGGGCGACTTGCACTCTTCACACAATAATTCTGCTCACGTGCTCAGCAATCTCTCGCCATTACTAATGCTCTTCGCGTTCATGGCGTTCAATCACGGCGACGGAAAACTGGACACAACCTCTATGCTGCATACCGAAGTCCAGATTGTGTAAGGAAGTTTGCTAATGGTCCGCTTCATGCTTCTCCGTAGGCAAAGACCATCCATCGTTGAGAGGAGATCACATGGCACATCGTCTATGGCTTATGGTGGCTGCAGCCGCCCTCTTGACGGCATCACCGGTTCTCGCCACCCCGCTTGGCACCCTGATTGACACGAACGGCACAATCACGGTGGGCGACAAAGTGTTCTCGAATTTCTCGCTTCATGACGTCTCTGCGCTGAACAGCACACCGGCTGACCCGAGGAATCTTCAAGTCGACGGAATCACCAATCTGCTGGGCGAGCAGGGCCTGCGGGTGTCGGGCTTCTCCGTCTCCCTTCCCAATTCAAGTTCGAGCGCCGCGCTGATCTTTTCGCTCGAATACGATGTCACCGTCACGGATCCCTCGTTTCGGCTCCACGATATTCACCACGTCTTCTCGACCACGAGTAATCGGGGCGCCGGGCTGAGCCTGATCACTCAGGCGGGATTCCCCCCGAACGTCAATGGATCGATGCAATCGGTCGTCGGCTTTGGAGGGACCGGACAATTGCTCGTCGATAACGTCGATGAAACAACGGATTTGACGAACCTCGTCTCCTCTCAGCACATGCTGAACAACTTCGAAGCGCATGCGCAGACAGTCAATCTCAGTGAAGGCGGGCCAATTATCTTAGGAACGATCACCACGTCGCCCTTTGATCTGACGTTCTCACAAACCAGAGTCGTCCCGGAACCGGCCGCTTGGCTGCTCTTGTCGTCAGGCCTTCTAGCTCTCATCGGATTCAGAAAGATCGTCGGAGCGCGGTGACGGTCGAAGTGAACAGAGACGGTAGTTCTCAGTGTGAGGCGAAAGAGTCTTAAGTGACTTGCGTCTGGCCGGGTAACGGATGCAGGGCCGTCACGCGGACGGTACGCCCACGATAGGGCACCGCTCGTCCGCGGATTTCTGCTCGAAACAGCAGACCATCTTTCTTCTGACATAGGGCTTCATATCGAGTCTCGGCCCCCGAGAGATTCATGTGGCGCGCGACCTCTCGAAACTCCGGAGGATGAAACTCGCCCGGAGCCATGCCGACGACTTCTTCTCGCTCATACCCAAACAGAGTCAAGAATGCATGATTCACATCGAGGACATGCCCATTCTCGGTCAGCGCAATCGCTTCAAACGCCGCGTCCGTCAGAATGCGAAACCGAGCTTCGCTCTCTTCCAGTGCACGACTCAGTTGCCGCAACTCGATGGCCCGCTTTAGCCACGCCAGAAGAAAAGCGCGATCGAGAGGTTTTTGGAGAAAGGCGTACGCCCCGCTCTCGAGCGATTTGACAGCCAAATCATGTTCGCCATGAGCGGTCATCAGCAGCGTGGGCGTGTTCGGGCGGACCCGACGAATCTCCTGCATCAACGCCAGGCCATCCATGCCCGGCATCTTGATGTCCGTGACGATCGCATCATAGTCGACCGCCCCGATCCGCTCCAACGCCATCTCGGCAGAGGAGGCCGTGTCTATCACAGCGTCCGGAAGGCGATACTGTATGGCTTCGGGTAGTATCCTGAGAAGGTCGGGATCGTCATCGACGATGAGAAGTCGGCTGGGCATCTAAAAGCCTTCTCGAGGCTAAAGGGCAATGCGCTGCCAAAGGATACCGTGTCGGAGATCGATCTGTCACGTGGGTTGTGAACGCGCAGCGGCAGTCAGCCTGGAGCCACTTAGCAGCCACGCCAGATAGCCGGCGGCTGTCAGGTCATAGGTGAGGCAGAACATCGGCCACCATACAGGCACACCTGGATTGGATATCAGATGGCCATGGATGACATCAAAGATGCCATGAGCAGACAACGCGGCGACAACCCACCAAAGATTGAATTTGAAGCCGACAATCGAGACCAAAACAAACGCCCCGATAATCCCAGACTCTACGATCAACGCCTGCATTGATCCAGCCATGATCGCGAACAGCCCATAATAGGACGCGATGACGATGAGCACGATAGGATATAGGGCACGATCGCGGTCAAAACCCACGACCGTCGCCAGCAGGGAAACGGTCACTGCTAAACAGGCGCCTATAAAATATTCCAGATCGTTCCCCGTTCCGCTCAGGTTGGACAGTGCATCCGAAGCGATGGCAGCGTGAGGTCCACCCTCAGAGCCACCTCCGCACCCGCGATGTGTAGATCACGAACTGCTGCCCGAACAGCGAATGAAGTGCCCGTTCCTCGGGTTCGATTTGGAAGCGGTCCATATAGAAGATGAACGCCGGAAGTAAAACGAACGCCAGCGCGTTCGACAAGAAGAGGGCCCATCCGAGCAAGACCAACAGAAAGCCGAGATACATCGGATTGCGTGTCCACCGATAGATGCCCGATACCACCAGCGAGGACGTCGTATCGGGTTTCATGGGGTTGACGGTGGTCCGCGCTTGTCTGAATGAGACAATCCCCAAGCCACTGATGATGGCGCCGAAGACAGCCACACTCAGTGCGAAAACATTGCGTGACGGAAATTCGAACCGGAAGGTCGGCATGGTCCACGAGGCGAGCCACATGAGCGCAGCTACGAGGAGAATGAGCGCGACTGGCGGGATCTTCAATTCAAGTGACCGCATGACTCCTGCACGACAGCATGCGAAAGAACCTAACGGGCACTGTATTACTCATTATCGGAGACCAAAGGTCAAGAGAGCGATGAAGCAGCTTACGCTGTTGGCACTCTATAGCCAACTGCCACGACTGCAAGAAAAGCGCACTCCATGCTGTGGTGGGACTACTTCTCTTCCGCGCCGCCCAGTTGGCGTTCCGCGTTTAACCAGTCTTCAACGTCCTGTCCTTCGTGTCGGCCCCGTTGCTCGTATAATTCATACGCGCGCTGTGCAATGCGACCTTGATCAGAAGCGGCTCTTTTGGCTGCCTTGGCCGGTTGGCTGCCTTTCTCACTGCCGGGCTTGGCGTTAGCTCCAGAGACAGACCGCTCCGGTGTGGTTAGACTTGCTTTAGGTCCCATAATTTCTTGCCCCTTCCACTCGGACCGTTTTCCCTATGTCGACTGAAGCCAGAAGCTCTGCCGTCCGCCGACACCACTGAATCGGGTATCGACGGACGGAAAGCTCATCTGTCTAACGAGAAAGCCTAATTAGGCCTTCTCTTTTACCGTGAGATCGTTCTTCACGGATTTCACGCCGGGGACTTGCCAGGCAGTCCAAGACGCTTGGGCACTCGTCATGAGGTCCTGAACTTCGCCGGTCAGCGAGACGACTCCCGCATTCGTCTGAGCATGAATACCGGCTTTCTTCAGCTGCGCATCCTTCATCATCTGGTCGTTGACACGGGTCGTGATGGCATCATCCTTATCATCCGTGGCTTCGCGTTTGGCCGGAGCCACTACTTGCAACTCGTTCTTCACTGTCTTGACGCCTTCGATCCCTTTGGTAATCCCTTCTGCCGCTTGCTTCGCCGCGTCGGAATCAACCTTGCCGCGGATCATCACCGTCCCCTGTGTCGTCTCGACGTTGATATCACTTCCCTTGACCCGCGAATCGGCAAACAGCGCAATCTTGCTCTTCGCTGTGATCCACGAATCATTGATTGGTGTCTTCTCTTCAGCCTTGCTGAGTGCCTGCGCCGATCCCGTGATGAGCGCCCCACCGATAACCAAAGCTGTGCAGAGTGTCAGGATATAGCGTGTATTCATGAAGTCTCCTTAAGCGAATCGTGAAATGTAATCAGTACGGTCTGTGTATCGACGAACAGCCGAGTCCATCAGTTCACCTGCGCCGCAGGACGCTTGTTAGCCAGATGGATCACGGCCAGAACGGTCCCGATCGCAAACAGGATCCAGGAAACCTGGACCGCGATCGCGGATACCCCGGCAAGATGCAGGGCGCCGGCCATCAAGCCGAACACCAGAAACACTAGTGCGTAATAAAGCATGACTTACTCCTCTCTATGGAATGCGGGAATGAGTCACATCAGTCCTCTGGAGCATGGTCGGAGCCGGGCCGCTTCCATCAGCAGGCCACAGCATACGTCATGCAGCGAGTCAGAGAGACCCTGGCGCAAAAGCGACGGAGACTGGGGAATCGGTCACGCGTAGGAGGAACAGGAAACGCGAGGGATAGGACAGTCAGCGGAGCCTCACACGTCACATCGTCACGCTACGCGCAATGCGGGGTGGCGTCAAGCACTATAAATATTGGTGTAAATGGATCAATGGAGACAGCGTGTTGCGACTCGCGCGAATGGGCATGACTCAGGAAAATCGCGAGCACAGAGTCCCTATAGGAGTATGGAGTCACGCAGTGGGAGATGATTCCTAGATAATGTGACGGGCGAACATTCTATGACCTACGGTTCTCTCATCTCTCTTTTTACTCGGATCTTACTCGCCTCAATGCGCACTCGATCGTAACATTCGCAGACGATCCGTTCCAGCCTTGGGCGATTGATGAGCTGTATCTCTTCGTCCCGATACTCAATGAAACCTTCCTCACTGAGTTCATCTACCAATGCACGGGCATGCGGTGGTGTTATGGTCAGCATGCTCGCGATAAGGTCAGGGGGTAAGGGGAAGGTAATGGTACGCGCGCGATCCGATTTCGTTAATATCCACCGGGCAAAGCGTTGACGAACGCTGTGAACCATATTGCATGCGGCCGACTGGAAGACCTCAAACAAAAACGCATGCACATAGTGATGAACAATATGACGCATGCCGGCCCGTTCCCGGACGATCATCCAAAATACCTCGGCATCCATTTTCAAGACCTGGCCCGGCGCCTGACAGATGGCGTGCGCAAAGGCTTCGTCGTCATCAAAAAACATGCGGACCCCGATCATGCCCTCGTAGCCGACGGCGGCGACCTCCACCTTTTTTCCATCACTCATCACATTCATCATCGAGATAATCCCTGTAGTCGGAAAGTAGACGTCTCGAATGATATCCCCCGGATTGAAGAGCACATGACCGACTGGGATGTCGAGTTCGGATAAATGCGGCCAAATACGCTCAAATTCCTCGGGCGAAAGCGCAGCCAGGAGTTGATTGACCTCATCCTCAGACACCATGATGACCTCCGGCAAACAATACAGGGAATCCTATGCGGATAATCCAAAGATTCGATGTCAGTTGTTCGATCACCGCTTTGTCCGTATCACACCGTCACGTAATCATTGTTTGTACGATAGGGGGATGGCGCGCCTCGTGACTCATTCCCTAAAGGGGCGAATAGGCTCGCGATAAGATAAATCTCACCTCAAGGTGGACTAGCGTACAGGCCCGGTGAGGACGTCCCGTAACATTTATTCCCGCCACTCAACTGCCTTGAACATGAATGGTGGCACATTCTCAATTGTCACGCAAAGAGTTTGAGCCAGGCGTACGGCGTCAGGTAGTAGCAGGCCACCGAAAGAACCACACCAATTACCGCTCCTAACAACCCCGTAACATAGAGTCCCGCGAACGGAGCCAAGAATACAATCAGGATCATCAGAATCGCGATGGACTGATGGCGCTCATAGAAATCTCTGCGCTGATCGCTCTGCAGAGAATCGGTGAATGAAAGCTCAGAACGAAACGGCATGGGCGCAGTATAGTGCAAACAAATGATTGGAGCACGATCTCGGTAAGATCAGTCAATGCCAACCTTCAAATGGCCAGTGCCCCCACCCCCGGCTGGTCAGATAGACCTCCTCAAGGCTCCTCGTCTTCGACATCCTCGATGGACTGCTTGAGCGCCGCAACGAATGCCTGCGGGTCAGCCAGATCGTTCTCGGCCAATTGGAATTCGGAGACCAGCACACCATCCTTGTCGACGAGCATCAAACGATAACCTGGCTTCATCGGTAACTCCCTGAATCCATCTTCCAACATCATCCAGACAGCAAGGCAGCGTCAATGCACCTTCTGCAAAACTCCCTCGACAACCGCGGAATTTGGATGGCCGCCCACGATCATGTCCTTATCGCCGAAGTGGGACGTCGCTTGGGTCGTCACCCTCATCTTCAGTCCATCTGCAACAAGTGCATACTCGAATAAGGCCGTTTCCTGTTTCTGCTGCAGATAGCCCTGACTCGCCTTTTCAAAGGAAAATAGAAGGCCGACCGAAAGCCGCCCCTGCCCTTTCTCCACACTCTTCACCACCACGCGTTGCACACCGCCACCCGCAGGCACGTATTCCACCGTCTGCCCGACTTGCGATAATTCGGCCTGACGCACCAATCCTTTGTTATTGATGTACGTGTAGAGCGGAAATCCCTGTGGACTAAATTCGATCTGCACGTCCGCCGCACTGCCGTCGGACCCGCTGAGCGTCCCCTTCCACGAGCCGCTGAACTCCGCTGCCTCCACGGTCATGGAAGCTATGAACACCAACACGCCAAGCAGCACGCCGGAAATGAGCTTCGATGTCATGCGCTTAACCTCCTGGGCGGTGGTAACAAGCGTGGCCCCTTGGATTCATTCATTAAATTGCTATAGTCACTTCGACCACGATGGATTCTACGCCGTTGCGTTCAGCCCGGCTAGCTTGCGAAAACGCTGTACCACCTTGCCTCATCACCCGAACGGTGTAGGTAATTCCCTGATTTCAAAACTTGTTTGTCCAGCCTAGTAGTTAGATCGAGGAATCAGGCACTGAGCATTCTGTCTCTGGAAGGAGGGCGATCATGGCGTACAAAGGCATGCTGGCGATAGTCATCACCATCATCATCATAGTATTGGGGTATCGAGGAGGACTTTCAGGAGCGCAGGATTCCAAGACCGGGATGCAGGGGGGAATTGCTGCGGAGAAAGTCGCCGACATGCTCCATGCTGTGATCCAGGCTGACCGCGCCTTCTACACCGTCCATGTCGTGGAGCGGTTACAGGAGATGGGCGTCGTGGTGGCCTCGGAAAACTGGAAGACCCAAAAGACACTTCCCCTTCCGGTACAGTTCTTGGAGGAATCAGCCAGACTATCAGCCAATTCGCAGGCCAAGATTAGTTACCGACTCATCAGTCTCTGGCCGATCAACAAACAACATGGCCCCAAAAGCGAGTTTGATCAAAAAGGCCTGTGGGAGGTCAATCAGCATCCCGATCGCCCCTATACCGAAACGGTGATGAACGGACGGGATGTGTATTTTCAAGCTCTGTATGCGGACAAGGCCATCTCGCAGGCGTGTATCGGCTGCCATAACGCCCACCCGGATAGCCCAAGGCGCAATTTCCAAATGAAAGACGTCATGGGGGGGATTGTCATCGCGATACCCATGAACCCATAACCATTTCGCGCAACCGAGGCGGTATCGGATAACCGTCAAGCGTTGCATCATCGGCACTCGGTCTCCCCCTCCGTGCGGGAGGGTGGAGGGATGCTAGCGTATTAGTTTCGTTTAGATGCAAGAAACAAGACTTGACCCCATTTCTCTTCCCCAAATGAATAGCTATTTCGCCGGCTCCGAATAGGTCCGGGTGGTCAGCTCACCGTGACTTTGCCAGTGGCGAGATCATAAACAGCAGCTTCGACCTTCAATTCGCCAGCCTTGATCGCATCCCGGAGGACTGGGGAGGAAGTGCGTAACAACTCGGCCTGAATCCGTGCATTGGCTTCGATTGCCTTATCGATGTTGCCGCCAGATCGTGCCACTCCTGGCTGAAGGTGCTGATACAAGACGCTGATTTGTCCGGGTGCAGCATTGGAGTTCATCGCCGCCTTGACGGCTCCACATCCACTATGGCCAAGCACGAGCACCACTTTGATCCCAAGGACAGCCACTCCATATTCGAGGCCGGCAATAACCTCCGGCGTCACCATATTTCCGGCCACTCGCGTGACAAAGAGGTGCCCGATTGTCTGATCAAAAATAAGTTCCACGGGCACGCGAGAATCGGCACAAGCGAGTACTCCCGCAAAGGGCTCTTGTTTATCGGCGGTGTGCTCTCTCAGGATGGTCAGGTCGTGCTCAATGGATGTCGGCTGATTTGCGACCATCCGTTGGTTGCCTGCGAGCAAGGCATGCAGAGCTGCATCGGGAGTCAGCCTGCTTTGGGCGCCCCCCTTTTGAGGAAACGCCAGCCCGATTCCAGCTTGCGCGGCGACCCCAACAATCGCACCTGACAGAATCTTTTGAAGAATCTGTCTCCGGCTGACATCTGCTCGAACATGCGTTTGATCTGGCATTTTACGATGTCCTCCTCACACCTAGACGGAGTCAAGGTCTCTGTGCTCTTGATTCCATTGATCCAAGGGTCGGTGCACAATGGAGCGCGTTAAAATCCTGACAAGTTCAAACTGGTGTTCCTCTAAGCCAGTCGTGTCGAAGCGGTCCTTACGACGCATGCGTCATTTGATTTTTCCCCAAGGAATAACGATAACACGAGGAGTTTTCAAGGTGGGTACAGTACCGCATATTCCCATCGCACGACAACGGACAATACTTCGGATCCTTCATCATTTCGTATCATCTTTGGGTGATACAAGAAACAAGACTTGACCCCATCAGATGATGAAAGCGTTGCAGTCCATGCTCCTTCCGAGGGCGAAGGCGCTACTGCGATACGGGGATAAAAGCCTGTATCGTACCCGCCAAGTCTTTCGTGAGCCTAAGGCGGCGCCGGAATTCTTTCAGGGAGATGACTTCACGCTTCCAGCCAGGCAAGAGCGGCGGCGCGCTCATGTGCGTGAAAGTGTCGAAGCTCAGCTTTGACGAAATGTTTCGCGATGTGAGGTGCAATCGACAAGATGGCGCTGTCCGACACCGCCGCAATTTTGGCGATAACCCGGTGGTGGTCGCGAACGAAGCGCAGGTGCGAAACCAGCGCGGCAAAGCTGTCCCACCCGGGGAACGAAGCCGCCTCGATCATGACCCCGCGCAACTCTCCCGTCTGTTCGATATAGGGGTCTACGAGCCTGGCGACCGACTCGAAATCGCCGGGCTGGATTGCACCCTCGGGCCGAATCAGCAGAATGCCTTTGTCTCGTAGAAGTTCATGAGTGAGCATGTCATTTCCCTCCAACGGGAATGACGTACAGGGTTAAGAGTTGCTCCTCAGCTTGTTCAATAGCAGCTTTTGCTTCTTGCTTGCTCATCTTCCCTCAAGAGATAGTGTTGGGGTTAGCACTGTCCCTGCTGACTCTCCGCCATGTACGTTCTATTCTACAACCTGCGTCGGCCTAAATCTTCTTCAATCTGCCTGAACTGTTCAAGCGCAGCTTCTAGGTCGTCCACGATTTCTTGGGCGATAACATCGGGGGCGGGAAGATTGGCGGAGTCTTCGAGGGAGTCATCTTTCAGCCAGAAGATGTCGAGGCTGGCTTTGTCGCGGGCAACTAACTCGTCATAGGTATATGAACGCCAGCGGCCGTCTGGTTTGTTATCGTCCAGGTTGACTTGCGCTCATGGCGATTCCCCGGGTTGTAGCACTTTACGAATTCGTCGAGGTCTTCGCGCCTGAGGGGATCGGTCTTGAGCGTGAAGTGTTTTGTTGGTGCGCAGATCGTAGATCCAGAGCTTCTTGGGCCAGGGAGTCTCACTTGCTGGCTTCTTGCCGAAGAACAGCACGTCGGCTTTCACGCCTTGTAGTAGGGTATGAACATCGCATTCATGCAGAAGCTTACGACGAATAGTCTCACCAGTCCCACCTTCAAACAGCACGTTGTCGGGAACTACGATTCCCGCACGGCCGTTGATCTTCAGTAGCGTTTTGACGTGCTGGACGAAATTAAGCTGCTTGAACTTCAGATGGCGAAGGTTGGAAGCGATAATATCGAACGAAGGCGTCTTTGAGCTTTTCAGCAATCTGGTTATGCACGGCATCTTTTATGAAATGGCTTGAAAGCCCGGAATAAAGCCGCATTCTAGAGTTCCGTATATTTAAGATTCTTGCCCCTGGCCTTCTTAACAGGATACTTGCCAGTATTGATTTTCAGTTTTGTCCTGAATGCCCGAGAAAGATCAAAGTCAAAGCGCTGAGAGAATCTCAAGACAAAAAACAGAATGTCTGCAAGTTCATCTTCGATCTTCTTCCGTTGTTTGGGATCAGAAAGTGCCTGACGTTCTTGGTTTTCTGATAAAAATCGGAAGTGCTCCAGAAGCTCGGCGGCCTCTGTAATGACACCAATGGCAAGATCCTTTGGACCGTGGTATTGATCCCAATCTCTATCCTCACAGAATTTCTTCACACGATTCTTCAGATCAGCTATTGAAGTTTTCGCATCCATTTTTGTTGGCTCTATCCTAAGTTTAATTGGGTAGCAGTTTAGCGAAGACCGGCTTCCAAAGCTACTGGATGAAGACCGCTAGTTATAATCTATTTCCCTTCCTCTCGCTCTGATGGCCGAATGGCAACAAACCGCGTTACCCTGAGGTAAAAGAGGTCAGCCATGAAACTTCAAGCTGCTATTTCCTCGCTGGGTCTGTGTGTAATCTTCGGTGCTGGTCCCCTTCTCGCCGCCAATCCAGTTGAGGGCCTGGGTGACCCATCGACCCGGCCCGGTCTGGAGCGTCAGGACACGGGGATGTCTGATCCCACGGTGAATCCTGGACAGGCAGCCGGGACGCGCACCGTCCAAGGATCGGTGGTGCGGTCACAAGATGGCGGCTATGTGATTCGCGATGCCAAAAAACGTGAGGTCAAGCTGATGGTCGATGGCGAGACCACCGGCGACACGAAGCTAGAGACCGGCGACTACATTAAGGCGAAGGTCACTCGGCAAGGCCGCGCGATCGCGATTGCCAAAGAGACTAAAAAGGATCGGCAGAGCAAAAAGAGCGGAAAGTAGTCGCCTCGTCGCCTTCGAAAACTTTATCCCTGCATTGCGAGCACCGGTATCCTTGATGATACGCCCTGTATCTCCTGAGATATCGCACGGGTTTATTTTTCGCCGCCTCTGATTTCATCACTACTAGAAAATTCATCGCGATCGGTTCTCCCTACTTTGTGGTACGCGGTATGCGTGTTTCATCAGCATGGTTTCACTGTTCAACAATACAGCCAATTCTACAAAGCGAGTAGATGGACCTCTTCTTTCATCTCACACGACAGTTTTCACACCCCTGGTCTGTCTGCTCGCTGCAGTTGTTTTGCTGAGCTCCATTACCCCGGCGATCAAATATGTATTTCAGCACAGCGACCTGCACCCGATCGCTCTGGGAGGTCTGCGCGTCCTGATCGGCTTTTTCGTGCTCTTCTTCAGCACCCTGATCTGGGACCGCGAAGGCACGCGGGATGTGGTGGGCTCGAATACGGCGCCGCTGACTTTGCTGGGACTGCTGGGGGTGGCCTCTTACGCGGTGGCGGCGTGGGGACTGCTGTATACAAGCGTGACGCACTACATTTTGATTTACAGCTTGATGCCGTCCTTCACGGTGATATTCAGTTGGCTGCTGCGCATCGAGGAGCGGCGTGCGTTCAAAGTCGTGGGGATTGTGATCTCGCTCGCGGGATGTGTGATTGCGATCGGGGGAGATAGTCATGAATTAGGCATGGGCTCTCCCGTGGGCGATGCACTCGTTCTACTGTTCACCATGATGATGGCCGGCTATATCGTCTTGGGTTCCGGCGTCGCGGCACGGGTCAAGGCGTTACCGGCGAATACGTTGATGTTCGGTAGCAGCTCCCTCCTGTTGTCGCTGATCATGGTGGTGTTCGGGGTGATGGGATGGGGCGCGCCGATGCGCGAACCGCTCTCCCCGCTCAACATCGTCTTGGTCGTCTACGTCGGGGCAGCCACGGCGGCCGTCTTTCTCTTCCGGTATCTGTCGCTCCGCTCGTTGAGTCCCATTACGGTGGGGGTGTACCATAATCTCGTCCCGGTGTTGACGATCGCCATCGCCTGTGTGTGTTTCGGGGAAACGCTTGAAGGCTCAACGATCGTCGGCGGGCTCTCCATCATTGCCGGTGCGGAGCTCGTCCGCCGGGGCGATTCCCTCGGCCGGCTGTTGAGCGGCGACTGGCAGATCGCAAGAGATCTGTTCACCTCATCCACCGGCTACCGGACGAATTGATTCGTGCTCATGACTGCTTCAGGAGGGATTATGAGTGAGCAGATCGACATTCAGGAATTCCAGCTCGATTTGGATCAACTGCACCGACGTGCGGCTGATCTGACACAGGAGCTGGGCAATGCGAATTACGCGCTGAGGGAGAAACGTCGCGAGCTTGCGCAGGTGAACGCCGCCATTGAGGCACGCGTACACGAGCGGACGCAAGTCCTGGCTAAGGCGAACGAGCAATTCCGGGAATCCGATTGGCTACGGTCGATCTTCTCGGGTATCGACTGACGGTTGAGGTCTCGAGATCCATCGGGCGTCGCACTATTCCCTGTCTTAGCAAAGCCGGGTCGTAGGTATTTGGTCTCGCTTGACATGGATGGGGGTGTGGGACTATAAGTTGTGTCACGTAGGGGCTGACAGCGAAGTCTTCCCTTACGACAATCAGTACTCGGGACAATGACGTCCTTTTGGTTCAAGGTGGACCGGAAGGGCGTTTTTTATTGCCTTCGACTCCCCTCCGGTTTTTTTCTCACACAGCGTCTCACCTCGTTCACATTGAGTATGGAGATTTCGTCACTCATCATCGAGATGTCTCTCAAGGAGGGTAGTACCATGCAGAAAAAAGACGTGGTTGCAAAATTGTTGGCGGCGAAAGACGCTTGCGGCAAAACCTATGACCAACTGGCCGATGAATTGGGATTGGCCAATGTGTATGTCGCGCAACTCTTTCGGCGACAGGCGCAGCTGAAGAAATCCACGGAAGATAAATTGGTGAAACTGGTCCCGACGCTCACGGAAGAGCTGCTACGCGAAATGCGCAAGGCGCCGCTGCGGTCGTTCGATCCGGCGATTCTCCAAGAGCCGCATGTCTATCGCATGACGGAAGTTTGCGCGCACTACGGCGATGCGATGATGGATATTATTCACGAACAATTCGGCGACGGCATCATGTCGGCGATCGACTTTCGCTTCACCATCAAGAAAGTTAAAGGCAGCCTGGGCGAAGATCGGGTGTTAATGACGTGGAACGGCAAATTCTTGCCGCACATCGAACAGAATGTGTAAAGGCCCGTTCACTCAACAGACGGATGAAGATCTTCAAGACATTTTAGCTGACTGATGGTCAAGCGAGGAGGAAGCGATGGATTATGTGAAACCGCAAGATATTGCCGGCAGTATGGTGGCGGCGGGCGCATCGAAAGTGAATTTACCGATTAAGCATTTGCTGATTCGCGGCGCGCTGGCCGGCGCATATCTGGCCGTGGCGACAAGCATGGCGGTTGGAGCGGCGCTCCAGACCGGTCAGCCGATCGTCGGCGCGTTGGTCTTCCCGTTCGGTTTGTGTCTGGTCATTTTGCTCGGCACTGAATTGATCACGGGCAGTTTTGCGCTGTTGCCCTGCGCGACCGTGGCCGGTAAGCCGGGAGCAGACATGGGCCGCGTGCTGCAAAACTGGGGCTGGGTGTTTCTAGGAAATCTACTCGGAAGCGTGGCCTATGGGGCGCTCCTTGCGATTGCCTTAACGATGGACGGCGCGGGTGACATTGCGCCGGTGGGTAAGAAACTCATCGACATGGCGCAGGCGAAGACCACGGGCTATGCAGCGTATGGTATGGCAGGCATGGTGACGGTGTTTACGAAAGCCATCTTATGTAACTGGCTGGTGAGTCTGGCGGTGGTGATGGCATTTTCCGCAACGTCGGTGGCGGGAAAAATGCTGGCGATCTGGGGACCGGTCACACTGTTTTTCTCGCAAGGCTTTGAACACTCTGTTGTGAATATGTTTGTCATTCCCATCGGCATGATGATGGGTGCGAACGTCACTATGCAGGACTGGTGGTTGTGGAATCAGCTGCCGGTGACGGCGGGCAATCTGGTCGGCGGGATGATCTTTACTGGGCTGGCGCTGTACATGAGCCACCGGCCCGTGCCTGTTGTCGAAACTCGTATGGCTGAGCGGCTGGGCGAGCCGGAGCTTGTGACTGCGGCAACACTTCGGTAGGTCCGAGAAGGCCACGCGTTCGTGTGGCCCCCAGAATATTACACGGGCTCCGTTCACGAACGAACGGAGCCCGTTTTTTTTATCGTCAATCTTCTGCATTTGTCTTACAGACCTATTGACCGTCCGACGATTCAAGGCTGCTCTTTATCATCTAGTTAGCATTTTGATTTTCGAGTGATCAGTCGTTCATATACTTTTTCTTTCAACCGGCCCTGCTCTTATCCATTCCTTTTCCAGGTAACTTTATCCTACAACATACTACCGCTCTGGACGATTCATTCACTTAGGGTAAATCCTGTATTTTAAGGCCGCGGCAAGATTGACTGGATATGACGTATCTACACAGCGATGTTTTTATCTACTTCTCTCGCCGCCCTGCGCGGCCATTACGAGGTGCACGATGAACTCTAGTGTATCCCCCTTGACCTTGCAGCAGATGGACGGGCTGGACTCGACCGCCACTCTTTCGATGGCGCCCACACGGACTGGTGGACCGGTCATCGGGTGGAGTCTTCGCATTCTCTTGGCTGTATGGCTCGGTCTCTATTTGTTCGCCGCCCTGGGATGCGTGGAAGCATCGCCGATGTGGAAAAAATTAGAGGGCGCGCCTTATCCGGTGCAGGTCAATACACTCGTCACGAGCAATCGTGGGATTCTCAGTCAGCAGCGGACCCTGACCTATGGAGACTGGCGCGTCGGATTCGCCAAAGACCCGCCCGTGGCCACTTCAGAGAATAATTGTTCCTGGCAAACACACTGCGATGTGAAGATCGAGCCGCTTACCTGCGCTGCAAACGGCCAGGCATCCGATTGCTCGCTTCTGTTCGATACACTTGCGGAGCGGTGCGATCTGCTTATCGCGGAACGCCATGAGAAAATCCGAATTGCGTGTCCCGTAGATATCATTCTCGCGGCTCAAAACCAATCTGCTGCGACGCGACTGTCCGCAGATGCACAGACAGTGCGTCATCGATGACCGCGCGTCTGCCTCGTTAGATAGGCGCGGACGGGTGTCGTCACGATATTCAACTGATTGTCGATACGCAACGCAGAAACTGTCGGTCGGGAACGGTTGTGTACAAAATACTTATTGCGGATGATCATGCGGTCGTCCGCCAGGGCCTGAAACGCATTCTGGCGACGGCCTCCGATATGACGGTGGTCGGCGAAGCCGGGTCTCGGCTGGACGTGTTGACCATGCTTCGTCAGCCGGTCGATGCGCTGACGTTGGATCTGGCCATGCCCGGTACCGATGGCATGGCCTTGCTGACCGAAGTCAAAACGCTCTACCGCTCTCTTCCGATCGTCGTCCTCTCCATGTATTCCGACCCGCCATACGTGAAACGCGCACTGAAATTAGGGGCGCTTGGTTTTATCCCCAAGACGGCGGCGTCAACCGAATTGGTCACGGCGATTCGGCAGGTCATTCGCGGGCGATCCTATGTCAGCCAGACCTTCGATGAGGATATTTTTTATACGGAAGAACCCTCTCGCCCGTTATCGCCACGGGAACGCGAGGTGCTGGACTTGATAGGTCAGGGGATGAAGCTTGCGGAGATCGCTCAACATCTACAGCTAAGCGCAAAGACGGTCAGCACGTATCAGTCTCATTTGGTGGAAAAGCTACATCTCAAATCGGCGAAAGAGTTGGTGCGAGCCGCCGTGAAGCGTCCTCACCTGCAGTAACAGGATCATCCGGCAGTCATGGGCCGGCCAAGCGCGAAATCTCATCATCCGGGTACGACCTTTCCTTTGCAATAATATCCTTGGCCGCGCACGCTGTTCACGGCGGTGAGCAGGGCAACGGGACTGAGCTTGCCCGACTCATAGGTTACGACGGCGCCGCCTTTCACCGTTTTGAAATCAACGGCCAGCACGCCGGGCACTTTTTCGAGCGCCGCCTCGACCTGGGGCAAATAAAATTCGCAAAACTGCCCGGTGAGCGAGAGAACCGCTCGCTTTTCTAGATCGCTTCGATCTTCCTCCGTCGGAAGCGGAGCGACATTCGTCATGCGCGAAGCCGCCATTCCCTGAGGAGGAACGCATTCATGGGTCGCACATGCCGTCATCATCAATCCCATCAATGCGATACTTGCATACCTTATCGATTTCGTAAGCAGTGTCATCCGCATCTCCTTCGCTAAGCACATAGATCCAACCGAAGAGCTTCAATAAGGATATCGCGAGATTGGCATTTGGCAATTCACTGGTTCGGCCTCAGTGCAGAAAAATAGAAGAGATCATCAAGACTATCCATCGCTCACAGCAGTTCGAAAATGCACAGACCCCGGCTAGTTGGATAGGGACGAGAGGGGTTTATGAATGGACAGGAAGATTCATGATTCGAAAAATACAGTGTTCGGCAGGCGATCTTTATAGATTTGAAATAATTGACGTTTATGGAGAGGAGGAGTAGCTTAGAGATCGTTAGTGGTGTCCTCCATGCTCTGACCCCCGCCTGTTTCCTGAAGAATCTACGCCGTCCATTTGCAATGCGGAAATCGGAATTTGTTTCGATGGTGTCTCACAATCTGCGCCCCCCTTACCGCCATATGCGGTTTAGTCGAGAACCTCCTTAATGAGGTCGGCGGTCCGCTCAGTATGAAACAGCGACAGTATTTGGAGCGCATCAAAGCGATGCATAGATCGGCTTGTTCGCATGATCAATGATTTACTGGATCTCGCAAAAATCGAAGCCGGAACTGTGGAGTTTCACCCCACTCCCCTTCCACTCATGCGTTTTTTACAGACTCTCATCGAAACGTTGCAGCCGGTTGCCCGAGAGAAAACGATTGACCTGCAGGTTGAGGAGAAGGGAAGCGAAGTGATCATGCATGCGGATGCCGATAAGCTCACGCAGGTTCTCACCAATCTCATACATAACGCGTGTAAATTTACACCGGCCGCCGGAACCGTGCGAGTCGAACTGAGTTTGTTGGAGCGGTTAGTGCAAGTCTGTGTTGCTGATACCGGATGCGGGATTGCATCAGGAGCTTCAGGAGACCTTCCACATCTCTTTGAGAAATTCTATCGTGCCGTTCGTCGAGCACCGAACGACGGAGCACTGGTTTAGGCTTGGCGATCGCGAAGTATTTTGTAAAACTCCATCGAAGCCAAATATGGGAGGAAAGCAAGGAACACTATGGCAGCCGATTTTACTTCACGGTTCCCAGCCACTCCGATACACACGACGTCTCTGCTTCAAACAGAATGTAGAAACAGGCCACTGGCGAGTTGACGTCGTTACAAGGTTGATTCTCCCGCGTAAAAGGCAGAGCCAGAAACCACCGATAAGCGCGTATTAGGTTACCGCTCGACCGTGACCCCTTTCCAAAATGCCACATAACCGGTGATATTTTTCGCGGCGTCCTTGGGAGTGGGATAATACCAGGCGGCATCCTTGTTTGTTTGATCTCCCACATGGAGATTGTAATAACTGGCCTGCCCCTTCCACGGGCAGGTCGTGTGGGTCGTGCTTGGCTTGAGATACTCGGCCTTAACGGAGTCGGGAGGAAAATAATAGTTATTCTCGATGATCTCGCCGCGATCGCTCTCTGCAATCACGGCTCCGTTCCAGATTGCGCGTGCCATAGTTCCTCCTTTGAATCAGTGCGTCGTGGTCCGTGTCAAAAACGAAAACACATCGATGGGTCGGCTCGTGTTTGTTGCTTCGGTCATTGAGTCTCTGAGTTCTGTAGAATGACTTGCGACACGAAACAAGTCCGTGTCCCTGCAACCGCATGTCCTATCAAATGGAGGTCTGTACGTCGTCGGGCCGACTGGAGTCACCATGAGAAAAGAGGGAGAGCGGTTCTTAGGCAGTCGAGTGCTTGTGATGACCGGCGATATTACCAGCCAGGCCGTCGATGCTGTGATCAATGCGGCCAATCGTTCCTTGTTGGGTGGGGGCGGTGTCGATGGGGCGATTCATCGCACGGGAGGTCCGGCTATTCTTGCGGCATGTCAGGAGCTGCGCCGCACGCGCTATCCAGACGGTCTTCCGACGGGAGAGGCGACCATCACCCCAGGAGGGCGACTCCCGGCACGCTATGTCATTCACACCGTCGGGCCGGTGAACGGTCGCCACGACGGCAAGGAGGCTGACCTCCTAGCCGCGTGTTACCACAACGCGCTCGCGCTTGCCGTGCAACATCATCTGAGGTCGCTTGCTTTTCCCGCTATCTCAACAGGCGCATTCGGTTACCCACGCGATAAAGCCTCCGCCGTTGCTTCAGCGACCATCCGCAATTTCTTAAACAACGATTCAACTCTTCAAGAAGTCCGGCTCATCTTTTTTTCGCCGGACGATATGGTCGAATTTCTACGGCATCAACGGTTCTCATAGGAGTAAAGGCCCGTTACTCCACTTATGTGCACATCCTGCTGCTAGCGCTTTCCAGCTTTTGGATCCAGGCAATGTCAGTTTGCAATGCCAGGGGCGGGACCTTGTGGGGTCATACAGGTGCAGGGACTTCCCACCGGGATGGGTATGGTGAGAGGGCATTGAAGATAGGGAGTGATGCACATGGAGGCCATTCGGGTTTGCACCGTAGCTGCCATTTGCCGCGGCTCTCCATCGAGATGCCCTGCGGCAATCATGATCACAAATAAAGAGCTTGCCAGTTTCCAACGATTCATCGCGTCTCCTTCAACACACTGTTTGATGAATGTAGGGTGTTGTTAACTGCTTGGTTGGCCGCGATCTTGCTCACGCAATTTTTTACTAAGTCTTTCTGCGGTGCAATATTTATAGCGTTCGGGGTCATGAGTTTAGCCGTGCAACACACTGCACAAGGATTCGTGACGGCATATATACTCGTTAATGATGGGTTGCTCTCATTGTTCGACAGATATTCGATGCCCACTATAGCCCGACTTATGTCTAATAGTTTTTAAAGCAAGGGTGCCCTTATGATCAGAGTTCTTTCGGCCCTAATCGAGGTACTGTTACATGGCTTCTATACGATCGCTGTTACGATCTCTGACCTTAGTATTTGCGCTGTTGTTTCTCACCCCTTTTATCCTGACGTTATTACTTTTTTCGGTTATCCTCAGGAAAGATGAAGCGCACTTCAGTCACTGAGGAATTGTGTCAAGATCCTCGACCGCTCAGTCGATAAGTTCTACCTTTCTTGATCTGACAAACAGATGATGCCATATGAACGATTGATAAAGGCGTAGAAGCCGCCTCGCGCAATAGTTATTCCTGCCTGTTATCTCCCACCACGTCTGTAACCTCAACACCTGCAATCGGCTGAGAAGTCTAATCAAACTTGAACTGTTTCCTGCAGACATCACACTGCCACTGCTTGGCCATATGCTGCGATGGATCATATCCAATACTGGTGTGCAGCACTTTCATGGGACGGCCGCACAACGGACATTTTCGCTTCGAATCTCCATTGCCGCTAACCTGTTTGGAAGCCTTCGATGTCATCTTTCTCCTTGGCTAAGAGAATACAATGTCGTGACTTGTTACTCGACCGGCGACCTCGGGCGGACGCAGATCGCGTCTATACATACGCCCGTCTCTTCGGCTATGTCGAATTTTTCGATGGTTGAGAGAAAGACTGTTGGGATTAGTGACGACTGACCTGTAAACGGTGAGGCACAATTCAATGCCCAGTGTCGCAAGTAGAATTGACATGCACTTGCTGAGCAAGAACCTGTTCAATAAGGGGTCTTTCTCTCGGTCCTTCAGAGCCCCCCATCCTTTCTAAGCGGGGTGCCTCGTTTTCGTCGTCGTGTCTCATACCTTTTGAATCGTCTTGAAGATTCACCAATGTCCTTGCGTGTCTAGGACGTTGGTCTGATTGAATACGATATTAATTGGTAATACATACATATCAGTACTGTAACGGAGGATGTTATGCACTCTAGACATCACTGTCGAACGATCTTATCTTCGGCAGCCTATTCTTGGCGGCAGCCATTCAATTGACTACAGTGGCCCCCCTTATGGCCGGCCCGACGGGTGGAACGTATGATGATGGAGCGGCCACAAAGTTTCTGTGGGTGGAATCGCGCATAAACCCTCCCGCAGGTCATGAGGCAGGCGAGGACGGCTTAACGAGGCCGGGACTGACGTTGGGCACCAATTATGATCGTATAAATGCGGCAGAATTAGCCACCGTGGAGTTCTCGCACTATGCGACGATTGCCGTCGCGTCATCGTTGGGCGGCTTATTAACACGGGCGGAGCTCGACGGGTTGATCAGTCGGTCACCTGATATAGCAACCTTATCAATGCGGGTGGTGGATTGATGGCTTTTTCAGAGTGTCTGTGCGGAACCAATTTGTTGAGTGGCCCGACCGCACCCAACTTCTATGGGTTTCTCTCTGTAACGGTCACTTTGAATCTCACCTCGCCTGCAATCTGAATCCGTTTCAGCAATTGAATGACTTCGTCGAACTCGGGATCAGCCAGATGACCTCGCATCCCCCTATTTCGTTTCGCAGGCCATTGATGGCTTGCATGCCGACTTGGAGCAGCACATCCACCGGCAGCCCGCTTCAACCAGAAACATGATGGCGCCGGGCGGAAATGGCGTCATCATTGTCTTGATGAAATCCGCCCCCGTGATCGTCGGTCGGTCGAGGTAGCGTCCTCCGACGCCGAGACTTACAAATCTCCCATCGCGCCGGGCGCGGTCTTGTTGCCGATGGTACCACCAGCCGAGAGCGTGCCCTCCAGTTCATACCCCCTGATGACCTGGCCCACGTCCATAAGTAACGGACCCATCGTCACGACCCATAGCCGGTTATCATTCCATTATCTGCATGGTGGTACGAGCAGGCCTCTATCCTTCACCATAAAATGCATCTGTAGGAGGATTTGACACGTCGGTTCACGTGACGTGCTACAACGGCCAAAACCCTTGGGCCTGTGATTCCGTCAAGGCCAGGCACTGTGAGATGAAGCGTTTTCTATCGGTACGTACTTTCTCGCGCATGATGTCTATACTGTTAACCGGAACATCTTGGGCCCAAGACGGCAGTTCCGACATCATCAACATCGCCGTCAAGAGACCCAATAGGAGGCTGATTCCAATTCTCATGGGAATGTTCTCTACGCCTTTAGATTCTAACTGCCGTGGATCGCTGTCATGGCGTCGAGTTACACTCGACGCCTAAGAGTGGGTGGTGGTGTGACCTGTCAATTTTGCCAGGAGAAATAGCAGGGCGTTCTAGTGAATAATGGGCAAATCTTCTACCTAGCTCGCACAAGGTACAGTTAGCGACAAGGAGCAACCCACTCACGTCGATGGTGCGAGCATGTGAGAGCACGATGGACAGCTTTTTCGGCACAAGGCAGAACCCGTATCTGGCAAATGGGTGACCGGCGCGACTTGCCACGTTGCATAACACTCTTTGGTGTCATGACATCGATGCGAGAAAGAAGCCGAGACATGCGAATGGCATCAACGCTGATCATGGGGATGACTGGATGGATTGATGATGAATGCCGAGCCAGGAAAACCGTCGTATAGCTGGCTGTTGGTTGTATTTCAACCAACGCGTGTGACCGGCAATGCCGAAGTCGACTAGGCGAATCGAACGCCGGCAAAAGCGCTGGTGCTGGATCGTCAGCTTGATCTAGCCTTACCGAAGATCACCCTACAGGCTGTCTACCGATAGTTCCAATGGCTGGTCCCCGAATACCGACGCCCATGGAGGAACCATTTCGGACGGAGGTCCGACTCTATAGCCAGAAAGATGTCACCACGAAGCTCCGGACTCGGCAAGGTGAGTTCAAAGGTAATGGATGAAATGGAACATTTGCTTCATTGACCCGATCCTTAATGGAAAGCGACTCCTGCCAACGCACTACTTGAATTCGTGGCCAAGTCCCACAATGAACGTTTCATCGGTCGTCTTTCGACCTCGTGCCCGTCGGCTGTACAGTTCAAAATATTCATATTTCTGGCTTGTGTGTCCTAGGTGAGCTCAAAGAGGAATGTCTGAGAGCCCGACGACAGTGGGAAACAACCGCGATGCGCTGATTGGTCGTTTTGCGCCTGGTCTTCGGCAGCTTCAGGGCTACCGGCGTGAATGGCTGCGCATCGATCTCGTGGCTGGTGTCTCGATCGCCGCTGTGGCGCTCCCCACCGCGATCGCCTATGCGCAACTCATTGGCTTCGAACCGATCGTGGGGCTGTATGCGGCCATCCTTCCGCTGGTGGTCTACGCCCTGTTGGGTACCTCGCGCCAGCTTATCGTAAACCCGGACGCGGCCACGTGCGCCATATTTGCCGCCACGGTGCTGCCGCTCGCCGGCGGAGATCCAGATACCCTCCGGTCACTGTCTGTGGCGCTGGCGGTGTTGACCGGGCTGGTGTGCATCGCTGCGGGGATTTTCCGACTCGGCTTCCTCGCCGACTTTCTTGCGAAGCCGATCCTGGTCGGTTATCTCAATGGCGTGGCGATCAGTATCTTTCTCGGCCAGATCGGGAAAGTGTTTGGCTTCCCCATGCAATCGCGCGGCATCCTCCCGCGGCTTATCGAGTTTGCTGGGAAGCTACCTCAAACCCATCTACCGACGCTTGCCGTGGGATTGACGACGCTCGCGGTCATCATCGGTAGCAAACGCTTGTCGCCTCGCGCGCCGGCGCCATTGCTGGCCACGGTGGCGGCTATGTCGCTGGTCTATGGCCTTGGCTTGGAGACCAGAGGGGTGGCCGTTGTAGGCGAGTTGCCGGCAGGACTGCCAGGCCTGAGCTGGCCCCAAATCGATGCGGAAAACCTGAAACTCCTTCTCGGCGGCGCTTTGGGCGTGGCCCTGGTGAGCTTCAGCAGCAGTATGGTGACGGCAAGGAGTTTTGCCACAAGGAACCGCTATGACATCGACGTCGACCAGGAGTTCATCGCGCTGGGCGCCTGTCAAATCGCCGCCGGCTTGTCGCAGGGGTTCGCCGTAGCCGGGGCCGACTCGCGCACTGCAGTCAACGATGAAATGGGCGGCAAGACTCAGATGGTTGGGCTGATTGCGGCCTCGACGATGGCGGCGGTGCTGTTCTTCCTGACGGAGCCCCTGCGTTATTTGCCTGTGGCGGCGTTGGGCGCGGTGCTGATCGTCGCCGCCCTAGGACTATTCGATGTTACTGCGCTGCGCAAGATGTGGCGTGTGAACCCAGCGGACTGCTGGCTGTCCCTGTTCACCACGCTCGGCGTCATCTGGCTGGATTTACTGCAAGGCATTCTCTTGGCAGTGGGGAGCGCATTGCTCCTGCTGATCAAGCGCGTCTCGCGACCGCCGGATGCCGTGTTGGGCCGTGTGCCGGGGATGAGAGGATGGCACGACGTGGCTTACCATGAAGAGGCCGCCACCCAATCTGGCCTTATGGTCTACCGATTCGGTGCTGGGATCGTGTTCTTCAATGCGGGATACTTCAAGACACGGGTAATGGAGCTTGTTGCAAGCCACCCCGACATCGAATGGCTCATAGTGGATGGAAGCACTATTAACATGGTGGACATCACCGGGGCGGAAATGCTCGAATCCCTTGCCGAAGAACTGGCCGCAAGTGGAGTCCGCTTCTGCTTGGCGAACGTACGCCGTGAGGTGCGCAACGGACTCGAAAGCGCCGGTGCACTTGAACGCATTGGTTCCGATTACATCTTCTCCACACTCAACACGGCGAGCGACGCGTTCCTCCATCGCGTGAGAAGATCCTAGAGGGCTGGAATGCAATTTGATTTGCTCAGAGCGCCTGCCAAAAACAATGAATGGGGATGGAGGGCGCAAACGATGTCGGAACTTTTCTGTGTCCTCAAAAGAACAAGAGAAGGCTTTCCATTCCTGCGCAACTCAGTCTGCTTCGGAAGACGGCCACCTCTGCGGGTATCCGGATTGTGCGAGAGTTTGTGAATGTGGAGACGGCAACGATTTCAGATAGTCCTACCAGCGACAGCAGCTATACCCTTCTGGATAGCCGTATTTAGGTCATCACCGAGTACTTGGGACTTGATCAGGTACGCTTGAGCACCATTGTTCAAGGCGATTTTTGCCATCGGATAGAGGACCAGGCGGGTAAGCACGATGATGACTCAGGGTCCATGGGCCCCTGGGCGGCCACAACCCGCTGATTAGGAGTCAACAGGCCGGCATTTTGGCCGGTACTTCAACGAAAGGCTCGGTGAAATAAATTTTGGCCAACGTTAAGCGGACGCGACTGCTCTAGTGTCAAATGAGTTGGATTTTGTCAAACCTGGTTGGACCCGACAAAATCCAAGAAGATGATGAGGATGAAAATGGGGTGAGTGCGCGAACGATTTCAGAACTTTTCTGCTTACGTAGCGGGAATTGGCCTGCCTCGAATTGATTCCTAATTAGAATTGGCCTAGGAATTATGAACAAAAACAACAAAAAAATAGAGAACCCACTAGTGCTTGCTATACGCAAACAGGGTTGGCAAGATCACTGTGACCCGCACCTCAGGGTGAATTAGGAGACTCAGATGACGATCGCCTCCGATCTCTTGCAAAGGCATTTCGAAACGCTCGTCGATGACAACGCGCGATGGCAGACGCTGATCGCTGACGATATTTTGTGGGAACTTGCCTATGCGCCCGCCATTGGTCATCCGGCAAAACTCTCGGGCCGCGATGAGGTGCTTCATCACGTTGGATGGTTTCTCGGGGCGGTCGAAAACTTCCGGTTCATCGATCTAAAGGTCTATGCGTTTACAGACGCACAAGCCGCGGTGGCGCAAGTTAAGGCCGAAGCTTTCATCAAGCCCACCCGCCGTATTTACCGCCAGGAGTACGTCGTGTTCCTGCGCGCGAGTAACGATAAGATCGCATACCTTAGGGAGTATTTTGATCCAACACGGGCCGCCAAATCGATGGATGCGACAATTCTTGATCTTGAACCGTGGTTCTAAGTCTCCGTTCCGCATCCGTCCTAATAATACTTCTTGTTTCGTAATGACCCCTTCGAAATTAAAGGAAGGTGGCTATGAAGAGACCAATAATGCTGATCGCGTTGTTGCTACCCGTCCTCGCGGGCTGCGTGTCCTATGTGCAGCCGCTCGGGCCCACAAATCCTACTATTACCGATGCGAAGCAAGGTCAGGATTGTCGAGATCAGTTCGGAATTGGTGGCATACCTGATGTCACCGGCGCACAGGCGATACACTCGGGCGGGATTACCAAACTACGAAGCACCGAGTATCGCATGAACTCCTTCTCAGGCGTGGGAAGGGAGTGCGTCATCGCTCACGGAGAATGACTACCTGCCCCCAGTTGTTAGGCCACCGCTGGCCTACTTTTCGGGTTTTGGGTCATTTGGGTCAAGGTGGCTGTGCCTAAAATTGTGCTAAAAGGAGATGAAAAGACCTCATCCGCCTCCCTCAGGATCCCCGGGCATATTTCCCTGACCCCGAATGAGCGTAATCGTGATCGCATGGCCCTTTGGGGACATGTATGCTTCGATTCTATCTCCTTCCTTAAATTCTTCATCCTTTATATTGACCTGCCCTCGGTGTGTGTTCTTGTCCACATGGAGCCGTACTTCCTTGTCTTCTGTATTTTTCACCGTGAAAAACTCATTCTCGATTTTTAAGATTCTGCCTCGTACCACTTCGCCTTTCACGTCTTGCTCAGGTGCAGATCGAGTTGGAGCCAAAGCGGTTTGCCCACCACTCCCTTCGGATCGAAGATCGGACGGTGCGAGGACCTTCTCTTTCTCCCTCGCTAACTTTTCAGCGGACGGAGATCTGTCCTGACTCTCCCCCATGCTACCGGCGGAATCGTCACGTAAGGGTGCCGGAGCGCCTCGTTGTGAGCTTTTAGGCTCCGAAAGATATCGGATTGTCGTTACTGTGCCTACATCCGAGACGTCCGCCTTCACACGGTCCCCAGCTCTAAAGGAACATCCCGAACTTTGGCCCATCTGGACCCCAGAGCCCATTGCCGTTTCATCTTTTCGTTGACCTTGGCGGACCTGCCCTTCGCTCGCTTGTGGATCAGGGCTTCCCCCCCGCTTACTGATCATGGGCTGAGAAGTTGCCTCGGAAGCCGTCTCCGATTTGCAGATCTTGCGTGTGTCTTTGTCGACGAGCAAGCGAACTTCCTCTCCTGTATCGTCATCCTTCACAAAATGATAGTCCCCGTCAATTTTGAGGACTTCACCGGCGACGACAGACTTGGCGCCTCCCAACGTCACTTGCGTGTTCCGGTCGGTTCGATGTTCTTTAGCCGGATTGCGTTGTTTTTGTGTTGTCTCCTGATCCAAGACTGAGCCAGGCTCAGGAGCACCCATCTGGGCTATTACTTGGTTAGATATCTCATCGGTCCCATACACAGGAACGACCCAGGCATTCAATGCTACAGCCGCTGTTAAAAGAGTATGGAATTTCATAACCCACCTCCTCAGGAATGCTCCCGCGACCGCCTCTGTCGCTTATCATTTCGTCTCTAATGCTCTTTACGACAGACCAAGGTTGAAACCAGACCTCTCTAAAGTCTAAGAGGGGGCATGTTGAAACATGAAGGACCTCCTGGGGTGAATTTTAATCAATCCTTAGGGTGATGCGATGTGTCATACCACGTGGATACATGAACCACCATGCCCAATCGAGATCGTAATTGAGCTATGGGCACCACGGGGTCATTGCTCACTGAAAAAAGAGCGATGGGCCCAAGAACGACACGGAGTGGGAGTCTGGATTGCCGCCAGGGATGAAGCCTCTGAATGTGGCACGGGCCTTTTGCTGAGGATAGAATCAAGACGACGGCTCCGGACTTTTCTTTCCCCACAGGCTTTAAAGGCACTTTTGTCTTGAACCTTGCAGATCTACGTTCTAAACTCTTCACATGAGAGCGAGACTTATTGCCGGAATCCTGCTTGCGCTATTGGAGTCACCAGTCGGTTTTGCCGCCGACGTCATCCCTCCTGCCCCGCGTGAGAAAGGAGCCGGGCCACCTCCAGCAACCGCTCCTGAAAATCCGTCCCAGTCCGGCACCCCGGCCATTCCACCATCAAAGATTGATCCAGGAATAGAGCGACGTCCGTCGGCTATTCCTGACCCTCGCTCAGCCGTCCCTCCACCAAACGTAGATCCAAAGATGTCGGTGAATCCCGAAACAGCGCCCCCGGCAAAGGATGCTATCAAGCCGCGCAGCCCTGAGGAGTCACCACAATAGACGACCTACCTCCCTACCGTTACAATTACCGCATCCCTTCCTTCTCGTAGCGCTCAAGACCGATCAATTCGTATGTTCCACCCGTGCCCGTCAATAGCGTAGCGGTAAGGTTACCTGCTGATTATTTATCAGCAGCTACAAGAGGGTAGCTATAGACCGTCTGATCATTGCGAGTAGATCCTCGTCGGTCAACTGTCTTCATTAACAGAGACAGATGAGGGATTTTATGGTTGACGGAAAATTGGCACGAGCGAGCATCATGCCCAGATTGCGGCAGCAGCCTGGTAACCGCTTCCATTCATTTTCTTTCTCCTCTTGATGACAAAGAGGTTGCCAAATCCTGAGCATCCGTTACACTTACAAATCAGCGAGACCTAGGGGGGATCCGACGATAGGTAAAGAGTCTTATGACACTTCTGTATAAAGAGCCCTCTGGATCATATGCACATCCGACCGTCCTCTCCTGCAAGCAATGCGATTTCGCTCGAGTCCTCGATAACTATCATCAGGCAAAGGACCGCGCCGCCTTGCACCTCAAACTCTCGCATCACGACGATTTCGAGCTCACACCATACGACCCATCGCCATCCGCATCCACTTTATGATGACCCACTAGTGATGCGAAACCTATGGGGAGGGACGCGATTGTGCCGCCGCGTTTGGTCTCTGCACCTCCTATCCAGAGACCCCTCTACCTAAGTAGGATGCCGCACATGACCAAGAACTTGGTCTTGGTCGTCGAGCCTGATGCTGATATCCGACAGTTGCTCTATGATCGATTGGAACAGGGCGGGTATGAGGTCGTTGAAGCGGCCACAGGGGAAGCCGCCTTGGCCATAGCTTTCACAGTGGACCTGAACGGAGTCGTACTTGAAATCACTCTACCCGGTCTTCCAGGCCTGGGCGTCCTCGACCAGTTGCACTTTACCCATCGTGATGATCAGCACGGGACAGACCTGCCGACGGCGCGCCCTCGATCGAGGAGCGCACGCATACTTCACCAAACCCTTAGACCTCCCCCTGCGCCGTATGTTCGCGCATTCTTTCATGAGGACTGGAAATGGGACCCGCTTTCCCCAACCGGCCAACGGCAACGTGCTCAATGTCTGTCAATCGACTCCCTCACACGAGGCGGCTAAATTCCAGATAGAGAAGCTGAGATACATCACATTGACTCACATCGCGATAAAAAAGGGGCCCGCCCCACAGGCTCATTCCATATTGCTGGGGCCGCCTATCTTGAAGTGGAGAAAGTTGGACTCGCGAGAGGAGGATCCTGCGCACTCCGGCCTAAGGCCAAAATATCCATATCGGCAAGCGCTTGTTTCGCATACTCACCGTACAAACGATCGCCGCCTTTGGCATACGACTGCATCACCCGTTGATAGAGTGCCCGGGCGGCCGCATACTGCTGTCGACTCGCGTAATATTGGGCTAGCGACACCCAATTAAGCGCCGATTGCTCGCGGACGGAATCTAATAGCCGGGATTGTCGTTCGAGATCGGCAGATTTTAGCGTGTCGGTTCCCGGAAGCCTCCCGCCTTTTAACTGTAATCCGATTAGCTCAATGGCTTGGTTCTCGTGCATCGCGGCTTCAACTTGTTCGCGTTGTAAAAACGTTTGAAATTTGTGCGTATGCATTTTCAGGGATTCGTCCTGCACTCGGTACAGATCGCCCGAACATCCAAAAAGGGTGATCGCCAGTGCGCTTATACTCACCATGTACCTGAACTGAGTAACCATCGGCATACCTCCTTGAAAACCGAGGAAGCTCGTGTGGCCTTTCGTAAACCGCCCAAGTGCGTCCGCAGCGCCTTTACCCTACTAAGCTTGCTGAAGGTCCGTCACTATCATCCCAGTCCCTCGGAATGGCTCGATTGAGAATGGGATCGACCCACGTTGAGTCGGACACAATATTGCAGCAACTCGTGCCGAGAGTGTAAATGCAGTTTTTCTAAAATTTTCTCTTCATGCGATGCCACCGTTTTTGGCGTAATGCCGAGCGCTGCCCCGATGTCCGCGGCGCGCTGACCCTGGCCTCGCAATAAAAGTATTTGCTGCTGACGACGTGACAAGGGTTTCGCATCACATGCGATGGGCAGGTCCAGCACCTCGTCCAATGGGGGACTCACATATCGAATGCCTTTGATGGCATACCGAATGGCACTGACCAATTCTTCTAGTGGGCGTCCCTTGGTGACATATGCCGTTGCTCCTCCACGCCAGGCAGCCTGGATATAGGAAGGATGTTCATGCATGGTAAATAACACCATCCGCACATAGGGCTTGATAGCTTGGACGGCGGCCATGAGTTCGAACGCCGAGCTTCGACCAAGAGAGACATCAAGCACCAACACATCACAGGGAGACTCCTCGATCTGCACTAACACCTCAGGGGCACTGGCTGCTTCAGCGACAACGGTGATCTCTTGACTGGCCAAATAGCGACGAAGTCCTTGTCGGATTAAGGCATGATCGTCAGCGATGATAACGTTCAGCATCATGACCCTCTGCAATATCTTTGACACAAGTACCACAACGGTGCAGCGAGGCTCTATTGTCCGAAGGTCGTATCATGCATTCTCCGAAAGCAGAGGACACGCCCCCTCGCCGCTGATACTCGTTCTCCCACCTGGGCCTTATAGACTTAGGTATTGAAACGAGGCCAAGGAGCCACTACTTAATGATGGATGAGATAAGCCTCAACCTGCCACGAAAGAAGCGCCCGATGCCTTCCGACTCATGGCCTGTGTTCGGACTGGCCGGCCAGGTCGGAAGCCTTGCGTTCATTCAACACATCCCCCAGATGCAGGATGACGCCGTATTCGTCCCGAAGGACAGCCAGAGCTTCGCTATCTCCCCGTCGGGCTCGCGATAACAACACTTGACGGAAATCCCTATCATCTATTTGGTCGATAGAAATCGGCATACAACCTCCTTGCGCAATCGACGGTTGAAAACGGACTTGGCCGCAGACCAAACATCTCAAGAGGAGTAAAATTTCCTTCTTCGGGAGATTCAATTCAAGAAGCAGACCATGGTGCCCGCGGACTAACGTGTCTTAAATGAGAGGCATTGAGCTCTTCGTCCTTTTCAGATCGCTGCAAGGGGACGATAGATGAGACGATCATGAGACAACATGATTCAAGGCGAGAAACATAGCGATGTCAACAACAGATGCATGTCCTTTTAGTTCGCGGTGACCATCTGGACGAGGCGATTTCTGCCATGCTCGTAGAGGGTGGCCTCCCAGCTTTTTACACGACTTCCATTCACCTAGGTGCGTGATAAGGCTAAGCGGTCGGACAGCCCAAGGCGTTCAACCAGGTTGTAAACAGCCTGCCGGCTCAATCCCAACGCTTCGGCCGTCCGCGCCACGTTTCCATTGGTCCGGGCCAGCGTTTGGCGAACGAGAGTTTTGTCAAACTCTTCGCGGGCCGCCCGGAGAGTCAGCCGACTCTCGTCAGACAGTTCTGTCGAAATCCCCAGGTCGAGTGGTTGCAGTGTCGCTCCCTGTGCGACCACCAAGGCTCTCCTGATTCGATTTTGTAATTCCCGCACATTTCCGGACCAGGGATAGGCCTGAATGACATCTCGGGCGGCTTGCGATAATCCCACTACACGAGGATTGAGGAGCGCTCGGTATTTCAGCACGAACTCCTGTGCAAGCATCGTCGCATCCTGATCGCGATCGCGAAGCGGCGGCATAGACAGATGCACGACATTCAACCGATAAAACAGATCCTTCCGAAACGTCCCGCGAGAAAGTGCTTTCACGAGATCCACGTTCGTTGCCGCGATGACCCGAGTATTCACGACGATTGAATGACGACCGCCAATTCGATCGACCACATGTTCCTGCAGGAAGCGTAACAGTTTCACCTGTAATCCAAGCGATAACTCGCCAATTTCGTCAAGAAAGAGGGTGCCTTTATCCGCGAGTTCGATTCGACCTTTCCGTTGTACGTGCGCGCCCGTGAAACTCCCTTTTTCATGGCCAAATAATTCGCTCTCCAGGAGAGTCTCCGGGATCGCGCCACAATTGATGGCAATAAATGGTCCGTCTCGTCTGCTGCTTTCCTGATGAATCGCCCGGGCCACGAGTTCTTTGCCAGTTCCGCTTTCGCCTTCGAGCAGTATGGACAGATCAGAAGGCGCCACGCGGCGAACCTTCGCAAACAGTTGCTGCATGGCTGCACTGGCACCAATCAAGTCATGGAACGTTTCCTCTCGACTCTGGGTCGGGAGGCACCGGCCTTCCTCTTCGAGCTCATAGTGAAGGCTCGCGCGTCGTAATGTCAGCTTGAGCGTCTCGATATCGACCGGTTTGTGGAGGTAATCAAACGCCCCGCATTGCAGAGCGTGCCGCGCTGTGGATGGGTCGCATCTTCCAGTTAGGACTATGACTTTCGCAGACGGCTTCGCAGATAGAATTGCGCGAAGCACCGTAAATCCTTCGATGGTTTCATGGGAATCTGGAGACAGACCCAAATCCAGTGTCACCAAGAAAGGATCGGCTTCTTCGAGATAGCGGAGCGCCTTGTTCCGGTCTCCTGCAGTACAGACGGTATACGTTTGACCAAGCGCCCATTCAAGCTGGCGCTGAAGCTCGAGGTCATCTTCGATAACCAGCACCGTCGATTTTGTCATACAGACTCCCTAGCAGCCACTGTCCTTTTCGTTGGTTTCATATGCACGACGCACTTCGTAGTATAGGTGTATGTGCCTAGCACAATAATAGGTTAAGTAAGAAGACCTATGTCAGTAAGACAATAGAATTGATCTGCTGTACTTGCTATTGGGTGAGCGTATGAGTGGCCCGTGAAAAGAACGTAGCGACTGGTGGTGAGATGCCATTGCTCTCCCGACACGGGGTTGAGACTAAGCCACCACGCTAGCCTGTGGGATGTGGGTTCGCCTTCACAACAATGTTGTCCGGCAGGAATGTATTAGCAGAGGTTTGCGGGCCTTATGACAGTCTATGCACTTGCCGACGATGTACAAAGCATTCATTCATTCATTTTCTATGCGCGTGTTGCAGACGGGCACGCCTAGGATGTTTAAGCTATCCTCTGCCGGTTGCATGGGAAATAAGGAGGTTGCAGTAGCAGTACCTACTGCCTCTTGTGATGTCAAATATATTGACAGTCCTTCGGTCGGTAAAAATACTATATGTGTTCGGACCTTGACCACAGTCCTCACGGTTTATGGCGTCGACCTCCGGCAAGGTGACTTGACATACTGCCTTTCTAGCACTGACCTCCGCCAGTCGATTATTTAAACCTATTCTCACAAACCCTGGCAGCTAAACGGAATATATAATTAGGTACATTTATTTAGTATAAGGCATCGTACATGCATTAGCTGCGTTGGCGTGTGCGGCTTTTCCATCAACATTTACCGTGGGAGGTTTATCATGATCAGCAGTTTGGTTCGAAGCAGTATCCTCGCGACCGGATTTGTCCTGTCGGGGCTCGGAGCAGTGGCGTTCGCGGATACCTTTAGCGTCAATCCTGGCGCCATCGGCGTCGGTGGACCGACGGTGCCGAACGTGAACTATGCGGATTTTAGTTATGTGGCGTTGGTCAATCAGACGGCGACCAACGGGACAGGGACGTTTGATGAGCAGGGCGCGGGTTTCTTCAGTTCGTACCGTTTCCCGACCTTGTCGGACGTGCTCCCGAATACGGGCCTGAACACGAATTATAAGCTGTATGCGGTATTTGCGGGCGCAGGGACCGTTGCGCCGACGCCCGGTATCCCAGGGGGCGAAACCGCGACCTTCACCAGCTTTAACCTCAAGCTGTACGTCGATCCGAGCCTTAATTCCACAATCCTGGTCTCGCCGGTGGGGACTCCGGGAGGAAGCGTATCGTTGACAGGCACAGCGGATGACATTCTTGTGGGTCAATCCAGTGCGTTGGTCGCCGGACAAGCCCATGCATTCCCGGGCTTGGCTAATGGGGACTTCAAAGTGCTCGTGAATTTTCAGCCCGTCGGAGGCTTCCTCAGTGGACCATTTTCACTAGCCTTGACCATCGGGACCTTTGATGGCGTGAATACGAGCTTGCAGGGTTTCAGCCTGAATAGCTTTACGTCGGGCCGGATCGATGGCTCGGGCAACTTGAGCTTTACAGCCGTGCCTGAACCAACCTCCTTGCTCTTGCTCGGCTCTGGCCTTGCGGCCTTGGGCTGGGCGCGCCGCCGCACCCGCGTCTAATCCATAGGAAGCCCTCCTTCGGATTGCCGGAGGAGGGCTTCCTGCACGCGGGCCTTAGGAAAGGCCTTGTTAACTCCCTCTCCGTCTTGAACGTCAGGCGCTAACGAAACAGGAGCCATGATGATACGTCCTCATCAAAAGCAGCCGGCCTCCCCCGACCGTCCACCCTTGACCCCGCGTCAGCATGAAGTGTTACAGCTGGTCACTGAAGGATATACCAGCCGAGAAATCGCACACCGACTTAAGATCAGTTTGCAGACCGTGGAAGTCCATCGCTACAACCTGATGCAGCGATTGAATGTTCGGAATGTCGCGCAGCTCATTCGGCAAGCGTTGGTCTATAAGTATGTGTCGAATTCCTATCCTGCGAATGACACAGATGGAGACTAAAATTATCCAACGCTCCCAGTCTCAGGAACTCGCACACGAAAGCCCTCAACCCGTGGGCAGATGACGAGAGGCGGTTGACTCTAGGATAAGACCGACATTAAGCCGCCACCTCCTCACTTCATTCTCCTATACATCATGTCCCTTGGATCATAGTCCTTCCTGTGTGCGCACCGGCAATGAGCAAGATCGACGAGACTGGAAGCGGAGAAGCCACCGGTCTTCATCTCAGGTTATGCAGCATTGTGAGATGGCTATTGGTCGAAGGGCACGTCCACAGCTTGCCGAGTCAATTGCTGGATCACGGACATCAATCAGCTAAGCCCATAACTTAAGGCGGAGCATATCGATAAAAAGATGGGGTTAGCCTAAGCACAGACCACAATGAAGGAAGTGCGTTTTTCGCATGCAACCGGGCTGCTCATCGTTCAACCAACGGAGGTATATCTAAACTCAACCGACTCCCAATTGTTGGGAAATATCCTCTCCATGAATATTTACGAGGGCTTGGCCTACCAGCTTACTTGAAGGGTGAATTGGAAGCGCTTATCGCAAGGAGTAGTCAGGAGAAACAATCTGTCCGATATTGCCAGGGGCACCATCGATCCTTCCAACGCTTTTCGTGAAGCTTCCACCATATTGTCATACCCAAATCCGATGCGTATTCCTTTTCCAGTTTGATCTCGGGCAGACGCAGCGGCGATCTGCAGACCCGTATCACCCTCGAGACTAAAAGCCGAGACCTGAACCTGAGAGACCAAACGTTCATCGGATACGATGGTGGACCACAAGGCATCCCAAGCCAACGATGGCGAAATCGCAGTCACCGTAAATGCGACAACTGAGCTGACTGTCAAAAGCACATGTGCCCAGAAGTACATGTTGATGCCTGCTGGGTATTATTACGTATCTACCATCCCCTTGCCGTACGCAAAGGCCTTGCCATCTCGCACCTGTTTGAGAATGTAAGAGTTGCGTGAAGCCTTTGGCGGGAGATGTCAAGTTCCCTGTCCGATGCGATTCGCGGGTGATTCATGAAAAACCCCTAGAACCGCTGAAACCGGTAAGATTCAGTCATGTGGAGGGACCAAAGTCGCTGTCTAGTTCTCCGACATCCGCAGAGTTGAACTTTGCATGTCGTCTTGAGTGCACCCTGATGTTGCGCGGTCAGGGCAACCCTTGACTACAATGAAAAACACGGAGTGAAAATGCCCTCACATCCATGCCCAATGGACAGCTAAGTTCTTAAGTAGGATAACCACCCGACCGCTCTATAGCGTAAATACCTATTCTACATTGAACTGCTAACCGCTATGGTTTTTGCTATGCCATGCAAGGTGTCAGGGGGGCGCTAACTTATGTTTGCTTATCTCGAATTCCGCCCCCCGGGGCCACAATCAAGATATCGTCCTAGGTGAATATGGTGAATATATGGTGACGATTCTCATTGACCGACTACCAGAGGAATGGCAGCCTGCAGATGTATATGAGCTTTTGAATCAGTTTCGTCCGTCCCATGTCTTCATAGCGGTGGATGTGTGCGGGAACTGCCTGGGTTTTGCATTTGCGTTTTTCTCAAATGAAGAATATGCGCAGAGGGCGCTACTTGGGCTCCGTCGGTTAGACGTCTGCGGAAGCGCGTTATCGGTAGTACGGGCGGTGTCTCCTCGAACGCCAGGTGAAATGACGGGTTAACATCCCCTAGCGCCGTATACTCGCCAGTGTCCCTGAGATCGGACCGGCCGTCTCAGCGAAGCTTAGAGATACAGAATGACTTCGCCTAGCCATTGGCCGTGGAACCGAGGAACAGTCGTTGACTGAACTAAGATAGCGGTTTAACACCTGTTCCTCATCCGGCCGTAGCTCGATAAATTTCACACCAAAGCACTCATTCGAACTCTGTCCACCCCGCCCTACCTGATCCACCTAGGAGTTCCTACTATCCATGATGAGTCGCAGGGTCACCGATGTGCCAAGCGGTGGGGTGATCACGCTCTGTACTTTACAGCCCCCATATGAAATGTCGTAGAGGTGTGTCCGAGACCTATACCTCGCCACAAAAAAGAGATGACGACGGAATCAAAGCACATCGCAACTCGGTCATGTTTTCCAGTCACCATGCGTCCTCCACCAGGCACAACGGTTATTACATCAGATAGTTGTTCACTGCCTTCAGCCAAATCGGTTCGCCTTGATACCGTCAGCGTAGGACGATTGTCCATGATTTTGTCATCAAGGCGGTCAAACACCTCATTCAAAACGACTATCTAGAGAAGGCGGTGTGTAGTAGATCTGAACTATTCATATGCTCGGATTGGAATACGCTCTGACGTTGTATTTGATGTTGTAATGCGGGATATTCAAACTCTCTTCGAAATCTTGAGCTTCATTTTCAAGCTGCGTCGGCTCAATTCGTGGTGCTCCCCTCACGTCTGGACTACATGCCTCTGGATTTGCAACGTGAGTGTCGCTATCAGTCTTTCCTTCATCACTACGGTAGCAGCCCAAATGACGGTATCCCCTGCCGCAACACAGAGTCCCCATTGGAGCCACATCAGCGTCTATGACGCAGGGAAGGGGGCGTCAGGTCTGGCTGATTTCACACAAGCCACGTCTCAGTGGTTTCTGGCTCATGTAGATGCCATGGAGGCGAATGGCTTGTCGCGCTTACTCCGAAAAGCGAACCCGGGAGTCACGCTCTCGCACCATCAGGTCGACCTCACGCAGCTGGCCGGACCTGACGCCGCCCTGCTGCCAGAAGAATACTTTTTCCATGTCTCCGAACCGACCGATCTCCGCTTTATGAATGACGATGGAACTGTCCAGGGCGACGTCAGCCTGCCAGGGTGCCCGAACACCCGTCCGGTCACGCGGGCGTGTCGGCTCCAGGTTTTTCTCAATGGGTCTCGCCGCTACGTTTACAACGTTTCAAACGAAGCGTTCCAAGCGTGGAAAGCTGCGCAACTGAAACGTAGCGGGCGGGCCCTGAATCTTCTGATCCTGGATAACCATGCTCCGGGATTCGTTGAAAGCATGCGGTGGGGCAAGCAAACAGTGGTCGTGGCGGGGGGAAGCCTTCGTGAATTCAGGGAGCAGCAGATTGGCCCCCCAGGAGGCTCCTGGGATCAAGTCTACAATGACGGCGTCGTCGCTTGGTTGACCTCCCTCGCCGACAGCTTTGCACAGGAGGGCAACGCCGTCCTTCTCAACGCCGACCGGTCCCTGTTTCATCCCATGATGCTGGCACAAATTAAGGCCGCACGAGGATTGTTTACGGACGTCCATCACCCAGAGGGCCTGATCGGCGGTTCGCAATACCAAGCGCTTCTTGACTTGATCCAAACCTTGGTCAACACGGACGGCGTCGTCGATCTTGGTGGGATGTGGTGCCACACCGGACCCTCCGGCTATACGGCCGGTTTGTATACCTCACCGGTGGCTCGCTATCGTATGTGGCGGCTGAGTAGCTATTATCTTTTAAAGCAGCCATTCGGGAGTAAGGGCACGGTGTATTTCGATCCAGCCTTTTGCTCCAACACCTCAGGAAGGCCTCTGTATGACCCATTTGAATGGCTACCCGCTTATGAGATCGATGTGGGACAGCCCTCGGGTCCAGCCATCGTGTATCAACAGGGAACGGCGGCGCGCTCCCAGACAGATGGACGTCCTTGCCGCTACCACCTGTTCGCGCGTCCCTTTACGCATGGCATGGTCTTCGTTAGGTCTAGGGACGCAGGAGATTGCAGCGATTATACCGATGCCACGGCGGTTGTCGTCCCGCTCCCCACTCGTGGACGGCTGCTGATGGACAACGGGACTTTGTCGCCGCCTATCACTACCATCACACTCCGGAATGCGGAGGCCGCCATTGTCCTCACTCTCTCCAAGGGCTCTTATCCATGATCTACGGCAATGACTTTGAGCTGGGGACACTGTCGGCGCAGTTCGCGAATCACCTCGAGCCCATCCTTTTCCGGCATGAGAATATCGGTCACAATCAGGTC
>Ga0207691_10000065_pt1 | contig 84663 bp, 85 predicted proteins | sample KBSM13metaG_FD_184327 | JGI IMG/M metagenome (GOLD analysis project Ga0207691, IMG submission 184327) | Miscanthus rhizosphere microbial communities from Kellogg Biological Station, Michigan, USA - KBS M1-3 metaG (SPAdes) (version 2) | ecosystem: Host-associated > Plants > Roots > Rhizosphere >...
GGCGGCGTCGGCGAGCTGGTTCGCCATCACATGCGCGCGCAGCGACGTCGTGGCGGGGCCGATCTTCTTCATCCAGCCATCGAGGTCGGTGGCGGTGAGGGTCGCGGCGGCCTGCACACCTGCGCCGCGTTGGGCGGACGCGCCGGCGGCGACTGGGACGACGCTTCGCGGCTCCGCTGCCGCCGTGGACGGAGCGGCCGTTCTCGCGGCGCATGCCGCGGTCACGGCGATGCTCATTCCGACGATCGCCATCCCAACTCTCATCGTCTGCCCTCCTGCTGAGGCCAGAACACGCAAGAGCGAAGCCACTGGAGCGATGGTCGAGGCGGTATGCACAGAACAGGAATGAATCTCAGATTGAATCTCTGGTTTGGCATTCGCGATGCGCGCTGATAGGTTGCTCGTCGTCAACCAGGAGCACGGTTGGCTGCGGCGGGGCTGGAAGGGAAGAGCATAAGCCTAATGGAATGGTATTCATCGAACCCATTATGCCCTAGGTTAGGGCTCTTCGTCTGCCATCTAGGTATTAAAAATAGATTCAAAATATTCTCGATACAAGCGCCAGATAAACCTATTTCGTGGAGTGTCAACGGCCTATTCAAGATTAGAATGCTAGCCGGTTAAACTGAAAGACAGGAAAGCAATCCAATCCTATGCTGCTGAATGGTCGTTGCGGTCCTCCATCAGACACACCATGGTAAAACTCCCATGACTGCAACTTGAATTACGATGAGGATTGCATGGCCAACATCCGCTTTGCCTCCGTCCGATGGTGCGCGGCAAGCTGTCGCAGCTCTTCCACAGCTTTGGCCTTCGAAGATGCCGCGGTCAGCAAGCCCGCCCGCCGAATACCCTTTGGGTCCATGTGTGGAGTTATCGAAGCCGCCGTTCGATGGTACTGCATGACTTCGGCCTCAATTTGGTCAGCGTGCTGATCATACACCTCCGCCTCTTTGAGTAGGTCATCCGGACCGAAAGGTGTTTCGTCTTCCTGCTGTGTCGTCATATCGGCCGCATTCACCGGAATCGTACTGGGCAAGAATGAACCGCCTCTGAGCGCCACCATCGCTACTGATATTCCCAACAAAAAACTGACCACGACAATGAGCTTCAATCGCATGGATCACCTCCTGGAAGTGAGAATATTTGCTGCACCTGCTGCTTGTCCCAATGTGATGATCGGCAGGGCTTTTGGTGTATGGCGGAGAGGGTGGGATTCGAACCCACGGTCCAGTTGCCCAGACAGCAGTTTTCGAGACTGCCCGATTCGGCCACTCTCGCACCTCTCCGCTCGATGGATTGCTACGATGTTTCGGCTAGTTCAGTCATTCGCTCGGATGCATGCCTCAATGGTGGGTGCCTGGGTTGCGGATTCAGCATCGGAGCACCGGTTTCCCCACAATGGTTTTTTGGAGCATCATCCAGGTTATTGGAAGTGAGGCCGGTGATCCCTTGCATAGAGGTGAGAGTATACATCGAGCGTGATGCTGATGCTAGCGTACCAACACTGACGAGATCGCGCTTGTTCGGGCAAGGAAGGAGTAGAGGCTGTTTACTCGGGCTCCACAGCGGCCGTGAGAGCCGCGATGTAGACGTGGTGCCCCGTCTCATCTTCGTGCTGAATGACCTGTAAGGCGGACAACTCGTCGCTCGGCCACTGTTGGTGGCACTCGTCGCAGACATACCATCTCATGGGTGTTGGCCCTCCTTGGGCTGTCCCTGCTTCCATGATTCTGGCCTATCCTGGGCATCCTGCGCCAATACGTAGGCCCGCCACTCTCGGCAGTAGGCAACCACCCAAGAAAAAAGATTCTCGCTCCGGGCGTGCGAGATCAACGGCTGAATGGGATCTGGAAGAGAAAGGTATTCGGACGAGGAGGGTCGGCCACCTCTTGCGAGGTGCGGCCTGCAACCTTGGAACCGGACGAGTCTTTAATTCGGCGCATCTTAGGCAGGTTCGAAATGCCTGTCTTCCGATGTCTTCAGTCACACTCACGCCGATGAATACCCATGCGGGTATACAGTGTTTTCAGTCTATCGCGATCTAACGTTGAATTGTGCACACACCCACAGGAGCATAAGGCGCCACTCAGCACGCAAACGAACCTTGACAACGCTCATTACAGTATTCTACAGTCCCGGCCACATAGCATCCCCGTGGTAGGGAAGAGGGTGCAACTCCCTCGCGGTCCCGCCGCTGTAACTGGGTACGAACGCCGCACGTCATGTCACTGTTCGCTACATGCGAATGGGAAGACGCGGTCAGTAGGATGATCCAGGAGCCAGAATATCTACACGGAGAAAAGACCAACTTCCTTCGTGGGATAAGGAAGGGTGAGGACTGAATGCGGGAGCAATCCTCTGGGTCGCTTAATTGCCCGGAGGTTGTGTGCCCATTGTCGTTGAGCAGTTCTATCTTCTCTCGCCCTCGACTCTCCTCGTTGAGAACAGCGTCCTTCTTTTACCCCATCTGCATAAGTTTTTAAAAACCTTAGGGTTGATTTACAGCAATCGCTTCTTCGATCCGGGTCAAGGAACACTTATCCGGACTATCGGTATTCCAAGCGTTGTGGGAGGGGTCCGTACCCGATCCGCCCATTCGATGTTCAGGGTACGTCAGATGTTGTGGGAGACATTCCTTGGCGCCGGGGAAGATGGTGAGAAGCCATCACGGTGCCGCCACTGTGAGCGGGGAGCGACTCTGCATTGATGCCACTGTCATAGACGTGAATCGACATTCGTGAATGGAGGGTCGTATTTCCGTATCCATCACAATTAGAGATTCACAAGAGATGGGAAGGCGCAGAGAGCGACGATCCGCAAGTCAGGAGACCCACCCAAGGGATTGGTCACCCCCTTCGAGCAAAAAGGGGAGGTTGCAATGGGCAAGGTCCGTATGGGAGCAAGCGTTTCGTGGTGTCCCGTGGTGTTTCTGTGTGCGGTATTCGTGTTTGGTATAGATATCCAGCGAGGATCGGCGGAGGTTTCTGAACCATCTACGGTTGTCGAAGGGAACCAAGAGACGCCAGAGCAAGAAGGATCAAAGGGATCAACCTCTGAAACGGGAGGCGTCACGAGTTCCTCGGAAGTCTTGGACACACATCTGCCTGTCTTTAAAGAACGCAATGAGGAGGTTGCCGTCGAAGATGCGAAGTTAGAGCAAACAGACGAGGTCGTTGTCAGTGCGATCAGGGCCAGGCAACCAGTGAGTCATGTCACCAGTGCAGTAGAAGTCATTACAGGCGAACAAATGCAGAGGCGCAATATCAAGACCGTGGCAGAAGCACTTCGCCTCGCTACTGGCATGGCGGTGTTTTCAAATGGAGCTCAAGGTACCTCAACCCAGGTCCGAGTTCGCGGCTCCAATCCAGAACAAGTCTTGGTCATGATCGATGGAGCGATTGTGAATAGCGCCACGGCTGGAGGGTACGACTTTGCCTTCTTGACAACCGACAATATTGAACGGGTAGAAATTTTACGCGGTAACCAGAGCATGCAGTATGGCTCCGACGCAATGGGAGGTGTGATCAGTATCACGACCAAACGTGGACGAGGACCCCTCACAACCGGGGGGTTTATCGAATACGGGTCCTATAGTTCGCTTCGTGGAGGTGGGACAGTCAGCGGGGAGAAGGGACCCTTCGATTTCTCAGCTACCCTGTCTCACTGGGATATCAACAGTGTATCCGCCATCAATTATCGGCGTGGAGCTTCGGAGCAAGATGGCTATCGTAATTGGCAAGGGTCCGGCCGGTTGGGATTAAACCTGCCTACCAAAGGCCGGTTGGAGTTCGATGTCCGATGGATGGATAGTTTTACCAATTTTGACGGATTCAATGGCAACAACCCAGCTGACGTCCTGGGAGCCGGCACCCGGGACAATCAGTTCGTCTATTCAGGAAACTTCTTTCAGCCTCTGACCAATTGGTGGTCTACCAAAATTACAGCCGCTAGAGCCACGGAGAATCTGACTACACAACCAGGAACGTTTTTCCGCGATATTTTTACCGGCCAGACCGGCGTGCCATTTCAATTTTTTTCAGATATTCGCACCTATAGCAATCGTATCGATTGGCAAAATACATTCCAGATTGCCAAGCCGCTGGCGGTGGTTGCCGGCTACCAATTCCGAGAGCAAATCGGCAACAGTGTCGATACCTTTCCAGACAAGCGAGTCGCGTCGAACGCTGGATATACTGAAGCTCAGCTGAATCTGTGGGACCGAGTCTTCGGTACGGCGGGGCTTCGGCAGGATAACTATAACGTCTTTGGGAGTGCGACGACCTATCGATTGACCGCTGGCTATCTACACAAAGAAACTGGAACCAAACTTCGAGGAAGCTATGCGACGGGCTTTCGTGCTCCGACCATCAACGAACTATTCTTCCCCAATTTCGGTAATTCCAACCTGCGTCCCGAGAAGAGTCAGGGCGGGGATGTTGGAGTTGATCAGACCCTCTTCGAGAAACGCGTGACGTTGACCGCGACGTATTTTGCGACAAAGTATCGAGATCAAATTCTCACGATCTTTGATCCGGCTGGCTGCCCACCGGCAACGTTCGGATTTTGCCCACAGAACTTCGGCAATACCTCGGCAAAAGGTGTTGAACTGGGCATAAAAGCCAATCTATTGCGGGATCTTCGTTGGGCAAAAAGCCTGGATGTCCAGGGCCAGTATACGCACACGTTAACACGCAATTACTCCGGTCCGGAGAATGACCGTCTTCCGCGTTGGCCCGTCCATCAGTACTCGGCGATCATCAGCTATCAACCGATCGATCCATTTCGCATGAATGTTGAGTTTCGATATGTCGGTCAGCGATTCAATGACGTACTCAACACGCAGCCAATGCCAGCCTTCGATGTGTGGAACCTGTCGGCCACCTACGACGTTCTCAAGCAGGTACAAGCCTACCTGCGTGTCGACAATCTATTCGATAGACGGTACGAAGAACTCTTGTATTTCGGCGTACCGGGTCGCTCGATCTATGGAGGTGTGAGGGTCAGCCTCGATCTCTTATAAGTCTAGAAGAGGGCTTCTCGTGAACGAATTCAATGGCCCTATGGTCACGATACCTCGCCTCGAGCGGCAGGGATGGCTTGTTTCAGTCATTCTGCATGGCGTGATCGTGACTACGGTTGTATTTGGCCTCGGTCTTAATCTGGTGATCGAGGCGACAGAACCAGTTCGTTTTGACCTCATCGTTGTGGAAAGAGACGAGCCTGTCCCTGCAGCTGCCGAAACGGTTGTGTCGGGCAGCACTTCGCAAAAGCCGTTGAACCGGGAGCGACTTGACCGCTCTTCTCCGCCGCCAATCGTACGCACACGAGAGGCTTCTCGCCCTCGCCCTCTCCCACAGGCCCGGGATACTGTCGAACCCATTAGACCCATAGTGAGACAGATCTTGGAATCGAAGCTTGTGAACCGGGAAGTTGAGCAACAGCCTGATGCAAGCAGCTCTGAACGGCGCGACTTGATCAGAACAGAGCGAGACCAAGCGGTCATACAAGAACTAAGACATGAGCAGCCAGAGGTGGTTGTTTCAGATGTGACTCCCATTGTCTCTGAAGTCATTACTCAGCAGGCGACGGAGCTCGAGACGACATCGAGGAATACAGAAATGAGATCGCGCTCTGTGCAGGACGCGGCCAACTCAATTCTTGATTCAGATGTCAACCCCGATGGTTCTCAGAGGCAGAAGCATGTGGTGCAGACCGTACCAGGCACTGTAGAAAGTCCATCACAGGCTCCTGCCACTGGTGGGGCCGACTCGACCTCTGCTCCAGGTGTTAACACCGATGGTGAGAGCAGGAAGCACGAGGCCCGGGCGGTACCGGGTACCGTAGAAGTTCCATCACATGCTCCGGAGGTTTCACCACCCACGCAAATGGGTACGTCAATCGTGCCCGGGGGAGAGAAAGAAGGGTCGGTTCGCAATATGGCTTCAGCCTCTCCCTCGGGGAAAGGCGCCGGCCCGGATTACGGTTGGTTGAAGCGCTTACTCTGGGAGCGCCTCAATCGTATCAAGCATTATTCGGATGAAGCGTTTGATAAAGAATGGGAAGGCCGAGTGGTCATGGTCGTGACCGTCTGGGCCGACGGCCGGATCGACGATGTGAACGTAGCTGAAAGCTCCGGTAACCGATCGCTGGATCGCGAAGCCGCGAACTTGATTGCGCGCGTCTCTCCGATTGAGCTGGATCGCGCACTCGGTGCCGCACGGGTCAAGTTGCGTGTTCCGATTTCCTTCGGTCTCGAATGACTCAGAAAGGAAGGATGGGGCGACACTAAGCTTTCGGAAGAACCGAGACGCCTTGATGGAGCCGATGGAGCATTCCCTCTTGGCCTTGGCTAAGGATCCCTACTATACGATTCCTATGCGACGCATTAAATGACGGCGACGACGCTAATGTCGTGGAGTCCCTTCGATTCGACACGCGCAATCACTGGTGCGTGTAAGTCCATTCCTGAAAGGAGCTAGAAGTGTCCATACTTGCGACATGCTTGGGGTACCCCCGCATCGGTGCCAACCGTGAACTGAAAAAAGCGCTTGAATCGTTTTGGGGGAACCAGGGCACGGGAGCCGATCTTCAACGGAGTGCCGCTCGATTACGGCGTCGGCATTGGTCGACGATGAAGGCTGCCGGTATGGATCATATTCCGGTCGGGGATTTTTCTCTGTACGACCATATGTTGGATATGGCCGTCACCGTCGGGGCGGTCCCTCAGCGGTACCGGCGCATTACGGATTCCTTGACGCGCTATTTCGCGATGGCCCGCGGCTATCAAAATCACCAGGAAGGCATTGATGTGGCCGCATTGGAAATGACGAAGTGGTTCGACACCAATTATCACTACATTGTTCCAGAACTGGGGGCGACCCAATCGTTCACTCTCAATGCATCTCGGCTGCTGGGCGAGATTGAGGAGGCGATATCGCTTGGCATCGAGCCCCGTCCCGTCATTCTTGGCCCGGTCACCTTTCTCGCGCTATCGAAATATGGACCGGGGGCCCCGACACATTCCACGACGCTTAGTCGCCTGAAAGATCTGTTGCCGGTCTACGAAGCATTGCTAAGCTTACTGGCGGCACGACACATTGCATGGGTGCAACTTGATGAGCCTTGTCTTACGATGGAGCTTGAGGCCGACACCAAAGCGGCCTATCGACAGGCCTTGACCTACTTGGTCAACTGTCCGAAGAGACCCCGTCTTCTCTTAGCTACCTATTTTGGCGCGCTTGCAGACAATCTGCCGATTGCCGTGGAATCTGGTTGTGATGGGCTGCATGTCGATCTCGTATGTGCGCCCGAACAACTCCATCCCGTCTTGGAGGCCCTTCCGGCCTCGATGTGCTTGTCGGCAGGGATTGTCGATGGCCGGAATATCTGGCGCACCGATCTCGACGCGGCGCACGCGACGATTCGACGGGCCGTTGCAACCGTAGGAAAAGCACGTGTGTTCGTTGGCTCGTCCTGCTCGTTCCTTCATGTGCCGATTGATTTGACCGCTGAACACACGATGGATGACGAGCTCAAGAGTTGGCTGGCGTTCGCGACCCAAAAACTGGACGAAATTCGTACCCTTGCTGACGCCGCGCAATCGTCACGGCCGGCACAGGCACCATTTCTAGGGGCGAGGGCGGCGCGTTCCGCGCGGCGGGCGTCTTCCCGAACGCGGAATGTGGCGGTACGCAGCCGCGTGCAGGCGGTGACGGATGCGATGTTTTGCCGGAGCGTGCCATTTGCAGAACGCGCCCCCAAGCAGCAAGCCCGTTTCAATCTCCCGGTGTTTCCCACCACGACCATCGGGTCGTTCCCGCAGTCCAGCGCGGTGCGTGGTGCTCGAGCCGCGTGGCGGGCAGGGCGATTGACGCAGGAGGCGTATCGAACCTTCCTCAAGGCGGAAACGCACCGATGTATCGAAAAGCAGGAAGCCATCGGCCTTGACGTACTGGTGCATGGAGAATTCGAACGTAACGATATGGTGGAATACTTCGGTGAGCGACTCGAGGGATTTGCCTTTTCAGACAATGGATGGGTCCAGAGTTATGGGTCGCGCTGCGTCAAACCGCCTGGATCGTGGGGGATGTCTCTCGGCCGGGTCCTATGACGCTCGAATGGTCGACGTATGCGCAGACCCTCACACGGCGACCGATGAAAGGCCTCCTTACGGGGCCGGTCACCATGCTTCAATGGTCGTTTGTCAGGGACGACCAACCGCGCAAAGACACCTGTCTGCAAATCGCACTCGCGCTCCGTGATGAAGTTATCGATTTAGAACGGGCGGGCATCACCATGATTCAGGTGGATGAGCCGGCCATCCGCGAGGGATTGCCCCTTCGGCGTTGCGAGTGGAAGGCCTATTTGCGCTGGGCGGTCGATGCTTTCAAGCTGGCGACGAGCGGGGTACAGGATGAGACTCAAATCCATACCCATATGTGTTATTCTGAGTTCGGCGACATGCTCGGGGAAATCGCCGAGATGGATGCCGACGTGATGTCTGTCGAGACATCGCGGTCAAAAATGGAACTGCTTCTCCACTTCGCCCGGTTTCATTATCCCAACCACATCGGCCCAGGAGTGTACGATATTCATTCCCCGCGTGTGCCGACACAACAGGAAATGGCGGAACAGTTGACATGCGCCGGTCAGGTATTCCCGGCGGCTCAATTGTGGGTCAATCCGGACTGTGGACTTAAAACGAGAGGGTGGCCGGAAGTCGAGGCGGCGCTTCTTAATATGGTGAACGCCGCGCAACAGGTTCGCCGGCAGGTGGCCCCTTGAACAAACCACCCCACTCGGCGCTTGATCCTTCTCGGTGTCCGCTCTGCAAGCAATTGAATGACTGCGGGATGGCTGCCGGCACGGGGATCTGCTGGTGTTTTGATAAGTCCGTTTTGCAGTCTGATCTCGATCAGGTTCCCTATGGGGCGACCAGTCTTGCGTGCATGTGTCAAGATTGCCTTGTCAGTGCACGCTCTCGGACCCCCGCGTTGGAGAAGTTTCTGGAACAGATTCGACAGTGCAGATAGGAGATGGTCTCATTCAACACGTTATGTGGTGGAGTGGTTTAAAACCGAAAGAAATTATAGGCGTGTGGCCATGCTTGGCCACGCGGATCCTAGTTGAACCCCCCTTCGACATGGAGGTTTGAACAGGTGCCGGTCATCCGGTCTTCGCTCATGGCTCATAGAGGTTGTTTTAAGACGTGTGGAGCTTCTGAAGGTGATTCGTGAGCGCGATGTGCCTGATAGTTGGGGTGAACGTCCATGCCAAGGGTATCGAAAGTAAGCCACGTGACGGACATCGCTAGCCATTCATTTCGACAGGAGAGTCCCGCGAGGGGGGACGTCGGCTTCAACTTCAGTCCTATCGTGCTGACTGTGTACATGAGGAATTGCTTGGTCCGAAACGATGACACTTCGTCGCCTCCTCGGGAACGGCTGAACGCCTCCCAGATTGCCGTGTTGTCCATGACCTGGGCCACGGTCGCCATTCTGGGATGGATAGTCTATTGGAAAGCATCGTAACGGGACCACCGTATGTCATGAAACTGGAGACCAAGCGGGATAGGAAGGGGATTGCTTTGAAGATTGCCGGAATGAGGATCATACGTAACGTTGGGGCTGATGATCTCAGAGGTTCGGTATGAACAGACTTGCCCAACACGCCACTAGTCAGCGCTTAGGTCGGTCCTGGAAACCTCTCCTTCGTCACTGGGATGGCATTCCTTTTTTGAGTATCCATCTGATGTGCTTCTGGGCTTTTCAGACGGGGGTGCAACTGGATTGGGTGCTCCTGGCCATCGGCAGCTATTATGTGAGAATGTTCGGGGTCACCGGGGGGTATCACCGGTATTTTGCACACCGATCGTATAAGACCAGCCGGATATTTCAATTTCTGATGGCGTTCCTCGCGATGACGTCCGCGCAGAAGGGGGTATTGTGGTGGGCTGCCCATCACCGGCACCATCATAAATATTCTGACCAGGAAGCGGATTTCCATTCTCCCCTTCAGCGGGGCTTTTGGTTTTCTCATGTCGGATGGATCCTCTCGGAAAAGTATGCACAAACCGATTGGCCTCTCGTAAGGGACTTTTCTCGCTATCCCGAAATCTGTTTCCTCAACCGGTTCTATTTCATTCCGCCCCTGTTGTATGGCCTGTTGATTTATATGATTTGGGGATTTCCCGGCGTGATCTGGGGCTTTTTTATTTCGACGACCGCGCTCTATCATTGTACGTTTTTCATCAATTCTTTGACCCATCTGATTGGTCGAGTGAGATACCAATCGAAGGACAGCAGTAAGAACAGTTTTGTCTTGGCGGTGCTCTGTTGCGGCGAGGGCTGGCACAATAACCATCATCATTATCAGTCGTCCGTCAATCAGGGATGGTTTTGGTGGGAAGTGGACCTGTCGTATTACATCTTGTCAGTGTTGTCCTGGGTCGGATTGGTCTGGGGTCTCAGAAAGCCACCTGACCACATCAAAGCCGGCACCATTACCGTCCAGCGTTGGCCGCCACTCTCTCTGCGTCAGGAAAATAGATAGTGTACGAACACCGAAGACTCGCTGTGATCAGGAAGGACACTCGTTACCATGAACCCGAAGCAGGTTATTCATCAATTGCTCACCAAGGCTCACATCCACATTAATGGGACCCAGCCTGGAGACGTCCAGGTGCACAATGATCGTTTCTACACCCGGGTCCTGGCCGAAGGGTCCTTGGGGCTGGGCGAGTCCTATATGGACGGATGGTGGGATTCGGAGCAACTCGACGAATTTTTTTCAAAATTTCACAGCGTCCAACTGGACCAGGCTGTAATCGATAAACGTCTGATCTTCAACGCGCTGAAAGCCCGCCTGTTCAATATGCAAAATAGACGGCTCTCCAAACGAGTCGCGCGGCAGCACTACGATTTAGATACCCAGTTCTATGAAAGAATGTTGGGCCAGCGCATGCAATATACCTGTGCCTACTGGAAGCGGGCCGAGGATTTAGCGGAAGCTCAGGAACACAAGCTGGACCTGATTTGCCGGAAGCTTCAGCTTCGCGAAGGTGAACGCATTCTTGAACTCGGATGTGGATGGGGCGGATTTGCACACTATGCGGCCACCCAATACGGCTGTTCGGTAGTGGCCTACAATATTTCTTTCGAGCAGGTCACCTACGCGCGTAGACGATGTGAGGGGCTTCCCGTCGAGATTGTTCAGGGGGACTACCGTGAGGCCACTGGCGAATTCGATAAGGTGGCGGCGATCGGTCTCTGCGAACATGTGGGGTACAAGAATTATCGGACCCTAATGGAAACAGTACATCGAACATTGAAACGGCGCGGCCTCTTTTTACTCCACAGTATCGGCAACAATGCCTCGGTATCGACGTCTGATCCTTGGTTCGATAAATACATTTTTCCAGGCGGAATGCTGCCCTCCGTTGCACAACTGAGCGGAGCGATGGATGGACTGTTCGTGCTGGAAGACTGGCACAATTTTGGTCCTGATTATGACAAAACTCTCATGGCCTGGCATGACAATATGGCCACGCACTGGGAGGAATTGAAGGCCACATTTGACGAGCGGTTCCATCGGATGTGGCGCTATTATCTCCTATCTCTCGCCGGGGCATTTCGCGCTCGAAAAATCCATCTCTGGCAGGTGGTGATGTCGAAGCATGGACTCCTGGGCGGGTATGACCCCGTACGATAGCCGCATGATCTCCTCTGACGCGTATGCCGATAAGCGAGGGCTCATACTCACCTCCCTGCACGAGATCGGCGCCGAGCAACCCTTAGCGCTCGACAAGTCGACGTCCAATCTGTTTCGCCATCGGGTGCAGACGCGTGGGCATCGATTGGACCTGCGCGGCTTCAACCAGGTAATTCAAGTTAATGCCGAGGAACGATTTGTAGAAGTCGAAGGTCTTACAACCTATGAAGATCTCGTTCGGGAAACGCTCCCGTTCAATTTGATCCCGACCGTGGTGCCTCAACTCAAGTCGATCACTGTCGGCGGGGCCATCGCCGGCATCGGCATCGAGTCCTCCTCCTTCAACTATGGGTTTGTCCATGAGACGATGAAGGAGCTCGAGGTGTTGCTTGCAGATGGAACGATCGTGGTGGCCACCCCGGAGAATCAGCACCGGAACCTTTTTTATGGGTTTCCCAACTCTTATGGCACGCTGGGCTATGCCCTCCGAGTCAAGATCGCGCTTGTCCCAATCAAGCCGTTCGTCAAGCTGACGCATTCCCGGTTTTCAGAGCTGGATGCCTATTTTGAGGCTCTGGCACGGGTGAGCAGCGAACGGTCGGTGGATTTCGTCGACGGCACTATGTTTCACGCTCATGAGCTGTATCTGACCACGGGCGAGTTTGTGGATCACGCCGAATGGCTTAGCGACTATACGTTCATGAATATTTATTACCAATCAATCTCACGTCATAGAACCGACTATCTCACGGCCCATGACTATCTTTGGCGGTGGGATACTGATTGGTTTTGGTGCTCTAAACATTTTCTTCTGCACTATCCGATGATGCGGCGTCTCTGGGGGAAAACGCGTCTTCGTTCGGCGGTGTACTGGAAGCTGTGGAAACAATGGCATGAGTCCCGCCTGGCTCAGCTGGTTAGCGGAGTGATCGGGGTTCGCCAAGAGGCCGTTATCCAGGACGTCGAGATTCCCCTGGAACATGCCGCTCGTTTTGCGCAATTCCTTAATCAGGACATTGGTATTCAGCCGGTATGGATCTGCCCCGTGGCAGCCTATGATTCCTCGCGCGTCTATCCGTTATATCCGATGACTCCGGGGAAGCTCTATGTTAATTTTGGTTTCTGGGATGTGGTGCGAACCACACATGACGAAGGCTATTTCAACAAGCTCATTGAAAATAAGGTGCGAGAGCTTGAGGGCCATAAGTCTCTCTATTCCACCTCCTATTATTCGAAGGAAGAATTTGGACGGTTGTACAACGAGGGTGACTATCGTCAACTGAAAGCTCGCTATGATCCCCTGTGTAAGCTCAAGAATCTTTACGACAAATGTGTGCTTAAACAGTAAGGTCCGATGCATCGACACCGCTTACCCCGAATCGACCGGAGACCGCGAGTTGAGCACTCCTGACTTTCCCTCGGCCAGAGAGGTGATCCGATTTCAAAGGGAGTGACCTCGCGAGAGCCGTATCATCTCGACCGTTGGGCTGGCGTGCTTCCGATCTTGACAAGAGTTTTGACCAGGTGATACACCACTTGCACTTGAATCTCACTCGGGTGCCCCCCAGGGCATAACAGGGAAGCCGGTGAAACACCGGCGCGGTCCCGCCACTGTAAGTGGGAAGTCGTTCTTCATGAAAGCCACTCAACCATGGGTTGAGGAAGGCGGAGGGCGGCGTTGAAGGGGCAGGCCCTTTGAGACCCACGAGCCAGGAGACCTACCCGAGATGATGAGCCTTGATTCTCCGCGCGGTAACGGAGATTGCGCCTGTCTGGTCGGCATGTAGCCTCTCGTTCCCGTTGCGGGACTGGAGGTTTTTTTATGTCCTCCGTCGTCGATCAGCGGACAACTGATCGCATACGCGTCGCTGTGTTGGCGTTTGTCTTCCGCACCTCCCCCGTATGAGTACGGGATTGCTCATTGTGGGGCACGGCAGCCGAGATTCGAATGCCAGTATTGAATTCGAAGCCCTGGTTGCGACCTATCGGTCGGCTCGCCCCGATCTCACAGTCGTCCATGGCTATATCGAGCTTGCGCAACCCACTCTGACTGCGGCCCTTCGCGAGTTGGCCCATCAGGTCGATGACGCCGTGATCTTGGCGCTGTTTCTTTTTGCAGCCGGCCATGTCAAAAACGACATTCCCCTCGCCTTGGCCCAAATCCGCAATGAGTGTCCCCGCACCCGTTTTGTCATGGCCCGACCCTTAGGGGTCCATCCCTCCCTGGTAGATTTGGCGTGCGCGCGGGCCCAGCCCGAGTTAGAGGGTGCACGGGAGGAGATGAAAATTGCGGTTATCGTGATTGGGCGTGGTTCGAGCGATCCGGATGCGAATGCCGATTTCTGCAAGGTCGTGCGTCTGTTCGGCGAAGGCCGAAACCTTGGGTGGGTTCTTCCGAGTTTTATCGGTATTACGCGGCCGTTGTTTGAAGAGACGGTCGAACTCGTGGCACGAACTCGTCCGGAACGCATCGTGATTGTGCCATATTTTCTCTTCGGTGGACGGTTGATCGTCAAGCTTAGCCAACAAGTAGCCGGCGTTCGCTCGCGGTATCCTTCGATCAATATCCGACAAGCAGCCTACCTAGGGAGCGACCCCGGTCTCTTTAGTCTCATGGACGACCGTGTCAATGAAACGCTCGCAGGCTCGCGCCCTGTGCCATGTGATACCTGTCAATACCGTGTTCCGGTTTCCGGTGTATCCGACAAGGTGGGGGGAAACAAATGCGCAAGAACTGGCTCACGAACATCTTTTATACGATCGCTCATCGCCATTGACGGATTGTCGGGCCTGGATCGGGTTGGTATGTATATTGACTCGCGCCGGTCAGCAGCGCGCTCAGCGTGATTAACAGGAGGTAAAAAAACTATGCTTGGGTTCTCAGTTCGGGCACAAGTGGCGATCGGGATCGTCTTAGCCCTGCTGATGGGAATGACGCGCGGCTATCACTTCACACCACTTGAACACCTGCCGAGCGCGTCCTGGGCGGTGTTCTTTCTCGCCGGCGTGTATCTGCGTTCTCGGTGGGTCTTTCCCGCATTCCTGGCGGAAGCGGCCTTATTCGACTTTGCTGCCATCACGTGGGGTGGAGTGGACAATTTCTGCGTCAGCCTCGCCTATGGGTTATTGCTGCCGGCCTACGGCACACTCTGGTTTGCTGGCCATTGGTATGCCGAGAGTCACCGGGAGACAGCCACGACCCTCTTTCCATTGGCGATAAGTGTGTTCAGCAGCGCAGCGATCTGCGAAGTGATTTCGAGCGGCAGCTTTTATTTCCTCTCGGGCCGCTTCGAACAGACGAGCGTGATGGAGTTTGCTGCGCAGTTCGCCCGATACTTCCCCCAGTCTCTCTCGTCCTTGTTGTTCTGTGTCGGTATAGCAGCGATTCTGCATGTCGCGTTCGGCGCCGTGAGGACATTAAGGACACCAATAGATCGATTTAGAACATCCAACTAGCGACGAGGGCTTTTGCAGTTCGCAGTCCTCGAGTGGTAAGGCACTCGGAGATCTCGAATCTAATCCATGCACTCTCAGCTAGCACTTCTCCACGCAATGCTTTGTTGGGAAAGGCACTTACTAGAGCTCAACAGCGAATGGAAGGTTCTGCCGTGTGAAACTGATTCGTCACAAAGATGAAGTAATCATTGACAATTGGCCGCCCTGACTGAGATCGATGCCCAGCCTTACACAAGTCACACCGCGCCTTCCGGTCAGTGACTTAAACCGTACCATTGCCTTTTACCGCGACCACTTCGGGTTCGCAGTAAATGTTATGTGGCCACGTCTGTGCCCCACATTCGTGATCCTTCGTCGTGATGGGGCGGGTCTTGGCTTCTTCGAGCCACCTGGACATCAGCCTATGGTGATCGGTTACGCCGAGCTTTATATTGAAGTTACAGACTCCCAGATGCTTCACGACTCGGTCAAAACTCGATTGCCGATCGAATGGGACCCGGAAGTCTATTCCTACCGTCGCCGCGAATTCGCCGTGCGAGATCCAAATGGCTATCTGCTTATCTTCACTGAGACGACGAACGACCCACCGACCACGGATGAACCCATCGAGTGAGGGAGGCGTTTAAAACCACCAGACTCGTATCTCTCGCACTCCAATTAAAACGGCACATTGTCCGTATACCGACCGCACGACGATTGTTCGATGTAGCATCATTGAATGGGTTCAGCAACTGACTCCGCCGAATTAGCGGTTGTAGCCCCTTCGATTCCTCCTTGCGAAATGACCCATGCAAATCGCGTTGTAAGTAATCCTGTCGCTTTTTAATTCTCTCACTCCGGTGGTTCGGACTGACGGGGCATGACGCTGCTTCACCCTTGAGGGAGCCTGAAGTTTTTTCGCCGGCCATCTTCCACTTTTCTAAATAGCGTTTCTTCTTATAGTCACTCATGCCCACAAATGTATCAGGTGCACACGTACATAATGCTTCACTAAGTGCTCCGATAGTAACCCTAGAAAAAACCCTCAAAGGTGGTAACCATGAAAATTGTCTTTGCAGTAATTATGTGCCTTGTGTCGGCTCCCGCATTCGCGATCGTTTACACGCTCGATGCATCGAATGCAATCCAGTCTGGAAATCTGACGGACGGAAATGCACACTGGTCGGGCTTCGCAACAACAACGACCTTCGTGTGTCCCGAGTGTCATGTTTCCGGCAATCCGTCTCCGTTCGTTGAGACACGGTTGACCTTCGACGTCACGCCATTAGGCGAGACACGCATTGTCGATAATGTGGGTCGCATCTAGCAGAGGGAATCACGACGGGGTACAGCATCATGCCTGGAATCGCTGGTCGGACACAGGCTCAGTTTACGTCGACGTTCCTTGGTCGAATTGTTCCGGACTTGACGGAAGGCGTCACGTCGAATCTTTGGATAGGCACCTTGACGGCCGGATTTCCTACCGACGCAATCAACACCCTCAATGGCCTCTGGTCCTTACATGCGACGACGACCACCAGTTCAGTCCCGCAGCCGTCGACATTCACGTTGATGGCTTCTGGGGTAGCCTTTTGGTTGTATCGTCGACGCGTCGAAGCGCCTTCTGAGAAATGATAAAAAAGCTTAAAAGAAGAAAGTAAAACTTGAGGAAGTAAAGAGAAGCGGCGTTTGAGGCTACGGTTTTCCCAGGCACCTCTCCGCATCTATTTCGCCGGGTCAGACGTTTTCTAGCGGAATACGTTCGCTCACATCTTGTCGCAGGCGTCGGAAGAAGGTCTGCATCAATTCCTGACTCTCCAGTTCGAGTACACCGCCGCACACTTCGACACGATGATTCAACCGGCGTTCGCCGGGCAGGTTAAATACGGAGCCGCAGGCGCCCGCTTTGGGGTCTCGCGCGCCGAAGACCAGGCGTGTCACGCGGGACTGAATGATGGCGCCAGCGCACATGGAGCACGGCTCGATTGTGACATACATGGTGGTGCCGGTTAGGCGCCAGGTGCCGAGATGCTTGGCGGCCTCACGGATGGCGATGACTTCGGCGTGCGCCGTTGGGTCCTGCCACACTTCACGGAAATTGTGGACCTGCGAGAGGATGCGGCCCTCCATCACGATGACGGCGGCGATCGGCACCTCGCCGAGCGCGGGCGCCAGGCGGGCCTGATCCAACGCCATCTGCATATATTCTAGGTCGCGGTCCGTGATGAATGACATAACACTCCTACTGCTGCGCGGTCCTTGAGCAAACGGGCGATATCTTACCACAGTCGTTTTTAGCAATCAGTAGCGATTGATTCGTGCGGAGAATATTCCTGGGAGAAGCATTACGCGTGAGAGCGTGATCGCCCATCACAATTGACCGGCCAGATAGATGGAGCCGGTGGGTTGTGGCCGGCCGCCCTCCGGTTCCAGGCTCACCGCGAGTTTGGACGCGCGCGACAAATCCGGCAGGTTCGTCAGGACGACCCTGCTTTTCTGGCCGCTGTCAGTTCCAAATGTTCCGGCGCTAATCGGCTTATCCACAATAGCCCAGAGCTGGTAAGTCTTGCCGGCAGGCAGCGGCGGCATGTTGAAGGCGTAGAAGAAGGCTTTCTTCGTCTCTTTATCATAGAGCAGGAAGGCGCCGGCCGATTTCGCCGACTCGACACCGGATAATGAGACGACTTTGACGTGCGCCGACTTCAAGAAGGTCAGCATATCGTCCCGTTGGACGACGGCTTTCCGAAGGCTCGCCGTTTCTTGCTCTCGTTGGGCGAGTTCTTGGCGCGCCACATCCAGCTCGGCTTCGCGTTCGATCAGCTTGGATCGCGTTTCGCCGATCGACCCGGCGCGTTGTTCCACCTCTTCTTTCAGAATCGCCAGTGCCTCTTCCTGTTGGGTGAGACCTTGTTGTAAGGCGGCGGTCCTTACCACGGCGTCATGCAGGGCCGTTTCGATTTGGGCGCGTTGCGCGTTCTCTTCTTCGACCTGCATATGCGTGGTCCATGCATACCATCCGGTTCCAACAAGCAGTACCAGGAGTGCCAGCGAAACCGCCGGCTGCCATACGGGCGAAATGAACAAGGCCATGATGTCATTCAGCCATCCGCCGATCCCTCCGCGATCGCTGAACGCCATGCCGCTGTCTTCCTGCGCGGCGCGCTCGAACACGCGGGCCAATATTCTTTCTCTCGGTGGCGGGGAGAGGGGACGCAACGCCGACGGAAGCAATCCTGCTACGACATGGTAGTCCTTGACCAAGACATGACACGTGGGGCAACCCGTCAGCAGGTGTGACTCGATCGCCGTCCGTTCCGAGCGGTCCAACGCCCCTACGGCATAGAGCGGAATCGCGTCTTCGATTTCTTCATGCGTCATAGCGACTCGGCATCCCAACACGGCTGCAAGGCGGATTTCAGTTTACTCATCCCGAGCTTGATGCGCGTCTTGATCGTGCCGACGGGCTCTTTGAGCCGGTCGGCAATTTCCGAATGCGACAAGCCTTCATAGTACGACAGTTCGAGCGCCTGCCGTTGCGCGGCGGGGAGTTCCACCAACGCTTTCATGACAAAGGTTCGCACTTCGGCATCGGCTCGCTGATCGAAGGGCGTCGGATCGTGTCCTTGGGTCTCGCCGATCGGCGCATCGTCGATGGAATCTGTGATGCCGTGCCCGCGCGAGGCCCGAGCCCGCAGGCGATCGATTGCCCGACTTCTCGTCAAGGTCACGAGCCAGGCCATGGGCGAGCCGCGGCGTTCATCGTAGCGCACGCTCTTGCGCCAGACCTCCGTATAGACTTCCTGCAAGAGATCCTCGGCTTCTTCCCGATCGGTGAGAATGCGCACCAATAGCGTAAACAGAACGGGGGAGGAGCGGTCGTACAACTGACCGAAAGCTCGACGGTCCCCCTTCGCGATCAGTGTCAGCAGGTCGGCATCTATCGAGGTCGATGTCTTCGGATCCATGCGCGTGGTATGTCCAGGAAAGCTGGAATGGCCCAACGGACGCGCATCATACCATACCTTACGGAGAATTCTGACAAAAGGATGTATGGAGGGGAAGAGAGGGGCGGTCATGATGTCTCCTTGTGCTCGCCCGCCGCGCGCGTCGGAAGTGCTCGGCCATGCGCGCAGGGGCGGAGACATCATGACCGTCCCTTGAGAGAGGAATGAAGAAAAAGAGGAAAGATTAACAATTCAACTTGAAATCCAAATGCAGTCGCCATGCGTAATAAAAACTGAGGCAGATAGCGCGGCTCATTCGTCGTATCGCTAGGAAACCGTATTCATTAACCGGGGTCATGTCGGACCCTACAACAGGAGGGACGTTATGAGGCAGAATGTAATGGTCGGCTTTGCGGTGGCATGCGTATTGATGCTGACGGCTGCGTGTTCAAGCGACATGTCCGGGTCGAGTCAAGGCATGAAATCTGATTCGGGCATGAAGCAGTCGATGGGGCCGTCACTGTATGAACGGCTGGGGAAGAAGGACGCCATTACCGCCGTAGTCGATGATTTCGTCGGCCGCGTGGCGAACGACACACGGATTAACGGCAAGTTCGCCAATGCCAACATTCCTCGGTTGAAGATGCTCTTAGTCGAACAGATTTGCGCGGCATCCGGCGGACCGTGCACGTACACCGGCCGCGATATGAAGACGACCCATGCGGGCATGGGGGTGACAGGCGAACAGTTCGACGCTTTGGTCGGCGACCTGGTGGCGAGCCTGAATAAATTTAAAGTGCCGGAGCGCGAAAAGAACGAATTGTTAAGCGCCCTTGGGCCGATGAAAAAGGATATTGTGACGGCGATGTAACGAAGCCGGGGAAGGGAGCGTGCGCTCCCTTCCCCTACAGATAGGTTTTAAGGAGATGGGCGGCGTCTTCGGCCCCGCCCGCGAGAGGAGCGGAAGTCTGAGCGGCGGAAAGTCTCATCACCGCATCCATCGTGTCCTCCCATCGTCCGTCGAGAAAATCACCCGCCGATAGTTCGATTCCACATCCATATCGATGGAGATAGTCGATCAGGACATCCTCGTCGGCGAAATTATAGCGACGTACATACACGACGCGCCGTCGTGTGGCCACGGCATCCACAATTGTGCCGTATCCGGGCTTCGTCAGGAGGAGATCGCTGGAGGCCATGATGGACGGGAACGTCATCGGAATGCTTTCGGCTGATATGATTTGCCGCGAGGACTGTGGGACCTCACCTGGAATAATAAATCGATAGCCATGCATCTGTTCGATGCGCGCCCATGGCAACGAGGTCAGCGGAATTCCACCGAACGCGACGGCTACGATCCGTTCGTCTGAAGATGCGTTCGTCGCCCGGCGTAATGCGTCCGCCTCTGAAGCTGCGGGAGCGGCGATGGGGGCGATATCGACAGAATGTCGGAACGCGGGCATCGGAAGCGCAGGGGCGACACGAATCATGAGATCCGCGTAACGGTACGAGTGCCGAATTTGCCGAATGATGGGGACATGTTCGTCACGAAGATTTGTTTCCAGGCGCTCTAAGACGACATCCCAGGAGAGGGAGCTAAGTCCCACGGCGGGCACAGAGGCGCGCGCGCCCGCTTCGAGGGCGAGATAGGAGATGTCGGAGAGGACCAGATCGGGAGATCGGCTCTCGATGGCCGAGACTTCATCTTTGACTCGTGTCTCCCAGATCCGATGAAAGTCAGCGTAGGCGATCCACGTAGCCTCTATATCGATGTGGAGCGGACCTTGCTGAACGCACCCGATATCTTGTACGTGGCGGCTTATCTCCCACGGGATCGTGAGGCGATTCTGAAAGAACCACGGAGGTACTGTCGTGCGTAGGACGGCTGTCAGGTTGGGAACGAGTCGGCCGAGCGCATTGAGCGTCGGCACGACCTGCGCGGCATGGCCAAAGCCGTGGCCGGAGATGGAACACCAGATCAGGGCCATGCTGAGTACGATAGGTGAGTCACGAGGCAGGCAGAATGAAGCCGATCAACCTCACGCTTACGCCATTGCTTTTGAGCTCGTTTCAGGACACTCACGCGCCAGAGCCCGAGCCGTCCGGTTCGCTGGGAGCGATGTTGTAGAGCAACTCTAAATCAAACTCATCGATCAACTCGTTGGCGGTCTCGATCCCTAGATCGGACCGAGTTTCGTTGATCACGAGATCGATCGCCATGCCGGCGTGTGGACCGTATTGATCGATAGCGCTTTGGATGCGTGCGCGAGCATCGTCTTCAGTCATCATGACTCCTTGCTGAATGTGATTCAGAATGTGGCCGGAGCGTCTGTATGCGCTGCAAGCGCGCCGCGTCCTCTTGCCAGGACGGTAATCCGTACCGCTGACCGATCTGGACGATCCGCTCCAGGCAGCGCGCCGCCGAGACGAGGTCGCTTCGCTGTTCGTAGAGATCGGCAAGCAATCGAAGCGCCGCCGCTTCGCCCTGTTCGTTGCCGAGCTTCACGAAGTGCTCGGTCGCATTGTTCAAACATTTTTCGGCCGGCGAGTTGCGCCCCGCCAGCAACAGGGTTTTTCCGAATTGGCTGTACGTTATGGCCAAGCCCTCTTCATTTCCCACCTGCCGGTGACTGGCCAGTGCTTTTTGAAACTGCGCGACAGCGGCCTCGGTATGGCCGGCGGCCGCGTCGTGCAGCGCCAGATTGGTGTAGAGAATACCAAGGGCGCGATGGTCGTGCAGGGGTTCAAGAAGATCCAGCGCTTCGAGGTAGTATGAACGCGCCTGCACTGAGTCGCCGGCCTCTGTTTGTAGATTGCCGAGGTTCACCAATGTCTGCCCGATCGCGTGAAGGTCCCGCTGCTCCCGTTGAATCGCGAGCACTTCACGATAGCACCGGGCGGCTTCCTCGTGATCACCCATCATCGCGCATACATTGCCTAAATTGCCGAGCGAATCGGAGAGTGACTGCGAGGCGGCGCCGGCGCGATCGTCTTGGACGGCCCGTGCATAGGCCGCCCGCGCCTGGGCGATGTCGCCGCGGTGCAGAAATATTCGCGCGCGATGTTTGTCGTTCTCAGACATCGAATCAATTCGCTATCGTGAGATGAATATTACATTCGCCCGCATCGCGGTGATCCCTCTACTAATCCCCTCCTTTAAACACATCTTCATCATAGTCATTGTCTTCAGTCTCATGAATGCCGAGGGCAGCCTGAAACGATGTCCGCAACTCTCGAATGTGTTTGGCATCCGTCTGTCCATCATTCCATGCGGCGAGATAGCGTTCGCTCAGTGAGAGACCGGTATGGACATGCTTCGCCGACGTTTCTTCTACAAACTGCTGCCACGTGATGTAGATTAAAAATGCCTGAAAAAACTTGGCCGGCGCGTGGCGGGTCCCCAGGGCTTGTAATTGATCGTACGCTGCAATGGCGTCGTCGCCAACGCTGGCTGAAAAGGTCGATTCGGCCTCGAGCACTTGTTCGAGATCGTCGCCGAGTTCACCGGCGTCTTGCGCGCGCTGCAATGCGTGTTGGGCGGCAATCGAAGCATCGAAGGTCATGACAGGAAGCATAACGATATTCGTGCGCAGGGGTCAATCCGGTTTACTTTGAGGGAAAGCGGCGGATAGACTCGCCTTGGAATGACGAAAGAAGATTGTCGATGAGCGATCGCCGGGCCGAGGACCTCATCCTGCAAGTGATCGGGTATCACCAAGCCACGAAGCATCATTTCTATCGGTATGCGCGCGGCCCTGGGTATATGGATTGGGCGAATCAGCCGAATCCATTTCGCCGCTATGAAGGATCCCGACTGTTTCATTTGCCGTTGTTGCGGCCGAACGATGCGCCGATCTCGCCGCCGTACGAGGCGCTGTTCCATCGGCACCAAGTGCCTGTCCAGCCGGTCACCCTTCCGACACTCTCCAGATTCTTAGAATATGCCCTCGCCGTGTCTGCCTGGAAAGAGGCCGGTGGGGTGCGATGGGCGCTCCGGAGCAATCCGTCCAGCGGTAACCTGCATCCCACGGAGGGCTATCTGCTTTTGCGAGAAGTGTCCGGCTTGAGCGCCGGGTCCGGACTCTATCATTACGCTCCCAAGGAACATGCGCTGGAGCGTCGAGCCGACTGGCCCGACGATCTGTTTTCAGCCGCAATGCAGACGTTTCCCCGCGACGCCTTTCTCCTGGGCTTGTCCTCGATTCATTGGCGAGAGGCGTGGAAGTACGGGGAGCGCGCGTTTCGCTACTGTCAGCACGACGCGGGCCACGCGATCGGCTCGGCGCGTCTTGCCGCAGCGGCATTGGGATGGAATCTGATTGTACTGGACGATCTCGCCGACGATGAGATCGTGGCGCTTTTAGGCCTCGGGCGTGATACCGACTATGCGCGGGCAGAGCGGGAACATCCTGATTGTCTGGCCGTAGTCTGGCCGGATCGCCCTCCTGAGCACACGAGTCTTCCGCTCGCGCTCCCGGACGGAATCATGGAGCAGGCGGAGCGGGTCGCCTGGCATGGCGCGGCCAATCGGCTAAGCCGGGATCAAGTCGATGCTTGGGACATCATCGACGTCGTGTCCGGCGCCTCCAAAAAACCGCGGACGCATTCTTGCACCGTTGAAGTACCCTATAGCGATCCCGCTTCGAATCTTCCAACTCTCGCACTTGTCGAAGAAACGAATCACCCATCGGCAGGCGATATCATTCGGCAACGTCGTAGCGCCGTCTCGTTCGATGGCAAGACCTCGATCTCTGCCAAGCGATTTTTCCACATGCTGTCGCGAGTCATGCCGCACGCTGACACGACGTTCCCTGATCGTCCCGTGCCGTGGGATGCAATTCCCTGGGCGCCGTCGGTTCACCTGGCGCTTTTCGTCCATCGGGTAGATGGACTTTCTCAGGGTCTCTACGTGTTGGCTCGCGATCGTAATGCCATGGGTTCGCTGCGCGAGGCTATGCACGGCCATTTCCTATGGACCCAGCCGCCCGGCTGTCCGAAGGATCTTCCGCTCTATCTGTTATTGGAAGGCGATGCGAAACAACTGGCGGTTCAAGTAAGTTGTCATCAGGACATCGCGGGTGACAGTGCGTTTGCGCTTGGAATGATTGCTGAATTCGAGCCGACGATCCGTCGACACGGCGCCTGGTATTACCGTCGGCTGTTTTGGGAGACGGGTGTGATCGGGCAAGTCTTGTATTTGGAAGCGGAGGCGGCAGGCATTCGCGCCACAGGCATCGGCTGTTTCTTCGACGATCCCATGCATCAGGCCTTCGGTCTTCAGGAGACCCGCTTTCAATCGCTCTATCATTTTACGATGGGCGGGCCGGTCGAGGATGCTCGACTCACGACCTTGCCCGCGTATGAACCACGCGCCGAGCGATCCGATTGATGAAGAGCGTTTCAATAAGGTAGAGTCGCCATCATGTATAAGATTAAAAAGAAGCCGATCAAGGCCGACAAAGCGCCGGTGCTATACAACATCATCGAGGATTATACGGAGTCCGATCCCCCGGGCAACGTCACCGTGTGTGCGATGACCGAGCCGGAAGATCTCGCGGCGCATGCGCGGGTCCTCTCGGAGAGCTATGAGATCCCGCTTGATGAGATGACGCGGTTGCTCACCGATGGCGGGACCTATCGCTATCCGCAGACGGGTCTTCTCGTGACGCAAGGACTCTTCAGTTGCAAGCTCGATCCAGCCGGGGGTCAGCCCAAACAGACGTGGGTGCTGGATGTCATGCAGTATGCCGAAGCTGAACAGTTAGTCCGAGCGTACGGTCTCTCGATAGACACGGCGAGCGAACGAGTGTTTTATCGTACGCTCGCCCCTGAGCTGCACACGAAACTGCAGCAGAAAACGCTGGGCCAAGACACCGAGAAGTCGGGTGGGGCGAAGGTGCCGGCAGGGGCGATTCAGTACATCGATTTTCGAAAGGATTGGTCGCCGCATTTCAAGCGCCTATGTATCATGCCGGATGGGCGGGTGGTCGAAACGGGCGGGCTGGCGGACTTTGCGAACGTGCACGGCATTACCGTCGCGCAGGCAAGGACCTTGATCGAACAGGGCGGCACGTTAGAAGTTGCGGGTGGCGAAATCCTAGCGTGCCAGATTGTGAACGAACAGCCCTCCGTGGCACGATTTAGTCGTGCACACTCTGCCAAAGCGAAGGACCTTGTTGCCACGAAGGGACTTCATCTCCTCGATGCCCTCAGTGAAGTGGCGCTCAGCGATCCGGTGATGATGCGTGCGCTCAAACGTTTGGAACAGACTATCCGCTAGCATTCTCGATCCTAATTGGAAGGGACGGACCCTCCATCACCCACTGTCTTGGTCAGAGGTTTCGTCAGCGGTCCCGCCAGTAAACTGTCTTCAATGGCGTCTTCCCATTCCTGCTGCTTCTCGCGATTCAATCCATGATTGGTTTCCGCGTCATATTGGATATTCATCCGCGTGGCGACAGCGTTCAATAAGATCAACATGGCCTTGGGATCTCCCCCATTGAGAAGCGAGAGGTTGGCTTCGCGAGCCAACAGGCAACTGATTGTATAGTGCAATTGCTCATGACGGAGGAGCTGTTCGGACGAACGTATCTTGAGAGGATTCATCGTATATGCAAAATCAGCTCGGACCCATGACAGTTTGGGATCGAAGAGGGCCAGGATGCGAGGAGGGGAGTGAGCTTCCAGATGAAAGCGTACGGCGGTCTCCGCGGCCCGCCGGCCCGCTTCCGCCTTGGGACGAAAATCTTCCCAGGTCAATAGGCGATCCGGTACGCAACTCGGTACGTTCGGCGGATCTTGAGCCCAGCGCAATGTGGAGGAGCAGCCGGTTAACAGAATCACTAAGAGTATTGCGCCCGTATTGGTCACTCTGTTCGGCATTGCCTCGTGCAGTGTCGCAAGAGAAGAGTCCTCAGCAAAGGTGATGATTGTAGGCTCGTTTCTTACAGGACACAATATACCGAGCAAGAATGTCGAAGCGCTGACGACTTCATCAGAACTGTAGCTCGTCCGACGAATGACGACAGATGATAGAAAGAGCCTCCGATAGCTGATGCAGGCAATGATCGGTAGGGTGGACTGAAGTTCATTGCAACGGAGGGTAACTATGGGAATACCAGGCGTACCGGCGGAAGGATTAAAGACCGTGGGCCAGATCACACCGACAAATTCCGTTCAATTTCGATTCGACCAGGATGCCGCGTCGATCGCCGTGGACCTCGTCAAGGACCATGCGACGGGAGGACCGGTTGTCGACGTAGATGGGCATATCGTCGGCTTCATCAGCGAGATCGATCTTCTGGAAGCTGCACGCGCCGGACATGATCTTCGCCGGCTTCGAGCCGCGGAAATCATGACGCGCTGTCCGATTTCGATTCAAGAAAGCACAAGCATTGCCGATGCCATCGATGTCATGGCGAGCTGCCATCTTCTCAACCTGCCGGTGCAGCGGAATGGCGTGGTGAGCTACTCCGTGACGCGCCATGATTTGCTGCGCGCAACATTAGGGCTGGGGCCTGGAGTGGAAGACGTCGCATAAGAATTCTGCGAAACAGCGTGGATCGGGAGGCAAAAGGCTTATCGCTGGGAATACCAGCGGAAGCCTTTTGTTTCTTGAAAGGCCGGTCTGGGAGCAGCGCCCGGTTTTTCCAGCAGCAACACTTTGAAATCCCAAAGTCCGAACCACGCCGGATCGATGAGTTCGTGGTAGTGACAGCCCATCAGCCGCGGGACCATATCGCCTAATGTCGCCTTCAGCTCGCCCTCGGTATAGGCGCGGATCGCGAACGGCTTTCCAACCGTCTGGCAAAAACGTTGGATCGTATACGCTGCACCCGTGCACAGTAAACGGGTGTCTGGTTTCAGCACCATGAACTGTGGCAGCGCGAAATACTGCTCGTGAAATCCCAGCCATTTCACGGCGTGCCGGAGATGGGAATACTGCACTTCATATTCCGTGTGCCCGGGAAGTTTCACGGGCGCCGGCCATCCCGCTTCGATCCCGAATTCGATCAGCACGGCGTGTCCTCCTGGACGCAACACTCTCCAGAGCTCCGAGACAAAACGGAGAGGCCCTAAATTGAACAGGAATTCGGCCGGCATGTCTTGGTCGAGCGGCAGGCGAATACGCCGAATCCAGTCGATCGCTTCTTGATTGAGCGCTGAGACTCCGGCGCCGGATTCCACTTCCTTCCGCGTCAGTTGCACCGGGGTCATGTCGGCGAGATTTTCATTGTCGATCACGAGATCGATGCTGGCGTCTCGAATCGGAAGCCATTCGCCATTGGCCTGCACCCCATGTGTCTCCCAGCCGCCTTCGCTGCCGAGGGTCAACTGCGACTCCAGAAACGGTTTCGTGATATCCAAAAACAGATAGCGCACGCCGTTCCGTTCGGATGGGGTCAGTTCGGCCGCGAGTTCGCGCGCAACGTACCCCAGGCCTCCTCCCACTTCCAGCACGGTGCGCGGCTTCGGACTCCACCAATTCCGTCGGCGGAGATGCCGGGCCAAGAGGCGGCCATAGGTGAGTCCTTGCAAGGCTTCGCTCGGCTCGCGGAAAAGATGCGAGACGGTCGTCTCAATGGTATCGAAATGACCCTCGCGCTTGGTGATGTCTTTCAGATGAAACTCGGTGAGATGATCGCCGCCTTCGAATCCTTCTTTCCCCGACCAGCCTTCGCGAATCTGCTGGAGGAGCAAGTCCCACTTGGCGCCGTGCCGATCGCCGCTCGGCGCGTCGCTTCCGAAATAACAGAGCGAGTAGTTGGGCAAGGACCACCGCTCCAAGTGCCACTGACCGGTTTCTCCATCGGGACCACAGACCCATTTTCCAAAACGATCCAGCAAGCTGCTCACCGTGTGATGGCCATCGATGGCGGTAACGAGTTCCAGCCCCATACGGTTGAGACGAATGAGCGGCAGGTGATCGTCTAATGGCGCAATCCACCATTCTTCATCCGCATGCTGATACAGCAGCATGTCGGGCATTCGCCACGCCCGCAATTTTAGGATGTCACCGTTCAGCGTGAGGGGAGGGTGCAACAGCGCGGTTGGTTTCATCGTTCGAGTAGTCGTATGAAAAAAATCGGAAGCAGAGAGTACACGAACAATACTGAAACAGGCAAGAAGCCGGCTCGTCTCAAATTGAATCAGGTCTGGGACGATACGTCGGGCGATTCGACGATGACCAGCGTGCCGCGCATGATCGGATGGAGACGACACTGGTAGGGATAGCGTCCGGGGGCAAGGCCGGGAATGGTATAAGTGTCATTGGGGTGCACGGTACCGGAATCGAACGCGCAGGGACCATCTTCCATACAGCCGTCATGGGTAATTGTATGAGGAGAACCGGTTGGATTATCCCAGCGGATTGGTGCGCCTGCCGTGACTTTGGCGGAAGCCGGATAATAATAAGGTGAGCCGCCATCGATCACGATTTCGAACGGAGGAGCGGTTGCATGGCTGGGAACTAGCCCCAGTCCCACAAACGCCACCACCATTATTCCTTTTCTCCAATCCACCACGAGTCACCTTTTTAAGACGACCTCATTATAACACGATAGTTTTGTAAAATGAACCCACATGTCTTTGTAAACTAAGGCTCTTTTCTCTTCATCGGCAAAAAGGATGAGGAAATATGTTCGGTAGTTTCTGTCTTGGAACAGTGAACAAGCCATGGGTTGCAAGCCGTGATCGATTCATGCTAGATGGTTGCCCCAGTCACAGCCAGTTCGGTCACTGAAGAGGAGGGAGCGATGGCGACGAGTAAAAAAGGGAAGCCGGCTAAAAAACAGAAGAAGGCAAAGCGAGGCCCGATGAAAGCGAAGGCTGTAAAAAGGAAGAAGAGTACCTCCACGAAGCGGTCGGCGGCGAAGAAAGCGTCACCAAAGACGAAAAGGTCTTCGTCGAAGGCGAGGAAAGCAGCGTCCTCGAAGACCAAAAAAGCTTCACCAAAGAAAAAGGCTGCCGTAAAAAAGGTCCCCAAGAAGAAGACTCCGTCGATCGCGACGCCTCGGCGTAGTTCCGACCGTCCCACTCAAAAGGCAGAGTCCTCCAAGATGGAAGAAACCGCCAGGCCTGTTCATGGGGACATGCATGATGAACCTGAACTGAGACGCCGTACACCGGCGGTGCCCGTCGATATACCGGACGAGATGGAAGATGAGATGGGTGAGGATCTCTCCTTAGAAGAGGATGAAGAGACCGAAGCCGATTTCCTGGATAAACCGGAAGATCTTTCAGGCGATGAAGATACGGAATAACATGGCTTTATTTCTTCATGAGTGACTGCTCCGCTTTGTGGGCACAATGCGCGCGTTTTCCTTTCTTCAGCAATGACTTCATCAAGAGCGGGGCTCGGCAAGAGTCCCGCTCTTACAATCTCCGTCCCGTCATCACTTCATAGGCTTCCTGGATAGTGCTCACTTCTTTGATCGTCAGATTGAGTTGCATGCCGAGTCCGATTAAATCCCACCGGGGATCGTTGAGTTGTCCCTGTGGAATCAGCACCGTGCGGTAATGTTCTCGGGCGGCGGCGCGAATCTTGTCCGGTATACTGCCGACTGGACCAATGCGGCCATCCGGCTCTAACGTCCCGGTCATCGCAATCCCTCGAATAATAGGATCGCCTCTAAGTACTGCCAGAAAGCCCACGGCCATCACGGCTCCTGCACTGGGACCGTCGCTACTGATCGGCTTATACGACGCGCCGTAGAGAAAGAGCGATCCCGTCATCCTCGCTGATGCCGAATGTTCCACGGCAAAGATAAATGCCTGATGGAGCGCGCCCATGCCGACATCCTTGATCCGAATGCGTTGGTTTCCCCATCGCAGTTCCATGGGGTCCGGCATGGATTGTCGGTCCCAATCGAGCACCATCACACTAAAGGCTCCCTGATTATTGCCCGGGAGAGCGGCGAGTACCGGTACTTCAACCGTGCTGCCTGCACGCGATTCAACGACCAAGGGTCCAGCCAAGAACCCTAGAAGGATCGGGGCACAGATCATCGCTGATAGTTGAAGCGCCCGCGCATTCCCCATCATCAACCTTTCATTCAAGAGGGTGGTGACGATTGTTGAGGATCACGGGGTAAGTATAGCAGCCGTGCCGCGCCTTGCATTCACACAGGGCGTTCCTTATAACGACGGCCATGAGAACTTACCGCCCATACCCTCGGGTCGTCGCCTTCGCCGTGTCCTTGTTGCTTATATGCAGCGTGTCTGCAGGATGGGCTGAGTGTGTGATCGAAACACGATCGGATCGGTCTGAAGACTTTGTGAAGCATCTCAGCCAGGCCTGCACAGCCGAAGAGCGTACTACGCATACCATTCGCGCCGACGAAATAATGACGGCTCTTCAACAGGGAAAAGCGATCGATCTGGCCGGCGTCGTCATTGAAGGGAACCTCGCATTCGATCAGTTGCCCGTAGTCGGTATACGGACGATTGAGCAGCTTCCTCCAGCGATCGATCAATTTTTAACGTCCAGGAATGTCACCGCACTTCGCGTGATCACGCAATCGGTTTCGATCCGAGATTCGTATATGCGCGGGTCGATCTCGACCAAACTTAAAGACGGATATTTGTTGGCTCTGCGGTCGATCACCATGACCGGCACACGGTTTGACGGCTTAGTGGACTTTTCACGCACCCTATTTAGCGAGGCAGTTGATTGGTCCGATGCCGTGTTTTTGCGGGAAGGGTTTTTTATCCAGGGATTGTATGAGGCGCCCGTGCGATTCGATCGGGCCACGTTTGACGGCCATACTCGTTTTCACTTGGCGCAGTTCAGAGAGGGAGCGTCGTTCGCACGTGTTCGGTTCAACGGCTTGACCGAATTCTTGGAAGTGAACTTCGGGAAGGATGCCGATTTCGCGGGATCGACATTTCATATGGGGACGGGTTTTTCCGGAAGCCGCTTTCTGGGCCGCGCGGAGTTTTCAGACACGCTCTTCGAACGAGAAGTTTATTTACTGTTTACGAACGTCGCCGCTGAGACCTCTTTTCGGGGAGCCGCCTTTCGAGGCGTCGCGGATTTTTCGGATGCAAAATTTCAGGGCGCCACTGATTTTACCCGTGCCGATTTTGCTGTCGATCCGCTGTTTCAACGAACCACTATGAAGGGGGTGCTTCCATCGCGTGGGAGAGCCCAGGATCCTCGGGTCTTGTATGCCATCGCGGCGGGTCTGGCTACCTTAACGGGCGTGCTAATATGGAGGACCAGAGGTCGCCGCTGATCAATCTGCATCTGACACTACATATAGAATTTTTCTTGCGCCTCTCCCCCTATAGTGGTATAAGGCTCACCCAATACGGAGGGTGAGTGGAACCGGAGCAAATCGAACTACCCTATCATGTCCGGCTGGATCAGTTTGAAGGGCCGCTTGACCTCCTCCTTCATCTGATCAAAAAACACGAGATCAATATCTACGACATTCCGATCTCGTTGATCACGCAGCAATACCTTGAATATGTGAGCTTGATGACCTCGTTGAATCTGACGGTCGCGGGGGATTTTCTCGTCATGGCTGCCACGCTCGTCCATATCAAGTCACGCATGCTGCTGCCGGTCGATGAAACTGAAGGCGATGAAGAAGACGGCCCCGATCCTCGAGAAGATCTCGTGCGTCGCCTCTTGGAATACAAACAGTATAAGGATGCGGCCGGGCGTCTCGACGATCGGGAACGCCTCTGGCGGGACATCTACGCGCGTGAACAACCTGTTCCGGTGGCTGTGAGATCGGACGAGTCACTGATGGACGATGTGACCCTGTTCGATCTTGTCGATGCCCTTCAAGGCATTCTGGCTCGGACGCCGGATCGTCGCCTGATCGAAATTATTCCGGAAAACTTGACTGTCAAGGACCGTATGAACGCGATTCTTGAATTGTTGGCAGAACGGGAATCGATGACTTTTGTCGCACTGTTTGAACCCCAACAATCGCGCCTCGTGATCATCGTCACCTTTTTGGCATTGCTGGAGCTCATTCGCATTAAGCTGCTCCGTATTTTCCAAGGCGAGGCGTTTGGGCCTATTCTGCTCACGCGAACATTTTCCCCAATGAGTGAGCAAGATGCCGGCTCGGTTCTGGATCATGGCTGGGAGGAACTATGAGCACGTCGATCGAACATGCAGAACAGGATTCGTTGAGTCAGGACACCGCCGAACCCACGGCGGATGTCGACCAGGAAATCGTGACTGCATTTGGAATTGAGCAGACCATTGAAGCTGTCGTAGCGGATGCCAATGACGTTTCCCCGGCAGCCATGAATGAACGCGAATTGCATGCGATCTTGGAAACGCTTTTGTTTGTCTCCCACGAACCCGTCACTCTCGATCGGTTGGCTGCCGTATTAGGAGGCATGTCCAAATCCGATGTTCGACAGGCGCTGGAACAAATGAAGTCGGACTACGAGCGCAATGAACGGGGCATTCAGATCAGCGAAGTGGCGGGCGGGTTTCAATTGGCCACTCGGCCCGAGTATGCCCCCTGGATAAAAGCCCTCGGGAAGACCAAGCCTGCCGCGAAGCTGTCGCGCTCCGGTCTCGAGTCGCTGGCGATTATTGCGTACAAACAACCGATTGTCCGAGCAGAAATCGAGGCCATCCGCGGCGTGGAAACTTCGGGGGTATTGCGTACGCTCCTGGAGCGTAAGCTCGTGCGGATTGTCGGCCGGAAAGAAGTGCCGGGCCGACCGATTATGTATGGGACGACAAAATTCTTTCTGCAACATTTTGGCTTGCGAGATCTCGCTGAATTGCCGCCGTTGCGGGAGTTCAAAGAGTTGGGCGAGTCAGAACAGGCGCTATTGCCTGTAGGAAACGAACCGCTGCAGATCGGGGTGGATTCCTCCGAGACCCCATCGGATTTGGAATCGCTCCATTCGCTCGTTCCCGAGCCGATCGAGAATCTATCGTCCTGACCGATTCATCCTAGGCGATGGGCCTTCCCAGGCCTTGTTCTCCCTTCATCTCCCTGCCTACAATAACGAGATCTTTGGCGACGCCGCATCATGCCCCTTGTAATGCCGGACAAAAAACTGCCGATTGCCGCGGATCTGAAACGTCTGATTGGATCCGAAAAGATCCGTGACGACGCACCTGCACTGACTGCGTATTCAGTAGATGCCGGCATGTACAAGATCCCGCCCCAGGCGATTGCGTTAGTGGAATCTGAAGACGACATTCAGCGGGTCGTCAGCTACGCCGTCCGTTCCGGCGTGCCGTTGACGCCGCGCGCCGGCGGTACGAATCTTACCGGTTCCGCGATCGGTTCCGGCATCATTCTCGATGTCTCGAAATTGAATCGTATCCTTGAGGTCAATCGAGAGGAAAAATGGGCGCGGGTTCAGCCCGGTGTCGTGCTCGCGGAATTGAACAAGCGTCTGGCTGGCCACGGCCTCATGTTCGGACCTGACCCTTCGAGTGGGGAGATGTGCAAGCTGGGCGGCATGCTGGCCAATAACTCCGCCGGTCCGCATACGCTCCGCTATGGTTCGGTCAAAGATAACGTGGATGGCCTCCGTGTGCTTCTACAAACGGGAGACTGGCTCGATGCGCGCGTCTACGATCTTGAGAGCGAACGGACTCAGGAGATGTGTTCCCGTCATTCCGCCGTCGGCGATGTGCTGACGATGGTTCGTACGCACAGTGCGCTGATTCGATCCAAGCGTCCAACGGTCAGCAAAAATAGTTGCGGATACAACCTGTTCGGGTTAATTGATGGACTCGACCGCGGCGTCTTCGATCTCCCGAAGCTGTTTGTCGGAAGCGAAGGCACGCTCGGTGTCATCAGTGAAGCAACGATCCGCCTCGTGGACCGACCCACCTCCACGACGACGGCGCTGATCCATTTTCGCTCGCTCGACGATGTGGGAAGCGCTGTCAATGATCTACTGTCGTTGTCGCCCAGCGCATTGGAAGTGATGGACGGCAACACGCTCAATCTCATCGGTCGCGCGCAGCACGGAATTCCGGCTGATGCCTCGGCGACACTGATCGCGGAATTTGATGTAACGGGAGCGCCGACACGACCCACATCGTTCGAGCACGATATTCGGCGCCTCTGCCGGACTTTCCACTTGGCTGCCGACCCGCTTCTGGCATTTACGCCGGAACAGCGCGAGCAGTTATGGAAGGCGCGCAAGGCCCTGTTCCCCACGCTCTACCGCTATGGAAATGGGAAGAAGCCCATTAATTATGTCGATGATGTGGTGGTGCGAGCAGAGCAGATCAGCGATCTCGTGCGCTACCTTGAAGGGTTTTTCAAGGGGCAACAGGTGCCGGTCGCTATCTTCGGCCATATCGGAAATGGGAATGCGCACATCGTACCGCTGCTGGACGTGAATGACTCGACGGACTTCTCGCGCATGGTCGAAAGTTATCATGCGGTCCATGAGGCCGTGCTGACTACGTTCGGTGGGTCCATCTGCGGCGAGCATGGGGACGGTCGTGTGCGGGCTTCGTTTGTGCGGCGGATGTTCGGAGACGACCTGTACGATCTCTTCAAGCAGATCAAACACGATTTCGATCCTGCCGGGGTGTTGAATCCTGGCGTAAAAATATCCGACGTCCCGTTCACCGAGCACATCGACTACACTCGCCTTTCAAAGGAGTGCGCGACATGCGCGAAATGCAATTCCGTATGCCCCGTGTACGATGTCTTTCAATCCGAGGATATGAGTTCGAGAGGCTGGTACGAAATCGTGACGGCCCAGGACTATAGTTATCTGGAGTCCAAGCGTGTCGTTGACGCCTGTCTCAATTGTAAATCGTGCCGGACCATTTGCCCTGCCGATGTCGACGTGTCGGATTTGATCCTCAAGCGACGCGCCGAACATCCGAATTGGATGGCTGGCCTGATCTTCCGTCTTCATGCGCACCAATTGCTATTTGAACCGTTACTTAAGCTATTGGCCAGAACACAAGGGATATGGGACCGTCCAACTGTTCGTGGATGGCTAGAAAAGCTGACGCGGCCAGCACTTCGCAAGATCGCAGAAACAGCGCGTCTACCCAAGGACATGCTCCTTCCTCGTTTGGCGAGCCAACACCTACCTGAGCGTTATCCGGAATTGACCGCGCCCGAGTCGTCAAGGGCTTCGAGCGTCGCGTATTTTCACGGCTGTGCGGCGAAGTATTTTGAGGATGGCGTCGGGGATGCAGTCATTCGTGTGCTGCGGCGCGAGGGCATCGAACCGGCGCTCCCTCCGCAGCGGTGTTCCGGAACACCCATACAGACCTATGGGCACGTTGGACTGACCAAGGAAGGGGCCCGCTTCAATCTGGCCTCCTTCGAACACTATGAAACAATTGTGACAGGATGCGCGTCCTGTACCCTGATGCTGAAAGATTATCCCAAACTGTTTGCGGGGGAAGAGGAAGAAGCGGCGGCTATCTCGTTTGCGAAGAAAGTCAAGCATGTGACCGAAATGATCTCTCCAGCGCTTTACCGAAACGACTCATCTCTGTCATCTGAACACTCTCGAAAAGTGACCTATCATTCGTCCTGTCATCTCCGTGCCGCCGGCGTCACAAAAGCGCCTCGACAAGTGTTGGCCGGCTTGCCCGGCGTAGAGTTCGTCGAGATGCAGGATGCAGATCGCTGCGCCGGGGGAGCCGGAACGTACATCGTAAAGGATTACGAGACGTCTCAGAAAATCTTTGAGCGAAAGCGGCGGGCGATTGAAGAAACCGGCGCGGAGGTCGTCGCCACGAGTTGCCCGGCCTGCATGATTCAATTACAGAATGGCTTGCGAGGCAAGGTCGAGGTGAAGCATGTCGCTGAATTGATCAACGAAGCCTACGAGAGCGGTCGGATGTCCGACGATCGGACAACGCCGACGTCATGAAGTGGAGGCTGCGGAAAACGGATTGGTTGTTTGTTGCCGGCGTCATAGCGGTTGTTCTCTTTGTTTCTCTCCTTCCCACGCCGCGAGAGCGGAATCCCTTGGTGCCGGCAAATGAAACGCACCGGGCCATCGTGTCTGAAAAGCAGTGTGTACAGTGCCATGCGGCGCAAGGCGTGCAGCCACTTCCGGCCCGCCATCCCAAGCGTCAGGATTGTTTTAAATGCCATCGTCGAGCCGACGCTTCATAAAGGTCGGATAAGAATGAGAGAGGAGTTTAGATGGTGACGCTGTTATTATTCGGGCAGACGTTGAAGGATGTTGTCGGCGCCTCGGAGGTGGAAGTGGAGATTGCCGAGCGCACGACCATCAAGCAGCTAATCGAGTCTCATGAGCAGCTCGGCGGTCTTATGCCCCTGTTGGCCAAGAGCGAAGTGCTGGTGACGGTCAATCGCAAGGTCGCTGCCATCGACTCCGCCGTGCATGACGGCGATACGATTAAATTGACCCATCAAACGAACCCAATTTTTGAAGGCGCGCGCTGGCATAATCCGTAAACCCACGTGAGTCAGGTCGCATCCCTCCCCAAAATTAGATGCAGATCGTCCGGCTTCCGTAACAGCCCAGGATGCTGACACTGAGGTGTGTTTACGATATACTGCTGCATGGCTCGTCAGACTCCGCCACGAACTGACCTCCCTCCTTGTGACACCGCGGATTTCGTCGATCTTTTTGAAAACGGCACAATCGGGCTGCATTTCGTCGGGCCGGACGGCATTATTCTCAACGCCAATCAAGCTGAGCTGGAGTTCCTTGGTTATACACACGACGAATATATCGGCCGCCACATTGCCGAGTTTCATGTCGATGCCGGCGTCATCGACGATATTCTGAAGCGATTGACTCGGAAGGAAACGTTAAAAAACTACGAAGCCAGGCTGCGCGCGAAAGACGGCTCCATCAAACATGTGCTTATTTCGTCCAATGTTCTCTGGAAGAACGGAGAATTTGCCCATACGCGTTGCTTCACCCGAGACATTACCGATCGAAAGCATGCGGAGGAAGAACGGGAGCAATTGTTGAGAGACCTTCAGCGCACCCAGGACGAACTTCAAGAAAAAATCAAGGAGCTTGAAATTTTTCATGATGCCGTGGTGGATCGTGAGTTAAAAATGATCGAGCTGGAAAAAGAGGTCAAACAGTTACGCGCGGCCAATGAACAATTGCACAGCGAACTCGGTCGGTCGACACGATGATGGGCTCACGATCCATTTTGCCGCCTGATCGCGAATAGACCACTCCTGCCGTTGTCGTCATTCCCCTTACTCTGAGTGAGATAGACCTGGATCTAGGCAATCTTTTGCGAGGAAGTTATGCCCGAATTCCTGGCCTATCTGTGACAAACCGAACGAATTCATGCAAACAGCAGAATGGTCGTTGAAAGACAGGTTACGTTTTCTGAGGAGTGGGTTCGACCACGACGCCCATGTTTCGATATTTCTGGTCTCGTCCACTAAGCAGTGCCTCTGGGCTGAGATCGATTAACTGACCGAGATGGGTGGTGAACGATTTGGCGATGCGTTTTGCGGCGGTCTCCGGATCGCGGTGGGCGCCGCCGATCGGTTCCGGGATCACTTCGTCGATCACGCCGAGCTTGAAAAGATCGTCGGCGGTCATTTTCAGCGTCGCCGCGGCATCCGGTATTTTTGCAGGATCGTCCCACAGAATTGCGGCACATCCTTCGGGCGAGATGACCGAATAGACGGAATGCTCGAGCATCAGGACCCGATCCGCCACTCCGAGCGCCAGGGCTCCGCCGCTTCCGCCTTCGCCGATCACGACGGAAATAATTGGGACGGTGAGTCGCGACATGACCAATAGGTTGCGCGCGATGGCCTCGGCTTGCCCGCGTTCCTCGGCGCCGATTCCGGGATACGCGCCGGGCGTGTCGATAAACGTGATGATCGGACGGCCGAATTTCTCCGCCAGCCTCATGAGCCGTAACGCTTTGCGATAGCCTTCCGGGTTGGGCATGCCGAAGTTGCGCTCCATGCGCTCTTTCAGCGTGCGCCCTTTTTGATGGCCGATGACCATAATCGACAGATCGTTAAAGCGAGCGAAACCGCCGACGATGGCCCGATCATCCGCAAAGGCGCGATCTCCGTGGAGCTCTTGAAAGTCCCGGCAGAAAAAATTGAGATAGTCGAGCACGGATGGGCGTTGCGTGTGACGCGCGAGTTGCGTGCGTTGCCACGGTGTGAGCTTGCCGTACAGCTCCGTCTCTTCATGGGCGAGGCGGGCCTTCAACTTGCGCAATTCTTCCTGCACGGACGCCTTCGCGGAGTTCGCGCCGGACAATTTTTCGATCTTCTCTTCAATCTCGCGAAGCGGCTTTTCAAATTCCAGATAGTCTCGCATCGAGCCCCTCTCGCCGGATTACAGTAACGCGACCGCGCCTTTTCCCAGCACGTCTTCCACTTCCGCCACAAAGTTCTCGTTGGGGGAAATGGTCAAATTGGGAAGGAGCGCAGTATCGGCTTCTAGGTTGGGTAAACAAAACGTAATGGAAATAGCGGCGTGACCGGGATGGCGCAAGAGCACTTGCTGGAGCTGAGAGAGACGAGCCGTCATTTCCGCCGCCTCAGCCAATCGGAGGTTGACTCGGGTAATGCCCCGCGTTTGCAGTTCGGTCAAGGATTCTACCTTCGTCCCTTTGAGGCGAGTACCCTTTTCCGCCCGATCAATGGTCCCCGTCACTCGGATCAGACTTTCCGGAACGATCAACGTACCAGAAGAACGATAAAGGTCAGGGAAAGCAATTACTTCTATCATGCCATGAAGATCTTCAAATGTAAAATAGGCCATCCGATCGCCCTTCTTGGTCGTCATGGCCTTGACGGTTTTGACAATGCCGCAGAGTCGTACCTCGCGTCCATCTTGAAGATCCGACAAACTATCGCACTTGCCCGAGGCAAACTTGGCCATCATCGCTTCGTAGCGGGTCAGCGGATGCCCGGTGATATAAAAACCTGTCAATTCCCGCTCTTGGCGAAGCCGTTCCCCAATGTCCCATTCAAGGATGTTGGGGAGCGGAGGATCGGGGAGCGAGTGCCCGGTAGGACTATCGAGATCGCCCCCGAACATACTTGTCTGACCCCGGTCACGTTCGCGCTGCGCCGCAACCGCATCTTCGATGGCTTGATCCAGTATCGAGGCGAGTTGCGACCGCTTGGCGCCGGTGGAATCGAACGCGCCGGTTTTGATCAGACCTTCCAGGACGCGCTTATTGACCTTATGCAGATCGATCCGGCGGCAGAAATCATAAAACGAACGAAACCGCCCGCTCTCATTTCTGGTCGCGATGATCGATTCGACCGCCCCTTCGCCGACATTTTTTATGGCCGCGAGTCCGAACCGGATTCCTCCTTCGACAACCGAGAAGGTGGTCTGACTTTCATTCACGTCCGGCGGCAAGATGCGAATATTCAGATCGCGGCATTCGGTGAAATAGCCGACCATTTTATCGGCGTTGCCCATGTCGTTGGTCATGAGCGCGGCCATGAATTCGGTCGGATAATGCGCTTTCAGATAGGCCGTCTGGTACGTCACCAGCGCATAGGCGGCCGAGTGGGATTTGTTGAATCCATAGCCGGCGAAATAGGCCATGAGATCGAACAGCTTCTCCGCTTTCTTCTCCGAATAATGGAGCTTCTTCGCGCCTTCGATAAAGAGGGATTTCTGTTTCTCCATCTCTTCGGGCTTCTTTTTACCCATGGCGCGCCTGAGTAGATCGGCTTGGCCCAGCGAGAATCCAGCAATCTTGTTGGCGATGGCCATGACCTGTTCCTGATAGACGATGACGCCGTACGTGTCTTTCAAGATCGGTTCGAGCGCCGGGGGATCGTAGGCGATCTGAGAGGGATCGCGCTTTCTCTTAATGAAGTCATCCACCATGCCGCTTTCCAACGGTCCCGGCCGATAGAGCGCAAGGATCGCTATCACATCTTCAAAGTGTTCCGGCATGATACGGACGAGGAGATTGCGCATGCCGGAACTTTCCAATTGGAAGATGCCCGTCGTGCGCCCGGATGACAACAACTCATAGGCTTTCGCGTCGTCCAGGAGCAACTTTTCGATATCCAAGGGTGGGTTGGGCTCCGCCCCCTTTCGCTCATTGATCATGCGAACCGCATGATGAATCATCGTCAGGGTTTTGAGACCCAGGAAATCGAACTTCACCAGGCCGATCTTTTCGACATCGGTCATCGAATATTGGGTCACGATTTCGTCGTTGGCCCCCTTATAGAGGGGCACATGATCCGTGAGCGGTTCCTGCGAAATGACGACGCCGGCCGCGTGTGTGGAGGCGTGGCGCGCCAGTCCTTCGAGCGAACGTGCGACCCCCATCAATTCGTTGATTCTCGCGTCGGTGTCGACTAATTCTTTCAATCGCGGTTCTTGTGAGAGCGCGCTTTCTAACGTGATGTTAAGTTGATTGGGGACGAGCTTCGCGACCTTTCGACTTCGGCATACGGGATTTCCATGACGCGCCCGACATCGCGGATAGCCGCTTTCGCGCCGAGCGTTCCGAACGTGATGATCTGGCACACATGATCGTTGCCGTATTTGTCGATCACGTAGTTGATCACTTCGCCGCGCCGGTCCATGCAAAAATCCATATCGATATCCGGCAGCGAGATGCGCTCAGGATTAAGGAACCGCTCGAACAGCAGACCGTAGACCAATGGATCCAGATCGGTAATCCGTAAGGCATAAGCCATTAAGCTGCCGGCCGCCGAGCCGCGCCCCGGGCCGACGGGAATGCCTTTCGATCGGGCAAAGTTGATGATGTCCCAGACGATCAAGAAGTAGCCGGCGTAGCCCATCGTCTGAATGACGGCGAGTTCTTCCTTGAGCCGAAGCTGGTAGAGCTCCGAAGGGGAAGAACTCGGACGTTCACGCAGGCGCGCCGCGAGTCCCTTCGTCGCCAATTCTTCCAGATAGGTTTCGCGCGTGTAGCCGTCCGGCACACGGTATTGCGGTAAGTACGTTTTGTTGAACGCGAGTTTCAGATCGCACTGGTCGGCGACGCGACAGGTGTTTTCGACGGCATGTGGAAATTCCGCAAATGCCGCTACCATTTCTTGGGTCGACTTCACGTACAACTGATCGGTGTCGAACTTCATGCGATTGGGATCGTTCAATGTCTTTCCGGTTTGCAGGCAGAGCATGACATCGTGCGGCCGGGCATCGTCCTTGTTCAGATAGTGACAATCGTTTGTCCCCACCAGCGGAATATTCAGCTTCTTGTGAATCTCCATCAAACCGATATTGGCGATCCGCTGATGCTCCAAGCCGTTGGCTTGCACTTCCAAGTAGTATCGATCCTTCCCGAATATTTCGACGAATTCTCCGGCCACGCGCATGGCGCCATCCATGTCACGTTGCCCGATCAAATAGGGGATTTCGCCGCTCAAGCAGCCGGACAGCGCGATCAATCCCTCGTGGTGTTCCTGGAGCAGTTCCTTGTCCATGCGCGGCTTGTAGTAGAAGCCTTCGAGGTAGGCCTTACTGACGAGTTTGATGAGGTTTTGATAGCCGGTCAGATTGGTGGCCAGGAGGATCAGGTGGTAATAATCGTTATGCGCCAGTCCGCCTTCCCGATTTTTTCGGTTACCGGGCGCCATGTAGGCTTCACAACCGATGATGGGCTTGACACCGCCGGCCAAGGCCTTTTGATAAAACTCCACCGCCCCGAACAGATTGCCATGATCCGTCATGGCCACCGCCGGCATGTCGAATGACTTTATTTGCTGGACGAGCGGCTCAATCTGATTCGCGCCATCCAACAGGCTGTACTGGGTATGCAGATGCAGATGAACGAATGACTGGGAAGGCAAGTGGGAACCTCGGGGCGGATTGTAATCGGACGGGAAGGGGAAGTCAATCGAACCGCAGAGCAGTTAAAAGAACATCATCAAGAGCACCATTATAAAATCTCAGCGAGCATCTCAAGTGTTCTGTTCGCTCAACCGATAGAGAAAAGTAGCCGTCTGTATGCACCGCGCTGGGAGATGCTTACATGAAATCACTTCTCTTCGTCGATGATGATCCCGTGGCCACGGAGGTCGTACGGGGAATCTTGGCAGACATGCAGAACGAGTGGAGTACGCAATGCGTGGCGACGGCAGAAGAGGCGTTACAGGAATTGTCTCGTTCAGCTTGTGACTTGATCGTGAGCGACATACATCTCGTGGGAACCGGCGGAATTCAACTGCTCACAGAAGTAAAAAGCCGCTATCCTCAGACCATTCGCATCGCCTGCTCCGGATGCGCGCACCCCAATACGATTGTCCAATCGCTCGAGGTGGCGCACCAATACTTGCCCAAGCCATTGACCCAAGCGACCTTGAAGGCCACGCTCGCTCGCGCGCATGATCTGCGCAACCGAGTCGCCAACGCCGGGCTGCAACAGCTCGTCGCCAACATTCGCACCCTGCCGAGCATTCCGACGGTCTATCAGGAACTGGTCGAAGCGATGCAGTCGCCTCAAGCCAACATGGAGACTGCCTCAGGCATCATTGCCAAAGACATGGCCATGCTGTCGAAAGTTCTGCAGGTCGTCAACTCGGCGTATTTCGGTCTCCGGCGCACCATCTCCAGTCCAGGACACGCGCTTGCCTTATTAGGGTTGGATCGTGTCAAGGCGCTGGTTCTGACGGTGAAAGTTTTCGAGCAGTGCGAACAGACCGGGAACTTACCGATCTCCTTGGAACAATTGTGGCGGCATGGGCTGACCACCGCGGTCAATGCGAGAGCGATCGCGAAATCCGCGGGAGCCGGGTCCTTGGCCGTGGAAAATGCGTTTATGGCGGGCTTACTGCACGATGTCGGACTGCTTGTGTTGAATACCAATTTTCCCGATCGATATCGGGAAGTGTTTCGATTGATCCAGGAGGATACTCGACCGATGCTGGAAGCCGAGTGCGAAGTGTTCGGCGCGACCCATGCCGATGTCGGGGCGTACTTGCTTGGGATCTGGGGATTGCACGAAGTAATCGTCGAGGCCGTCGCCTTTCACCATGAGCCACCGGTGTCACATCAGGACAATGCGCATGTGCTCGCCGCGGTACACGTCGCAAACATCGTTGATGAAGAGCAAGGTCCAAGCATCACGGGGGGTACCGCGAGTACGATCGCTCAAGAGTATATGACGGCCCGCCGTCTCGCCGATAAGATCCCGATGTGGCGGGATGCCTGCCAGTCATCGGCATCGGCTTGACCCTCCGCAACAATAGCCTACAGTAATCGCTTTCCGTTCATCTATCCTTACTACTCGCCTTGGGTTATTGTACTCTGCGAGCTTATTCTTGAACTGACTTCAGGCATCTGATATTCTGCGCACGCATTTGTTTTGCCACACAATATTGAGTGAGGATTGACTCATGGCGGGCGTGAAGCGTGCGTTGATCAGCGTGTCTGATAAGACCGGTATCGTGGAGATGGCGAAAGGATTGGCCGGGCTCGGCGCCGAAATTCTATCGACCGGCGGTACGGCGAAGGCGTTGCGGGAGGCCGGCGTGACCGTCACGGATGTCGCGGCCTATACAGGATCTCCGGAGATTTTAGATGGTCGTGTAAAGACCCTCCATCCCAAAATTCACGGCGGATTGCTCGGCCGCCGAAAAGAACCCAAGCATGTCGCGGAAATGCAGAAGCACGACATCGGTCCCATCGATGTCGTCGTCGTCAACCTCTATCCGTTTGAAGCGACAATTTCGAAACCAACCTCTTCATTTGAAGAGGCCATCGAAAATATCGATATCGGCGGACCTTCCATGCTGCGGTCGGCCGCCAAGAATCATGACGATGTGCTGGTCGTGGTCGATCCTGCCGACTATGCGCGCGCGCTGGAGGCTTTGAAAATGGGAGGAGACGTCCCAGGGTCATTGCGCCGCGAGTTCGCCATGAAGGTCTTTCAACATACGGCGCGCTACGATAGTCTCATCGCCGGCTATCTTGAGAAACAAGTACAGGGAAGCGCGACGACGTTCCCCCCGATTCTCTCGCTGCAATTTGAACGCGTAGAGACGTTACGGTATGGAGAGAATCCCCATCAACAAGGCGCCTTTTATCGGGAACTGAACACCACAGAGCCATCTGTCTCCCGCGCGACTACGTTGCACGGCAAAGCCATGTCGTACAACAACTATCTCGATGCCAATTCGGCCTTGGAGTTAGTCAAAGAGTTTGCCGAGACCGCCGTCGTGATCGTGAAGCACAATAATCCCTGCGGTGTGGCCCTGGGCGCTACTCCCGTCGAGGCTTATATCAAGGCTCGCGAGACTGATCCCGTATCGGCATTCGGTGGGGTCATTGCCTTTAACCGATCCGTCGATCTGGCCGCCGCCAAGGAAATTACATCGACATTTGTAGAGGTCATCGTCGCACCGGGGTATGCGCCGGATGCGCTGAGCGAGCTCAAGCGAAAGAAGGATCTTCGGTTGCTGGACGTGGGGTCGCTGAGTGGAACCTCCCGCGGTGGTCTGGATCTTAAAAAGCTGGTCGGCGGTTTGATAGTCCAAGATCGCGATCTGGGCGAAGTAAAGGACGTAAAGGCTCTGCAAGTCCCCACAGTGCGGAAGCCAACAGAGGAGGAATATGCGGCCTGCGCGTTTGCGTGGAAGGTGTGCAAGCACGTCAAGTCGAACGCGATCATCTATGCGCGTCCAGGCCAAACCGTGGGAATCGGCGCGGGACAAATGAGTCGCGTCGATTCGGTGAAACTCGCGGGCATGAAAGCGGTATTGCCGATTAAAGGCTGTGTGATGGCGTCGGATGCCTTCTTTCCATTTCGCGATGGACTCGATGCTGCCGCGCAAGCCGGGATTACCGCGGTGATTCAGCCTGGGGGTTCTATCCGGGATCAAGAAGTCATTAAGGCAGCCGACGAGCATCAGATGGCGATGATTCTAACGGGCATGCGCCACTTCCGCCACTAACTACAGGCTGCTGAAAAATGGCGCTATTACACCCACCGAGCCCCAGCCGCGCCAAGACGCGACCTTTCCCGAGCTGCGTTCTCGGCTCACAAACATTCTCAACGTGCCCATGGGTCAGAGCCGGTCTTGGCCGGCTCAGGGTTGGGCGGGTGGAATGTTGGTACGCCTCCGGTGTGTCCTTCGGCTGCGGCCTTGCTGGACGACCATTTTGAGCAGCCTAACCATACTCTCTCAATTGATCCCATCAAGAATATCCATGCTTCGAAAAATTACGGCCATCGCTTGATGGCACGCGTGCCACAACACTTTCTTCCGTTTCATTCTATGGTTCACCCGTGAAAGTACTGGTCATCGGCAGCGGCGGACGTGAGCATGCGCTCGTCTGGAAGCTCGCGCAGAGTCCACGGGTCACGCAATTGTATTGCGCGCCCGGCAATGCTGGCATTGAGTCGCTGGCCACCTGCGTGCCTCTTTCTGTGGAAGACATTCCCGGACTCAAGCAATTTGTCACCAGCCACGCCATCGATCTGACTATCGTTGGCCCTGAGGCGCCATTAGCCTTGGGCATCGTCGATGAATTCCGCAAATCCAAGTTGAAGATTTTCGGACCGACTCGTGCAGCAGCGCGTGTGGAGGCGAGCAAGTCTTTTTCGAAAGAGTTGATGCGACGCCATCGCATCCCCACCGCGTCGGCCCAAAGTTTTGATGAACTGCAGCCTGCCTTGGCCTATCTGGATCGCCAATCCCTGCCCATCGTCGTCAAGGCCGATGGCTTGGCACAAGGAAAAGGAGTCGTGGTGGCGACGACGCGCGAAGAGGCGCGTCAGGCCATCGTCTCGATGTTGGAACAGCATACGTTTGGGCAGGCCGGTCGCCGTATCGTGATCGAAGAATTTCTCGATGGCGAGGAGGCGACGATCATGGCGTTTACCGATGGCCAGACCATCGTACCCATGGTGGCCGCTCAGGATCACAAGCGAGTCGGGGATGGGGATACCGGCGCGAACACCGGCGGCATGGGCGCGTATGCGCCTGCGCCGCTGATCACACCCGATCTGGTACAGGCGGTGATGCTGGAGGTGTTTCGTCCCGCCGTCGATGGACTGTCGAGAATGGGAAGTCCCTATCAGGGGGTGCTCTACGCCGGCCTGATGATCGTGCGCGGCAAGCCGTATGTCTTGGAGTTTAACGCGCGGTTTGGCGACCCGGAAACACAAGTTGTGTTGCCCCTCCTTCGCAGCGATCTGATCGACGTTGTCGAGGCCGTGGTGGAACATCGGCTGGACCAGTTATCGGTCACATGGCATGAACAGGCGGCCGTCTGTGTGGTGATGACGTCAAGGGGATACCCGGGCCCATACGAAACCGGCGCTCCGATTTCGGGTCTTGATCATGCTGAGGAACACACGATGGTGTTTCATGCGGGGACAAAACGGCACAATGGAGCCACCGCCACGGCCGGCGGCCGTGTGCTCGGCGTGACGGCTACCGGCGCTGATTTGGCGACGGCTCGGGATCGAGCGTATCGTTCCGTTGGGAGGATATCGTTTGACGGGTGCCACTTTCGGCACGATATCGCCCATCGTGCCTTAAAATTCCACGTTCAATCATGAGCCATCTTGCGTCACCAGCGGCCCCATCGATGAACCTCCGTCTTTCACTCGTCCCGGACCTCTCACCGGATGTCTTAGAGGTAATCACTCGTCTCGTACGCGGACACGGCGTTCTCGCAATGCCGACGGAAAGCTACTATGCGCTCGGCGCCTCTCCATTCGATGCGGGGGCTGTGCAACGCGTGTGCGATATTAAGGGACGCTCACAGGACAATCCGATTCTCGTCCTCATCGGAGATCGACGCCAGTTGACGGGATTGGTCGCAGACGTGCCCCCTGCTGCGGAGGCGCTGATGCAACATTTCTGGCCGGGACCACTTACCCTGGTTCTGCCTGCCGTCTCGCATTTGCCTCGCGTGTTGACGGCTGGAACGGGCACGGTCGGCGTTCGGCTATCCTCTCATCCAATTCTTATACGGGTTCTCCAGCATGTCGGCCCGCTGACCGGCACGAGCGCCAATCGAACGGGCCGACCTGCCGTCTGTTCGGCTGCTCAAGTCGAGGCCGACCTGGGCAGGGATGTGGATGCGATCTTAGATGGGGAGGACACTCCGGGAGGAGCGCCATCTACAGTGGTCGATGCGACCGGCCCCATTCGTCTCTTGCGCGAAGGGCTCATTGGTCACCAGGCCATCCGAGACCTGCTCGGTGCGCGAGGATTCCCGTGCGCCTGATCTGCTCACTGACGATTTAGACGACGATGGAGGTAGACGATGAAGGCACGATTGACCCGTCACATTTTCGGAGCCGCCGCGCTGGTGGCGTTGAGCATGATCGTCAGCGGCTGTGATTATTGGCCGCCCGCGCTCCAAGCCCAGATTGAACAATTGCAACAGGAAGCGCAGATCGCGACGGCCGAGCGGACGAAAATGATTGCCCAATTAAATGAAGAAAATACGATTAAGCAAGAGTTGCAGGCGCGGGTCGAGGATCTTACCCGTACTAATCGTGAACTGATCGGGCGGATATCCGCATTGGATCAAGCGCTGAATGCCGAACGGGACAAAACCAGTCGCCTCGCTAAAGCTTCGGCTAAGCCTCCGCCGGTGAAAACCGCTGCCAAGCCGGCGCCCAAGAAGCCGGCCAAGAAAAAGCCTGCGCAACGAACAGGGCACAGTATTCGGTAACGATCTATGTCGAGGAGGACGTGGAGGTGGTTGGAGTCGGCGTGGGGGTGGGCGCCGAGGATGATTTTTGGCTGGAGTCACCGCTGCCACCGGAAGCGGGCGTCGCAGTGCTGCTTGGGGAAGACGCGGCCGAGTCATTGCCTGGTGTCGGGGCCGGTGTCTTTTGCTCGGATCCGGAAGCGGATGGCTTGGCCGCGGGGTCCGTCGACGTCGATCCTTCCGGAGCTTTGAGTTTGTCCGAATAATCTGTCACGTACCACCCGCTGCCTTTAAACATAATCGCCGGGGCGGAAATAAGTTTTTTGACGGCTTGCCCGCATCGCACACACGCAGAAATAGGATCGTCGGAAAACTTTTGTTTGACTTCAAATTGATGCCGGCAACTTTCGCACAGATATTCATAAATCGGCACGGTCATCCCTCCCACTATCGATTGATCACCGACTCAACAGATAAGGCTCATTGTCGCAATGTCAACAAGAGCTCTTATGCCTGTGTTCGAGGCGCCAGCCTACGCGGTGAGCTTAGCCAGCGCGGTTTCCATCCGGTCCATGCCGCGGATGATGGCGTCCATGCTCGTCGCATACGAGAGCCGAATATGCGAGGCGCTTCCGAAAGGTTCGCCGGGCACAAGGGCCACTTTCGCTTCTTGGAGCAAGTAGGTCGCCGCGTCCGTGGCTGTTTGCACTTTTCCCCTCGTATGGGTTCGGCCGAAGAGACCGGAGATATTTGGGAAAGCATAAAAAGCTCCCGTCGGCATGCGACAGGTCACGCCGGGCATCGCATTGAGTTGTTCAACCATGGTGCGCCGCCGCCGGTCGAACTCTTTCAACATCGTTTGCGTGAACGACTCGCCCTCGCGCAGCGCGGCGACGGCGGCTTTTTGCGATATCGACGTCGGGTTCGACGTGCTCTGACTTTGTATGTTGGCCATCGCGCCGATGAGCTCTTTCGGGCCCGCGGCATAGCCGATACGCCATCCCGTCATGGCGTACGCTTTGGACACCCCATTTACGATGACCGTGCGGGCAGCGACATCCGGCCCTAATGTGGCAATGCTGATGTGCTGAACACTGTCATATACGATCTTTTCATAAATCTCGTCTGAGATGATCACTAGATCATGGCGCTGAGCCACCTCGGCAATATCTTGCAAGCAGGCTCGATCGTAGGTGGCGCCCGTCGGATTGCACGGGCTATTGATGATGATCGCTTTCGTCCTCGGGGTGATCTTCGCTTCCAATTCCCGGCGACGCACCACATAGCCTTCGGCCTCTTTTGTTTCCAGAAACACGGGCGTGGCGTCGTTGAGCAGAATTTGGTCGGGATAGGATACCCAAAATGGGGCAGGGATGATCACCTCATCCCCCTGCTCGAATAGAGCCTCGGCAATATTGTACAGCGTGTGCTTCGCTCCGCATGAGATGAGGATCTGTGACTTGTCATACCGCAGCCCTTGTTCCGTCTCCAGTTTTTTCACAATCGCTAATTTCAATTCATCGATGCCGGAGGCAGGCGTGTATTTTGTGAAACCTGTTCTTATTGCCAGTTCCGCCGCAGCTTTGACGACATCCGGCGTATCGAAGTCGGGTTCACCCGACGCGAAGTCAACCACATCGATCCCCTGAGCCGCCATGGCTTTGGCGGTGGCGGTAATACTTAATGTAGGAGAAGGGACGATACGGCCGGCACGGGCGGCAAGTTTCATGGGGTGTTTCTCCGAAAGCGATCGCGCAGCCGCATCGCGACTTCAGGATGGACGAAATCGTCCAACGCTCCGCCCAGACTGGCGACCTCCTTCACAATGCTCGACGTGAGATATGAATATTCTTCGCTCGGCATAAAAAATACGGTTTCAAATCCTTGGTCGAGTTTGCGATTGATCAGGGCCATCTGCAGCTCGTATTCGAAGTCTGAAATGGCTCGAAGGCCACGGATGACGGCACGGGCCCCGCGTTGCTTCACGTACTCCACCAACAACCCGCTGAAGGGCTCGACATCCACATTCGAGACGTTTTTCGTCGCCAATTTTACCATCTCGACGCGTTCCGTCAGGTCGAAGAGAGGATGTTTACTAGGATTGAGTGCGATGGCCACAATGACTTTATCGAATACTTGCAAGCTCCGGGTAATGAGATCGGTATGGCCGTTCGTAATGGGATCAAAGGTGCCGGGGTAGACGCCGATTTTCATGAGGCCGCCTCGTCAACGGCTACCTGAAAAAGCGATAGAGAAGTATCACCATACCGATATTGCCGAGCCCGGTTCAATGCACCAACCTGTAAGGGGATCTGAGTCGTGGTGGGATGCTCGAGAATCACAACGGTGTGAGATCGGATCATAGCACTCTGTCCCAGCATTGGCAACAATGTGTTCACGCTGTCATCGCGGTAAGGAGGATCGGCGAATACGATGTCGAATGCCTCCGCCTGATGGGACGCATGCAGAAGATAAGACCGGGCGTCCCCTGCGTATACCTCGGCACCCTCTGACAGACCGCATCGGTTGAGATTTGTTTGAAGCAGACGCAGCGAGTCCACGTCCGATTCCACAAACACGACTCGTTCGGCGCCGCGACTCATCGCTTCAATGCCAATGGCTCCGGTTCCCGCACATAGATCCAAGAACGTCGCGCCGACGATACGGTCTCCCAGTATCGAAAACAGGGCTTCCTTCACGCGGCCGGACGTAGGGCGGACATCATGCGTCATGGGAGTTAACAGGCGCTGACCTTTATGTGATCCGGCAATAATACGCATCCGCCACCGCTGACGACGGATGACTGTAACACGCGATTTTTTAGAGGGTCAAGGTTTGGATCGGAAAGACTTTTGACGGAGGAAGGAGTGGTTCGCTATACTACGCATGTACCCTAATCCGACGCTTGACGAAGAAGGTCTCTCCGCTCGCCGCGAAGGGCTGACATCGTCGACGAGCGGAGGAAAATTTACAGCGTAGAAACAGGCTCGCTTTCCGGCTTCAAGCTGCTGCGTTGCTGATTGACCGAGATCGTGTGATCCAAGATCGCGCCGCAGTTAATGCATTTCCACGCATGGAACACGAGGAAGAAATCGGAAAATCGTTCCAGCGTCATCAGCCCTTTACATCGTAGACATTTCATCATTCGCTCCCGGTTAAGGATCACTGCGTTGAGAACAAAAATAGCAAGTCTCAGGCCGAAAATTGCACCTACATAATTTCAATGATTTAGATAACTAGGTAGGTGAAATAGGGGTGATAAGAAAATGCAAAGTACCCAAAAACGTCATCTGAGTGTCAATTCAGGTCATCGACGTCATGAAAGTGGTATCTCCTCATGAAAGAAACTGCGAAAAAAGATACGCTGAGTAAAGGCATCCATCAGTGGCCGGCAAGCGAACGACCACGGGAATGCCTGTTAAGAGACGGTGCGGAATCCTTGTCCGATGCGCAACTCATAGCGATCCTCCTTCGAGTAGGACGGCCGGATTCTTCGGCCATCCACGTTGCCATGGAGCTCTTACAGCAGAGCGGTGGATTACAAGGATTAGCGAACCGTGGGATTGACGAGTTATGCCGGGTCCCTGGCGTGGGGCCGGCCAAAGCGGCGCAATTGAAGGCAGCTCTCGAACTCGGAAAACGTGCCCTCTCGACTCCGCTTTCAACCGGCAGGCGGATCGGGTCCAGCGCTGATCTCTTCCAACATTATTACCCTCTCTTGCGCGACGTACGGCGCGAGCTCTTCAAAATCATTCTGTTGGATGCCAAGCACGCAGTCATTCGCGATGACACGGTGTCTGAAGGCTCACTGACGCTCAGCATCGTGCACCCTCGCGAAGTGTTCAGCCTTGCCATTCGGGAGGCGGCCGCCGCGGTCATCTTTTTACACAATCACCCCAGCGGAGATCCTCAACCGAGCCACGAAGACCGTGAACTCACCGAGCGCCTGGTTGCAGCCGGCGAATTATTGGGGATCCAGGTTCTCGATCACCTCATCATCGGCGACGGTCGTTATGTCAGTTTTGCCGACCAAGGTTGGCTGCATTGACGGTTCTTCTCGTCTCTCCTACACGCTCGTTCCTCCCTCAATTCTAGTGCCTATGCAGCCCGTTGACAGCGTTTTTCCTCAGGCCTAGGATAGGTCAACATTATCGAGGAGGGATGCTATGCAAGAGCCCCGAGTCGACTCGATCAGAAACATTGCGCTCGTTGGTTCAACCGGTGCGGGTAAGACATCGCTCGTCGAAGCATTGCTTCATACGGCCGGTGTTCTTCCTTCGATGGGATCGGTGCTCCAAGGAAACACCGTGTCGGATTTCGAGCCGGAGGAGATCCATCGCCAAATATCGGTCGGGAGTACCGTCGCACATTTTTCCTCGAAGGACAGGGTCTTCAATATTATCGATACCCCGGGGGCGGCTGGGTTTGTTGGTGAAACGAAAGCGGCCCTGCGCGCAGTAGACGGGGTGATCATCGTGATCGGGGAATCCGGCGTCCGTTCCGACCTGGAGTCGATCCTCGCCGTCGTCGATGACTTGCGATTGCCGTGTGTGCTGTTCTTCAACCAATTGGATAAGGACCGGACCGATTGGTCGGCGACGTTGAAAGCGTGCCAAGAAGCCCTGAAGAAACCATTACTGCCGGTGACCATTCCTATCGGTGCCGAGCGGCAACTTGCCGGCGTGATCGACCTCATGCAGAAAATCGCCCTTCGGTCCGCGAAGGATCATCCCAAAGTGCAATCGGGACCCATTCCCGCCGATCTCGAGCAAAGTGCGATGGACTCGAGGAAGGTTTTGATTGAAGGAGTGGCTGAAGTCGACGATCGATTACTAGAAACCTATTTGTCTGGTGCAGAGGTGTTGAGTCAAGATATCAGCGACGTCCTGAAGCGAGCGACTCACGCAACGACCTGCATCCCGACGCTATGCGGCTCGGCCATTCACACAATAGGGATAGCCGCTTTACTGGACGCTGTCGCCGCCTATCTGCCGTCTCCCAAAGAGCGGGCCTTACAGCATCCGGTGATAGGCACTCATACCAACGGGGAAGCAATCACAAAACAGGCGACGACCTCCGATCCCTTCTCAGGCTTTGTCTTCAAGACTATAATCGATCCATTCGTCGGGCGCCTCTCGTATGTGCGAGTCCTGTCCGGAACGTTGGAGGCGGATGGCGCCTTTTATAACGCAACGAAGCAGATAAGGGAAAAGGGGGGGCATCTCTTTACCATCCTGGGGAAAAAATATACCCAAGCCTCCCGCGCGACGGCCGGCGACATTATCGCCATCGGAAAGTTAAAAGACACTCAAACGGGCGATACAATTTGCGATGAACACCATCCGATTCGATTCCCCGCATTGCATTTGGCGCGCCCTGTCATGTCATTTGCGCTCGAACCCAAATCGAAGGCGGACGTCGAAAAGGTCAGCCTTGGCTTACACAAATTGGTCGAGGAGGATCCCACCTTGGAGTTTTCACGGAATCAGGAAACGAAGGAGATGATTCTCAGCGGAATGGGTCAACTCCATGTCGATGTGACGTTCGAGAAGCTTCGGCGAAAATACGGCGCCGAAGTCATTGTACATACGCCGAAGGTCCCCTACAAAGAGACCATCCGAAAGACCGCACAGGCGCAAGGCAAGTACAAGAAACAGACGGGGGGGCATGGGCAGTTCGGTGATTGCTGGCTGCAGCTCGACCCGCTTCCGCGTGGCGCAGGGTTCGAGTTTGTCAATCGCATCGTCGGCGGCGCGATCCCGCGCAATTTCGTACCGGCCGTCGAAAAAGGCGTAATTGAGGCGATGCACGAAGGTCTTTTAGCCGGCTTTCCGGTGGTGGATATCCGCGTCACGGTGTACGACGGGTCGTATCACACCGTTGATTCGTCGGAAATGTCGTTCAAGATCGCCGGATCGATGGCCGTGAAGAAGGCGCTGGAATCGGCGCATGCGGTGTTGTTGGAACCGATCATGAACGTAGAAGTCAACGTGCCGGACGAGGTGGTAGGGGCGGTCATCGGTGATCTCAATTCGCGGCGCGGACGCATCGTCGGTGTCACGGCGAAAGGGGGTACCGAGACCATTCATGCTCACGTCCCCCTTGCGGATATGTTGAAATATTCACTGGCCTTGAATGCCGTCACCGGTGGACGCGGGCAGTATACGATGGCTTTTTCGATGTATGAAGAGGTGCCCCGCGATCAGGCGGTCCGCGTGATCGAAGAACATAAATCCCTCAAGCATGCGGTGGCCCATTAGTTATTTATCAGTCGGCTTGAGCACGACATAGAAGGCTCGATTCTCTCGGAGTATTCGAAGCAGCACCGTTTCTCCGCGCTTCGCTCTGGAGACCGCCGTAGCAAATTCACTTGCCGATGTGACCTCCGCGCGGTTGACCTCCTTGATCAAGTCTCCTTCGCGTAAGCCCTCGGCCATGGCCACGCTGCCGCGATCTACCTTGGTCACAAGCACGCCTTTCGGTTCCTTCAATTTAAATTTCTCGGCAAGTTCAGGGGTAAGATCTTGCACGTCGATGCCAAGCCGCAGGTCCAAACGTGCGGGCGGGATGGAAGCCAACACCGCCGTTTCTTTTCGCTCAATTAACGGAACGGAGATGAGCCGGCGTTTGCCGTCGCGCGCCACCTCGACGGTCACGGCCGCTCCAGGGTCCAGTCCTGCGATCAACCGGGAGAGACTATTCGGAGTATCCACGGTTTTTCCGTCCACCTTGGTAATGATGTCCCCGGGTTTGATGCCGGCCCGAGAGGCCGGATCGTTCTCGAATACTTCATTGACTAAGACCCCTTCGTTCTCATTCACCCCGAATTTGCCGGCGAGTTCGATCGTCAGAGGCTGAATCCCCACGCCGAGCCATGCTCGCACGACTTTTCCGCGCGTGATCAATTGTTGCATCACTTGCTTGGTCATGTTCGACGGGATCGCAAATCCAATTCCTTGAGCGAAGTTAATAATAGCCGTATTGATCCCGATCACCTCGCCGTGAATATTGAACAAGGGTCCGCCGGAGTTTCCCGGATTGATCGACGCGTCGGTTTGAATAAAATTTTCATATTTGGACAGATTCATATTCTCGCGGCCGATCCCACTGACGACACCCAGCGTCACGGTGCGATCCAATCCAAACGGATTACCCACGGCGAGCACCCATTGGCCAACCTTCACGGTGGCGGAATCCCCCAGCTGCGCGAAGGGAAGCGGACGATCGGACGTGATTTTCAGCAAGGCCAGATCCGTATCCGGATCTTTGCCGATCACCTGGGCGGTAAACTTCGTCTTGTCGGACAGTCTGACTTCCACTTCGGCGGCATCTCCGACGACATGATTATTTGTGATGATATGTCCCTCGCTGTCGACAATCACGCCGGATCCGGAACCCGGCGCGTTGGGGAGTCGTTCGCGTGGGCCGGCGGATCGGGTAGTGGACGCGGGGAACACATTCACGACCGAGGGTTTCACGTGCTCCGCCAGATCGGTGATCACCGATTCAAGGTCCTCCAGCATTCGCATGCCTGGCGAATCCACGGCAGCGCCGACGGGATAGCTCAGACCGATAAGAAAAAGGGTCGCCAAAGCCAAGGAGAGAAAAAAAGTGTTACAGCGGATGACGACCTCAGTCATGACAGTCACTACATCCCTCCTTTTTTATGAGCGGCGATTGGTCGATCGGCAGCCCTTGTTTCATCAAGTTTGGGGTGTCCGCGCAAGGCCGCGGCAACGAGCTGGACTTCCGGTTGCGGTCCAAGAAGAATCAGGATATCCCCGGAGCGAACCGGCGTCTTTTCATCTTGCGAGAGAAGTACCGGTCCGCGCAAGACCCCGACGACTCGCGTCATTGGAGGCAAGTCTAGTTGTTCGACCAATCGTCCAATAGCCGATGAACTAGGCGTGATGATCACACGCGCCATACCGGCCGAGCGACCTATCAAGTCCCGCTGGATATGAATCAATTCTTCATGGAGTACTTCAGCTTCAAGGCTACGAATTAGTTCTTCGGTCTCGTGTAGCTCTTTTTTCAAGAGCATGACAGAGGAGGCTGATTCAACAAGGCGTGTATCCGCATTGTCTGGTGGCGTTTCTGGACGGGCGCCTCCATGTGAAACTCCGGTTAAAGTGTTGCACAGCAGATGACCAACCCGTACATATTCTGCTTCCATTTGATGACGGACAACGGCCGCCCGCCAATGTAGGCGAAGCGTTTGCGTTTTTCGGTTGACACGTTCTGAGATCGCCAAGACTGACTCTCGGCTTCCCGCAAGGGTTATCTTCGTCTCTTTGATTACGCGCTGAAGAATATTTGCCAGCAAATGGTTCATGTCGGATAAGATCTATTATGTAAAGTTAGAGATTTGATTGGCTGTGGGCTTGCGCCAATTTCGAATGCTCCCGGCGAAAAAACTGTGAACGGCCATTCTTGACGCAATTCCATACCATTCTATACTTGGCTTACAAGCCTTATCTTACATGCCAAACCTGAAAGCCATATCGCTCTCGGTGTCTGCCGTCGCCATCTTGATTTGCCTGGCGATGGCCTTCTCTAATCCATCGCTCGCCCATTATCGACAAACTATTCTAACGAGTGTTGCCGAACAAGAGGCCAGCCATGAGGCGCAGGTTGAACGCGATGCGATTGAAAAAGAGGCCACGGCCTTGAAGTCCTATTTTTCAGCCGCCCATTATAACGGCAGCCAGTTGGATGCCGTCACCATTCAACGACGTTTCCCAAAACTCGGCCGGTCGATCGTCGGACAACACACGCCCGTGAGTGCGTCCCTAAACGAACGGCTGGGCCACATCAAGGAACAGGCCTTACAGCGAGTCACCGTGACACACGAAACGGTGCTCTATAGCTTGAAAGCCGATCTTGCAGGTCACAGCATGCGCGAATCGTACGGTCTCTGGTCCTACTTTTCGACCTGCCATAACAACCGCCTCCTGACCTATCTTGGCGTCGCCGGACAATTTCACGAAGAAGAAAGTGGCACGTGTGTGTCCAGCCGGTAGATCGCTTTATCCGGCCGGCTCTTTGCGCTGACCGATTTTCGGCTCCGTTCCTCGCCACAGCCGAACCATATTACCTCGATGCCTGGATAGAATCATTCCGCTGACCACCATGCAAAATACAACAAAATTATAATCGGCCTTTGTGAGAAGCGCCAAGACCGGTAACAGGAGAAACGCGGTAATCGCCGCGCCGGACGAATAGCGCGATACTCCAGCTATGAACAACCATATCACCAACACCATTAGCCCGATCCAAGGAGCGACTCCGAGCATCACACCCAGGGCGGTTGCGACTCCCTTGCCGCCACGAAAGCGAAGATATATTGAATAAAGGTGGCCAACGATCGGGCTGAGCGCAATTGCCCATGGCCACCAGGTGTGATCGGTTACAAAGGTCGCCAACCAACCTACCAACCAGCCTTTGCCCAGATCTCCCATCAAGGTGAGGATTCCTGCCCTTTTCCCCGAAACCCGCAGCACGTTCGTGAATCCGATATTTCGGCTTCCGGCCGTGCGTGGATCGACAGCGCCGAGACATTTAGAAACGACGATGCCGAACGGGATGGATCCGAGAAGGTATCCGCCGACCATCATCGCGATGAGCGGCCAAGCAGATTCGATCATAGAGATCGGACGTGTAGAGTGCGTGGGGAGATGGCTACAAGCCCTTGAGCGATATTTCTCGCCAGAACGTCACGAGATACTGCGTGCCGGAAATCAATCCCAGCATTAAGGCGCTATAGAGTAAGACATTTCCGATCGTGGAAAAGTTCCACGTCGGATCGACGCTCTCGGCCATGATCAAAAATAAGATCGCCAAGACCTGGGCCGTCATTTTGTATTTTCCGGTCGTTTCTGCCGAAAGCACGATGCCTTCTGCGGCTGCAATGGCTCGCACGCCGGTCACCGCCACTTCGCGCCCGATCATGAGAATCGCCACGACTGCGGAGACGCGCTGAAATCCCACCAGCAAGATGACGCCGGACAGGACCAGAAGCTTGTCCGCAATGGGATCCAGCAAGCGTCCCAATCGAGTGACTTCCGACCGTCGACGGGCCAAATAGCCATCGAGCAGATCCGTGATCGCTGCAATTCCAAAGACCGCGGCGGCCGCCATGGATCGATCCGGAGTGGGTTGAGAGAACAAGAGGACGAAGATCGGGATGAGCAGCAGGCGGGAGAACGTTAATAAGTTGGGCAGATTGATGTTGGCTTCCCGAGCCGCCAGCTTTGCAACAAGAGCATCCGTCTGCTTCGCATCGGTCAGGGGCATATGAGCCATCTGTCCCATCGTTAAACGATCCCGCTCTTCAGCAGATCGTGAAGGTGCAGCACTCCAACTACACTATCATGCCCATCGAGCACGACCAAAGAGGTAATCGAAAATTCTTCCATGACTTGAACGGCACGAGCCGCCAGGGCATCGTGGCTGATTGTCCGTGGTGAACGGCTCATCAGTGTGTCCGCCCTCATGGTGGAAATGTCCAATCCTTTCTCGAGACATCGCCGAAGGTCGCCGTCGGTAATGACGCCGACTAAGTGTCCTGTTTGGTCGAGGACGGTCGTCATGCCGAGATGCTTACTGGTCATTTCGAGAATGGACTCATGGACCGTGGCCGTCTGAGCCACGCGCGGGATGGCCGGACCGTGATGCATCAGGTCCTTGACTCTCAGCAAGAGACGTCGTCCCAACGTGCCGCCGGGATGAAATTGCGCAAAGTCTTCTTCGCTCAATCCCCTCTTCTGAAGCAGTGCGATGGCCAACGCATCGCCCATGGCTAATGTGGCGGTGGTGCTGGCGGTTGGCGCCAATCCCATTGGACACGCCTCTTCGCTGACCGAGACATCGAGCAGCACATCACAATTTTTCGCTAACGTTGAGAGAGCCTTTCCGGTCAACGCGATGACGGGAATGTTCAGCCGTTTGACGAACGGTAAGAGTTTGAGCACTTCTTCGGTCTCGCCGCTATTGGATAAGGCGATCATCGTGTCGTGCCGAGCCAGCATGCCCAAGTCGCCGTGTATGCCTTCTGCGGGATGGAGAAAAAACGCTGGCGTGCCGGTGCTGGCGAGCGTGGCGGCAATCTTCTGCCCAATGAGGCCGGACTTCCCCATCCCCGACACGACCACTTTGCCCGTGCAGGCAAAGAGTACATCGACGGCTTGAGAAAAGCGATGGTCCAGGCGATCGATTAAATTGGCGATCGCGCGCGCCTCGATCTCGAGCACGCGTTTGCCGTGCTCTACGCTCATTGCACCGCCTCCCCTCCCTTGCCTGCCGCTTGGCAGATGCGCAGGAGTCGCTCCAACAACGGCTTTAATTGATGCAAGGGAACCATATTCGGACCGTCTGACAGGGCGGTCTCGGGGTGCGGGTGCACCTCCATAAAAAATCCATCGCACCCTGCCGCTGCCGCCGCACTGGCTAACGGTGTAATGAATTCCCTCTGGCCCGACGACTTCGTACCGCCTCCGCCCGGAAGCTGCACGCTATGCGTCGCGTCGAACACGACGGGATAGCCGAAACCACGCATCACCGGTAGGCCACGCATATCGACCACGAGATTGTTGTACCCGAATGAAGATCCACGCTCGGTCAAGAGGATACGGGACGTGCCGCTCTCCTCCAGTTTCTTCACGACATTACTCATTTCCCAAGGGGAAAGAAACTGGCCTTTTTTGACATTGACCACACGCCCCGTCTTTGCCGCCGCCACCAGCAGATCGGTCTGCCGGCAGAGGAACGCGGGGATTTGCAAAATGTCCGCAACCTCGGCCGCCCGGATCGCATCCTCGACGCTGTGGACATCCGTGAGAATCGGGACGCCGACGTCTCGCTTAACCTTCTGCAGGATAGCCATTCCTTCTTGAACGCCGAGGCCTCGAAACGAGTCAATCGAGCTTCGATTCGCTTTGTCGTAGGACGATTTAAAAATATACGGCATGCCGAGCGCACGAGCTATTTCCGCAATCCGATGCGCCGTTTCTACCACGAGATGTTCACTCTCGATAACGCAGGGACCGGCGATGAGAAAATGTGGATGCGATCCGCCGACTCTAAATGTTCCTATATCAACGTCGTGAATCACGTCCGGACCTTTCGCAGTTCGATTATGCTGCTCAACAATATCTTCCAGCAAGGCCGCAGGCGTCGAAAGAACCGGAGGCGCACCCTCTGGGGTACGTTGAGGATTGTTTCGACCCGAGAACGCAGCGGGAAGTATTTTTCAGCAGCATACTTTATCGACCGCATTTTCGCTTGAGCGCCGCCCCAACAAATCCACTGAACAGAGGATGGGGATGGTGCGGACGGGAGTTAAATTCGGGATGAAACTGGGTGGCGACAAACCAAGGGTGATCACGAAGTTCCACGATTTCGACCAATCGCCCATCGGGCGACAGACCGCTCAGCACGAGGCCTTGTTTCGTCAAAATATCGCGATAGGCATTATTGAATTCGTAACGGTGTCGATGACGTTCCTTCACCTCCGCAACGCCGTACGCTTTATGCGATTGACTGCCGTCCGCAATCCGGCACGCATACGTTCCCAGCCGCATGGTACCGCCTTTGTCGCTGACCGATTGTTGATCGGCCATGAGGCTGATCACGGGATGGGACGTGTTTGGATCGAATTCAGAACTGTTTGCACCCTGGAGGCCGGCGACATGACGGGCAAATTCAATGACGGCACATTGCATGCCCAGGCACAAACCGAGAAAGGGAATCTGCTGTTCACGAGCATAACGAATCGTCTGGATCTTCCCCTCGATCCCCCGTACGCCGAAACCGCCCGGTATCAGGATGCCGTCCGCTTCGCGCAGCAGCCGCTCGGTCCCCTGCCGTTCGATGTCTTCCGACTCGAGCCAGTGAATGTTGACGCGCGTTTCATGATCGATCCCGCCGTGGACAAGCGCTTCAGCCAGGCTCTTATAGGATTCCTTCAAGCCGATATATTTGCCGACGAGCGCCACGGAAATTTCGTGTTTGGGATGTTTGATCTTCTGCACCATCGCATCCCATTCGCGAAGGTTCGGCGGGCCCGTGTCCAGATGGAGGAGGCGTACGATCAGCTCGTCCAGCCCTTCCTTGCGAAAGACGATCGGCACTTCGTACACGGTCTCGACGTCCTTGGCCGTAATGACGGCGTTTTTTTCGACATTGCAAAACAGCGCGATTTTTTCCTTCAGATCGAGCGGCAAATAACGATCGGTTCGGCATAGGAGAATATTAGGCTGAATACCGATCTCGCGCAGCTTATTCACCGAATGCTGCGTCGGTTTCGTTTTGAGCTCCCCTGCTGCGCCGATAAACGGCACGAGCGTCAGGTGCACATAGAGCACGTTTTCTCGGCCCACGTCGTACGGAATTTGGCGGATGGCTTCCAAGAACGGCAGACTTTCGATATCGCCGACCGTGCCGCCGATTTCCACAATTGCCACATCCGTGCCTTTGGCCACTTCCAAGATCGAACGTTTGATCTCGTCGGTAATATGCGGCACGACTTGAACGGTTCCGCCAAGATAATCTCCACGGCGTTCCTTGGTAATGACGGCGTGATAAATTCTGCCCGTCGTATAGTTATTGTCCTTGGTCAACGTCAGCGACGTGTAGCGTTCATAGTGACCGAGATCCAAATCCGTCTCGGCGCCATCATCGGTCACATAGACTTCGCCATGTTGATAGGGATTCATCGTCCCCGGGTCGACATTAATATAAGGATCCAGCTTCAAGAAGGTGATCTTCAGCCCTCGACTTTCCATGAGGTTGCCGATCGAGGCCGAGGCCAATCCCTTTCCCAATGAGGACACGACGCCGCCGGTGACAAAGATAAATTTACTCATGACACAACCTTCTCTTGAGGTTGGGGGTTAGGTCGGCTCTGTAACATCGTCGCGGCATGGGCCAGGTCTTCCGGCGCATCGATCCGCAGTGACGGATGGATCGTCTCCCACACCCGGATGGCAAGTCCATGCTCCAGTGCCCGTAGTTGCTCTAATTTTTCCGCTTCTTCCAGCCGCCCGGTCGGCAGTCCGGCAAATTGCAACAATCTCGCACGCGTGTAAATGTAGATGCCGAGGTGAATGTAATACAGCCCGGAGGAAATGTCACCTGGTCCATCACGAAGATGCGGGATGGGCGCACGAGAAAAATAGAGGGCGTTGCCATTCGAATCCGTCACGACCTTTACAACACCGGGATTCTGCACCTCATCGTGCAAAATGATGCGGCGTTTGAGCGTGCCCATTCCGGTCCCACTCTTTAAAAATGGATCGATCAGATCGGTCATCAATCCCGGATGCATGATAATCTCGTCGCCCTGAAGGTTTACGAACACATCGCCGGGGACGGTCTGCGCGACGGCGGCGACGCGATCGGTGCCGGTGCGAAAGGCGCCCTCGACCATGAGCGCGGTGCCCCCGAAGGCTTGCACAGCCTTGAAGATGCGGACGTCGTCAGTCGCCACCAGCGTCTGTGCAATTCCAGGCACGGCCTGCACGTGTTCATACACGTATTGAATAAGCGGCTTGCCTGCTAGATCTACCAATGGTTTGCCGGGAAAACGAGACGAACCAAATCGAGCGGGGATGACAACCGTCACCGATGCGGGAGGTACATGGCGATCACTCGATCGGCTCACACTGGCCTCTCGTCAGGTGAGATGGAGACTTACGGATCATGTTCTGAGCATGCCAGCCGCCTGAGGCCGGATCAGGCATGCATGAGCGCGTCAGTTAGCTGTGGCGCACTGACCGTCGCGGTTCCAACCATCCCGACGACAATACCGGCGGCGTAATTTGCCAGGATGGCGCCATCGCGAATCGAGGCCCCGGTTGCTAATGACAAGGCCAATGTGGCGATCACGGTATCGCCGGCGCCGGTGACATCGTAAACCTGTCGCGCCATCGTCGGAATATGGAAACTGCTTCCATCCATCTCAAAGACGCTCATTCCCTTTTCGCCGCGGGTAATCAGAACCGATTGGCATCCCAATCGCTGACGGATCGTCTCCCCCGCTTCGTTGATGGCGGCATCGTCGTCGCCGTGGACGCCGGCCGCTTGCGTGGCCTCCAAGTGGTTCGGCGTGACGACCGTGACACCCTTGTACGACGAAAAATGCTCGACCTTCGGATCGACGACCAAGGGAATTCTCCGGAGCGTTGTGAGTCGAACCAATTCCGCCATCAGCGGTGCGGTCACGACCCCTTTGGCATAATCCGAGACGACTACGCACGACACTTCCCGCAATCGTGACTCAACGTATCGTATGATGCGTCGCTGCAATCCCGACTTGATTTCCGTACGTCGTTCGACATCGAATCGAACCATCTGTTGATTGTGGGCGATGACGCGGGTTTTGCGGGTGGTCGGACGATCGGCATCGATGATCACGCCTCCACGCCCACCACGATGAGTCCCCAATTGCTGCAACAGTCTTCGGCCGCCTTCATCCGATCCGATGAGTCCGCACAGATCGGCCTTTCCACCGAGGGCCAGAATATTGTTATAGACATTCGCGGCGCCACCGAGATTCAACGACTCGGATTCGACATGGACGACCGGCACAGGAGCCTCCGGAGAAATCCGGCTCACCTTGCCCCAAATATAATGATCGAGGATCAAATCGCCGACCACCAGCACGCCGGCTTGTGGAAAGCGCTGAATGTGAGTGGCAAGTTTTGAATTCTTAGTTTTTACTTTTGAATTCATGACAGGAGTGCGAATCGCATTCTTACAGGATGGTCAAAATGGCCTCCAGCAATGCCGCAGGCGAAGAAGGCACCGGAGGTGTACTTATTCCACCCGCCCAGCCCCGAGCCGGCCGAGACCGGCTCTTTTCCCATGGCGGGGTACGTTGAGGAGGCTGACAAACCGAGAACGAAGCTGGCGACCTTTTTCAACATTCTACCTACCGAATGGCTTGGCCGATGCGTTCCCATCGCACCCATTGCGTCCACTCCCCATGGCCGCTCCAGGACCAATAGATACGAAAAGCCTTACCTCTGATTTTCTCCAAACGCACATAGCCCCAGAACCGGCTATCCAAGCTTTGGTCGCGATTATCGCCCATCACGAAATAGGACTTGTCGGGGACGGTCACGGGACCGAAATTATCACGTGGATTGACCGAGCCATGAATGATCCCTGGGTCGACGCGCTGGGTGAAGCCTTTATCATCGAGCGCTTTTCCATTGACGAAGACGATTTTGTTTCGCACTTCGATGGTATCGCCCGGCAAGCCGACGATCCGCTTGATGAAATCTTTTTCTTCATCCTCGGGAAATCGAAAGACAATGACATCCCCGCGTTGCGGATCGCCGAACGACACCAAGGCATGTGAGGTATAGCAGGTGACCGGTGGAAAACTGATTCTGAATTTGCAGTCACCGGGCCACTGAATGCCGTATGAGAGCTTACTCACTAAAATATGGTCCCCGACAAGGAGCGTGGGGATCATGGATCCGGAGGGAATCTTAAACGCCTGCACCATGAAGACACGAATCGCAAAAGCGAGCAGCATCGCCAGAATAATGGCTTCGGAATATTCCCGGATCAGCGACTTGCGCCGCGGGGAGGCGACGCTCATCGTATTCGGGGTCGTCGTGGCATCTTCCATATGAGGTGGCTGATCCATTAGTCCCCCGTCACTTTCAAGAGAGCCAAAAACGCTTCTTGCGGCACTTCGACGCGACCGACCTGTTTCATGCGCTTCTTACCCTCTTTTTGCTTTTCCCACAGTTTTCGCTTTCGACTGATGTCGCCGCCGTAACATTTGGCGGTGACATTTTTCTTGAGCGCTCCGACGGTCTCCCTCGCGATGATCTTATTGCCGATCGCCGCTTGAATAGCAATTTCGAACATTTGCTTGGGAATAAATTCCTTCATCTTCTCCGCGAGCTGCCGGCCCCGGCTGAGAGACTTCTCTTTGTGGGTGATGAGGGACAGCGCATCAACAGTTTCGCCGTTCAACAGAATATCCAGCTTGATGAGATCTGACTCCCGATAGCCGATGAGTTCATAATCCAACGAGGCGTACCCTTGTGTTTTGGATTTCAATTTATCGTAAAAATCCAGAATGATCTCGTTCAATGGCAATTCATACGTCAGCATCACCCGCGTGGGATCCAGATACTGAAGCCCAAGTTGAATCCCCCGGCGCTCCTGGCACAGTTGTAAAATACTGCCTACATAGCGCTCCGGTGTAATAATGGTGGCTTTGATGAACGGCTCTTCAAAGCGTTCGATGGCCGTCGGCGCCGGGAGCTTGGCTGGATTGTCGATGGACAGCATCTCCCCTTTTGTCGTGTAGACGTGATAGACGACAGTCGGCGCGGTGGTGATGAGTGTCAGAGCATATTCCCGTTCCAATCGTTCCTGGATAATTTCCATGTGCAACAGGCCGAGAAACCCGCACCGAAAGCCGAATCCTAATGCCAACGACGTTTCCGGCTCGTATACAAATGAGGAATCGTTCAAGCGTAATTTCTGCAGCGCATCGCGGAGATCTTCATACTTCGCCGTATCGGTGGAATAGAGTCCACAGAAGACGAGCGGCTTCACCTCTTTATAGCCTGGAAAGGGCGTGTCCGTTTGTCGCACGGCATCCGTCAACGTGTCGCCGATTTTGACATCCGCAACCTCGCGCATGTTCGCGCACACGTACCCGACCTCCCCGGTGTTGAGCGCGTCGGTCTTGTTCCGCTTTGGCGTGAACTGTCCCACTTCCGTGATCTCGAACATTTTGTTGTTCGACATGACGCGAATTTTCATGCCCGGCCGTATCGTTCCGTCCACGACGCGCGTTAAAACGATGACACCTTGGTAGTTATCAAACCATGAATCGAAGACGAGAGCCTTGAGCGGCTTATCCGGATCACCGGTGGGCGGCGGCACGCGCTGAATGACCGCCTCCACCACTTCGCGCACGCCCTTGCCTTCCTTGGCACTGACAAGGAGCGTATCGGAGACGTCCAATCCAAGCACGTCATGGATTTGCTTTTTGACGCCTTCCACATCCGCGCTGGGAAGGTCGATTTTATTAATGACCGGAATGATGACCAGATTGTTGGCGATCGCCAAATACACGTTCGCGATGGTTTGCGCCTCCACGCCCTGGGTGGCATCGACCAACAAGAGGGCTCCCTCGCAGGCGGCGAGACTGCGCGAGACTTCATACGTGAAGTCGACGTGACCGGGGGTGTCGATCAAATGCAGCGCATAGGTCTCGCCGTTATCGGCTTTATAGCGGATCGCGACGGCATGCGCCTTGATGGTGATCCCCCGCTCACGTTCAAGGTCCATCGCATCTAAGATCTGTTCGCGAGACTCTCGGGCGGTGACGGCTCCCGTCACCTCAAGAAACCGATCGGCGAGAGTGGATTTCCCGTGATCGATGTGGGCGATAATGGAGAAGTTGCGGACGTGGCTCTGCAAATCGTGGCTCATGTGAAAAATCGGTTCATTATATGGGCTGCCCCAGACGTTGTCAAAGAATACTCCCCGTAGAAATGAGCGGTCGAAACAGGGTTTTCCCTCGTTGTCTGCATCCATGAAATCCTTTCCACTCGCGAATAGCCGTTCGACTTCTGCCAATCACGTAAGGTGGCTGTTATAATCGCCGGCCAGTTGAATACGCATAAGAACGGAACGAACCGCGATGAACAAGCGTCCACGATTGTCCCCTGCCCATCTCGTTCAATGGGATCGTATCTACCTCTGGCATCCCTTTACTCAAATGCAGGAATGGGAGAAAGAGGAACCGATTATTATTGAACGTGGCAAGGGCTGCTACCTCATCGATACGCAGGGCCGCAAATATCTCGATGGCACGTCTTCCATCTGGGTGAATCTGCACGGGCATCGACATCCGACCCTCGACAAGGCCCTTCGAGCGCAGCTCAAGAAGATCGCCCACACCACGCTGTTAGGTCTTGCCAATCCCCCATCAATAGAACTCGCGCGCGAACTCATTCGCATTGCGCCGAAGGGACTGACGCGAGTGTTTTACTCAGACGATGGGTCTACGGCGGTGGAAGTCGCCCTTAAGATGGCCATTCAATATTGGCAGCAACGGACGCCACTGTCAGGACCGAAACATCTCTTTGTCAACCTCACGGGCGCGTATCATGGCGACACGGCCGGAGCCATGAGTGTGGGCAACATCGAATTGTTTCATGCGCGCTTTCGTCCTCTCCTGTTTCGTTCCATCAAAGTCGAGACTCCGAAGACACGCACTACTGTCTCTCGCCGGATAGTTTCGGTTGAATCGGTTGAGCGCCTCTTCAAACAGCGCCACAAAGAGATTGCCGGCTTGATTGTCGAACCGCTCGTGCAGGCGGCTGCCGGGATTATCCTTGCGCCTTCGGGCTATCTCCGATCCCTTCGTGAACTGTGCACCAAATATCAGGTCCTGCTGATCGCCGATGAAGTCGCCACCGGATTCGGCCGGACAGGAAAAATGTTCGCCTGCGAGCACGAAGGCGTGACGCCCGACCTCATGGCCATCAGCAAAGGTTTGACCGGCGGGTATATGCCGTTGGCAGCCACGTTGGCAACTGAAAATATTTATCAGGCATTTTTAGGCGAGTACCGAGAGTGGAAAACCTTCTTCCACGGCCACAGCTACACGGGCAATCCGCTCGGGTGTGCCGTGGCACTCGCGAACCTCGAAGTCTTTCGGAAAGAAAAGACGCTAGCGCGGTTACAATCAAAGATCAGCGCTCTGACAGATTTGCTCGCACCACTAGCCGATCACCCGCACATCGGCGACGTCCGTCAATGCGGCTTCATGGTAGGCATCGAACTGGTCAAAGATCGCATAGCCAATAAGCCCTATCCCCTCGAAGAACGCATCGGCCATCGCGTCGCCATGGAAGCACGAAGGCGCGGACTTCTACTGAGGCCCATCGGCAACGTTATCGTCCTCATGCCGCCGCTCTCAATTACAAGAAGAGAGCTTGAAAGGGTCACTGATATAACAATTGAGTCAATCAATCACGTGACGTAAATACCGTCCTAATTAGAACTTGATAGAGTAGATTGTGCCCAAAAAATTCAAATTGTTGGAAACAATCAACGCGGCGCAGCACAGTTGATGCCTTAACCATGAAAGGTTTTACCTGTCCAGTTTGTGGATACCCTGCGTTAAGGGAGGCATCTCGGTTGCAAGGTAGTGGTGGCTCGTACGAGATTTGTCCGGCCTGTGGCTTTCAGTTTGGAGTCACAGATATGGAACGATCTTGTATGTTCTTCGGATGAAAACATTATAAGGTCCTACCCGGGAGCCGAGATTCTTCAACCATTGTCTGTCTTGCCGTGCTTCAGGAAGATACAATTGAAGTGAGCGCCGTGAATACTTTAACAAAACTTCATCAAAACGTGTTGACCAGCTGCTCGGATAACTTTACAGGGTTATGGGAAGTAATTAAAGATGTCGAAAGGGCTTATCCGATCTTGATCCACCTGAGAAGAAGCCAAGGACGCTGCAGATATTGAAAGAGCTCCTAGAGGACAAACTGATACAAGCTGGACAAGCGAATGGCTCGGACCTTGACGCTTGGGGCCTTTCCTTTGAGGAGGCCGTTACTCGGATTAGTAGAGAATGGGACGCGCTAGGTCGAGACCCTAATACTGGCGATATCGTGTGGTTTGTGGCAACGAAAGAAGGAGAAACCAAACTTCATGAGGGCAAGGAGCCAAATGTTTATGAGAAAGGACCAGACAAAGTATAAATAACCCCCTTGATAGTGTGCGCAAGCCGGTAACCAGCCGGCCATCATTTTGTGTGTCTCGATCAATGCTTGCGTAAGCCCCTCAACGCGAGGGCTTGTGTACTCCTTAAGTGCGTTTGAAACCATATAAGACTCTCTTCTTTTCCAATGCTCACTCGGCCACTACCTTCGCACTTGCCTTCTTCAAATATTCTTCTTGATAAATCTGAATCGCCGTCATGAGAATGGCTAATAAGATGGGTCCGAAGAAGAGACCGATCATGCCGTAGGCGGCAAGCCCTCCGATGATGCTGAAGAAGAGGAAGAGGACGGGCAATTGCGCGTCTTTGCCGATGAGCATGGGTCTCAGGAAATTATCGACCATGGTAATGACGCCGGCTCCCCAGGCCAGCATGGCAATGGCTTTCCATAGCGGGGCGACCCAATACAGATACACGGCGACCGGCAGCCAGATGATGGCCGTGCCGCCGAATGGAAGTGGAGCCAGCAACGCGGTCAGCGCCATTAAGACGACGGGAAACGGTACGCCCAACACCGCATAGGCGAGTCCGGCCAGAAGCCCCTGCACCATAGCCGTAATGATCACGCCCTTCACGACGGCCCGCAAGGTGACATCGAGGCGCGTGAAAATCTTCTTTTTGTGTGTCTCATCGAGCGGCACCACTTCGTACAGGTTTCGGTACAGGCGATCGCCGTCTTTGAAGAAGAAGAACAAGGTGAAGAGCATCACCAGAAAATTCATGATCAGTAAGAAAAGATTCGTCGCCAGGCCGGTCAGTTGCTCGACGAAGAATCCGCTCAGCGCTTGAATATTATGCAGCAACGAGGTTTCCAGGTCGCCTTGCGAGACTACGAGTCGACCGAGGATAGGCTGTACGTAGCCGCCAATAATCGGCAATTGCGACAGCTGCCCAGGCGCGGTCTTCAGCCCACCCCCATCGATCCATGTCTTGGCCAACACATAGGCGCTTCCGGCCTCCTCAATTAATTGCACAATAAAAATCACCAGCGGCACGACGACCAGGCCGATGATGGCGACCGTCAGAAGGGCGGCTGATAATCCTTTCCGCTGGCCCAGCAAGGCCGTGAGTCGTCGATGGAGCGGGAAGGTCATATGCGCAAGAATGACGGCCCACAGAACCGGTAATACAAAGGGGCGAAAGACGATCGCGATCTGATAGAGCAGAATCAGCAGGACGACGAAGAAGCCGAGAGCAAACATCTGGCGCTGGTTCATTCAGGGTGTCCTTAACGAATGGAGGGACGAATGATGAGGAGCGCGCCGTTCATCAATGAATTTCGATCCGGTCGCCTTTTCCCACATTCAAGACTGCTGCCGCGCTGCCTTCTTTGAGAAATATTTCTACGTGCCCATTGCTATTGACCACTGCGCGTGGCGCATCGGTCTTTCCATCAGCATAGCATGTCACCAGATCATCGATGGTCGCTCCTGCTATGTGGATTGTCACCGACGTACGCTTCGTATACTTGCGCACTTCAGAGAGGTGGGGAGACGTGATATTCGAGATGGCATTGCCGAAATGATCGACATATACAATGCGGCCGACCAACGCTGGACCCTCCCACGCAGGTTCTTGCTCTGGGAACGTGACAGGATCGTGAATGAGGCGGCCGAATGAACCGGGCGCCTGTCCCCTCGTCAGCCACGCCGCAGCGGGAGCAAAGATATCCCGACCGTCAAAGGTCGCGCCTTCGGAGTCCAGCCGATACTGCTTATTTTCAATCTGACGAATTTCGGTGGACCGCTCGTCTTTCAGCACAGCGCTGAGGAGTCCATTGTCCGGCGCGAGAAAGAAATACCGGGACGTGCTGACCAAGAGCGGGCGCCTGGCACTGCCTACGCCGGGATCCACCACGGCCACATGGATGGTGCCGACGGGAAAATAGTGGCAGGATGATTTCAAGAGATAGCCGGCATCTTCAATGTGATAGGGCGCCACGCGATGAGAAAGATCCACGATCCGCACTTGAGGGTTGATGTTCAACATCACCCCTTTCATGCTCGCCACGAAGTAATCCTGCTCGCCAAAATCGGTCAGTAAAGTGATGAGGGAAATAGCGGAAGGCATGGTCGTGATTCGTTGCTCGTTAAACGTTGGAGCAAGTCGGTCTTTACGATTAACGACTCACGAGAATCAAATAACGTTCTCAGAGTTCATCGAAACGAATATTCAGCACTTCATATTCAACGACTTTGGCCGGTGTCGTCACTTCCACCAAATCGCCGACGCGCTTCCCGATGAGCGCGCGCCCGACCGGCGATTGCACTGAAATCTTGCCGTCTTTGAGGTCGGCTTCGTCTTGCCCGACCAGCGTATACTGCTTTTTCTGATTGGATTGCGTCTCCAATAAACCCACCGTGGCGCCGAAGATGATGGTCTCGCTGGTGCGATTCGTATTTTCAATAATCCGCGCGTCGGCCAGCTTGCCCTCTAATTCTTTAATCCGCGATTCCACGAATCCCTGACGATCCTTCGCCGCATCGTATTCCGCATTTTCGCTGAGGTCGCCATGCGCTCGGGCTTCCGCAATGGCTTCGATGATCTTTGGTCGTTCCTTGCGAAGGCGCTCCAGTTCAACTTTCAACGCTTCATAACCTTTTTTAGTAATGGGTGTCGGCATCGACTCCTCTTTTTCCCCAGACGGATGAACGTCTATCTAGTGGACGATTACGCGGAATGATGTTCCTGCAACGAACGAATCGTCAATCCCTTTTTTTGAATCGCTTCGATGCCCATGATGGCCGCGCGCGCGCCGCGGATGGTCGTGAAGTAACAGACATTGTGTTGAAGCGCCTCGCGACGGATGGCCGCCGAATCGACGTGCGACGCCTGACTGCCCACCGTATTGACGACCAGGCTGATCTCGCCATTTTTGATATGGTCGACGATGTGAGGCCGGCCTTCTTTGACCTTGTTCACCAACGTGGCATGCATGCCATTCTCTTGCAGATACGTACCGGTTCCTTGGGTTGCCTCGATGAGGAACCCGAGACGGTGTAATCGGTCGGCGATTTCGAGAGCTGCAGCCTTGTCCTGTCGCTTCACACTGAGGAACGCTTTCCCGGTTGTGGGTAGAGACACACCTGCTCCGGTTTGGGATTTCGCGAAAGCCCATCCAAAATCGCCGTCGATCCCCATGACCTCTCCGGTCGATTTCATCTCTGGACCCAAGAGGACATCGACACCGGCAAATTTCGTGAAGGGAAAGACGGCCTCTTTCACAGCGACATAGCCGTTAATCTTCGCGTCGGTGAATCCCAACTCGTCCAGCGTTCGGCCCGTCATCACCTTCATCGCCAATTTGGCCAGCGGCACGCCGATGGCCTTACTGACAAACGGCACTGTGCGCGAAGCCCGTGGATTCACCTCCAGGATATAGATGATGCCGTCCTTCACGGCAAATTGCGCATTCATCAATCCGATGACGTTCAGTTCGAGCGCCAGCGCCGTCATGTCTCGGCGAATCTGTTCAATAATCCCGTTGTCTAAGGTGTATGGTGGGAGGGAGCAGGCCGAGTCGCCCGAGTGAACACCGGCTTCTTCGATATGCTCCATGATTCCCGCCACGACGACGCGCCGCCCATCCGAAATCGCATCGACATCGACTTCGATGGCATCTTCTAAATATTTATCGATCAGGACGGGGTGATTCGGCGATGCTTTAACGGCGGAGCCCATATAGCCCAATAAACCTGTTTCATCGTAGACGATCTGCATGGAGCGCCCGCCGAGCACATAGGACGGACGAACCATCACCGGATAGCCGATGCCGGCAGCAATCCGCACCGACTCCTCGACCGATCTTGCCATTCCGCTTGCCGCTTGGCGAAGCCCGAGGCGATTCAGCAGCTCGCGGAACCGCTCGCGGTCCTCGGCGCGATCGATCGCATCCGGGCTCGTTCCTAAAATCTTGACGCCTGCGCGTTCCAGGGGAAGCGCTAGCTTCAGCGGCGTCTGTCCGCCGAATTGGACGACGACTCCCATGGGCTGTTCGCACGCGATGATATTGAGCACATCTTCTTCGGTCAGCGGCTCGAAGTACAGTCGGTCGGACGTGTCATAGTCGGTGCTCACCGTTTCGGGATTGCAGTTGACCATGATCGTTTCGATGCCTTCTTCGCGCAGGGCAAACGCGGCGTGGACGCAGCAATAGTCGAATTCGATGCCTTGCCCGATGCGGTTGGGTCCCCCACCCAGGATCATCACTTTCCGCCGGTCGGTGGGACGCGCCTCGCACGTCCGTTCATAGGTGGAATACAAATATGGCGTTTTCGCCTCGAACTCGGCCGCACACGTATCCACCCGTTTGAAGGTCAACTGAGGCCGCCGTTCTGTTTCGTCGGGAGCTTTTCGCCATGATGCAATCTGCGTGAGATCATATCCGGTCAGTTGGGCGATCCGATGATCAGAGAATCCGAGCTGCTTTGCTTCGCACAAAAGGTCGGCATCGAGTCGTTGATTCTGCTGACCGGGCGATTTGACTTGGGACAGCCGCTGCTCGAGTTCGATGATTTCGCGGATCTGGTCTAAAAACCAATAATCGATGTGCGTTAACGCGTAGATGTCGTCGAGGCTCATTCCCAACCGTATCCCGTCGGCGAGATGCCAGAGCCGGTCGGGCCGTGGGGTGCGCAGCGCATTTGTAATTTTCGACTGGATCTCCGCCCGCGTCTCCACCGAGGGGAGGCCATGATCCAGACCGTGGACCGAGACCAGTCCATATCGGTCCACTTCCAGCGATCGGATGACTTTGTGGAGCGCTTCTTTGAAGGTGCGGCCTATCGCCATGGCTTCGCCCACCGATTTCATTTGGGTCGTGAGGGTGGAATCGGCGCCTGGAAATTTTTGAAAAGCGAACCGCGGCATCTTCACGACGACATAATCGATGGTTGGCTCGAACGAGGCTTTGGTCACTCGCGTGATGTCATTCGTGATTTCATCCAGCGTGTAGCCGACGGCCAGTTTCGCGGCAATCTTGGCGATGGGAAATCCGGTCGCCTTCGATGCCAAAGCCGAACTGCGCGACACGCGCGGATTCATCTCGATGACGACCATGTCGCCGTTCTTGGGATCGATCCCGAACTGAATGTTCGATCCGCCGGTGTCGACCCCAATCTCGCGGATGATGCGCACCGCCGCATCACGCATGACCTGGTATTCCTTGTCCGTCAGCGTCATGGCCGGCGCAACGGTAATACTGTCGCCGGTGTGAATACCCATGGGATCGAAATTTTCGATGGGACAGACGATGACGACATTGTCTTTGAGGTCCCGCATGACCTCCAGTTCGAATTCCTTCCAGCCGATGACCGAGCGTTCCACCAAGATTTCGTCGACGGGACTCATGGCTAAGCCCCAATCGACGTAGCGTTCGAACTCTTCGCGATTGTACGCGATGTTGCCGCCCGTCCCGCCCATGGTAAATGACGGGCGCACGATCGCGGGAAATCCTACACGTTCGAGCACGAGGGTGGCCTCATCACGGCTTCGAGCCGATCCGCTGTCCGGCGTCTTGAGTCCGATCCGCCGCATCGCCTCCTTGAAGAGGTCACGGTCTTCCGCTTTATGAATCGCTTCAGCCGAGGCGCCTATCAGTTGCACGTTGTACTTGGTCAGCACCCCACCCTTCGCCAGTCCTACGGCCACGTTCAACGCCGTCTGTCCGCCCATCGTCGGCAAGAGCGCATCAGGTCGTTCGCGTTCGATGACGCGTTCCACCACTTCCAAGGTGATCGGCTCGATATAGGTGCGATCGGCCAATTCGGGGTCGGTCATGATCGTCGCCGGATTGCTGTTGATCAGGATAACGCGATAGCCTTCTTCCCGCAGCGCCTTGCACGCTTGCGTCCCTGAATAATCGAATTCACAGGCCTGACCAATGACGATAGGGCCCGAGCCGATCAAGAGAATGGTGTGAATGTCCGTCCGCTTGGGCATGATTCCTTTCGAGTGCTCAGTGCTTAGTCAACCGCGTTCGTCATGGAAAATTCATCATGAACCATAACATTAACATTGGAAATTGTTTCTACCCCATTTTTGGCATCGGAATAAAAATCGGGGGTGCCGATGGAATCGGCGCGCTGTCCGGAGACCCACCTTCGTGGTAGTGCTGCATCGCGTCCGGGAGCCAGGATTCGATTTGGTTGATGCGCGTCACGTCCGAGGGATGTGTCGAGAGAAATTCAGGAATCGCCGCTTGTGAGCGAAAACATAATTTGCCGATCAGGTTTTTCGGACATCCGCTCATGCGTTCCCAAAACGGAACGGCTTCTCGCGGGTCATAGCCGGCCTGCGCCATCAGCCGGAGTCCGATATAGTCCGCCTCCGATTCCTGCCGCCGGTTGAACGGCAACGACACGCCGATGCCGTACGCGCTCATCGCGCCCATGGCCACACCGGGATCGACGCGTCCGGAAGCGGCGCCGGCGAGCGCGCCGAGTTGGGCGATTTGTTCGAGAATCCCGCGGCTGATCCGTTCGGCGCCGTGTCGCTGAAGAGCATGCGCGACTTCATGGCCTATAACGGTCGCCAAGCCTGCTTCCGTTTTCGTGTATTTCAGAATTCCCGTGAACACCGCGACTTTCCCTCCGGGCAAGGCAAACGCGTTGATGGTTCTGTCGTCTTGAATGACGGCAAATTCCCAGTGATATTCCGGCCGGTTGGCCACCGCCGCGATGCGGTCTCCCACGCGATGGACCATCTCGTTGATCTCCGGACTCTCGTTGAGCCGCGCCTGCCGGAGCACTTCATGAAACGCCTTCACCCCCATTGAGATTTCTTTGTCTTCCGAGAAGAAGATCAACTGATCGCGTGCCGTGCCGGGGGCACGATAACAGGCGGACAGCGCGCTCATCAGACCTGTCGAGAGACAAGCGGCCGCCGAGAGGCGGACCCCCATCTTGAGGATGTTCCTTCGGTCCACCGGAACCGTCGAGAACCGGTGCCACAGATCATCGTGCGACGTCGCCGGCATGTTCGCGTTCCATAAATTTCACCTTGGTTACGGCATCCACAGATACATGAATTGAGGCGTGCCGCCACGGAACATCGCGGTCAGATCGAGGTTGGCCAGCGACATGGCATCCCCGTTACCGCCGAGCAGTTGGGAGTAAATATTGCTTTTATATTCACCCGGCCGACGATAGGTCACCACGCTCGCCTCTTTGATCCCTGCTTCCTGTTTCGCCACGTCGATGGCATCGTCCAGATAGCCGATACCGTCCACCAGTCCGATCGCGGTGGCCTGTTCACCCGAATAAATTCGCCCATCGGCTAATTTCCGGATGGTCTCGGGAGAGAGATTCTTTCGCCCTTCGTGAATGACATTGAGGAACCGCTCGTAAAACGACATGATCACGCTATGGAAAATGCCGCGCTCTTCGTCCGTCATGGTGCGGAAAGGAGAACCCATATCCTTTCTGGGTCCCGACGTGATGGTGTTGGCTTCGAGCCCGATCTTTTCCAGCAACCCGCGGGCATTCACCGTCATCATAATCACGCCCAAACTGCCGGTGACCGAGGACGGATGGACCATGACCCTATCCGCCGCCATGGCGATGTAATAACCGCCGGATGCCCCGACATCCATGATAGAGGCGATGACGGGAATTTTTCGGCGTTCTTTAAACGCCTGCAGCTCGTGATAAATAATATCCGACGCCGTGACGGTGCCCCCGGGGCTATTGATCCTCAGCACCACGGCCTTCACGTGTGAATCATCGCCGGCACGAACTAATTGCTCCTTGATTTGAGCCACCATGCTCGGATGGGAGATGAGTCCATCGCTGTCGTTCGAACTGATCACACCGGACAAATTGACGAGCAGTACTTTCTCGGGGCCTGTTCCGCTCACCCGTTTCTCTTCCAACGGGGCGGGCGCGGGCAACAGATTCACCGTGATGCATCCCGATAGGAACGATGCGCCAAAGGCGGTCAAGAGCACCTTCCACACCTGTCTCTTATGCATGCGATTTCTCCATCATGGTCACAAATTGATCGAAGACATAGGCCGAATCGTGCGGACCCGGCGACGCTTCGGGGTGATACTGCACCGACATGACCGGCTGATCCAGCCACAACATCCCTTCGATCGAGTCATCATTTAAACTCATATGACTGACCGTGACTCGACCATACGGCGTCTTGATCGTGGGAACGGTCGATGCCGTACGATCGATGGTTGGAATCTGTACCGCGAAGTTATGATTTTGGGACGTGATCTCGACGGTTCGTGTGCGGAGATCCATGACCGGGTGGTTGGCGGCATGGTGTCCGAATTTTAATTTGTGAGTCTGTAACCCATTGGCGAGGCCAAGCAGTTGATGGCCTAAACAGATACCGAGTATCGGCACGCGGCCGATCAACTCTTGAATGGCCTTCGTGGCGTACGGAACGCCCTGTGGATCCCCCGGCCCATTGGAGAGGACGACGCCATGCGGCTTCAAGCTCTGAACCGCTTCCGCCGTCGTGGATGCGGGCACGACCGTCACCATGCAGCCTACGTCGATGAGCCGGCGCAGGATATTGTGTTTGACGCCGAAGTCGTACACCACGACGCGATACTGTCGATCTGTCCGGACGGTCTGCATGCGCTCGGGTTGCCAGGCGCCCGATCCGGTCGTCCACTCGTATGATTGTGCGCAGGTCACTTCCGCAGCCAGGTCGCGGCCAAGGATCGAAGGAGCCAATTGCGCTTTCGCTGTGGCGCGGTGATGATCCAGATCGACATGAGAAATGATGCCTTGCTGCGAACCGGCGTCGCGAAGATGTCTGGTCAACTCCCGCGTGTCGATGCCCTCGATTCCAACGACGCGTGCCGCGCGAAGATAGTCATCGAGCGCTTGCTCCGATCGCCAATTACTCGGACGCCGACTCGATTCCTTGACGATAAACCCCTCCGCCCAGACGCGGCGCGATTCGGCATCGTCTTTGGCGATGCCGTAATTCCCGATATGCGGGCAGGTCATTGTGACGATCTGACCCTTATACGAGGGGTCGGTGAGAATCTCTTGATAGCCGGTCATGGCGGTATTGAAGACTACCTCCCCTACTGTCTCTCCCTCGAATCCGAGGGCGCGACCCTCAAAGACCGTCCCGTCCGCTAGCGCAAGAATAGCTTTATTCACGATAAGACCTTTTTGCATCTCAACCACGACGTGAGCTTCATGGGAATCAAGGCAAGCGCCAATCCTAGATTGACGACGTACAGCGCCCTGACCAGCGTATGACTTTTAAAAAATGACTCATACGCCGCCTTCCGTGCGACTTCATCCTTGATCGCAAACGCCGCTTCTTGCAACCGTACCGACGAAGGCTCCAACACAAAGATGATTGATACTGCCACGACGACCATGATCATCGTCACTATCCATTCAAGTCGGGAAAGCGCCATGTCGGGATGTGCGCCTCGACTCAAGATGGTCCGGTACCCAGCACTGAGCAGAAGGATGCCCGACGCCATCAAGATGGTCCGGTTGTACCCCTCAAACACCCGTGTCAGAAAACGCCCTCCCGGTTCCATGCCGAATGAGTTAAACACCGCCGGGATGACGGCCGCGACGATGATCACTAATCCTCCGATCCAGACCGCCAGCGCCATCAACTCCAGCGTATAGCTGATGAGCGCCCCCCGCGTGTAATTATTTGCGATTCGTGCAACGCCGACATTCTGATCCCGCTCACTAGCCGAAAGACGATTCACGTTTAACAAGCTTCACTGGACTCATACACGATTCGACCTCCGAGCAGCGTCGCGTGAACGCGTCCTTTTACCTTCCATCCGGCGAACGGCGTGTTCCGACTCTTCGATCGAAACCGCGCCGGATCGATTTCCCAGGTTTCCTGCGGATCGACAATCACGACATCGGCGTCAACTCCTGACGCCAGAGTGCCCGCATTCAGGCTAAACGCTCTGGCCGGCGCCGAGGTCAATTTTGCGACGGCCGATTCCAAGGTCAGTACTCCTTCCTCGACGAGCACCAGCGTCAAGGACAACGCCGTTTCCAGCCCCACGATGCCGTTGGGCGCCGCGGCAAAATCCTGAAGCTTTTCCTGCGTCGCATGGGGCGCATGGTCCGTCGCGATCACATCAATCGTCCCGTCTCGCAAGCCCTCTTTAATAGCCTGAACATCATCCCATGCTCGAAGCGGCGGGTTCATTTTTGCCAGGGTGTTAAATCCGCGCACGGCTTCTTCTGTCAAGGTAAAGTGATGCGGACAGGCTTCCGCCGTCACGCGAATACCGCGAGCCTTGGCTTCACGCACCAGGCGTACGGACCCGGCAGTGCTGAGATGGGCCAAGTGCAGCCGCGCCCCGGTCAACTCGGCCAGCGCCAAATTGCGGGAGACCATCACGTCTTCCGCTGCTGCGGGGACGCCTTGCAGGCCGAGCTGCGTCGATACCACGCCCTCATTCATGCAGCCGCCTTCCGAGAGATGCAGATCTTCGCAATGGTCGATCACCGGCAGGTCGAACGCTAAGGCATATTCCATCGCACGCCGCATCACCAGGCTGTTCATCACCGGCTGCCCATCATCTGAAATGGCCACGCACCCCGCACGCCGCAAATCGCCGATCTCCGCCAGCTCCTTACCCTCCGAGCCTTTCGTAATCGCGCCGACGGGATACACGCGTGCGTTGCCCGCGATTCGCGCCTTTTCAAGGATGAATTCCGTAATAGCCTGCGAATCGTTCACCGGCTGGGTGTTGGGCATACAACAGACGGAGGTAAAGCCGCCCGCGGCCGCTGCCGCCGTTCCGCTTTTGATCGTTTCCTTGTACTCGAATCCCGGTTCACGGAAATGCACGTGCAGATCTACAAAACCGGGCAACACCAGCTTGTGGCGGGCGTCGATGATCTGGACCGATCCGTTCTTTCCTTTGCCCTGCGCCGTCAAATTGGCGCCGACTGCCGCAATCTTGCCCTGTTCGATCAGAACATCGGCAATACCATTGATTCGTCCCGGGTCAATGACATGACCCCCTTGAATGAGAAGAGTCTGAGTCGATGATGCATTCATAGGTTGATGATTCGTCTCCGGTTAATCCTGCGCACGGTTAATTGCCCGCCCCGCTCAGTAAGTAGAGAACCGCCATACGCACGGCCACGCCATTGGTGACCTGATCGAGAATAACGGAGGAAAAGCCGTCCGCAATTTCCGGCGCGATTTCGACCCCGCGATTGATCGGTCCCGGATGCATAACGAGCGCGCCGGGCTTGGCGATTTTCAATCGCTCCGTCGTCAGCCCATAGAGACGCGAGTATTCCCGGATCGTGGGAAAGAGAGCGCGTCCTTGGCGCTCTAACTGCAGGCGGAGCATCATAATAACATCGACGTCTTGCAGACCTTGGTCGAGATCGTAGAACGTCTTCACACCGAGCCGCTCGATGCAGGCGGGCATCATCGTCGGCGGTCCGACGACGCGAACATCGGCGCCCAGCGTCGTCAGCGCATAAATATTGGAACGAGCGACACGACTATGGGCGACATCGCCGACAATTGCGACCCGAAGCCCACGAAACTCGAGTTTCTTTTCGCGAAGGGTGAAGAGGTCGAGCAGCGCTTGAGTCGGGTGTTCGTGCCAGCCGTCGCCTGCGTTGATGACCGATGACTTGACTCCCCTCGCCAACGTTTCGGCCGCGCCCGCAGACGAATGGCGAAGCACGATGATGTCGGCTTGCATCGCTTCGATATTGCGCGCGGTGTCGAGCAGGGTTTCGCCTTTCACGACGCTGCTGTTGGAGGGCGAAAAGTTAATGACGTCCGCGCTCAACCGTTTGGCGGCCAACTCAAACGACGTTCGAGTGCGCGTACTGGGTTCAAAGAAAAGATTGACCACCGTTTTCCCCCGGAGCGCCGGCACCTTCTTGATTTCCCGCCCACTGACTTCCTTGAATGAGTCGGCGGTTTCCAAGATTTGCATGATTTCTTCGGCGCTCAGCGACGCAATGCCGGTCAAGTCCTTCTGCTTCAGACTCATGGCGCGCCTCCGGGTTCTTTGGTGTCTTTTAAGATCACGACACGGTCGTCTTCTCCCGCTTCTTCGAAAAACACCTGGACGATTTCATCACGCGCGGTCGGAACGTTTTTTCCGATGTAATTGGCTCGGATCGGAAGTTGTCGGTGTCCCCGGTCGACCAGGACGGCCAACTGGATTTCGGCGGGGCGTCCCAAATCCATCAAGCTATCCATCGCGGCGCGGATCGTTCGGCCGGTAAAAAATACATCGTCGACCAACACCACTTTCAGACCTGAGATATCGAACGGGATGGTTGTTTTGCGGAGAATCGGTTGATCCTTGCGCATCGACAGGTCGTCTCGGTAGAGCGTGATGTCGAGTTCCCCGGTCGGCACCTGGACATGTTCGATCTCGAACATCCGTTTGAGCAAGCGATGCGCTAAATACACGCCACCCGTTCGGATGCCGACCAGGGCTAAATTCTCCGTGCCCTTGTTCCGTTCTAAAATTTCGTGTGCGATGCGGGTCACGGCGCGAGCCACTTCGGTTGCATCCATCACCAGTTTGTCTTTTTTCTCGCTGGTCATCATGGGCCCTAATGCCTGCTCGTGGAAAATCGTTCCGGAAATGGGCATAAAAAAACCTTCCTACCTGCATGGTAAGAAGGCTTCACGTCTGGGGGCGACGGACGGGGGTCCGTGGTCATGTCCGCAACTCCTTGCCCACCTCACTGGATGAGCGTTAAAGGTCCGTGCATCTTACTGACTCATTGAATGTGTGTCAAGCTGGCCCGATCATGACACGAGATGAAATAACGTCAGACCGGGCTTCAATCGTGCTTGCGGCAGGATGCTCCGATGCATCTGGAATGTCGGAAGCGCCTCCACGGATTGCGTCTGTAGAATGCGGAGACGAGATTTTGTGAACGGCTCATGGAGCGATGACGGGCCGACGACAAAGGCATATCCACCGGGGGGCAATGAACGTTGGAGTGCAGCGGCCGCTTCGGCAAGGTCAGTCGGTTGGTCAAAACTTGAGAAGGGTATCCAACGATAGATCCAATCGTAACGTTCTTGATGAATCACATTGCGCTCTGTGACGGCCACGAACCTGGTGCCCGTCAACTGATCGAGTCGATTGGAAGAAGCCGCGTTGTTCCAGAAGAGCTGCGCCTGCCGTTGAGCGAAGGCGGGGCGTGTATACAGAACGATCTGGTCGATATTGGGAGACAAGACGAGGCAGGCTTGAAGAGCTCCATCGAAGTTGTCGATCAACGTTCGGCGAACTTTGGCCCGTCGTGACGATAAGTCGGGTGATTCCTCAATGAGGTCTTGTAGGTAGTCGGCGACGAACGGGACGCTGGAGACTTCTTCAATTTCCGATGCATCGTCCGGATAGAGAAGCACGGCTGAAAAGGCCTCGATCGGATTCACGATCGGTGGCGAGCCGTCGAAGAGATCCCTCCAGCTTGCTGACGACATCGGGGGCGCCGGCGTCCGTTCTTGGAGAGGGCCCCACGAGGGATTGATCGGCAATTCTCGTGTCGTATGTCCATCCATCAAAATAAGACGCTCGGGAGTCACCGCAACATATCGGGTGCCGCGGCCCTGCTCCCACTGCTGATACGGAAGTCCTGTCGGATCGTCGGAAAGGGTGACTTTCTGCACCGTCGAACCTTTCACGGTGACGCACAGATTTCGCGACGGGTCGAAATAGCGACGGGGTGGATTCGTGGCTGGCAACCAGGTCACCTCTCCAGACAGCGACGGATTCATAAACATCTCGAACGGCCTGCGCCCGCCCGATACGCGCGGTTCAAAAAATCCGCTGAACAGACGAAAGGCCGCCTCAGACGGATAGGTGGGAATGCCACGATAGCGAAGTGGGAGCGGATGCGCTTGATCTGCGTTTTGATCGTCGTAGAGCCCGCGAATCAATTCAAAGGCTGCCGAACCGGTACCGGGTAACAAGGACTGGAAGAGTTCCACGACCGGCAGAAAATCGATCCGGCTCCAATGCATGGCTCCCATGCACGCCATAAACCGACCGTGATCGAACGTGCCGTCATCGAGGATATACAATGCGTCTTTCCTGTGGCGGATGGTGGCCTGTCCTTCGGCATCGATGACGAGATCTTCATCGTTATAAAACAGCCGAATGTCGTCGAGTGAGATGCGCAAGGCCTGGGCGGCCATGTGGCGCAGATCATCGGCGCGTAGCCGCTCCCACCCAGGTTTTCTCGACAGATCCAAAACCGTCGAGTTGAGAAGGCCACCCGGCTTCAATCCGACCCATTGGCCCCAATCCAACCGAAGACGCGCTCTCGCCAAATGGATGGCTCCATTGGGCTCCACTGTCCATTCGCATTCGTGCAGCGGGTGGCCATCAGGATCGGTGGCAAGGATGCGTCGGCCATGCGCCCCATAGAGGACGACATGGCCGGAGGGATGCTGAAGGATGCGTCCACCTGCGGCGAGTAGATCCTGTGTACAGAGTAGATTGGAAGGAAACGATAGATTTTCGGGGCGAGTCAACGACAGTTCAGACAAAGGTTGAATGGTTAATTTTAGATTTTAGATGAGCGGACCAACTCACATTCATCATCTACATTCAGCAGGACTATTCTCTAAGCTGGCCGCTCCCGAACACAACAAACTTGGGGCACGTCAATTCCTCAAGTCCCATAGGTCCTCGCGCATGGATGCGGGTCGTGCTGATGCCGATCTCCGCGCCGAGTCCGAACTGATTGCCATCATTTAGCCGTGTAGACGCATTGACCAGCACGGCGCCGGCGTCCACCTCTCTCAAAAATCTCAAGGCCCGGCCGTAATCCTTCGTCACGATCGCTTCCGTATGGCGTGAGCCATAGCGCGCGATGTGCTCCATCGCCTCTTCCATGCTTCTCACGATCTTGACGGCAAGAATCAGGGAGAGAAATTCTTGGCCGTAATCGCTGTCTGCTGCCGGCTTCACGGCGGGACACAGCGATAATGTTTTGGAACAGCCGCGTACCTCGACGCCCGCGGCCATGAAGTCATTCACAAGATCTGGTAAGACGGCTCGGGCGATGGTGTGATGGACCAACAAGGTTTCCATCGCATTGCAGGTCGAGGGACGCTGGACTTTGGCATTGAGGGCAATCTGCTTGGCCATGGTGACATCGGCGTCCGCATCGATATAGGTATGGCATACCCCCTTATCATGTTTGATCACAGGAATCCGCGACTCTGCCGTCACGGTCTTCATGAGCGATTCCCCGCCGCGAGGAATGATTAGATCAACGTACTGATCCTGCTTGAGAAGTTCGGAGACGATGTCTCGGTCGGTCCGGTCAAGAAAGATGATGGCCCCTGCCGGCACGCCGGCTTTTTCCGCGGCCTCCGACAGGATCGCCGCAATGGCCGTATTGGAATGAATGGCCTCCGACCCTCCGCGAAGGACACAGACATTTCCGGACTTGAGACACAGCGCGGCAGAGTCCGCAGTAACATTGGGGCGCGATTCATAAATAATGCCGATCACGCCGATGGGGACGCGCACGCGCCCCACCTGCATGCCGTTTGGGCGGCGCTGCATGCTCAGTGTTTGGCCGACCGGGTCGGTCAATGCGGCTACTTCGCGAATGCCGTCGGCCATTGCCTTCACCCGCTCCGGCGTTAACCTCAGCCGATCGGCCATTGCCTGTTTGTCTTTGGATGAGCCGAACGTGTCGAGATCTTTTTCGTTCGCTGCAAGAATGTCTTCTAATTGGGCGATCAGTCCATCCGCCATCGCCAAGAGCGCTTGGTTTTTCGTCGTCGTCGAGAGAGAGGCCAGACGGCTGGCCGCGGCCCTCGCCTTCTGAACCAATTCTTCAACATACTCTCCATTCGGCTTTGGCGCGACGCTGGGTAAGGACGTGTCGTCGACGATCGGAGTCTGCGCTTCCATGAAACCTCCCGCACGGTGAGATAAGCGATTGAGCATAACGCCCCGGCCGGAGAAGCGTCAAGCGACCCACATCGTCGTTTAGATTGGTGTAGCATGACACCTAATTATGAGCGAATGATCTCATATTGCCGCTGTCTTTGAGACTGTCACTCCGTCTTGACACGTCAGGAAGAGGGTTGTTATGGTGTCGCCCGTGCCGAGGTAGCTCAGTTGGCAGAGCACAGCCCTGAAAAGGCTGGTGTCGACAGTTCGATTCTGTCCCTCGGCACCACATTTCGGGCAGTTGGACGATCGTCCGTGTTAGGAAGGTGGCACCTGGTGGCAGTAAGTGGCACCTG
>Ga0207691_10000067_pt1 | contig 84512 bp, 72 predicted proteins | sample KBSM13metaG_FD_184327 | JGI IMG/M metagenome (GOLD analysis project Ga0207691, IMG submission 184327) | Miscanthus rhizosphere microbial communities from Kellogg Biological Station, Michigan, USA - KBS M1-3 metaG (SPAdes) (version 2) | ecosystem: Host-associated > Plants > Roots > Rhizosphere >...
AACAGCTATGTGGTCGGTCTGTTGCTGGAAATGAGCATTGTGGCCGTCCTGATTTTTGTCAGCCTGCTGATCATCGGTGTGAAGTATGCTTTGCTGATCAGCATCATGGCCGCCGTGCTTAATATTATTCCATACCTCGGCATTTATACCAGTCTGGCAGTAGCCCTGCTCATAACCGCGACCACCAGTACAACGGGTCACCTGCTAGCCGTAGCCATTGTGTTCATTGTTACTCATTTTCTCGATGCCAATATCATCCTTCCACATGTAGTGGGAAGCAAAATGAAGATGAATCCCTTTATCATCATTCTTGTGGTGTTGATTGGCCACCTGGTCTGGGGCATCCCGGGTATGTTCCTCTTCATACCTCTTACGGCCATGATCCGGATTATCGGTGAAGAAGTGCCCCGCATGAGGCCGTGGGCAAGACTGATCGGAGACAGTAAAGATGACTAGCGGTCATTTTTCGTGGATGCTTAATGTAGAAAAAACTCCCCCGCGGCGGATACAATTTTATATTTGACCGGTTACCACAAAAAGGCCTGTTCTTTGCTTAAGGAAACCTAGCCTAAACTTATGACGGTCAGCGAAAAACTGAAGAAAATTCTAAGGCGGACATTTCGTATCCTGATTATCACCCTGGGGGTAGTCCTGGGCATCATTATCCTGATCATCTTTCTCATTCAGACAAGACCCGTACAAAATTATGGTCGCGGGAAATTAGAAGCCTTCCTGGAGAAAAAACTGAACACAAAGGTCCGTATTGGTGAAATTTATATTGGGTTTCCTTCAAAGATTATTGTCAGGAATATTTATCTGGAAGACCAGCGGAAAGACACCCTCTTATACGGCGGCCGTATTGAAGTGGGGATCGGACTGTTCCAGCTGCTGAACAAAGAAATCCGGGTCAGTAACCTGGAGCTGGACAGGATCACAATGAACATAAGCCGCAGGCAGCCGGATTCCGTTTATAATTTTCAATTTATAGCCGACGCGTTTGGCCCTGATACTACGCAGGCAAAGAAACCTGCCGACACCAGTGCAGGTTATCGTTTCGATATCGGAACCATTCAGCTTCATGATATCTATGCCACTTACCGGGACGACGCCAGCGGAAATGATCTCGCCGTCCGGCTGGGAGATTTTAAAACAGATCTTAAAACATTCGATCCCGCTCATCAGCATTATAGTATTCCAACGATCAGCCTTTCCAATGTGGACGGACATATACGCCAGTACCATCCCATCCTGATCCTGAAAAAACTGGCCGACACTGTTCGTGTTCATAACGAAACTTCCTCGCCGGTGCAGCTGGATCTGGGCAGTATTGATTTCAATGGTATCCGGCTGAACTATCACAATGAAGTGCAGCAGATGGATGGCCGGTTAAGGCTCGGTAAATTTCATACGGTCGCTGATTCCATAGATCTTTCCCTCATCCATTTTCGGTTAAAAGAAATCAGTCTGGGCAATACAACGGTTGTTTTGCATTTTGCCAAAACAGTAAAGTCCGCCAGATCAGTAAAAGAACCGGCTAAGCCGGTATCACCGGATCCGGCATCCTGGGCACTCGATGTAGCCCGCTTTGCTCTTGACAGCATTCATTTTCGATATGATGACGACAACGCAAAACCGCAGCCCAGGGGGATGGACTACAGTCATCTCGATCTGAACGGCGTTCAGGTGAAGGCTGAAGGCCTGCACGCTGATTCCAGAACATATCAAGCGAAGATCAGGAACATCGCTGCGACAGAAAAGAGCGGGCTCGCACTGCAGAAGCTTTCAACCGATGCCAGCTATGGTGATCGCGGGATCGTTCTTAAAAACCTTCATATTCAGACATCCCGTTCCGAAATAAAAAATAATACGGTTGTCCGGTTTGCATCCCTGGAATCCATGAAAAAAAATCCGGGCGATATCACGACTGACCTCGTTTTTGACCGCTCACGCATCGCGGTAAAAGATATTTTAATTTTTGTTCCTTCTCTGGAACGACCTTTAAAAGACAACGAACAGGCCGTACTCAGTCTCAACGGCAAGATGACCGGCAAACTGAAGGACCTGAGCATTCCTTACCTGGAACTGGATGGCGTCGGACAGACAAGTCTGGCCGCCTCGGGAAGGATAAGGGGACTGCCGGATGCAGCAAAAGCATACTACGATATCCGGATTGCGCGGTTCAGAACCACGCGGAGAGATATTTTCCTTTTCGTGTCACCAGCCTCGTTCCCCCAAAGCATTCGCCTGCCGGAGGGTATCTCCGCCGACGGCCTCTTTAAAGGCACTGCGAGGCAATTCCAGACCGACTTCCACCTGGTTACGACAAAAGGCAGCGCCGACCTGAAGGGCACGCTGGATCTGGACCGCAAGGCCTATAACATGCAGGCCGTCACAAGGCAGATCGACCTTGGCTACCTGCTCAAGCAGGATACTGTGCTGGGAAAAGTGAGTCTGGAGGCCACGGCCAGAGGATCCGGATTTGATCCGAAGAAAATGAACAGCGATTTCCATGTCAGGGTGCGGGAAGCCGTATATAAATCCTATGCATACCGGGGATTGCTGGCAGACGCCGGTGTTCATGACGGCAATTTAAAGCTGACTTCGTCCATGCAGGATTCCAATCTCAATTACCATCTCGACGCGGCCGGCCGGTTCGCAGATAAATGGCCTTCTCTGAAATTGAATGTTGAACTGGATACCCTGGATGCGCTGGCCCTGCATCTTGCAAAAGATACCCTGCAAATGCATCTGAGGGCAGCAGCGGATTTCAGCTCTACCAATCCTGATGCACTGAATGGAAATCTGTATATCCGGGATATATCTGTCAACACCGGCACGAAGGCGGTACATACCGACAGTGTGGTCTTACTTGCGGTTCACAGCGATACCGCGCAGCTTATACAGGTCCGGTCAGAAGCTGCCGACATAGACTGGCAGGGCAGGTACAAAATCAGTCAGGTTTCTGAATCGCTTAAACAATTCTTCAATAAGTATTATCCCATAAAAGGGTTGGGCGCCGATACAACAGAGGCAGCAAACTGGCAGCTGAAGTGGGTGATGAGACCTTCACCCATTGTCCTTACGCTTGCTCCTTCGGTCAAAGGCACCGATAGTCTTACAGGAAATCTATATTTCAACAGCAGGGAAAAAAAGTTCGATCTGCAGGCGCACGCAGGGAAGATCCAGTTCGGGGGTCAGGTGATCAGGAATTTTAACGCGACAACCAACTCTGAAAAGGATTCACTCAGCTACAGGGTGAGCACGGCCAGCATCGGCAGTCCCACCATGCATCTTTATAATTCGGCTGTTTTCGGAGCCCTGACACAGGGTAAACTGCTGACAACCCTGCAGCTGAAAGACAACAAATCCAAAGACCGCTACCTGGTCTCCGGAACGCTGACTAATGAGAAAGGAGGATATCATTTTGTTTTTAATCCTGATAGTTTAATTCTGAATTATCAGCGCTGGAATATAACACGGGAAAACTTTGTGCAATATGATTCTTCCGGGCTCCTGGTCAGAAACCTGAAACTTAGCCACGGCACGGAATCGCTTGCCATCGATTCAAAAGGGGAGGCCACCGGCTCACCGCTGGAAATTAAGTTTACCACATTCAGGATTAAAACCATTACACAATTTTCAGGAAAAGATTCATTGCTGCTGGACGGAACGGTCAATGGAACCGCGGAGATCAAAGACCTGACTACACATCCTCTTTTCACTTCTGATTTAAAAGTGGATACCCTGGCCTATCTGAAAGATACTCTGGGTAATTTGGTATTGCAGGTAAATAATAAGGAGCTCAATGCCTATGTCGCTCATATCACGCTGAGCGGACAAAAAAATGACGTACTGGTAGACGGAAAATATTATTCCGGCGAAAGCAAAATGGACATGAACGTAAAGTTGAACCAGCTTAACCTCGCCACCTTCCGGGGAATTGCATCCAGCCAGGTCAAGGACATGAAAGGATTTTTGAAAGGCGAGCTTCATGCGGTGGGAAATCTGGACCACCCGGAGCTGAACGGAGAGCTTCATTTCGACAGTGCGGTCATCGTGCCTTATATCACAGGAGAACCGGTCAGGCTTTCCGGAGATGCTATTTACTTCGATAATGAAGGATTCAATTTCGCAGACTTTGCAATGCAGGATTCCGCCGGAAACAAGGCGACATTGGATGGGAATGTTTACACAACTGATTTCAAAGAATACAAATTCGACCTGACATTCGTTGCCAACAATTTCCGGGTAGTCAATGCGCCCAAAGAGCCCAACAGGGTTATCTACGGGAGACTGACCATGAATGCGGATGTTGACGTAACGGGTGATTCCAAGTTGCCGAAAGTGGAAGCGAACTTCCGCATAAATCCAAAAACAGATTTCTACCTGATCCTTCCCAGCGACGATCCGGAAGTAGTGAACAGGGATGGCGTGGTCATCTTTGTAGACAAAAACACTAAGCGGGATACGGCCCGGGTGCGCAGTTTTCTGGATTCCCTTTCATCCCACGCCAGACTCACGGGTATGGACCTGTCGGTCAATATCGAAACCGACAGCAATGCGCAGTTCACACTCATTATTGATGAACGAAACGGAGACGCGCTCGCCATTCGCGGAAGGGCGGACCTCAGCGGCGGTGTTGACAAAAGCGGCAAGGTTACGCTGACAGGCAACTATGAGTTGGACAATGGTGCCTATAACCTAACCCTTAGTCTTCTGCACAGGAGATTTGATATTCAGCGGGGATCAACGATTACATGGACAGGAGATCCCAGAAGGGCCAATATTGATATTTCTGCAATCTATACGGTCAAGACCCCGCCTCTGGACCTGATGCAACAACAGTTGTCGGGTAAGACAGGGGATGACGTGAACCGTTATAAACAGCGGTTGCCCTTCCAGGTAAAACTGCACATGACCGGCGAACTGTTGAACCCGATTATAAAATTCGAAATCAATCTTCCCGAAAACCTTACAGCCCTCTGGCCCGATGTTGACCTGAAACTAAAGCAAATGGCGACAGACGAAGCGGAAGTGAACAAACAGGTATTCGCCTTGCTGCTCCTGGGAAGATTCGTTAATGAAAACCCTTTCGAATCGTCTACGCCGGGGGCAGATGCCGGATTGATCGCAAGACAGAGTGCCAGCAAGATCCTGAGTGATCAGCTCAATCAGCTGGCCGGCTCACTGGTTTCCGGTGTGGATATTACGTTTGACATGAACTCAGAACAGGAATACACTACCGGCACAACCCAAACGCAAACCGACCTCAACGTACAGGTGTCCAAAGGTCTTTTCAATGACCGCGTGAGGGTTTCCGTTGGAAGTGATTTTCAACTTGAAGATGTTAATCCCGGGCAAAACACCACCAATATCGCAGGAGATGTCAATGTAGATTATAAACTGAGTAAGGACGGACGGTACATGATCCGCGTTTACCGGAAAGATCAATATCAGACGGAGCTGCAGGGACAGGTAGTGGAAACCGGGCTTAGTTTTATCCTGACGTTTGACTACAACAAGTTTAAAGAACTTTTCCGCGGAAAAAAACAAGAGCCTCCTGTCGTCCCGGTGAAGCGTCCGAAAAATAAAAGCACCAATACAAAAACTCCATGAAAAGCACCGTGATCAGATGGTTTTTCATTGGAATGCTGCCCGTATTTTTTTATTCCTGCAGCGAAACAAGGAGCCTTGAAGAGGGCCAATATCTCTATAACGGTGCAAAGATCAATATCAAATCCAAACCACCGCTGTCCCGCTCTAAAAGGAAGGATCTTGAATCAGAGCTTAAGGATCTTTTACGCCCAAAGCCCAATGGCAGTTTTTTGGGTGTACGGGTAAAACTGCTTCTTTATAACCTGGCCGGCAAACCCCAGAAAAAGGGACTGGGACATTTTATCCAGGACAAACTGGGAGAACCACCCGTACTCGCATCGTATAACGCGATGGAAAAAAACCGCGCTGTACTTCAGAACAGGCTGGAGAACCGGGGATACTTCAAGGATACGGTTATGCTGGATACGTTTTACAAGGGGAAAAAAATGAATGCTGTTTATACGGCAGAAGTGGGATATCAATACAAAATCCGTAATGTGATTTATCCTTCTGATCCTGACTCGCTCAGCCAGGCAATTGCCAGAACGGCGAGGCGTTCCCTGCTAAAAAAGGGAGATCCTTATAATCTTGATGTGATTAAAGCAGAGAGAACAAGAATCGACATAAGGATGAAACAGAGGGGATTTTTTTATTTCAGTCCTGATAACCTGCTGATTCGTGTGGACTCTACGGTAGGCGACCACCAGGTGGACATGACCCTGCTGATCAAGAGGTCCACTCCTGAAGCAGCGCGGCGGATATACAGGATCAATGACGTGGTCGTATTTACCAACTATACCGTACACTCCGATACAAGCATTGACGTACAATCCATTCCTAAATATGATGGCTATATTATCATTGACTCGCAACATCTTTTCAAACCCCAGATCTTCAGCCGGGCGCTGATCTTTAAACCGGGTGATATATATAACCGCAGGGATCACGATCTTTCACTGAACCGCCTGATCAGCCTCGGTGTGTTCAAGTTTGTAAAGATCCGTTTTGATGAAAAGGATACGGCCAAAGAACTGTTGAACGCTTACTATTACCTCACACCGACAGAAAAAAAATCGATCCGGTTTGAGGTATCCGGTCTTACCCAGTCGAATGACGCCAATGGAGGACAGGTTTCCATCAACTGGCGAAACCGTAATATTTTCCGTGGGGCGGAACTGTTTACGATAACGGGTTATTTGGGTTATCTGCGACAAAACCTGGGGAAGGGCCAGTATACCAATACCACAAAATTCGGCGTGGATATGAGTCTGTATGTCCCGCGCATCATTGGGCCTGTTCAATTTCAAACCAATAGCGGATTCATTCCAAAAACCCGTTTCAGCCTGGGGTATGAGTATTATAACCAGTCGGCTCAGTACACTTTAAATTCTGCAAAAGCCGGTTTTGGGTATGTATGGAAAGACGCAGTAACCAAGGAGCACCAGCTGGAAATTTTCCGCATAAACCTGGTTAATACTTCCAATATAGATCCGGCTTTCCAGGCGGAGCTCGATACCAATATCGTGCTGGCCCGCAGCCTTGAAAAATCGTTCATTATAGGACCTACCTATAATTATAATTGGAATACCAACCTGCAGCAAAACAAAAGAAGAAATAATTTCTATTTTAACGGAAACATTGATCTCTCGTCGAACATTATAGGGATTGCCAGCGGCGCCAATGTGAATGAAGGAAAACAGAAAAAGATTTTCAGTGTTCCCTTTTCACAGTACATCCGCGGCGACGTGGATTTCAGGCATTACCTGAGTTTCTCACAGACAACGGTACTGGCCAGCCGTATTACGGCCGGGATGGGTTATGCATACGGAAACAGCAGCACGATGCCCTTTATCAAGGAATTTTTCGCAGGAGGGGCCAACGACGTACGGGCTTTCCGTTCCAGGTCGCTCGGACCCGGTTCATATTATTCAGGCAATTCCAACTCGGGTTTTGTTCCCGACCAGCCGGGCGATATTAAAATAGAAGCCAATGCTGAACTGCGATTTAAAGTGGTATCAATTGTACGCTGGGCCTTTTTTATAGATGCCGGCAACGTGTGGACACTTCGCTATGATTCTTCGAGAGTAGGCTCACAGTTTGGAAAAGAATGGCCTTCAGAGATCGCGGTCGGCGTGGGAACCGGTCTGAGACTCGATATAAGCATTTTACTGCTCCGTCTGGATTTGGGTATACCGGTAAGGGAACCCTGGCTGCCGCCGCATCAGCGATGGGTATTTGACACAGGAAACCTGGTATATAATTTTGCCATCGGTTATCCTTTCTAGTGAGTGACTGCCCGGCTGGCAATCATACAGGCCTTATTTTATTTTACAATTTGCTTTACACCGCTGAACATCGACTTCCACATGAAATTAAAAATAGACCGGTACATATCCCTTGCATAGTCCACGTCGGCGGTTCTCGTTTTCCCGTCCCTGGGATTGGAAGGCTGAATAATTAAAGAGGAAGCAAGCGTTGGAAGAAAACGTGTTTTATACTGGTTTGAACTGCTGTCCCGTTTCAGCACTTTCAGGGACAGGTCTTCATACGTCAGTTGCAATTTCCCGGTTCCGTGTGTTCGTGTACCATCCAAATGATAGTCGAGTCCGGTAACCTTCCCTTTTTTTATTTCCACCAGGGCCATCGGTTTTACCATGTCATTCAGTGAGCGTGCTTCCATGCTGCCCAGGGCTGCATCCAGCTGAAAATGGTTCGGATTTCTCATGTCCATTTTCATTCTGGCAATAAATGTTGCCTTACCAAGGAAAAGCGAATGAAAATCCAGTGTCATCTGCGGATGCTCCCTGATTTTATTTTCCATATTGCTTACGTGATCGAGGCTGGCACGGACCTGCTGGAAACGAACGGTACCAGACGTGTCTGACCTCGGATTTTTTTCCTTGTATTCGACATAGCAGTCCTGCATTTCGATTCTGTCGATATTTACCGGGATATCCATTTGGCGCAGGGCTGTCTGTGGATATTTTTTTTCACCCTTGGCTGAATCCAGGTGGTGGGTTATATCCCGATAAATTCTTAAGTCGGCATGTTCAATCCTCATCAGCCGGGCATCGATTTCCTGGCGGAACAGAGCCTTTCTTTGGATATTAGTAAGAGAGATTTTTTTTACGTGAAGATTGTAGCGGTCTGTAGCATAACGGAAATGACTTGCAAAAGCGGTTTCAGAAAGTCTCGGAGTCAGCGTGACGTCTTCCATTTGAAAAGTACCCGACCGGCTGCTGAACCGGATATTGCTGAATTTCATGTCATAAGGCTTGCCCATCCTGCCAAGCTTAAACAGACGGCAACTCCATTCAAGATTTTCAGAAAAAAGCAGCTGTGTACTGTCATTCTGGTGGGCGCTGTCGATGAGTACGTTTTCGAAACCGAGGTCGATACCCGTGGCGCTGAACAGTACGGTGTTTGTTCCTTCTTCCCGAAGGATCAGGCTTGCATTTTTCACCAGGATGCTGTCGACCTGTACACTATTCAGATGGCTGAACAATTGTTTATAAAAATCCAGCCCGAGGTTTTTTTTATAGCTTTCCGATTTTCCCTCCTTGTTTTTCTCTGACTTCCCGGAGGAATCGGATTTTTCCGTTTCTTTTCTGACCCGGATCTCTACCTGCGCATCGTCTATTTTAAGGAGGTGCGCGCTGATTTCTTTTTGGAGAAGGGCTTTGGGCGTCTTGACGCCGGTGACAGACAGGCGGGCGACCCTGATATCGAAGAGCTCGGAAGGTTCTTTGTTGTCTTTTTTCAGGGAATTGAAAAATACAGTATCGGGTTGCATCCGGATGCTGTCGGCTGAAAGCTGCCCAAGTACTTCGTCGATCTTGAGATTTTTATAATCTATATGATATAGACCTTTTGATTTCACATCGACCAGCTGGTCGATTTTCTTATTTGCCAGGCGGTATTTGAAATTTCTCCAAACGAGCAAGCCCGCGATCAGGAGGACACCGGATAAAATGTAAAATATCCACGATCGACGGAAATGCTTCTTTTCAACCATGTACAAGCGTATTGATAGCAGAGTAAACTAACCCCGCTCGAGAAATAAATCGAGATACCTTTCATCAGGGAAGTAATTAAATAGTAATCAGTTGCTGAAAGAACCTGCCATATGATAATTGACATGAGCCGGTATTCTTTGTTCCCGGTCATATCCCAATTCCATGCCTGCGACATGAAACCACTGATAAATGCGTTGCTTCACCTGGTTTAGCAGGGTCCAGGTATGCTTTCCTCCGTGTGCTTTTTCAGTATACTCTGCGTGCAGCATTTTTACTTTCACCAGCATGGCCTCACCAACGAAAGCCTGTTTCTTTGTCTGTTCGCTCAGACATTCCACGTGGTTGATTTCTTCCGGATCCTGCACCAGGAAGGCAGTCCCATTAATCTTCAGGAAGAATTCCCTGCCTTTCCGGCTGAAATCAAGTTTTACCGGAAAAGTTTTGTCGAAAGCATGTATAAACTGGGAAGGTCTCGGTATGACAAACCATAGCTGACCCAGCATATCCGTATCCAAAATTTTTACGACACAGGTAGGAATTTTCAAAACGGCTTCATTCATTGAGAAGAAAATAGCGTTTTCGAGATCCTTAATTTTATCCTGAACGAATTTCAGGGGAAGATATCCGGACATAAAAGTTCTTTTGCCTGAAAAAGATTCAAATCCGATACCATTTTCCGGTTTTTGTTTAAGTCTGTTGTCTTCGCCCGAATAAACGACTTACTTTCAGATATTTTAACAGGGTTTCTCCCAAAGGGAAAACGGGTTCCAGGTCAGAACCAGCCCAAAATGAGTAAAGAATTCCCCAATAAACGATCAGAGATTAAAAAAAAGGATAGGAGATTTGACATGGCCAATAAAACGAACGCATGATTTTGAATTTTTTAAAAAGTACCTGGAAGATCATTTTAAAAAGTTTTAACCTGTTTCTGGATTTCAACGGCCTGAAGCTCAGTGCTGCCCTTTCTTATTATACCGTTTTCTCGATTGCACCGTTTTTGATCGTCCTGATCTCACTGGCGAGTTTTTTTTTCGGACATGATGCCGTGGAGGGCAGACTCTATCACCAGATCAGCGGGCTGGTGGGCAGTGATCCGGCCCTGCAGGTCCAGGAAATCATCCGGAACACCCACATTTCGAATCAGGGGACGCTGGGAGGTATCGTAGGCGGGATCATTCTATTTTTAGGTGCCACGGGCGTTTTTTCAGAAATCCAGAGCTCCATAAACTATCTCTGGCTAATTCCTCCTCCGAAAAAGAAAGCCTTTCTTATTGCGATTATCCGCAAGCTCATTTCATTTTCCCTTCTCATTGCAGTCGCTTTTCTTTTTATGGTCTCTCTGCTGGCAAATGCCCTGCTGGATCTTATGAGCGATCGCGCCAGTCATATGTTTTCCAATTCGTTCGTGAAAGTGTTCGGCCTGGTGAACAGTACGGGGATACTGTTGTTTATATCCCTTATGTTTATGCTGATTTTCAAGATCCTTCCGAATTCCAACCTTCGGTGGAAGCATTCCTTTTACGGAGCCCTTGTAACTTCGCTACTTTTCCTGCTTGGTAAATTTATCATCGGATTCTACCTGGGTCATTCGCAGATCGGCGCAACCTTTGGAGCAACCGCCTCGATTGTTATACTGATGCTTTGGATTTATTATTCTTCGATCATATTATATTTTGGCGCCTGTTATACCTATGTCATTGCCGACTGGCAGGGACACCCGATCCGTGAGCGCTAACCGACGAAATCCGGCTTGATTTTTTATTAATTAAACTAAACCAATTCAAGCGTTTGAAAGTCAATATCAGCCCGATACAGGAATTTATCTCGCAGCTTCGCATATCCTTCCTGGGAGATGACCTGCTGCATAAGTATGATAACGAAAAAGCCCCGATACGTTCTGAACTGTTCAGCCTGGAACAACTGGAAGCCTACGCAAGAACGCTGGCTGCCACCCACCATATTACTGAAGACAAACCTTCGGAGCAGCTGTTGAAAAGACTTGCAGAAAACGAAGAGATCCTGCTGGAAGTTCATAACCTGCTCACCGCATCCGCCAAAGAAAATAAACGTATCACGCCCGCAGGGGAATGGCTGCTGGATAATTTTTATCTGATAGAGGAACAGATCTATACCGGAAAAAAGCACCTTCCCAAGGGATATAGCAAGGGGCTTCCTCCGCTGGCGGACGGACCTTCCGCCGGACTGCCAAGGGTATATGATCTGGCCGTAGAGATGATCGCGCATACCGATGGAAGGGTGGATCTGAAAAGCCTTCTCGGGTTTACAATGGCTTACCAGGAAGTGTCGGAGCTAAAACTGGGAGAACTGTGGGCCATTCCCATCATGCTAAGGCTCGCCCTGATTGAAAATCTGAGACGACTTGCCGCATTGATCGCCAAAAACAGGATCAATAAAAATCTTGCCGATTACTGGGCTGACCAGATGACGGAGACGGCGGAAAAAGATCCTAAGAGCCTGATCCTCGTGATCGCTGATATGGCCAGATATGGTCCTCCGCTCGAAAGTTCATTTGTTGCAGAGCTGACGCGCCGTCTGGTAGGGAAGGGTGCAGCCTTTTCACTTCCGATCAGCTGGATTGAGCAAAGGCTTTCCGAAAAAGGAATGACCAGTGACGAACTCGTCAATATAGAAAACCAGAAGCAGGCAGCAGATCAGGTTTCCATCAGCAATAGTATCGGGAGTCTTCGTTTTCTGGGAAGTAACAACTGGCGGGACTTCGTTGAAAATATCAGCGTGGTGGAGAATATTTTCAAGACGGAAAAATCCGGTATATACCCGCTGATGGACTTTCTGACCCGGGACGAGTACCGGCACCGGGTGGAAAAAATATCCAAATACAGTCTGCATTCAGAATCCGCGATAGCCAGGATGGCCATGGAAAATGCGGTGAGGAATGAGAGGGAAAGACCTGACTATGAGCCTGCGCACCATCTCGGTTACTTTCTGGTGGGTAAAGGATATAAAAAACTGGTGAAGGAAGCCGGTGCACGGTTTCCCTTTCCTGACCGGCTGAAGAATTTTTTTAAAAACATTCCCCTGCTCACCTACGCAGGATCTGTCATCTGCCTGGCCCTGCTCATGTCAGCCACGCTGCTTTATAATGTGTGGTCGGAAGGTCACCGGAATCCATGGCTGATCTCGCTCACCGGACTGATTGTCTGGATCGGCTGCAGTCAGCTGGCAGTGAGTCTGATCAACTGGATCGGCACGCTCATCGTTAAACCGCTTGTGCTTCCGCGGATGGATTATTCTCTGGGCATCCCGGAGGATTACAAAACGCTGGTGGCCATCCCTTCCATGTTCAGCCACGCGAAAGAGCTGGATGACCTGGTGGAAAATCTGGAGGTGCGCTTCCTGGCCAATCGGGGGAAGAATATACATTTCGCCCTGCTCACGGATTTCAAGGATGCGAAGTCGGAAGTGCTGCCGGAAGATGAGGATCTGTTAAGGCTGGCGCGTCAGCGCATTGAAGCGCTTAATGTAAAGTATGGCAGTGAGAACAACGGGCTTTTCTTTATTTTTCACAGGCCCCGTAAATACAATCCCCGGGAAAAGGCATGGATGGGTTATGAAAGAAAACGGGGAAAACTATCCGAACTCAACGCACTGCTCAGGGGAAAGGGTGAAGAATCTTTTATGCTCATCCTCGGAGATCCCGCCGTTTACCAAAAAATAAAATACGTAATCACCCTCGATACGGACACGCAGCTTCCCAGGGATGCTGCCTGGAAAATTACGGGCACCATGGCGCATCCGCTGAATCACCCTCGTTTCAGCGAACGGAAGCAACGGGTGGTGGAAGGTTATGGAATTTTACAGCCGAGGGTGGCCGTGAGTCTGCCTTATTCTGAAAGCACACCATTCGTAAAACTACACGGCAACGAGCCGGGCATTGATCCCTACACCCGGGCCGTGTCCGATGTTTATCAGGATATTTTCGGTGAAGGGTCATTTATCGGTAAAGGGATTTATGATGTGGACGCATTTGAAAAAGCGCTTGCCGGAAGATTCCCCGAAAATCGTATTCTTAGCCATGACCTGCTCGAGGGCAGTTATGTCCGCTGTGGGCTGCTCAGCGATGTACAGCTATATGAGGCTTATCCCCTGCAATACGATGTGGACATGAAGCGAAGGCATCGATGGATCCGTGGTGACTGGCAGATCGCATCCTGGCTTCTTCCCTGGGTGCCCGGTCCGGCGCATCGCATTCTGAGAAATCCGGTTTCCGCACTATCCAAATGGAAAATATTCGACAACATCCGCAGAAGCCTTGTTCCTCTGGCACTGCTGGGCATGCTCATCTACGGATGGGTAGTCTCACACTCGCCGCTTCTCTGGTCTGCGGCGGTCGTTACCATCCTGCTGCTGAACGCGATGATCTTGTTCCTTTGGGAACTAAGAAGAAAACCGGAAGATATCCGCCTCGACCAGCATATTTATCTGAGCCTGAAATTTTCCATACGGCAGTTTGCCAATCAGCTCCTGTTGCTGATCACGATTCCCTATGAAGCATTTTTGTATGCCGACGCTATCTGGAGAACCAACTGGCGCATGCTGATCAGTCACCGGCACCTGTTGCAATGGAACCCTTCACAAAATCTCATTAACAGGGGAAATAAAAGCCTGGGGGGCACCTATGCCATGATGTGGTTTCCTGTGGTGCTGGCCATTGGTGTCTTTGGATGGATGCAGTATCGTCATCCTGCAGGGCTGGCCATCAGCCTTCCTTTTCTAATTTCCTGGATATTGATGCCGGCTATTTGCTGGAAGATCAGTCTGCAGGAAAAAGGGAGAATCGTACACCTCGACGCCAGGCAAAAGAATTTTTTATACAAACTCTCGCGGAAAACCTGGGCCTTCTTTGAGACCTTCATCGTGGAAGGGGACAACTGGCTGCCACCCGATAATTACCAGGAAAGTCCGGTTGAGCGAACCGCCCACCGTACGTCGCCTACCAACATTGGGCTCGCCCTGCTGGCGAATCTGACGGCCCTGGACTTCGGATATATCTCCATGCAGGTATTCCTGCTGCGCACGTCGAACACTCTGCAGACCATGCAAAAAATGGAGAAGTATGCAGGACATTTTTACAACTGGTATGATACCCAAACACTCAGGCCGCTGCCACCCAACTACGTATCTACCGTGGACAGCGGCAATCTCGCGGGTCACCTCATCACACTGAAACAGGGATTGCTCATGTTGGCCGAACAGCCTCTTATCCCTCAAAGGATCTTTCGCGGATTCCTAACGACGCTGGAAATCCTGCAGGAAAAAATGGGCACAAAAAAAGGTACTGAAGCCCTTGAAAAACGCATTTCCGACTCTTTGGACAAACAGTACGACCAGGTGACCATATTGTTTGAAGACCTGACCGCATTATTGAATGAAGCCGAAGACCTCAACAGGAATTTTAATGATGAATCGGAAACCACCTGGTGGGCTGATGCGCTTTCTGCACAGATCCGCGACATATGCAATGAAGTAACTGAGACCGCCACCTGGCTTAGTCTCTCTTCTTATCCGGAACGGTTCGGTGAACTGTTTGCAAAGGCAAACCATCCTATGACATTGCAGGAGACCGCCTTCCTGGAAAACCAGCTGCTGGTACAGATCCAGGGACTGGACGTGGAAGGAATTCCGGCAGAAGAAAAATCATGGCTCGACAATTTCCGTCACCAGCTTATCGAGACCAGTCGTCGGGCCAAGGAAAGAATGCTGTCCATCCAGTCTCTTTCCAGGCTATGCGATGAATTTGCTGATATCCAGTTTGATTTTCTTTACGACAAATCCCAACGGCTCGTTTCGATCGGTTACAATGTCACTGATCACCGGAGAGATAACAGCTTTTACGATCTGCTTGCTTCAGAAGCACGGCTCGCATTGTTTCTTGGAATCGCCCAGGGCAAGCTCCCTCAGGACAGCTGGTTCGCGCTGGGCAGGCAACTGACAAACACGGGCACATCGCCCATTCTGATTTCCTGGAGCGGATCCATGTTTGAATACCTCATGCCCTTACTCGTTATGCCGGGCTTTGAGAACACGCTGCTCGACCAGACCAACAGGGCGATGGTTCAGAAACAGATTGAATATGGCAAAAAAAGAAATGTTCCATGGGGCGTTTCGGAATCGGGATATAATCTGGTAGATGTAAATCTGAATTATCAGTACCGCGCCTTCGGTGTGCCAGGGCTCGGTTTAAAAAGAGGACTCGGGGAAGATCTCGTTATTGCACCTTATTCGTCGGTAATGGCGCTGATGGTCCAGCCCGAACAGGCCGTGGATAACCTGATCGATATGGAATCCGGAGGCTTTGCCGGAAGATACGGCATGTATGAAGCAATCGACTATACGGCTGCGCGACTTACACGCGGCCAGCAATATGCAATTGTACGGTCTTTCATGGTGCATCATCAGGGTATGGGTTTTCTTTCCCTTTCCTATCTGCTTCATGATAAACCCATGCAGAAAAGATTTGAGAATGAGCCCCAGTTCAAGGCCGTCATGCTCCTTCTGCAGGAAAGAATTCCACAGGCTACAGAATTCTATTCGCCGTCAGTTCATGTATCCGACACCAGCATTACCGAACAACAGGTCGAAATGCGCGTAGTCCGCACACCCCATACACCCGTCCCCGAAATTCAATTGCTGTCGAACGGACGTTATCATGCCATGATCTCCAATTCCGGCAGTGGTTACAGCCGGTGGAAAGACATCAGTGTAACCCGGTGGAAGGAAGATGCGACGCTGGACAACACCGGATTTTATTGTTACATCCGGGATCTTGACAACGACAGCAGCTGGTCCGCGTCTTATCAGCCCTCCCTTAAAAACCCGGAATCATATGAAGTGGTTTTTTCACAGGGAAGGGCAGAGTTCAGAAGGCTTGAGCAAAATTTTGAGACCCATACCGAAATCGTCGTGTCTTCCGAAGACGACGTGGAAATGCGAAGAATTCATATCAGTAACCGTTCACGGAGAAGGAGGCTGCTCGAAGTAACCAGCTATGCCGAGGTAGTCCTCACAAGCGCGGCGGCAGATTCGGCCCATCCTGCTTTCAGCAATCTGTTTGTTCAAACAGAACTGCTGCCCCAGCGGGATGCCATTCTCTGTACAAGAAGACCGAGGGGAGCGGGCGATCCGCAGCCCTGGTTATTTCACCTGATGAAGGTGCACAATACGCAGGAAATCCGCAATGTCTCTTTCGAAACTGACCGCGCAGCATTTATTGGAAGGACGAAAAACCTTCAGGAACCGGACGCGATGAACAGCACAAAGCCGCTGACCAACAGTCAGGGCGCCGTGCTGGATCCCATCGTGGCCATCAGGTACCAGTTTGTGATTGAGCCGCATGATGCTGTTACTGTGGACCTGGTCATGGGCGTTTCCGATAACCGTGACGGATGCACCTACCTTGTACAGAAATACCAGGACAGGCCTCTGATAGACCGGGCCTTTGAACTGGCCTGGACGCATAGTCAGGTTGTATTGCGCCAGATCAATGCATCTGAAGCGGATGCGCAATTATACTCCCGTCTTGCCAGTTCGGTAATCTATTCCAATCCCGCCTTAAGAGCAGATCCTTCTATTATAATACGGAACCGGAGAGGACAGTCGGGACTCTGGAGTTATTCCATTTCCGGCGACATACCCATCGTCCTGTTGCAAATCCAGGACGTCGCCAATATAGAACTGGCCAGGCAACTGGTACAGGCTCATGCCTACTGGCGTCTGAAAGGGATGATCGTGGATCTCGTGATCTGGAATGAAGATTTCGGAGGATACCGGCAGGCTTTACAGAATGAGCTCCTCAGCCTGATCTCTCCAGGAATAATCAGTGATGTCAGGGACAGGCCCGGAGGTATTTTTATACGATCGGGCGAACAGGTATCTCAGGAAGACAGAATTCTTTTTCAGGCCGTGGCCAGGGTAATTCTGTCAGACACACTGGGAACGCTCGACGAACAGCTCAAGAGGCGTTCAAAGGTGAAGACCACTATTCCTTATTTCACACCGTCGAAATTTTATGCTACACTGGAATCGACGCTGCCACTCCCTAAAGACCTTCTCTTTTACAATGGTCAGGGAGGATTCTCAGCAGACGGAACCGAATATCATATCATAACAGGTGCCGGCAGACCAACCCCCGCACCATGGACCAATATTTTGGCAAATCCCGTTTTCGGATGCGTGATTTCGGAAAGCGGGCAGTCCTATTCGTGGATGGACAATGCACACGAATATCGACTCACGCCCTGGAACAATGATTCGGTTACAGATTTTTGTGGTGAGGCATTTTATCTCAGGGATGAGGAAAGCGGTAAATACTGGTCTCCTTCGCCTTTGCCGGCCCCGGGGAAATCAGTTTACCATTGCGTCCATGGAATGGGATACAGTGAATTTAACTTCGCAGAAGATGGTATTTTTTCATCCATGACCGTATTCACCGATACGGAGCAGCCGCTGAAATTTATACAGTTTAAAATCCGCAACCAGTCGGGTCGCACCCGCAGGCTTTCGGTGACAGGCTATGTGGAATGGGTGTTGGGAGACCTTCGTCCCAAAACAAATCCTCAGGTGATCACCGAATTTATTCCTGATACAGGAGTGCTGATCGCCAGCAATGCATATAGTGGTGACTTTGGGGGCTATTGCAGTTTTTTTGACACCGATGATACGTCCAGAACATTTACAACAGACCGGTCCGAATTTCTCGGACGAAACGGGACATATAAAAACCCCGAGGCGCTGGGCAGGGCCAAGCTTTCAGGCCGTACAGGGGCAACACTCGATCCCTGTGCCGTATTGCAAACAGTAGTAGAACTGAAAGAATCAGAAGAACGGACGCTTGTTTTCCGCCTGGGTGCGGGCAGGAACCGGTTCAGCGCATTGGATACGGCCAAAAATTTCCGTGGAGCTCTGGCAGCTGCAGAAGCGCTTACCCGTGTACGTGAGTTCTGGAAAAAAACCCTTTCTGCCATCCAGGTCAGCTCGCCGGATCCTTCGATCGACATCCTTTTCAATGGCTGGCTGAATTACCAGACACTTGCTTCAAGGATCTGGGGCAGAAGCGGTTTTTACCAGTCGGGGGGAGCCTTCGGCTTCCGCGACCAGCTGCAGGATTCAATCTCACTGTTGCACAGCCGGCCGGATCTCGTCAGAGAACAGATCCTGCTCAGTGCATCCCGTCAGTTCCGCGAAGGTGACGTGCAGCACTGGTGGCATCCTCCTCTGGGCCGTGGCGTGCGCACAACCTGCTCTGACGACTATCTCTGGCTTCCTTATGTCGTTTCAAGATATGTCCGTCATACAGGCGACGAAAGCATCCTGGATGAAAAAATCAGGTTTATCGAAGGGCGCCTGCTGAATCCGGGTGAGGATTCCAATTATGAACTGCCGGTGGTGACAGAGTACGCAGGCACACTCTATGAGCATTGTGAACTGTCGGTCCGTCATGGCATACGTTATGGCACTCACGGCCTTCCCCTGATGGGATCGGGAGACTGGAATGACGGGATGGATAAAGTAGGGCATGAGGGTAAGGGTGAAAGCGTGTGGCTGGCCTTCTTTTTCTATGATGTACTCATGAAGTTTCAGCAGGTTGCGAAACTTCGAAAGGACGAAGAGCTTGTGTCAGTTTGTGAAAAAGAAGCGCAGCAGCTCAGAAAAAATATCGAACTCAACGGCTGGGATGGAAACTGGTACCTACGGGCATTTTTTGACGATGGCACACCGCTTGGATCTTCCCATAATGAAGAATGCAGGATCGACTCAATACCGCAAAGCTGGTCCGTGATCTCCGGAGCCGGTAATACGACGCGCAGCAGAACCGGTTTGCAGTCGGCATATAAGAACCTGGTCAGGAAAGACATTGGAGTCATTCAGCTTTTCGATCCGCCCTTCAATCAGGCCATTCCGAATCCCGGGTATATCCGCGGATACCTTCCCGGAGTGCGTGAGAATGGCGGCCAGTATACGCACGCGGCGATTTGGATGATCATGGCTAAAGCGGCGCTGGAAGACAAGGCGGGAACCTATGAACTGATCAGACTTATCAACCCCATCACCCATGGATCCACGGAAGAGAAGATAAAAAAATACAGAACTGAACCTTATGTAATTGCTGCCGATGTTTATGCCGTCGAGAACAGGAAAGGTATGGGTGGGTGGACATGGTATACAGGTTCGGCGGGATGGATGTATCAGCTGCTTGCTGAATCTTTCTTTGGACTGAAAAGAGCGGGCAACCGGCTTAGTTTTAAACCCTGTATACCTGACGAGTGGACATCGTTTGAAATACGCTACCGGTTTGGAGAGACAGTTTATCATCTGCAGTTTGAAAGAAAGGATGAACTGAAAAAAATCAACCTGCTCATGGATGGCGTGCGTCAGGAGGGAGAAGACCTGTTACTGGTAAATGATAAGAATACACACCAGATCAGTATCCTGCTGCCCGGAAAGGGTATTGAGAGAGTGATGCTGGAGGAGAGTGGCAAGGTCCTTCCCGGGGCATGAAAAAATCCGGCCGGAAAGGTTTTCGATCAAAAGAGATTTTCCGGTCAGCCGCCAGATCTCTCATCATGATGCTTTTTTCTTCTTGGTTCCCAGGCTTTCCTTCAGTTGCGACATAAGGTCTTTCGACTGACTGTGTACAACGCGCAGGGGAGAAGGAGTGAGTTTTTTGCCTTTCGCTTTAGCCTGGATAAGTTTGAGCAGCTGATCGGAATAGGTATCCTTGTATTTTGAAATATCAAATTTGGCGGTCAGCTGGTCGATCAGCGCCAGCGCCATCTGCATTTCGCCGGTTTTAATGGTAAGCTTGTTGGGAATATCGAGATCATTAATATTGCGTATTTCCTGAGCAAATCGGATCTGCTGCAGGAGAATGGCGTTTTCCATAGGTTTCAGGACACAGAGGGACTCCTTGGAGCGCATCACAAAATTACCCACGGCCACTTTTTTTGATTTATTGAGCGCATCCCTCAACAATGCATAAGCCTTTTGTCCTGATTTCTGGGGTTCGAGAAAATAAGGCGTCTCATAAAAAATGGATGGAATATCTTCCTCCATGACAAATTCTTCGATGGTAATGATTTTTGTCTTTTCCGGACTCGCTTTTTTAAAGTCTTCATCGTCCAGAATCACATATTTCCCGTTATAGTCATACGCCTTTACAATATTCTCCCACGGCACTTCTTTCCCGCTGTCCTCGTTAACCCTTTTGAACCGGATCTTTGCATGGTCTTTCTTATCCAGCATGTCCAGGTCAAGGGTACTGTCCTGCGTGGCGCTGAAAATCCGTACAGGGATGTTTACAAGTCCGAATCCGATGGCGCCGGTCCAGATAGCTCTCATAAAAAATAGTTTATACTTTCCCAGGAACTAAAACAATGCCGGGTTTACAGAATAATCCGGGGTCGGGAAATCATGAAGGGTGTCAGTTGAGGTATTTATTCAGATCGGTGAGGCTGATAGGCTTTTCCCAAATCCTCACCGAATTCCTTTCAGCCATGCTGTGATCATACTGATAGGCACTAATGAGGTTGATCCGTGTTTCAGGATAGTTCGTATGGATAAATTCCGTTTTTTCCCATCCCAGGCCATCGGGAAGGTTATTGTCGAGGAAGATGATGTCGGGTTTTACTTTTTCCAGGCCGCTCAGTCCCTCTGCCAGGGTGTGAAAAATATAAACTTCATAGTTCTTGCGGACCAGATAATTCTTCATCAGCAGACAGAAGTCTGTTTCGTCGTCAATGATCAGGATTTTCTTTGTGGAATGTTGCCGGTTTTCCATATACAGACTAGCAGCGAGGACTATTACATTATCTAATATTTTCAAATATAACAACAGTTTTATGATTTGTGATTGAATTATTTTCCAATGTAGAAATTCATCTACAACCTAAACCAATGAGGCATCCGGATCGCTTCCAACAGGCGGTTCTGCCGGCTGGCACGATCTTGACACCATGACCTTAAATCATTATTCACCTTCAATTATTCTTTATGAGGAGCTTATTGTATCTCATTGCAGTCATTCTGATTATTGGATGGATCCTGGGGTTCTTTGTATATAGTGCCGGGGGGGTGATTCATATTCTTCTGGTCATTGCCATTATCTCCCTGATTCTTGGGGTAATTCGCAGGGCCTGAGTTCAACACTTATCCTGAGAGAAATGCTCATCCCCGGGATGGGCTTTTTCTTTAAGAGCAGTTTTTTAAAAAGCCTAAAACCATCTTTTTATGAATACAATAGAAATCATTCAACGCAACCTTGGATACTCCGGGCTGGAAAAAATTGATCCGAACACACAGCAGCCGCAAGGGGGAGAAAACCAAATCGGGAACCATGCCCTGGCACAGGCCGGCATTCCCTCCGTTGTCCTGGGTATCTTCAACAGGCTTGAGCAGGAGCCTGTATTAGATCCATTGTTTAAAAATGACAAGTGCCCGGCACTGGAAAATATATTTGGAAAGCAGGCGGATGAAGTTGTCAGGAGGGTGAGGGAATATGCGCAAACAGGTGCGGAAGATACCCGGCTTGAGCTGGAACATATAGCTGCGGAAACGCTCCGTATCGTGCGGGACAGCACGGGAGGGGGCCTGGACGCAAAGACCGTCAGGACTTATGTGGCTAATAATAAGCCGGATATTTTGTTATACCTGCCACCTTCTTTGGAAATGGGAAAACTACTTCGCAACAACAATCTGGACGACAGGACGGGGAAAATGGAAGGTCCCGTTTCAAGTTTTATGCATTCAGTGGAAAAGAAGTTTAATACTTCAGAATAATAAGTCCGGACCGTATTGCGAAGTCCTAAATTGTCCGGTCCCGGATTTTTTCAGGGCCAGTTATTTTTTCGGGAAGGGAGGAAGCGGGTGGATGGGAATTGTGCTTTTTGAATACTTTGTCGATGATTTCGCCCGCTTTTTCCTTTATCTTCTCTGCGTTCCGGGAAATAATGCCCGCCATACCCCACTGTACGACTTTTCCGAGAGTCTTCTTTACGATGCCGGAACTTCTCCCAATCAGCAATTTTCTTCCCAGCATACCGGATCCGATCCCGATAAGCGCATTCAAAATATCGGTTTTGCCTTCGCCGCCCAATACGGAACGCATGCCGTTTTTAACGAGGTTGGCTGGCTTTAACGACTGGGTTACTTCATGAAACGCTTCCTGCATTTCGATCTTTTGCCGGGCCGACTTTTTTTTGAGATCTTCTATGGCCTGGTCCAGTTCGGCGGCATTGGTCACCTTTGGTTTCATGTAATTTTATTTCAGCATTTTATTAATCAGGCCATTGGATACGGGGTCCTTGATCAGTTTGTCACGAAGGAAATATATGATCAGGATAGCCAGCAGATAAATTCCGCCAACGATCAGAAACCCGTAGAAATATTCCCCTGTCAGTTTACCCAGGTAGAGTGCCAGCGCTATACTTAGAAAAATGACAAGGAGCGAGAAAAAAAAGATTAAAATGATCATGACCATTATACCCGAGAGAACGTCAGCGGCACGGTCGATGGTTTTTAATTTGGTCAGCTCAATCTTTGTGTCGAAATATTCTTTTGTTTTCTCGACAAATGCTTTAATCGATTCCGATGTGGTCATGGAAAATTAATTTGGCTATGATGAAGCTAAGTTAACTACTTTATCATCGCGCGAAAACGCCCCTGAAGCTGGTCTACAAATTCCCCGAATTTTCCTTTAAGATCATCAGATAAATCCGATCCTCTCTCCAGAATTTTTTTCCCGGTTTTTCTTCCTGCTTTTGTTTTCAGCAGAAGACTTAGAACGATGCCGGCTGCGATCCCTGTAAGAATACCTGAGGCTATTTTTCTGTTAGTCATAAAAACATTTTTGATATTATCTTCGAATATCAGGCCAGCAATTCCGCCTCCCGATAACAGGTCTCCGGAGAAAAACCCCCCGGCCTTTGGGTAGTAAATTCTACGGGCTCTTCGCCCCGACATGCAACAGCGCTATGATTTACAATTTACTACAATATAAAATCCCGGCATGATCTTATTATCTGTCGATCATAACCTTTACAGACATGTCTTCCATACAAACTCCCGCTCCCTCCTGGGTTCCTTTTAAGAAAACCATGGTGGCTACCGGTGACTTCTTTCTCTTTTTTTTGAGATTTCTGCGTGAATCATTTAAGAAGCCGTTCGAGGGAAAGGAGTTTATTGTTCAGTGTTATAAGATGGGTAATCTGTCCCTGTCCCTTGTACTGATTACTGCATTTATTATGGGCCTTGTGCTTACACTGCAAACCAGACCTTCGCTTGTTCCTTTTGGAGCGGAGACACTACTTCCGGGGATGGTCTCCGTTTCGGTTGTCAAGGAGATAGGTCCTGTTATCACGGCAGTTATCTGCGCTGGCAAGATCAGTTCGAGGATTGGTGCCGAACTGGGATCGATGAGGGTAACAGAACAGATCGATGCCATGGAGGTATCTGCGATCAATCCTTTCCGTTATCTGGTCGTCACAAGGGTATTGGCAGCCACGGTGGTGATGCCCGTCCTGGCTACCTTTGCCGATACCATTGCTATATTTTCTTCCTATCTCGCCTATAATATTCACGGAGAGATGGGGTTGGTAAGCTATTTCGATGCAGCCCTCTCCAAACTCGACTGGATCGATGTGTTCCCCTCCCTTATTAAGTCCTTTCTTTTTGGCACAGCTATAGGGATCGTCGGATGCTATAAAGGCTGGCGTGTTTCTGGTGGAACCGCCGGTGTGGGCGCTGCGGCAAACTCAGCGGTCGTCTCCGCTTCCCTTGCGATATTCTTTATCGATATGATTACCGTTCAGATAACCGATATCATCTGATATGGAAACGACCACACAGGAAAAAAAAGAATCGGGTTCTGCCCAGGCCGGCGACAGCCAGGAACAAGTGGTGATGATCGATAAACTCAGCAAGTCTTTTGGCGACAAACAGGTCCTCAAGGAAGTAAGCTTTCAAATACGAAAAGCTGAAAACCTGGTTGTACTAGGCAGATCCGGTTCGGGAAAATCCACGCTGATTAAATGTATGGTAAGGCTGGAAGAACCTGACCAGGGGCAAATCTGCATTTTCGGAAAGGATATGGTAACCGTACCCTATGATGAACTGAACGGGCTCCGCACAAGGATCGGATTTCTTTTTCAGGCCGGTGCACTCTATGATTCCATGACGGTATATGAAAATCTCGCCTTTCCCCTCCGTCATCATAAAAAGGAATATACACCTGAAAAAACGGACGCGCTGATTAAAGAAGTGCTGGAAAATGTCGGACTTCCGGATGCGGGAAATATGATGCCCTCGGAGCTTTCAGGAGGCATGAGCAAGCGGATAGGGCTTGCCCGCACCCTGATCCTGAAGCCTGAACTCATGCTTTTCGATGAACCCACCACCGGGCTGGATACCGCGACAACCAAGGAGATATGTCAGCTCATTAAGGACATGCAACACAAATACAAAATCTCGAGCCTCATCATTACGCACGATATCCAGTGTGCAAGAATGACTGCCGACAGGATTATTGTGCTCAGGGAAGGTTCGATCGTTGCAGAGGGATCCTGGGACGAATTGTCGAAGTCGAAGGATGAATGGATCCATTCATTTTTTAATTAGTTAAATGACGGGATATGGAAAAGAAACCAGGATTGAGATGGAAACTCGGAATTTTTATAATAGCAGGTCTGGTTCTGCTCGTATTCGGGCTCTACTTCATCGGTAAACAAAAAAACCTTTTTGTCTCGGTCTTCACTATCAGGGCGGCTTTTAAGAACGTCAGCGGACTTAAAGTCGGAAATAATATCCGTTTCGGAGGCATTGCCGTCGGTACGGTAGAAAATATCGGTCTGATCAATGATACTTCGGTGATGGTGGATATGAGCATTAAATCAGAAGTCAGGAAATTTATACGGCGGGGCTCCCGGGCGGGCATTGGAACGGAAGGACTGATGGGAGAACGGGTTGTATTGATCAGCCCTGCCATTGACAGTTCCGGTCCCATACGCGACAATGATGTGCTGGCTTCCGATCCGCCCGTTGAAACGGATCAGATCATGGCCAGCCTGAAGAATTCTGCAGATAACGCAGTCCAAATCACCCGGGAGCTTTCAGAAATTTCTTATAAAGTAAATCACGGGCATGGCGTCATCGCAAGGCTCCTTGGCGATTCCAGTATGGGAAATAACCTGAAATCCACCATGGTCAATCTGAAAAAAGGATCTCAGGGCCTGGACGAGAATATGGAAGCTGCTAAACATAACTTCCTGCTGCGGGGATATTTTAAAAAGAAGAAAAAGGCAGAAGAAAAAAAGAAAAAGGAGATGGAAGAGAAAAAGAAAGAGGAGGAACAGGAAAAAGCGGACAAATCCCAGCCTGAGAAAGAATCGGCAAAAGATTCCAAGAACTAGGTTAATTCCCCAAATTGGGGAATATATTCCCCCGGTTTTTGGTTTTCAGGCGTATTTATACTAAATTCAAAGGGGAAATTTCTGGTGCTTAATTTGTCTTTTCTAGGCTAACTAAAGACAGTCGCATGCTTAACCAGCTTCAGTCGCAAAAGTTACAGCATAAGATCCTTCCTCATCACATCGCCCTGCTCAATCTGTTACATTTGGACTCACTGTCCCTGGAACAGCGTATTGAGGATGAAATCAACGAGAATCCGGCGTTGGAGGAAAACAGCAGTACCGAGGACAGCCTTGGTGACAAGTTCACAAAAGATACCGTACAGGACTTTCAGAATTGGGAGGAATATGGTTACGACGATATTCCGAATTATAAGACTGAATACGAGAATTATCTTCCCGCAGACAAGATGCCGGATCGTCAGATTGCGGAGTCTGTTGACTTCCGGGAGGAACTGAAGAAACAATATCGTTTTCAGGAAACCGACGATCAAAAGTATCGTCTGGCTGATTTTATAATCGATTCCCTGGATGAAAATGGATTTTTGTTCAACGAACTGGAGACGATCGCCGAAGAGATTTCTTTTAAGCAAAATATCTGGGTACACCCGGAAGAACTGGAGCCCGTGCTGAAAAGCATTCAGGAGCTTGATCCTACTGGTTGCGGATCCCGTAACCTCGGAGAGTTTTTCCAGCTGCAGCTCCGGAAAAAGGACCTGCAGGATCCAAAGACCAGCATGGCCCTCGACCTGGTGGAACATCATTTTGAAGACCTGCACGCCTGCAATATTGAAAAAATCCGCAGGGATATGAAGATGCGCGATTGTGAGGTGAAAGAAGTACTGCAGGTATTGTCAACGCTGAGAACAAGGCCCTTTTCGGGAACGACCGGTCCCGCCCAGCTTAATAACACCGTGTTTCCGGACTTTATCATTACGGTGGAGGGGGAAGAAGTGATGGTGGCCCTGGCCCGTCAGCGTTCCGCATCCCTTCACGTGAATCAGGCCTGGGCGGAAACGGTTCAGCACATGGACCAGGATAAATCCACTGACAGAGGTACCCGGCAGTACATGCGCAGCAAGCTGGCCTCTGCCCAATGGTTTATTAAGGCCATCCGGGAACGGGAATCGAATATGCTCAAAGTAATCCGGGCCATCGTCCATTTCCAGCAGGAATATTTCAAATACGGTGATACGATGCAGCTAAGACCGATGGTTTTGAAAAATATCGCCGAAATTGTAGGGCTTGATATTTCGACCGTGTCACGTATCACCTGTAATAAATACGCGGATACACCTTTTGGGATGATCCTTCTGAAGGACCTTTTTACCGAAGGGCTCTCCAATAAGGACGGCGACATTATCAGCAATAAAGTCATCCAGACCATCGTAGAAGAAGTTGTGGAAAAAGAAGACAAGAAAAAGCCTTATACCGATCAGCAGCTTGCCGATATCCTTTCTCATAAAGGGTATATCGTCGCCCGCAGAACGATCGCCAAATACAGGGATCAGTTAAACATACCCGTAGCCCAGATGAGGGCACTATTTAACTGATCCGCATTCTTATTTAAAACCGTTAGGACTCAAATTCATTGTTTATGAAAAAAATCCTGGTTATCGATGACGACCGCGACATCTGTCTTTTGTTAAACCGGTTTCTTACCCGCAGGGGATATGAAGTGATTGAAATGTACACCGGCAAAAAAGCCCTCGTGTGGCTGGAAAGCCATCAGCCCAACCTGGTGATGTGCGACTACCGGCTGGGGGATATGGATGCAATGGAAATGCTGACGAGCATCAAAAACAAGTATCCCGAAGTTCCGGTGATCATCATTACCGGATACAGCGACATGAGAACGGCTGTAAAAGTGATGAAAATGGGCGCGTACGATTATATTACCAAGCCCCTTCTTCCCGATGAAATCATCCATACCATCCAGCAGGCGATTGACCATAGTGAATCCGCAGCGGCTAAGCCTGCCGTTAAGGCGAAGGCCGGTCCTGTACCGGCGGATAAACCAAAAATGGAAGCAACCGGTGTAACCTATTCCGGAGATTACATTTTTGGAGACACAGAAGCATTTCGAAAAATCCTTAAACAGGTAGCCCTTGTGGCGCCGACCAGCTATAGTGTCATCATCTATGGTGAAACCGGCAGCGGCAAGGAATCCATCGCGCAGGAGATTCATAAGCGAAGCAAGCGCAGCAGCAAAACATTTATTGCCATTGACTGTGGCGCACTCTCCAAAGAACTTGCGGCCAGTGAACTTTTTGGTCATGAAAAAGGTTCCTTCACCGGTGCGCTCAACCAGAAAATAGGCTGCTTTGAACTCGCCAATGGTGGCACCATTTTCCTTGACGAAGTAGCCAACCTGCCATACGATGTCCAGGTTTCACTGCTGAGGGTTGTGCAGGAAAGAAAAATGCGCAGGGTGGGGGGAACCAAGGACATTGACCTTGACGTACGGATCCTCATCGCCAGCAACGAACTATTGTGGAACGCAACCCGTACGGGCAAATTCAGGGAAGATCTGTATCATCGATTCAATGAATTTTCTATTGAAATTCCACCTCTGAGGGACAGAAGGGATGACATCATGCTGTTCGCGTCCCATTTTCTTCAGAAAACCAATGAAGAACTGGGCAAGCAGGTAAAAGGGTTTGACCCCGACGTGGAAGAAATATTTAAGAAATACGTCTGGTTCGGCAATCTGCGCGAGCTCAAAAACGTGATTAAACGGGCAACCCTTCTCACTGAAGGAGAATTTATAGAAGCCCGTTCCCTGCCGTTCGAAATTTCCAATTTCAGCAAACTGCAGTTTTCCGAGCAGGCCCCTTCCGCAACCGGTCAGCCTGTAAATGAGACCCGCAACCCAAATGGCAAAATCAACCTTAACGAAAGTTCCCTGAAAGAGGCCAGTATAGATGCAGAGTATGAAATGATCCTGCAGGCGCTCAAAGAATCAAACTACAATAAAAGTAAGGCAGCCCAGCTGCTTAAAATAGACAGGAAAACGCTATACAATAAAATGACTCTCTACGAGGAAATGAAAAATCATTAACCCTTGCAAAAAACCGATAGATATTCCGAGCTGTCCATGACTACAGACAATAGTCCGATAAGGGTTTTGATCATCGAAGACGATGAGGAGGATTTTTTTCTCACCAGCCAGTTTATTAAAAAAATCCGCGGCAAGGAATTCGTCATCGACTGGTGTTACCGGTACAAGGACGCCCTGGATGCCATCGTGGAAGCGCGTTACGACATTTATTTTATCGATTACTATCTGGGTCCGAAAACCGGTCTGGACCTTATGAAAGAGGCCCTGGAGCAAAATTGTGAACAGCCGCTTATTCTGCTCACGGGTATGGGCAATCAGCAGATTGACGTGGAAGCCATGCAGGCCGGCGCCTTCGATTATCTGGTAAAACTTGAACTGAACACAGAAAAGCTGGAGCGGTGCATCCGGTATTCCCTCGAAAGGGCCGCTGCCATGAAGATCCTCCGCTCCAATGAGCGAAAATTCCGAAGCATATTTGAGAGATCCAAAGATGCCGTTTTCCTCACCGACGAGTACCTGGTTTTTAAGGACGTCAATTATATCAGTACCCAGATGTTTGGTTACAGCCGGGAAGAACTTCTCGACCTGAACTTATTTCATTTTCTTGCCGATCCTGATAAGACAAATGAAATCCAGCACCTGCTCCGGACAGAGGGCATCGTGGAAGATCTGGAAGTGGAAATAATCAACAGGAACAGGGAAGTTTTTCAAATCATCCTTTCCCTTTCCATGGAAATGGATGCAGACGACAATATTTACATACAGGGTATCATCCACGATATAACCAACCTTAAGAAAGCGGAAAAAGCCACCCTGCAGGTTGAAAAACTTGGTGCGGCAAACAGGCTTGTACGGGCCCTGGCTCACGAGGTTCGCAATCCACTGAACAATATTAATCTTTCCATTGAGCAGCTTCAGCAGGAGTCCCCGGGCGATACCGGCCAGGTTTATATGGATATCATCAGCCGGAACAGCAAGCGGATAAACGACCTGATTACCGAACTGCTTGTTTCTTCTTCCCTTCCCCCGGAAAATATTCGCGAAAGGAAATCGCTCCAGCAGATACTGGATGAAACCATTGCCGCCATCATCGACCGGATCATTCTAAAAAAAGTGAACTGGAAAGTAAGTTATCCGGAAGAGCCGGCGTTTATCTTAGGTGATTCCTTAAAGCTGAAAATCGCCTTTACCAATATTATCATCAATGCGATAGAAGCCATGCACGAGAATAAGGGTGAGCTTTGTATTTCCGTCACCGGTCAGAACGGGCATTACCTGGTGTCGATAAAGGATAACGGAACAGGCATCAGCAAAGAAACCATGGCCCACCTCTTTGAACCCTATTTCACGTTCAAAAGAAACGGACTGGGCCTGGGACTGGCCACCACCCTGAATATTATCCAGTCACACAAGGCTTCCATTGACGTGCAGACCGACGTAAACCAGGGATCCAATTTTATTTTGAAATTTGAGCGGGCCTGAGCAGATCAGTTTTCCTTCAATATCCTGAGCAGGATTTTTTCCGAAGGAGTAAGGCCCCCGTTTTCTTCACCATTTTCGATCTGGTCGAGCGATTTCGTATACCTGGAAAAGGAATTCTCTTCATATAATCTTAGCAATCCCGGATGAACATAATACTTCTTGCAAATGGCGCGCGAGTTGCCCAGCTTCTGACTAACGGAGTCCAGAACGGTCAGGATATTTTTTTTCCTTTCTGTATCAGTGCTAACATCCGGAAATCCGCAAAGTGTCTCCAGGGCATGAACTGAACCTGCCCATGTCCTGAAATCCTTGGCACTGAAATCCCTTCCTGTTGACTTCCTGATATATTCATTCACCATCCCCGATTCGACAATCCGCTTGTTTCCCTCTTCATCATAGTATTGGAAAATTTCCTTTCCCGGTATGTCGCGGCATTGTTCGACAGACCTTGCGAGCTTTTTATTTTTAAGGGTAATGTCGTGCATAATGCCTTTTTTTCCGCGGAAAGCGAACCGAATTTTATCGCCGTTAATCGAAACGTGTTTGTCTTTCAGTGTGGTAAGACCGTATGAACCATAAAGTTTTTCATAGCTGCTGTTCCCTACACGTATGTAAGTCCTTTCCATAAGGCTGATCACAGTGGCCAGTACCTTCTCCTGGCTGAGTTCACGGATCTGCAGGTCGGCCTGAAGCTGCGAGCGGAGGCGGGGTAATAATTTGCCAAACTCATAAAGTCTGTGGAATTTTGTCTCACTGCGCACATGTCCCCAAAGGCTGTGGTAGCGGTACTGCTTTCTTTTTCGGATATCCAGCCCTGTTGCCTGGATATGACCATTATCCAGCGGACAGATCCAAACCTCCGTCCAGGCGGGCGGAATGGCCAGTTTACGGATCCTTTTCAGCTGGTCCTTATCCCGCAGGGTCCTTTCTTCCATTACATAGGTAAACCCTTTTCCTTTCTTAAACCTATGAATACCAGGCATGTTATCCCTTACATAGACCAAATTCACGGCATGGGCCGCTTTTTCATAGTCTTTATCGGCTTTTAACAGCTCCCGGTGGGTAAGGGTCAGCACCATCTCTTCCATTACTCTTGGAAATTTAGAATTTTATGCCATTTTCTGTTAACAATACCGGTATGTGATTTGAATTAAAATTCATTGAATGTTTATAAGAACGTACAAATACCAAATATGGATATAAAGGATTTCAATTTTATGGACGGGATGGCCAAAACCGAGGCGCTGGCCACCGATGGGGTTTTCCTGGCCGAAAGAAATGACGGATGCTTCCGGATAAGCCTTTATCAGATAAATGACTTCTACGTGGAAATCTATTACCACCGTACACGTTTCTTCTATATATGCATCCGTAGTTTTCAGGATCCGTCTGAACTGTATCCTTACCTGGAGGATATCGACATCTCTATGGTATATAAGCTTATTCTCGCCTGAGTTTTAGAAAAGGAATCCACAAACAGAAAATTATGTGAAACATATTCTACAAAAAACAGGCTTTAAAGCCCACAGAAGGGCTGAAATTTCTGGCAAAACATTTGATCTTAATTAGGTAGTTGCATTCATTGGTCTTAGGATAGGGGAAACATACAAAGTCCTGAATTTTTTTCAGGACTTTTGTATTTTAACTAAATGACTGACTTCTATAGTGTTTGCCTGGCCTCTGTGTGGCCGGAAAATTCAAAGGCCTTTGAAATGACATTTTCCAGATCGTCGATTTCAAATGGCTTGGCAAGAAAGAATTCTGCACCTGACTCTGCTGCCAGTGCATCCACATGATCGTTGGCGCTGAAAAAAATTACCGGAATATTCTTAAGCTGTGAATCCCGCTTGATTTCCTGAATGGCTTTCACGCCCCCCGCATCCGGAATCCAGTTGTCCATGAGGATGATGTCGGGTGAACAGGCTTTCACCTCCCGCAGCACATCGTTGCAGTGGTTCATGCCGAAGACCTCATAACTTTTTGCTTTCAACACAAGACCGCAAACTTCCAGCAGATCGGTGTCATCATCGAATATCATTATACGTCCTGGCATTCGGTTTCTTTTTCTTCCGTGATGTCTCAAATTTAACGACAAATCGACATTTATTACCTTTGGCGGAAAACCAGGACCCCGCTAAAATTCTCCCTGAAGCATGGTAAGAATTTCAATAATTCCGGTTGACGACGGGTCATACCGGGGGAAGGGGGCAATTCGTATACCATGATCGCACAGGACGATACCGGAAAGAATTTCCAGGACAATAAGGTCTGTATCCTGATACCGACCTTTAATAATGCCCTGACACTGAAACCCCTGATTTCAGAAATTCTGCTATACGGAACGCATATACTCGTCGTCAATGACGGGTCCACGGATGAAACCGAAGAAATTCTTTCCGGATTTCCTCAAATACAGACTCTTTCCTATGCGAGTAACAGAGGTAAGGGGTATGCGCTCAGAAAAGGATTTCACGCAGCCACGGATGCAGGCTTTGACTACGTAATCTCAATAGATTCTGACGGACAGCATTACCCCCGCGACCTTCCCGCTTTTCTCAAAAAACTGCAGGATAATCCGGGATCACTGATCATCGGTGCCAGGAATATGGAACAAGCATCCGTTCCTTCCAAAAGCAGTTTCGGGCATCGCTTTTCCAATTTCTGGTTCAGGGTGGAAACCGGCATCCGTCTGCCCGACACCCAATCGGGATACCGCCTGTATCCCGTTGCCCGTTTGCGGGCCATGCGGTTTTTTACCAGAAAATTCGAATTTGAAATCGAAGTGATCGTGCGCGCCGCCTGGAGCGGGATACCGGTAATTTCCGTTCCGGTGTCTGTCTACTATCCTCCGGCAGGTGAACGTATAAGTCATTTCAGACCTTTTAAAGACTTCACCCGAATCAGTATCCTGAACACTTTTCTGGTACTTATCAGTTTCCTTTACATCAGACCACGTGACCTATTGAGAAAACTTTTTCTGAAACACAAATGGAAAGAGGTTTTTGTCACCGAGTTGTTCGATCCGCTGCAAACAGACACACGCAAATCGGTATCTGTCGGATTTGGAGTGTGTATGGGCATATTGCCTATCTGGGGATTTCAGCTCATTTCAGCCATTGCACTAGCCGTACTTTTCCGGTTGAATAAAGGTCTGGTTATCCTGTTTGCAAACATCAGCATTCCACCCGCGATTCCCCTGATTCTGTATGCCAGTTTTAAAATGGGGGAGTGGTGGATGCCAGGCAGCCACGTTCCATTTTCCATGACGAAATCCCTGAGTCTGCAGGTTGTCGGATATCAGTTCTGGCAATACCTTGCGGGCAGCATCAGCCTGGCCCTGCTCGCCGGTTTCACTGCCGGCCTGATCAGTTATTTATTGCTTAAATTGTTCGGAAGGAAAAACCGGGCGATCGGGTAAAACATGTCTAAACCTTTTCTCTATATCTACAGGTTTTTTTTGACCCGCCGGAAACTGTTTTTTTTGCTCTTCGTCCTCTGGTTTCTGGTCACGGGATATTTCTCCTTTAAGGTAAAAGCGGAAGAAGATATTTCCGGAATCCTTCCCAGGGATACGGCGGCGGCAAAACTCGGTCATATTCTTTCATCTTCTCCTTTTGCCGACAAACTGGTCCTGCTTGTTTCCCTGAAAGACAGCAGCAAAACCGATCCCCGACTGCTGGCCGGGTATGCAGATTCTTTTCTGTCACGGCTCATCCGGGATGATCCGGAATATGTTGTTTCTGAAGAAAAAAATACGGCCGACAGTCTTTATCCGGCGCTTCTCAGTCTCGTATATGCAAACCTCCCGGTATTTCTCGAGTCTGGCGATTATGCCCGTATCGACAGTCTCACCCATCCTGCAAGGGTGCGTGAAGCGCTGGAAAATGACCTGCACCAGCTGGGCACGCCTTCGGGCATGGTACTGAAAAATTTCATTGCCCGGGATCCGCTCGGGCTTGCCTATCCGGTCTTGCAGCGATTGCAACAACTCCGGTATGATGACAATTTTGAAATCTACGGGGGCTATCCGGTAACAAAGGATCACCGTTACCTGCTGGTATTTATCCGTTCGGCCTTCCCGCCTGATAACACCGGAAAGAACACGATGCTCATCCGGGCCATGGAAGGTATACGCAAAACACTGGACACAGGACGATTTAACACGGTTGACGCTGCTTATTTCGGGGCCCCTGCCGTAGCGGCCGGAAATGCGGCCCAGTTGCGCAGAGATTCCCTGCTCACTGTAAGCATAACAGCCGCCTTTTTTATTTTATTCCTGGGCTGGTATTTCAGAAAAAAAACTGCACCGCTTATCGTGCTGATACCGGTCATATCCGGTCTAAGCTTTTCTCTTGCCCTGATCTGGCTTATCCAGGGCTCAATCTCTGTGATAGCGCTGGCAGCCGGATCAGTTGTTCTGGGAATCGCCATCAATTATTCCCTGCATGTATATAATCATTTCCGTCACCGGGGGGATATGGAAACAGTTATCCGCGATCTGACCTTTCCGCTTACCATTGGCAGCCTCACGACGATCGGGGGCTTTCTGAGTCTTCAGTTCGTCCATTCAGCGATCCTTAAGGACCTTGGCCTTTTTGCAGGTTTCAGCCTCATCGGCGCCTCGCTGAGCTCACTCGTTTTTCTTCCGCACCTTATTGCACCTGCCCGTTCCGGAGAAAAGAAAATCCCGGGTCAGACCTGGATCGAGAAATTTTCCCATTATCATCCGGAAAAAAATAAATGGCTGGTCGCAATCATCTTTGCCGTGACCGGCATCCTTGCCTTTTATGTGCATCGCACCGGTTTCGACGAGGACATGATGCACTTAAACTACATGCCGGACGGACTCAGAACCGCCGAAGCAACCCTCAACCGCATCAATTCATACAGTCTCCGGTCAGTATATCTTATCAATGAAGCCGTGGATCCCGAGACCGCGCTCAGAAGACAGGAAAGTCTGGACCGGATAGCCGACTCCCTTATAGCTGAAAAAAAAATCAGGAAATATACCGGCATTTTTAAACTGGTGATGTCGGATTCACTGCAACAAAAGAAAATTCGTGACTGGAATCTTTTCTGGACAGATGAAAAGAAGAAGGCCCTGGAAGAAACCATACGGATCACAGCGGAACCGTTGGGTTTTTCAGGCAGTGCATTCAGTGCTTTTTCGGAAACACTGGGCAGATCCTTTCATACGCTGGATACCGGTGATATGAATTTTCTGAAACAGAATTTCGCAACAGGGTATTTCATGACGGAAAAAGGCAATACCACCCTGGTCAGTCTCCTGAAGGCGGCACCCGATGATAAAAAAGACATCTACGCCGCTTTTGCAGGACTGAAAGGAGTCACGGTCGCGGATCGTCAGTGGCTCGCCACCCGCCTCCTCGACGATGTCCGGGCCGATTTCGGACGCATAGGATGGATGACATCCATCCTTGTTTTCGTTGTGCTGCTGTTGACCTATGGTAGAATTGAACTCACACTGGTCTCCTTTATTCCTATGGTAGTCGCCTTTATCTGGATCCTGGGTATCATGGGGCTGGCTGGCTTGTCCTTCAATATCGTAAACATTATTTTGTCAGCCCTGATTTTTGGACTTGGTGACGATTACAGTCTGTTTATTATGGACGGGCTGCTTCAGGAATACAAGACCGGGAAGAAGAATCTGTCGAGTTATAAATCATCGATTGTTCTTTCGGCTATCACGACACTGGCAGGGCTTGGCGTATTGATCTTCGCCAGGCATCCGGCCCTGAGATCCATTGCACTGATCTCCATAACCGGAATCCTGTCTGTGGTGCTGGTTGCACAGGTGCTTATTCCTTATTTTTTTAATTTTCTTATCCGCAACCGCATCCGGAGAGGAAGATTTCCCTGGACGGCAGCAGGACTTATTAAGTCTGTATTTTCCCTCAGCTACTTTGCATTCGGAAGTTTACTGGTTACGGGCTTCGGTTATGTCCTCGTCAAATGGAATCCGTTTCGCGGACCCCGTTCACGTTATATCTATCACCGGATGCTTTCCTCTTACACCTGGTCGGTGCTTTATATCATGACCAACGTGAAGAAAAAAATTATAAATCCTGACAAGGAAGATTTTTCAAAACCCTGTGTGCTGATTGCCAATCACCAGTCCTTCCTGGATATTCTCGTGATGACCATGCTTTATCCAAAAGTCGTTCTACTGACCAATGAGTGGGTCTGGAAATCTCCGCTCTTTGGAAAACTGGTGAGGATGGCGGGTTATTACCGGGTCGCGGACGGAATTGAAAACAGCATTGAATATCTCCGGGAGCAGGTTAGGCAGGGTTATTCCATTGCCGTTTTCCCAGAAGGTACAAGAACACCCGATGGCCGGATCAAAAGATTTCATAAGGGGGCATTCTACATTGCCGAAAAACTACAGCTTGATATATTGCCTGTGATGATTCATGGCACGGGTTATACGATGTCGAAAAGTGACTTTCTTCTGAAGGACGGATTTATATCGGTAAAATATCTTCCCCGGATAAAACCCGGTGACTATTATTTTGGGACGGATTATACGGAGCGGTCCAAGTACCTGGGCCGGTATTTTCGGGATCAATATGCAGCCTTCAGTAAGACCTGTGAACGGCCCCGGTTTTATCGTGAACAACTTATTTATAATTTCCTGTATAAGGGACCCGTGCTCGAGTGGTACCTGCGCGTTAAGATCAGACTTGAAAACGACTATCAGATTTACCATGAGCTCATCCCGAAAGAGGGCAGGGTGTTGGACATCGGTTGCGGATACGGATTCATAAGCTATATGCTTCATTTTGCCGCACGCGGACGCGACCTGACCGGTTATGATTATGACGAGGAAAAAATAGCAACAGCCGAACATTGTTTCAGCCGCGATGAACATATCCGTTTCCTGACGGCCGATATCACGCGCATGCAATTCAGCCCCGCCGATGCGATTATTCTCTCCGATATCCTGCACTACCTGGAACCTTCGCAGCAGGAATCCCTGATGCTTCAATGCATGGAATCACTCCGGCCCGGTGGCATCCTGCTCGTCAGGGAAGGAGATCGCGATGTGGAAAAAAAGCATGAAGCAACCAGGATGACTGAATTTTTTTCGACAAAGTTTTTTGCGTTCAATAAAACCGAGGGTAAACCCCTGCATTTCATTTCGGGCAGCAATATCCGCGAACTGGCCGGGAGACGCAGGATGCATTGCAGGTCTCTTTCCCAGTCGGGGCGCACATCGAACCGGCTATTTATCATCACCCATACGGTAGAATCCTATGAAGAAGCCTGAAGTTCTCATCATCGGAAGCGGCATGGGCGGGCTCGTCTGCGCAAGCCTTTTGTGCAAACTCGGATACCAGGTTTGCGTGGTGGAGAGAAATAAACAGCTGGGCGGAAACCTTCAGATTTATGTTCGCAATAAAGTCATTTTTGATTCAGGTGTACACTATCTCGGCGGGCTGGACAAAGGCCAGAACCTGTACCAGATCTTCAAATGGATTGGGATTACGGAACATCTTCGCCTTGAAAAGATGGATCAGGCGTTCGACCGCATCCTTGTAGGCAACAGCCGGAAAGAATACCGCATCATGCAGGGCTATGACAATTTTGAAAGGGAGCTGCTGCGTGAATTCCCCGATGAGGAAAAAGCTGTTCACGAATACCTGTCAACCATCCGAAGTATCTGCGACCGGTTTCCTTTATACCGGCTTCACACCGGTGGCGATACGATGAAAAAGCAGGAGGCCATGGGGATATCAGCCAAAAAATTCATCGAGTCGCTGACGCAGAATCCTGTCCTTCGGGCGGTACTGGCGGGAAACAATATGCTGTACGCCGGATCAGGAGATGATACACCACTTTATGTACACGCGTTGACGACCAACAGCTATATCGAAAGCGCCTGGCGGTGCCTGAATGGCGGTTCACAGATTGTGCAGCTGATGGCAAAAAATATCCTGGCTTCGGGAGGAAGGATAATCCGGAACCGCGAAGTACGTAAACTCGAGATGGAAGGCGAGGTGGTGAAAAAGGCGATCCTGAGCGATGGCACGTCGGTAAGCGCCGATTATTTTATTTCCAATACTTCTCCGGCCAATACCTACCGGATGACGGATTCAGCCCGGATCAGGCCCGTAACCAGGCAGAGAATGGTTGAACAGCCTAATACCGTTTCCAGTTTTGTCCTCAACCTGGTTTTCAAAAGAAATCATTTTCCCTACCTGAAGCACAACTACTATTACCATCGTGAAGGACAATTGTGGAATATGGAAAATTACCGTGAAGAGGAGTGGCCGCTCGGCTACGCGATGTATATAGCACCTTCTGAAAACAGCGAATATGCCCGCGGGATGACTATTTTTGCCTACATGCGCTATGCAGAAGTGGAATCCTGGGCAGACAGTTTTAATACGGTAGCCGCAAAACATCCCAGAGGGAATGGATATGAAGAATTCAAGAACCGTAAAAGGGAACAGCTGCTCGACACGGTGGAAGAACGGTTTCCGGATCTGAGAAAAGCCATCCTTCATTCCTATATGTCCACGCCGCTCACTTTCAGGGACTATATCGGCAACCAGGACGGAAATCTTTATGGATTCCGGAAGGACTACCGTCAGCCCGTTTCATCCATGATATCACCCAAAACACGGATTTCAAACCTTTTTCTTACGGGTCAGTACCTGAATATCCATGGCATACTGGGCACAGCGATCAGCGGGCTCCAGACCGTGATGGCGCTGACGGGACAGGAAGAATTTATTGAAAAAATCAGCCATGCCTGAAAGAAAAAAAATATGGAAATGGACGGCCCTCATACTGGGAGGGATACTGCTCGTCTTTCTCGCGGTTTTCGTTTATGTGCTGATCGTGTCCACCACGAAGCCACCGGAGGTAAGCGACAGGAGCGCACTGGAATGGCAGCGTAAAGAACCCTTCCCGGGACTCTTTACCGTGCAAAATGACTGGTTCAGAAAAAGCAACACAGGCTTATTTGAATTGTATGTGGAAGGAAAACCGTTTGAACGCGGTGTGGCCGAAGGGAAACTAACTGCGGAACTCATCCGTCAGCAGGAAGACTACTTCAATGAGCAGATCACCCGGATGGTCCCGTCGAAGTTTTACCTGCATTTTCTAAAATATGTGATCGGCTGGTTTAACCGCGACCTGGATAAATATGTGCCTGAAGAATACAAAGAGGAGATCTATGGGGTTTCTTTTGCTGCATCAGACCGCTACCGGTATATCGGAAGCAACTATCAGCGGATCCTGAATTATCATTCGGCTCACGATATCGGACATGCGCTGCAGAATCTCGCCCTGGTGGGATGCACTTCCTTTGGGACCTGGGGTAAGCGTTCTGCCAATGGTGAACTGATCATCGGGAGAAATTTTGATTTCTATGCAGGGGATAAATTCGCAGAAAATAAAATTATTTCTTTCGAACACCCTTCGGAAGGATACCGGTTTATGTCGGTTGGATGGGGTGGATTCATCGGAGTGGTTTCCGGCATGAATGAAAAAGGTCTTACGGTAACCATCAATGCCGCCAAATCAGAAGTTCCCTCCGGATCAGCGACACCTGTTTCGATCGTGGCCCGTGAAATTCTGCAGTATGCTAAAAATATTTCTGAAGCATGGACCATTGCCAGGAAAAGAAAAATGTTTGTTTCCGAATCTTTTCTGATCGGATCGGCGGAAGACAGAAAGGCCGTGATCATCGAAAAAACCCCGGACTCGATCGGCCTTTATGATCCGGGAGGCCAGGAAATTCTCTGCGCCAACCATTTTCAGAGCCCGGAATTGGGCAAGCTCCGTTCAAACCGAATCCAGTTAAGGCAAAGTGCGTCTGTCTACCGTTATCAGCGGCTTCAGGAACTACTCGGATCTGTTAAGGCGAACACGGTTACGGAAACTGCAAAAATTCTAAGAGACCGCAGCGGTCTGGAAGGAGCAGATATCGGCATGGGCAATGAAAAAGCCCTCAACCAGCTTATCGCCCATCATTCTGTTATTTTTGAACCGGAGCATAGAAAGGTCTGGGTATCCGCAGGTCCGTGGCAGCTGGGCGTCTATGTATGTTACAACCTGGATTCCGTTTTTTCACCAGGCGCGATGCGCATTAACCGCGAAATTGCAAGCCATGCGGAAGATATTCCGGCAGACAGTTTTATGAAGGAATCCGCCTATCTTTCCTTTCTGAAATTCCGGGAATATAAAAAAGCAGTTTCAGAAGGAGTGCGGGTCGATCCCGACAGCCTGATTTCCAGCAATCCCCATTTCTACCAGGCATACCAGCTGGCCGGCAATGAAATGTATGCAGCCGGAGATTTTAAGAAAGCAATTGACTATTATCGTCAGGCACTCTCCCATGAGGTGGCGACAAAAACGGAGGAGAATGAAATCAGAAACAGAATCAGCCAGGCAGAAGAAAAACTTAAAAAGCCCTCATGATTTTCGGAACCGGGATCGATATGATCGAAGTGGAGCGCGTTGCCCGCAGTGTAGGCAGAGATTCCGGTTTTCGTGAACTTGTCTTTTCACAGAAAGAGATGGCGTACTGCGAATCTAAGGCTGCACCGTTCGAACACTATGCTGCAAGGTTTGCAGCCAAAGAAGCCTTTTTAAAAGCCCTTGGAAGCGGCTGGACAGAAGGTTTGTCGTGGAACGAAATTGAAATACTTCCCGAAGAAAACGGGAAGCCCTTCCTCCGGGTTTGTGGACAAACCGCCAAGACCCTGGAGGGATTGCAGATACGCCGTATCCACGTATCGTTGTCACATGTAAAGAACATGGCTTCGGCCGTCGTTATCCTGGAAACATGAAAATATTCACATCCAGCCAGATTATGAAAGAGCCGGAAATCCGTGAACTGCAGGAAAAAAGACTGTTGGAACTGATTGCCTATCTCGCACATCATTCTCCGTACTATAAAAATCTTTTTACAACCCACGGCATTCATCCTGAAACCATCCGAAAACTGTCCGATCTTGAAAACATCCCCGTTACGGAAAAAGAAGACCTGCAGAAACACAATGAGGATTTTCTCTGTGTACCCGGGTCCTCTGTAATCGAATATACCTCTACTTCGGGCACCCTCGGTTCACCCGTAACTATTGCCCTCACAGAGCGGGATTTGCAGAGACTTGCCTACAATGAGTTTAAATCTTTTTCATGTGCAGGAGGAGAGTCAACCGATGTATTTCAACTGATGCTCACCCTCGACCGTCAGTTCATGGCAGGCATGGCTTATTATTCCGGTATCAGGAAACTCGGGGCGGGGATCATTCGTGTGGGACCAGGTGTTCCGGCACTGCAGTGGGAAACAATTTTCCGGTTGAAACCTACGGTTGTCGTTGCCGTGCCTTCCTTCCTGGTAAAACTGATTCAATATGCAAAGGAGCATCAGATCGATCCTTCATCGAGTTCTGTAAAAAAAGCCATCTGCATTGCAGAAAATATACGCCAGCCCGACTTCCGGTTGAACCTGCTGGGAAAAAAAATCGCCGATCAGTGGGATATCCGTCTTTTCTCCACATATGCTTCCACCGAAATGCAGACCGCCTTTACAGAGTGTGAAGCGGGTCAGGGAGGACATCATCAGCCCGACCTGGTAATCCTGGAAATCCTGGATGAACAGAACAGACCTGTCAGTGACGGTGAGGCCGGAGAAGTGACCATCAGCACCCTGGGCGTGGAAGGGATGCCGCTGTTAAGATATAAAACGGGCGACATCTGTATTGCCCACCGGGAACCCTGCCGTTGCGGGCGGCATACCCTTCGACTTTCACCGGTTATCGGAAGGAAAAAGCAAATGATCAAGTTTAAGGGAACAACGCTTTTTGCACCGGCGGTTTTCGACCTGTTGTCCGGAATGGATGATATCAGTGATTTTGTTGTGGAAGTTTTTTCAAATGAACTGGGAACGGATGAATTGCTGCTTCACCTGGTGCTGCTCCGCTATTCAGAAGAATCGGAACACCGGATCAGGGCTTACCTGCAGGCAAAACTGAGGGTGAGTCCACAGATACGATTTGTGAATCCGGAAGAAATGAACCGGCTTCAGTTTCCTTCTTCAGGCCGCAAGCCGGTAAAATTCATCGACCGGCGGGCAGGTTCTTCGGAAAAAGAAATCCAGGACGCGCGGCAGTGATCAAACCCGTTTAAATTTTAATTTTCCGGAACTTTTTGGAAGAATATGATTAAGAACTTACTCACAGGTTTACTGTTTTTTTTCTCGGCTGTAGTGTTTGCAGAAGCCCATGACCGGAACATGAACCATGATCCGGAAAAAACCATTTCTTGTCGCGATACCACGCCGGTTGCCATCCCTGGCGCTTTTTTCAACAGGGCGGCTTTTTATAAGGCTATGGAAGGCAACAACAAGCAATGGGTAATTGAGCAGCTCGATCTGATGCCAACAGCTCCGGTTGAAATCAGGGAGGCCTTTAATGGCGCGATGCTGATGAAAAAAGCCGGAATGGGAGGGAGTGCCCCAAGCAAACTCAAAGCATTTAAACAAGGACATAAGATGCTGGAAGCCGCCATACGCAAGGATCCGAAAAATACCGAGTTCCGTTTTTTACGGCTTGTCGTACAGGAACACGCGCCTTCTGTCCTGGGCTACCACAACAACACGGGAGAGGACAGCGATTTCATCCGTCTGCACTACAAAACACTGCCCGATGAGGTACAGCAGTTCATCGTCGCATACAGTAAAAAATCAAAGATTTTGAAGCTTGAGGTTTCTTAACTTAGAGCCTGCAATGGGAAAAAAGGTTTTAGCAGTATTTTATTCTCAGTCAGGACAGTTAGAACAAATCATCGATCATTTTACCCGGCCTTTTTCGGATTCAGGCTGTGTTGTGGACAAGCTCAGGATATATCCGGAGAATCCCTATCCTTTTCCATGGAAAAGCAGGAGTTTTTTCGGAGTAATGCCGGAATCCGTTCAAATGGTTCCCGGCAAACTCCGGCCGTTCACCTTTGCAGAATCCCGCTACGATCTGATCATCCTTGGCTATCAGGCCTGGTTTCTTTCCCCCAGCATCCCTTTTAACACGCTTTTACACGACGAGAGCTTCCGGCGCCTGGCAAAAGACACGCCGGTTATTACCATCACAGGAGCCAGGAATATGTGGCTGAGTGCAATGGAAAAGATCAAACCGGTACTCAGGAATATCGGCTGCCCGCTGGTGGGAAATATTGCACTGGTAGACCGTCATCACAACTTCGTAAGCTTTGTAACGATCTTTCACTGGATGTTCAAAGGAAGGAAGGACCGGTATCTTAACATTTTTCCTGTACCGGGTGTGTCGGAAAAAGATATTTTGCATACCGAGACACTGGGACGCATCGCCGTTCCGCACCTCGACAGGGGAGAATGGCAGGGATTTCAGGAAGAAATGGTGAAGCAGGGCGCCGTTCCTGTCAAATACGCGCTGATGTTTATCGAGAGCAAGGCAAGGAAGATTTTTAAGGTATGGGCAGGCATCATTTCGAAGCGCAAAAAAAGAGATGCCTGGCTTGTTGCATTCAAATATTATCTTTTAATTGCGCTTTTTATAGCTGCCCCCATTATCCTGACAGTGGACGCCATTTTTTTCAAGCCTTTTCTTTCCGGGCGCATAAGAAGACAGAAAAAATATTATTCAGGACTGAACTAATTCCGGTAATCCAGATGGATTTTAATGAGGTTTATATCATAAAAACGGCTACTTATTTTCCCAATGAGCCCGTTTCCAATGAAGAGATGGAGGATTTCCTCGGACTGATCAACAAGAGCCCGTCCAAGTCCCGCCGTATCGTACTGCGGAACAACGGAATCAGGAACAGGTTTTATGCACTGACCCGGGAAGGGAAACCCACGCATACCAATGCACAGATGACCGCACAGGCCATCCGCAATATGTTTGACAACGATAAAAAACAGATCGCTGATATCGACCTGCTGGTCTGCGGTACTTCGTCACCAGACCAGTTGATGCCTTCGCACGCAGTGATGGTGCATGGCGAACTTCCGGAAGCCCGTTCCATTGAAGTGGTATCCCCCTCGGGCGTTTGCTGCGCGGGTATGCACGCCCTGAAATATGCCTACATGGCCGTCAAGACCGGCAATGCCCATCAAGCAGTCGCCACCGGATCGGAGCGGTTTTCAGCCGCACTAAAATCTGAGGTATTTGAAGAAGAAGCTAAGAAAATCAGCGAATTAGAATCAAATCCATACATTGGTTTTGAAAAAGACTTTCTCCGTTGGATGCTTTCCGACGGAGCTTCCTCATTTTTGTTGTCCGACAGGAAAAATAAGGAAGGGTTCAGCCTGCGAATTGAGTGGATTGAGGGAGTATCTTATGCCAATGAAATGAAGGCCTGTATGTATATGGGGGGTGAGAAACAGGAGGACGGCAGCCTGAAAGGTTACCTGGATTATAGCCGGGAAGAAGTCGAAGCAAAATCAATTATGAGCATCAAGCAGGACGTCAAACTGCTTAGTGAAAATATTGTTCCTCTTGGCGGCATCAAGCTAACCAAGTTGTTCCGTGAAAAAGGACTGGACCCGTCGGAAGTAGATTATTTCCTTCCGCATATGTCCAGCGAATTTTTCCGGGCGAAAATTTTCGACCAGCTGGAAAAAAACGGGACACCGATTCCTTACGATAAATGGGTGGTCAATCTGAGTACTTTGGGCAATGTGGGCGCTGGCTCCGTTTATTTTATGGTAGATGAAGTGTTCAAAAGCAAAAATCTGAAAGCAGGTCAGAAAGTACTGCTCCTGGTACCTGAAAGTTCCCGATTCTCCTATATGTATGCCCTGCTGACCGTTTGCTGATCTCTTAACTGCCGGATAAATTTCCTCGTTATGAAAAAAGAAGAAATTCCCCAGGACCTCGGCGCCCTGGGAAAAATAACCGGAGAAATCTGCTACGCTGTAGATGAATCCGGAAAGTATACTACTGCGCTCAGCAATGGCTGGGAAGTAAAATCTTCAGCACTTGAAGTTGCCTGGCAGGACGTGAAGGCCCGGATCGCGGAGGCGAAACAAAAAGTGATTAACCGTGAAGCCAGCCCGATTCTTTTCTTTATGGCCCTGCGGGTAATGGATATTCCGATCGTCGCCGCCTACACCGGGTTCTGGAAATGGCAGGTAAAACGGCATTTAAAATATTCTGTTTTTGAAAAGCTGTCGGAATCAAGGCTTCAGAAATATGCCTCCCTATTCGAAGTGTCGGTGGAGGACCTTAAAACGATGAATGCACATGAAGATTGACTTTCAACACCGCCAGGCGGCCCATTGCGAGAATGGCGTGACGACCAGTCTCCTCCGTCATCACGGAGTAGCGCAGATTACAGAGCCCCTGGCATTCGGAATTGGATCAGGTTTGTTTTTTGTCTATATCCCTTTCATGAAGATCAACAACGGCCCGGCCGTTGCTTTCCGGACCCAGCCGGGACTCATCTTCAAAAGGACCTGCAAAGCATTACATATTCCGGTGGAAAGAAAGAAATTCAGTTCCCGTGAAGAAGCAGAGAAAGTACTGATGGAATGTCTTACCGCGGGTCAGCCCGTCGGATGTCAGGTCGGGGTTTACTACCTAACTTATTTTCCCAAGGAATACCGTTTCCATTTCAACGCACACAACCTCATCATATTCGGAAAAGAGGACGACAGCTACCTCATCAGCGACCCGGTGATGGAAACGGCCACCTCGCTCAGCAGTTATGAACTGGACCGGGTAAGATTTGCCAAAGGGGCTTTTGCACCACGTGGTCAGCTGTACTATCCAAAAGAAAAAAAACCGGTTACCGACGACCAGGTGAGAGGCGGGATTAAGTCGGGCATCAAAAGAAATATCCGCGATATGCTTTACATCCCCGGTCCGATTACCGGCATAAAAGGAATCCGGTTTACGGCCAAAAGAATTCGCGGATGGCGTAACAAACTGGGGCCGCAAAAAGCAGGAAGCTATCTGGCCCAGGTGGTCCGCATGCAGGAAGAGATTGGCACCGGCGGAGGAGGTTTCCGTTTTATCTATGGCGCTTTTTTACAGGAAGCTTATCAATACCTTCCTGTTGACGAGCTGATGAATATATCCAAAGAATTCACCCGGTCGGGAGATATCTGGCGCTCCGCCGCCGTTCAGGCCGCCGGGATATACAAGGGAAGACTCGGCACACAGGCCGATTTCGAACAGATGAGCGAATATCTTCTAAGCGCTGCGGATGTTGAGCAGCAGGCTTTTCGCGCGCTTTCGAAAATAAAATGGCCGGCATGACCGGATCTGCAATCCATATTACTGACCTTGGCTTTCAATATCCACGGCAGGAAGGCGTGCAGTTCACCCATTTCAACCTGGAAGTAAAGCGGGGTGAACGCTTTGGCCTTTTCGGGCCCAATGGTGCGGGCAAAACCACCCTTATGAACCTGATGACGGGGCTGCTGAAATACACTGAAGGAAGCGTTCGTCTCCTGGATTATGAAGTGCGTGATCATCCCAAATCGGTGAACAGGCTATTCGGATTCGTTCCACAGGATTTCTCTTTTTATACCGAGCTTACACCCAGGGAGAATCTCTCTTTTTACGGAGCCTGGTATGGGATGGGAAAGAACGAGATCCGGAACAGAACCGGGGAACTGCTGGACACACTGGGACTAACGTCCTCGGGCGACCGAAAAATGAAAACCTTTTCGGGGGGAATGAAAAGGAGGATAAATCTTGCTGTGGGCGTCATGCACAGGCCAGAGGTACTTTTTCTGGATGAACCAACGGTCGGCGTCGATGTGCAGTCCCGGCACTCGATCATCCGCTTCCTTAAGGAACTTAATGAGTCCGGTACGACACTGATCTATACTTCCCACCAGCTGGAAGAAGCTGCAGGCCTTTGCAATGAGATCGCCCTGATCGACAACGGCAGGATCATAGCCCATGGTGAGTTAGACAACCTGCTTCGGGAACACAATCATAAAGGACTGGAAGAACTATTCCTTGAACTCACCGGTAAACGGTTTCGCGACTGATATGCACATACTGAAGGCTACCATTGTCAAGGATTTAAAAATTCTCCTGCGTGACCGCCTGGGGCTGATCATGATTTTTTTTATGCCTGTTATTCTGGTCATCGTGATCACCAGTGTACAGAACAGCACGTTCGACCTTGTCAACAACAATAAGATCAACCTCGTTATTCTTAACAGGGATTCCGGTTCGCGGGGAAAGGAGTTTTTGGAAGATATCGGAAAGATGGGCATGTTCAACCTCAGGGCCCTTGATTCCCTCGACCAGGAAAATCAGATATCTGTTATTATGCACGCGCATGATGCGCTGGTAGGCCTGGTGATCCCTGAAAATTTCAGCCGGAATATCAATGAAAAAGCTGAATCCATCGCCAACAGTGCATTGAAAGACCCTGACTCCCTGGCCGAACCGAAGTCAAAAGCAATGAATTCCGGAGACTCGCTGCGGATGTATTATCATCCTGTCATGCAGGCGTCGTTCCGCCGGTCGGTCGACGGCGCGGTGAAAAGTATTTTACAGGTAATACAGGGCCAGGCCATCGTAAAAAAATTATATGAATCGCTAAACCAGCGTGAGATTCCGCAGGATCTCGAACAACAGATTCTATATGGTCAGGTTCCTGTTGCTGAAATTCCCGTTTCACGGGGCGGAACGCACGCAGTTCCGAATTCATCGCAACATAACGTGCCTGCCTGGACGATCTTCGCAATGTTTTTCATTGTAGTACCGCTCGGATCGGGCATCGTCAGGGAAAAAAACAGCGGAAGTTTTCTGCGGCTTAAGACGCTGCCCTCGAGCTATCTCTATGCAGTTCTGTCCAAACAAATCGTATTTGGTGCAGTAACCTTCCTGCAGGCCGCACTGATTTTTGGCATCGGACGTTACCTTTTCGGATATATCGGATTGCCGGTACTTCACCTTCCCGGAGATCTTGCCGGATTATTCCTTGTTACCCTTGTTACAGGATATTGCGCCGTGAGCTACGCGATCTGCGTTGGCGTGTATGCTGAAACGCCCGAGCAATCCAACGGGTTCGGGGCCATTTCCATTTTAATTTTCGCTGCCTTCGGCGGACTTCTTGTGCCATCGTTCGCAATGCCTGCCAGTCTTCAAACCATATTGGGAATATCACCACTCTACTGGTCACTCGAGGGCTTTTACGGCCTGTTTCTCGAAGGGGGAAAACTCCGGGACATATGGCCGAATATTCTATCTTTATTGGGTATAACCGCAGTCATCCAGGCGGTAACGTATTACGGCCTGAAGAAAAAAAATATAATTTAGAAAAATGGAAACAGCGGCGCTCAAGCAACAGTTAAAAGAACAGATCATTCAGTTTCTGAACCTGACTACGGTAAAGCCCGAAGATATTAAGGATGAGGAGCCACTTTTTGGTGAAGGACTCGGATTGGATTCCATTGATTCCATCGAACTGATTGTACTTCTTTCCCGTGAGTATGGTATCAATATCCAGGATCCGAAAGAAGGCCGGAAGATCCTGACGGATATTAATACCATGGTCGACTATATCGAGAAACACAGAACAAAGTAAAGCGCCCGATTTGAGCAGAATAGTTGTCACTGGAATGGGGATCATCAGTGCTCTGGGTAATAATCTCGGAGAAAACAGGGAAAGCCTGAGAAAAGAACACAGCGGAATAGGGACGATTCAATTTTATCCTACGGCATATGCCGGAAAACTTCCGGCCGCAGAGGTCCCATACAGCAATCAGGACCTGATGAATCGCATTTCTATTTTGCCTTCGCCAACACTTACACGCACTTCGCTGTTAGCGCTTATTGCTGCGGAAGAAGCAATAAGCGATGCAGCCCTTTCACCGGACATTCTTTCTTCAGACGGCACTGCACTGGTGGGTGCAACCACGGTAGGCGGCATTTGCCTTACAGAAGAACTCTTCCAGGATGCGCAGGCCGAATCGCAGGGTTCTGCCTGGGTTGAACAATATGACTACGCCTCGGTGACGCTTGCCGTGCAACAGCGCTTTGGGATCAGCGGTGAAGTAGCTACCATCAATACAGCCTGCTCTTCATCTGCCAATTCCATTGCTTATGGTGCGCGGCTCATCCGCCGCGGACTTGCACAACGTGCCATCGTGGGCGGGGCTGAAAGTCTGGCGAAATTTACGATCAACGGATTTAATGCACTCAATATCCTCTCGACTGCACCCTGCGCACCTTTTGACCGCGACCGGAACGGACTGAACCTTGGAGAGGGAGCAGCTTTTCTGGTGCTGGAAAAAGAAGAAGATCTGCATGGCAGAAAAGCGTATGCCGTGTACAGCGGATTTGGAAATAAAAACGATGCCTATCATCCTTCTTCCATTTCATCTGAAGGAGACGGCCCCTATCTCGCCATGAGGGAAGCCATGGAATCAGCAGGACTCTTTCCTGCTGACATCGGATATATCAATGCCCATGGCACGGGAACGGAAAACAATGACGAGACGGAAAGCCGGGCAATGCTGAGGCTTTTTGACCAACCGCCTGCTTTTTCTTCCACCAAGTCATATACAGGCCATACCCTTGGTGCATCCGGCGCCATCGAAGCGGTTTATTCCGTGCTGAACCTTTTTTATCAGGAAGTGTATGGCTCGCTTTGCTTCAGGAATCCCATACCGTCCACGGGCCTTGTCCCTGTGCGACATACGGATGCTGCCCGGCTGCGTCACGTGATGTCGAACTCTTTTGGATTTGGCGGCAACTGCAGTTCTCTCATTTTTTCAAGCTGTTGATGATGTTTTATTTTCATTCCACGATATGCATTTCTCCTCAGGCTGGATTCCCCGGCAGCCACAGGGAATTTTCTCTGCAGGAAGCGGTGGATAACCGGCTTTCTGTGATCGAACCGGCCTATGCAGGAATTCCTGCAGCATTGAAAAGGAGAATGGGAAAATCGGTTCGCATGGCTGTAGGCGCGGCCCTTCCGCTTCTGCAAAACCAGCCTGCACCGGACGGCATCATACTGGCAACCGCCAATGGCGGAATGGAAGACTGTATCAAATTCCTGAATCAAATCCTGGAATACCGCGAAGGTTTGCTTACACCGGCCAGTTTTGTGCAAAGCACGTCCAATGCAGCCGCCGCACAGATTGCGCTGACAACAAAAAATTACGGATATAATATTACCCATGTGCACCGGGGCCTTGCTTTCGAAAACGCCCTGATGGATGCGTACATGTGGATAGAAGAAAATCCTGACCGGGAATACCTGCTTGGGGCGACCGACGAAATCTCACCGTATAATCATAATATCGACAGGCTGGCGGGATGGTTTTCGAATACGGCGTTGAGCAACCGGAAACTGTTCGGAAAAAAGACCAGCGGTACGATCGCGGGAGAAGGTGCACTCATGACACGTGTCAGCAACCGGAGTGAAGGAGCGCTTGGAAAACTGAGGGCTATGAGGACCATTCATTCCACCGACCTGAACCAGGTCATGGAAAGTATCCGTTCATTCCTGCAGGCGCAGGGCCGGACTTATTTTCCGGACCTGCTGATCACAGGGGAAGACGGTGATGACCGCCTCGATCCTTTTTATACAGCTGCCGAGCAACTTTTTCCGGAAACAACCGGAATTGCCCGTTTCAAGCATCTGTGCGGGGAATACTGTACGGCTGGGGCTTATGCCAGCTGGCTGGCTTTGGAAATCCTGCAACAACAGCAGATTCCTGACATCTTGGTAAAGCGTCCTGCGGGTAGCAGGCAGGTCAGGGATATCCTGATCTATAACACGTACCGGGGTTTGCAACACAGCCTGCTGTTGATTTCGGTTGTATATTGACGTTAGTATCAATGACGCTTATATGAATGCTTTCCTTAAAGTCATTATGGCCGGCATAGGAATGTCCGGATGCATAATGTTGTTTTCCTGCCGTCAGCAACACGACCATTACGAAGACTGGGGTGTGGTGAATGGCAATTATACCGGGAACAAATATTCAAACCTGGATCAGGTTGACACTTCCAATGTAAAAGATCTCGTTGTGAGCTGGACCTTTCATACAGGCGATGCCGATACAGCGGCTCATTCCCAGATCCAGTGCAACCCGATCATCGTCGGCGGCACTCTTTACGGAACTTCTCCCCAGCTGAAACTTTTTGCACTGGATGCCGGAACGGGCAAATTGAAATGGGAATACTATCCCTTTGATTCAACACCCGGGGGAAAGAAAGTGGATTTTAACCTTAACAACAGCCGCGGTGTTGCCTACTGGACGGATGGGAAAGATGATGAAAGACTGTTTTATACCGCAGGTCCCTACCTGCGGGCCGTGAATGCCAGGACGGGAAAAGTCGTTGCCGGTTTCGGCAAAGAAGGGAAGATCGATCTCAGAGAGGGACTGGAGGCGGATGCCTCCGGCTTGTTTGTTACGGCAACGTCAGCGCCTACCGTTTACAAGGATTTAATTCTTGCCGGAACCCGTGTTTCAGAAGGAATGGACGCAGCACCAGGGCATATCCGCGCCTATGATACCCGGACCGGCAAAATGGTTTGGATTTTCCATACAATCCCACATCCCGGGGAGCACGGTTATGAAAGCTGGGAGGATCCCGATGCCTGGAAAAACACAGGAGGCGCAAACAACTGGATGGGCATGGTGGTTGATCAGCAGAGCGGAATTGCGTATATACCACTGGGTTCTTCCTCCATGGATTTCTGGGGAGGCAAAAGAAGAGGGAATGACCTGTATGCCGACTGCATGCTTGCTCTGGACGCTTCCAGTGGAAAACACCTGTGGCATTTTCAATACATTCATCACGATACCTGGGACTGGGATCCATCGTCAGCGCCGGTATTGCTCACGGTGAGGCATGACGGGAAATCCGTTGAAGCCGTGGCGCAGACTACCAAGACAGGTTTCGTTTTTCTGTTCGACCGCAAAACCGGAACACCTCTTTTTCCTATTGTGGAATCACCAGTGGATACACAGACCGGTTTGACGGGGGAAAAACTTTCCGGAACCCAGCCTGTTCCTCAAAAGCCGGCACCTTTTGTAAGGCAGGCTTTCACCGAAAAAGACATCAACCCCTATTTGTCACCCGAGGAATTTGCCGACGTAAAATCCCGCTGGACAGAATATGGCGGGGGCAGGATTTTCACGCCGCAATCCAAAAAGGGAACGATCATTATTCCGGGTTTTGACGGAGGTGCGGAATGGGGTGGTCCGTCGGTAGACCCCGGTACCGGTATACTCTATGTCAATGCCAATGAAATGGCCTGGATACTGCATATGCTGGACGTGGATACCAGGGCGGATACGTTGTCAACCTATGGGGTTGCAGGAGAAAAATTATTCAGACAGCAATGCATGTCCTGTCACGGCGCTGACCGAAAGGGTTCGGGAAATTATCCTTCGATACTCGATATAAATAAAAAAATGAACCGCGATCAGCTTATCAGCTTTATCGCAACCGGCAGAAGAATGATGCCTTCTTATTCTTTTTTACCGCAGCAGGATAAGGAAGCCATTGCTTCCTATGTACTTGAGTTGTCCTCTGAAAAGAAAAGGACTTACCGCAAGCGACTGACGGCTATTGAAAAATTCCGTCAGGTTCCCTACACGATTTCCGGATATCATAAGTTCCTGTCAAAATCAGGATATCCCGCGCTTTCCCCGCCCTGGGGAACGCTGTCGGCCATCGACATGAACAGCGGCAACCTGGTGTGGAAGAAGGTGCTGGGCAATGAAGACAGCCTCGAAAAAGCAGGAAGGCCACAGACCGGAACTGAAAACTATGGAGGGCCTGTAACCACGGCCGGCGGTTTACTTTTTATTGCTGCCACGAAAGATGGAAAATTCAGGGCGTTCAACAAGGCCAATGGAAAACTGCTGTGGGAAACACGTCTGCCTCATCCGGGTTTTGCAACACCTGCCGTGTATTCCGTCAGGGGAAAACAATTCATTGTGATAGCCTGCGGCGGAGGAAAGCTGGGCACCATGTCGGGTGACAGCTATGTGGCTTTTGGCCTGCCTGGTGAAAAATAGGTCTTTGTTCTATTGAGACGATGGCCGTTCTGTTCTGTTTTTTCTTCCAAAAAAAATCCAGGCCAGTGGAGCAGACAGGATGCCCGCGATGGAAAAAAGTCCCGCGCGGGCATTCTCCCCGGTTCCTATAAAAGCGCCCGTCAATGCAATGAAGAATATAGCGGCAGGTGCAATAAAAAGTAAAAGGAGCCCTCTTTTCTTCAATGGAATTTTAAATGGACGACTCAGTCCCGCAGCCGATTTCCGAAGCCTGATCAGGGCGGCAAATTCAAGGGAGATACCGGCAGAATAGAGGCAGATATCGGTTACGAGAAGATCTTCCAGCGGAAGAAGAACAAGAAGACTTACCAGCGATGCGCAGATGATGATGGAGATATACGGAGTATCATACTTTGTGTGCAGACGGGAAAAAATTCCTGGCAGAAGCCGGTCCCGGCCCATGACCGCAGGAATTCGGGAAACAGAAAGCAATACGGCGCAAAAAATTCCAAGCATGCTTGCCATACCGCCCAGCGAAAGAAGGATACCCAACCCTTTTCCTCCCATCACATAGCCGAGATAGGGAATTCCTTTTTCTGCCAGAGTTTCTCCGGATATTCCGGAATGCACGGCAAGCCAGGTCAGCAAAAAATAGAAAAAATAAATTCCGAAAAAAGCAATGCCAATGGCTTTCAGGTAAGCCTTTACGGGTCCTTTCACTTCTCCCGCGTACGTAGTGGCATTATCCCACCCGATAAAATTCCACATGATGGTAAACAATGCCATGCCCGTGGAAGGAATGCCCGCCGGATGGGATACAGCTTCCGGTTGGGGGTGTGCGAAACCCGTGGCAAAAAGTATCAGGAAGGGCAGGAGCACAGCGAGTGTCAGCAACATGGCCGTTTTTCCCACCGGAACAATCCCGCGGATATTCAGCAGCGCGTTAAACCATATCATACCCAAGAAAACCGGTACGCGGAAAGATTCGATGCCGGGGAAAAAAAAGGAAGCGTATTCCACGAAGAAAACGGGATAAATCGCCAGGTCTACAAAAGTGTAGAGCCAGGTCCACCATCCTTCATAAAAAGCCCATCGTATGCCTAAACCGCGCTTCACCCATTCATAGTATCCGCCTTCCACGGGCATCATTCCATTAAGTTCCAGCACGACCAGGATGATCGGAATATCCCAGAGGAGGGGCGTGACCAGGAGCAGCGGAATAGCCCACTGGCCTGCATAACCGATCAGGGGTTCAATACCGTAAGGACCTCCGGATACAGTGAAAAAAATAACGGCGGCCAGCGGCAGCACGCTGATCTTTCGTGCGAGCAGGGGAAGGGAAGAGGAATTCTTCAATGGCGGGTAATCTACAATGACAGACCATTAAATTTAAGCGCGATGGGGCAGGTTGCGATTTTTTACTCCATTTTTTTTGGCATATATTTGCCGCCCATCGGATACGCCATATCCGGGATGGCCCCGTAGCTCAACTGAATAGAGCATTTGACTACGGATCAAAAGGTTTCAGGTTTGAATCCTGACGGGGTCACTGATTTTCAATTAATTGCATGGAAAGACTGATTTAATGCTTAAGTCGGTCTTTTTTTATTTGTAATGGCCCGTCGACAAGAGTACGAGTATCGGATACCAGAGAAAACCGATCCATTACCCCGCTGACTCGCATGGAAATGCTCCGGTTTCACCCCCAAAACCAGCCCTTCCTCCAATGGTTTTTTTTACATTCCTTTTCATTGAATTTTCGGCAGACACGGATCAACGGGCACCAATATCCAACTTTTCACAGCACGCTTTTGAACCCTGACTAATTCAGTTTGTTTGCGCATGAGACCGCGGTCAGCTTTTAAAAAGGATCGCGTAGCCGGGCCGTAGAGAGGATCGGCATGTTTGAGGTAACCGGATAGCGGATTGAGTAAGTAGAACAATTTGACGAAGGAATATTTTTTGCACTGTTGAGGGGTATATTTAATAGCTCTAAGTGACCGGTAGATCGGCGTATTTGAGTTCACCATAAAAAACCAACAACATGGGAAACAGAAGAAAATTTCTAAAACAAACAGGAGCTTACGCTCTGGCTGGCATGTTCCTTCCGAAGCTTGGGCACGCCGCAGCTTTCTTTGGTCCGGCAGCGACAGTTCCCGTCGGCCTTCAACTTTACACGCTGGGCAGTCTGATGACAACCGATACAAAGGGCACACTGGATAAGGTAGCGGCCATCGGTTATAAGGAGGTGGAAAGTGCCGGTTCACAGAAGGGCAATTTTTATGGCTACAAACCGAAAGAATTTTCTTCCATGGTGAAGGATGCCGGCATGCACTGGCGTTCCGCCCATGTGCCCGGTGCACCCTTCACGATAGAACAGATCATGAAAATGGCGAAAACGGCTGAAGATTCCGCCCGGATTCAAAAGATGGCTGAACAATTTAAGAACAGGCCAAAGTCAGCTAACCTGAAAGAGAATTATCAGGAACTGGCCGATGATGCAGCTGAGGGTGGTATCAGCTATCTGGTATGTTCTGCCATTCCGGTGAATACCATGGACGAGATAAAAACTGCCGTGGACGTTTTTTCCAAAGCCGGAGAAGCCTGCAAAAAAAACGGGGTTCAGTTTGCCTATCACAATCATCAGACGGAATTTGACACTATTGAAGGAGTCCGCCCTTTCGACTATATTTTAGGTCATACCGATAAGGACCTGGTGAAAATGGAGCTCGATCTCGCCTGGGCTACCAAGGCCAAACAGGATCCTGTTGAACTGTTCAAACTGTATCCCGGCCGTTATCCCCTTTGGCATGTAAAGGACCTGGATAAAACCACCATGAACCCTGCAGAAGTAGGATCGGGCGTAGTGGATTTCAAACGCGTTTTTGAGAATGCACAGGAATCCGGGATGAAATATTTTTTTGTTGAACAGGACGGGGCACCGCAACCTATACAAAACGTTACCAACAGTTATAACTACTTAAACAAACTGTTGCATTAATGTTTTAGAAACATTACATATTAAGGGCCTGAACCCTGCGGGGAAATTATTATTTGTTACGGCCAGGGCAATCTGGGCGCTAATCACACGTTACTTGATTAAATGGGGATAAAAAGCCGGCCCGCATGGCCTTATTTTTGATTGCTATCCCTATTATTGCAAGAGAAAATTTCATGGACGCCAGTTTATCAGGTTATTCAAACCTCATTCCTTATTTTAAACGACAACTCATGAAAAGCCAACTGCACAAATCCCTTCTTTCCGGTATCCGCGAATTGCATTTCAAAATACTTCAGTCCAACAACATGCATGAGATCGGTCACTATCTCCAGGAAATACTGGACAAGGTGGTTTCTGTCCCGCAAATGCCGGCTAAAATAGCAAAGACGATATCAAAGGACCTCAACAAGTCCGGAATCATCGATATGATGAAAAGCGATATCCGGTCGATCCTGGACGGTACCCTCAACCGGGTTGAAATCGCACGCCACCAGGCCACCTGCGACATTGCAAAACTGAAAAAGTTATTTTCTGATCCTTTGCCTGAATAGGCGCACTGTCACCTTCCTTCTTTTTCCCTTTCATCCCTGACCTGCGATGGCACCGGGGTATATTCTTTTAGGTTTTTGGAACCCGAAGAAGCCACCTTGCGTTCTAAACGCGGGGAGGACATTTCCTTTGAAAGGGATTTACTAATTTACCCTCCCTTTACCTTTTCATATGGAAAATAAACCTGCAGGCAAAGCTGCCTTTTCTTCCTATCAGAAATTTGTCATCTTCATTCTGGCCGTTACCCAGTTCACGGCAATTTTGGATTTTATGGTCATGTCTCCGCTGGGCGATATTCTTATGAAATCTCTTGGGCTGAAGCCGGCTCATTTTGGTTTTGCGGTATCTGCCTACGCATTCAGTGCGGGTATATCCGGACTCCTGACGGCAGGATTTGCCGACCGGTTCGACCGAAAGAAACTGCTTCTCTTTTTTTATTGTGGTTTTATCGCCGGCACCCTGTTTTGCGGAGTGGCCAACTCTTATCCCACGCTGGTGGCGGCAAGGATCATAACAGGTTTGTTTGGCGGAGTAATCGGTTCGGTCTCCATGGCTATCATAGCCGATGTTTTTGACCTGCAGCATCGTGGCCGTGTGATGGGTTTCGTTCAGATGGGATTTGGGGCAAGTCAGGTTCTGGGAATTCCTATCGGGTTGTACCTTGCCAATGCCTGGGGCTGGCACGCGCCTTTTATCTGGGTTGGCGGAATGGCGATCATCGTTGCCTTCTTTATTTCATGGCGTTTGCAACCGCTGACGAAACATCTCGCTGTGCAGAGGGACAAATCAGCCCTTCAGCACCTGATGCATACCGTTGCCAAAAAAAATTACCGCATCGGCTTCACAGCCACTGCACTGCTTTCTGTTGGCGGATTCATGATGATGCCTTTTGGAAGCGCATTCGCCGTAAACAATCTGGGAATTACGCAGCATCAGCTGCCCCTGATCTTTATGGTATCCGGCCTTGGCTCCCTGATTATTATGCCGCTTGTGGGCAAAATCAGCGATAAAAAGGACAAGTTTAAAATTTTTGCCATAGCTACCGCCTGGATGGCCATTATGGTGGTGGTTTACACGCATCTCGGTCCGACACCGCTGTTGCTCGTCGTATTATTTAATGTGCTGATGATGGCCGGGATAATGGGCAGGATCGTTCCATCCCAGGCCCTGATCACTGCGGTTCCTGTAATGCAGGACCGGGGAGCATTCATGAGCGTCAATGCATCCCTGCAGCAGATTGCGGGCGGAATTGCCGCGGCATTTGCCGGTGTGATCGTGGTGCAGAAAGGAAAATTCAGTCCGCTAGAACACTACGATACGTTGGGATATATCGTGGTAAGCATTTCCATGTTAAGTCTATACCTGCTCAGCAGGGTAGATAAGATGATCAAGTCCGGTTCCCCGGCAGTTCCCGGGCCGGCACCTGCAGCCAGGTCAGTGCCGGAAGTATCTTAAAAACGCCACCCGATCTGTATGGTGTAACGGAATCCGAGTGCCCAGAAATTAGAAACACCGTTAGAAGTTACGGTCTCACCTTTGGAAAGATCATTTAACAGGGGATATTTCTTTTTCAGTGCATCTATAATCTGCTGTAATTTTTCTGAATGGTTTCCGGATGTGCTGCCGTCCAGTTTCACACCGAAATAATAACTGGATACGGCAGGGCCAAACATTACGCAGTCAATGGATAAATGTTTGTTTATAATGAACTGATATCCGATCTCCCCGCCGATATTCAGAAAATCAAGGGTTGAATTCAGCGTCAGTTTATCATTGGTCAGCGTATCTCTTCCGCTTCGCTGGTTCTTAAAATGATAGTAGCTCACAAATGGCGCCAGATAAACGCCATGAGGTGCATCATACTTGTTCTCTTTTTTCAGATAAAAGCGATACTCGGATCCGATAACGAACCCACTTTTTGCTTTATTCAAATCGAATTGCATTGTACTGTTCTCGATCACGGTGGGCATAGGGAACTGAATATAACCACCGAAAATCGTTATGCTTCGTTTGGGCGAGAGCACCCGCTCATAGCTCAACTGGATGCCACTGGAATAAAGAATCCAGCTTGTCAGGTTGAGTTTAATAACATTATTCATTTTCTTTCCCCGGCTGGCTGAAGCCGAGTCTGCCATCTGACCCATGACTGGCGGGGTCCATGACATGCCTAAAAAAAGGCATACAATGAATGAAAATCGAACCAGGTAAGCGGGGATATCATATTTTGGGGGCATGCGGGGTAATTTATGGACTTCGGGTAGATCAATTTAATACATACTGATTATGCTGCAAAGAAATTTTCCCCAGAATACACCAAAGCATGTCCCTTCCCAGGGTAAGAGGAAGCAGAGGCGTTACCATTTGAGTCTATGGGCATAGTATTACCATGACCGATGTCATTTAACCGATAAACGACCCAATTCCGCCAACTGATCGTTATTTGATCCAATTTCGCATGGAGAACGAGATACCGTGAGAAATGAGTTCCGAAAATTAAACCTCAATTGCAATCAAATGAAAAAATCAATTCTCTTTTGTGGAATGCTGCTGGTCCTGTTTCAATTCAGCCAGGCGCAGGCAGGAAACAAAACAAACCTGAGCCTGCAGGTCTCGGGCGCAGCTGCCGCCAACCGTGTACAGCTGGCAAATTATGTTTGGACGCGCACTGTACAGGTTTTTGTGGAAGGTCAGCTAAAGAACACCATTGTGAGTTCGGTTTCAGTCGGACCCGACGGAAAGGTCACGACCACGGCCGTTTCGTCCAAAATGACCGATCCGCCGCCTACAAGGGGAATACGCGGGGATATCGCCAGGAAAAAAATGGCGGAAATGAAATCCTATGTCGATGATGCAGTTCAGACAAGTGCCACTTACCTGTATATGTCAAAAGGCAAGATGGTTGATTTTTTTGACAACGGAAACGTATCGCAGTCCGGCAATACGATTACGATCACAGGGTCGAATGTAAATAAACCAAACGATCAGCTAGTACTGAATGTTTCAGGTAAAACCCTGGCCTATATCAGTCAGAATTTCAAAAGTACAATGACGTCCGGGGACGCCATCAGTGGCAGCGCAAACTATAAGTCTTTCAGTAACGGGCTAACGGCTTTTGACAGTGGTGAACTGGACATGCCGGCCAAGAATATGAAGCTGATGATCTCCAACACCAACTACGCAAAAAAATTGCAATAGGATTTCTTTCCCTTTGACCAGAAGGCCCTGCCCCGGCGGGGCTTTTTTATTTCGCCGGCTGTTTGGAGTTGAAATACATATCCAGTTTGAACCCTATTGCTTCCAGCTGTGATACCTTGGGAGAATTGGGAAACTGATGGAGGAAATATGTTTCAAGGTCCAGCCATTTGAGAACTTTTACCACATAGCCAAGACATAGTCGGAACCGGTCGTCGGAATGGTCATTGAGATAGAAATAATATTCTCCGTACAGATAAATATTAAAGGTCAGATAATCCGTTTTCAGGTTTCGTACAAATTTTGCTCTCGGTCTGTAAATGGGTTGAAAGTCTCCGTTCACAAAACGCCAGTCAAAGCGGTTACGGGTCTCAAGAATAATCTTTGCCGGCAGGTCAAAACTGTTGTTCGATTCTGTTTCCAGGATATTCACCACTTTCTTTGGCTCTCCCGCTGGAGCACTTGAATAGGAGTAACCCAGCCTGAACCACCAGTAATAACCGCCTGTGCTGTCGTACAGTTCCGGGTTGAGCTTGTGCCTTAACCAGGGGAACGCAAAATAATCCACGTAAGCGCCCACAGTACCATCGGTATATTCCGAATTGGCTTCCGTGCCGGTAAGCTGAAGAAAAAGCCTGAATCGCTCATTAAACCGGTAGTAGACGTCCACCTCAGGCCAGATCTGCCGCTTAACCGAACCGGAATCCTGCGCTCTCAGGCAGGCCGGAGAAGCAGCCAGAAAAAGAATGATAAGCCTCCAGCTTGGTCCGCGCATCAGGAATTCGTTTAACAGTTAAATTATGTTTCCGCCTCACAGCATACCTTTAAAACACGGGTACCCCACTACAGGGATGAAGAACCGGCCGGATCCAAATCATCCGTTGCCATTGCAAATGAACAGCTAATTCTATTTTTTGCTACTTTTGTTTTACAGTTAAACAGGTCATCTACTTCATAATTCCTCCCCCTGAACTAAATTTAGTCCGCGTCCGCTTAAGTAAATAACCATTTCACCTACTTATTCTCTTTTCAAAAACATCAATTATGAAAAAACTGGTCAGTCTTTCCGCCGCGGTCCTTTCGCTTGCGATTTTATTTTCTGCCTGCGGTCCGCAGTTAACGGTAACCTACGATTATGATCATACCGCCAATTTCAGCCAGTATAAAACCTTCCGCATCGTGAAGCTGGAACAACAGTATCAGGCACTCAGTCAGTTTAACCAGACCAGGGTGATCAATGCCGTTCGTGCGCAGATGCTTGCCAAAGGCTTTACAGAATCTGAAAATGCAGATCTGCTGGTAAACATTACGAGCATCATGAAAAACCAAAAGGAGATTGTCGCCAATTCTTATGGCTATGGAGGCGGTTATCGTCCTTATGCATGGGGTGGCGGAAATATGTCTACTACGGTGAATGTCCAGAACTACGTGGCAGGATCACTGATCATCGAAGTAGCCAGCGCCGCAACACAAAAACTACTTTGGGAAGGAGTAGGTAACCAGGATATAGATGCACCTTCCAATGATCCTGAAAAGCAAATCAACACGGTAGTGCAGAAAGTCATGGCAAGCTTTCCTCCCGGAGTTGTACCAGCTAAATAAACGGGGATAAACTAATTAAAAAAGAAAAGGGAGCTCGCGCTCCCTTTTTTGCGTCCGGCTGTTAACGGACGACTACCTGCTAAAGTTTGAAACCAGCAAGGAACAGAATGGCTACTGTGGCGTTATTAAAACTTGCCGAATAAAAGAATTTGGTTTCTACTGCATAAGAAAGTCTTGGCTTTTGGGCAAACTTATATCCCAGGGTTGCCGAACCGTCTGAAAGAGAAACAGCGGTGGCGTTAAAATCATAAGGCTTGTCTTTCGCATCGACCGTATTGATCAGCAAATTCTGGCCCATTGACCAGCTGGCATAAAAATTCTTATTGAATCGCATGGTTGCTACCAACTGGAATGGAATAGCACTGTTGCTCACATGAGCCGCGATAGGTTCTCCGGCTTCTGCCGTATACAGCCGGTAGTATCCTGTTTCAAAACCCAGGCTCAGTTTGGAATGCGGTGGCTCCCACATAAACCGGAGCGAAATCTGGTAATGCCAGGAATTTACGTCGTCTTTGAAAGTAACCACGTTATTAAAGAAATAACTCGGACCTGCTCCCAGATAAATGGAAAACTTTTTGTAAGGCGCTTCCACATTTTTATCTGGTTTGAAATTTATCATATTGTCCGATTGCGCCATTCCCTGGACGACCAGAAAACAGGCAGTGGAAATTAATGTAAGCCGGAAGATGTGCATGTGAATATTTTAAAATCGGTGTTTAATCAGTTTTATTTAAGTGTATACCAGTCATAGACTACATAACAGGGATAGTCCGAAATAAATCCGTCAAATATTCCATTTTCAATATAGTATTTAACGAGACCTTTGTCATTAAGTGTCCAACTGATTACCTTGATACCCTGTGCGTGCGCCTGTTGCACGTCGTCGAGCAGCAGGCCGCGTGAATAACGCGGCCCCCAGCGGGTGCATCCATTGTCAATTACATCCTGTAAGGTCAGTTCGCACATGGTAGGCAGCCCTGACTGGCGATAAGGTGGATAAGACTGAAACTGTTCAATAACCGTGTTAGACGGAAGATCAGCATAAATTACGATGTCCCGACCCGCTGCTGCCGCGCGGTCATAAGCTTTTTGTACTACCGGAAGCAAAGCTTCGAATACGCTGTCGTCCCCTTTGACGTCCATCCAGAAATATTTCATGGTGGTAGAATCGACAAAAGCTGTAAGACACTGATCAAGGGAAGGTATTTGTTGCCCGTCGATCAGCCGGATATATTCTTCAATGAATGGGAAAGCGTATTGACTATAATCTCCTATTATCGGGCTCTTCAGCGTGAGGTGAATGTCGATGTCTGCATCGTGCATCATGATCGGTATGTTATCACGCGTCAGGTGCACATCCATTTCCATTCCATTTACACCGTAGTCTTCATCGTTCAGGACACCATTAAGCGAATTTTGAGCGAATGGTGGATTTGACACTGTTTGTACGCCGTGATGTGCATAAATCTCAAAAGGCGTATTTTTTGTATAGTCAGAAAACTCCCTGTCGAATTTCAGGCTTATCGGGTTACTGGCCGATTTGTCGTTTTCAAAAAAACCGTCCAGTTGCAGTCCGCTGGGATCGCCGGTCAACAGGAATGTCTTCGCCTGATCTTTCGGTACAGTGAAGTCGATCAGCCCTTGGGTGGCTATTTCCGAAAATCGCCAGAAGCCTGAAAATTTCAGGGTACTGTCAGTAGGATTCAGGCCGTATTTCAATATCATAAATACGCCCTGATTGCCAAAAAATGAAACTTTAAATTTTGAAACCTTACATACAAATTCAGTACCCAGGGTAGTGATGGAAGAAGCGAGTTTGTAAATCGACTCCATTTTCTTCATCGGACTGGTAGGAATCGTAATTACGTTTCCAATACTCACGTCGGGCTGTGGAGTGATCTGGTTTTTGGAACAGGAGAAGAAGAGCAGGCCGGCAAGGAAATATTTTGATGCAGTTCTCATAATAATGTTATTAGGTTACAGAGCCAGCCCGAATTGGAATTCAGGAACCCAGTATCGTTTTTGGTTTACAGGAAAAGCGGGCCATGCCACAATATGGTAGCGGAGGTATGACATATTGAAACCAAGCGTAAATGCCCTGTTCTTATACAATTTCTGGTCAAAGTTTAATGTGATTCCATATCCATTGATAAAGGGATTCGCAGTGGGAATTGAACTTTTGCCTTCAATGAAATAAAGTTTGTTGGTCCAGTACAAATTTCCTTTGACCGAAAACGCATACGTACCGAATACGTGTCCCCAGGTCAGCGAGGGCTGTTGCTCCCAGCCCGTGATCTGCGTAGAAAATCCAAACTGGTTTAATATTCCATAATTCCAGACAACCTGCCAGCCCACGCCCGCATAATTGTTGTCGTTTATTTTATAATTCCAGAAAGGTCCCAGCGTGATACGGTTCGATATGAAAAGCGTCGCGAGGCTGGCCTGGACGTTGAAAGATTTTGGCAGCGTATATTTTGCCTGGTAATAAAACATAGGCGCCGTGATCACGTCGTCGGTCCAGTCCCGGGGTGTCACCACATAAAGAACCGAAATACACGAGGAGTAGTGTCCCTTGGGCAGTGGTTGTGGCAGGAAAAAACTCGCTGATCGTATGTTGAAGCTGTCCGGAAGTTTTTTCTGACCCCATCCCGCCATGCAGGATATGATAAGGAAGATGGTAAGCAGGAGCTCCGTCTTCTTTGGAATATGCAGGTTTCTCACCAGAGTTAATTTTAGTGACTGGAAAAGTTCAATATTCAGCACCGGAAACCGCGCAGTTTTCATATCAAAGACTCTTATTATACTGGAAGCGCGGCAGAAGGTCTTACCCTAAGGTAGATTAACTTTACTTAAACAACCGGAGTCCTGTTCATTTAACAGATAAACGTAAACGGAGATGGCAAAGCTATTTCAAGCCACGGTAAGAACCGGAATACTGGCCGATTTTAAACCCTGGAACAGCTGGTCGACGAGTTTTTTGTCGAGCAATAGGCGGCTTACAAATTCTTTGGAAACCCAACTTTTGTGATGAGCCGTTTCCTTAAGCGTTTTCAGCAGGGCTGAGGCTTCCGTTTTGCGACCCATCCGGCTGAGAATGGAAACCCTCAGCAAAATATTAAGGCCAAGATCCGGAATTCCTGTTTTTTCAGCGCTTTGATATGCCAGCTCAAATTCCTGATGAATGAAGTGGTGAAGGCTTATGAAGAGATTGAAAATCGAAGGATAAGATTTATTTCGTTCAATGGACCGGTTGATCAGAAATATGCCCCGCTCTGTTTCACCTGCCGCAAACATCAGGCATCCAATGACACCGGTCATACCGGCCGCATTCGGGCTCAATGCCAAAGCACGTTCCAGTGATTCACAGGCAGCTTTTTTCCTGTCAAATAAAAGGTGAGCCAGCCCGAGGGTAATATGTGCCTGCTGGCTTAATGGATTGAGGTTTAACGCCATGTGCGCGTACCGAAGGCCCTGTACCATCGGATTCTCTTTCGTGTCGTGGCTAAACAGAAAAGCCAACAGGGAAAGTTCGCCAAGGAGGGCCCAGGCAAGGTCACTGGAAGGGTCCTGCTGGACTGCCTGCTCCATCGAATAAAATACTTTTTTAAATGTCGACTCCTGAAAGTTATTGTAGAACTCGTGGTAAAATGAAATCGGCGTTGAGCAGGGTTTACCCTTCCGGTTCCTGGTCATCCCGCGTGCCATTTGTTGTGCGATGATCCCGTTGAAATCAGCAAGATTTCCAATTACCAGCGGAATGATATTGTCTGCAATGTCAAACAAATTGGAAGCGCTGTAATTCCTATGGTACAATTCACTCCAAACCTGTGTTCCCGAATGTGTATCTGTCAGCTGAACGGAGACCCGCATTTTTCGGGATTCAAACTGAACATTTCCGCTGACCAGGTATTGTGCCCCATAATGAATTGCAATCTCACTGATATCCCTGTTTTTCTCCGTCGACTGCTGTGTGGCATAGTAAGAGACTACGGAAAAATCAGCAAATCTTCCGAATTCTGCCGCCAGTTGCTGTCCGAGGCAATCAACGAAAGACAACCTGGCGATATCGGTCTCCAGCGTTTTAAAGGGCATCACGACCAGGGTAACCGTATCATTCAATGAAAGACTGGAAGGAACCGGCAATATAATTTCCTTTCTTTCCTCGCCTTTGATAAGCGTCGTGAACAGTGGAACATAACTTCCTTTGGGAACAGAAATCTCAATTTCATCCCGGGAACCCTGTTCCTTATAATAGTAATTGAGCGCCCGGCGGAGTCTACCCGCATGTATGCGGACGATGGCATCCTGTTGCGGCCTGAAACTCGCCGGCTTGTTAAGTACATTCACGGCGATGGTATATTCCTTAATGGTGTTCGATCTCCCTGCCAGCGTTTCCTGGACGATATAAGTCAGAAAACGCCTGAGAATTTCTGAGACTGAAAATGCGGGACAAAGAAAGATTTTTTGAAGTTGTTCCTGAACAAATTCTCCCGAAAAAAGATCGCCTGCCCTTTCTGATGCTTTAGTACCCATCCCAGATGTTTTACCGTTAAATGCCCGGATCGCATGACAATTGGATTCACAATAGAGTACCTTCAGTAAGCACGGGACGGATAGCGAACGATAAAATTACTGATATCGTTTCTAAAAGCAAAGAAGAATGATCATTTGTTTTTACACCTAATGTTATGAGCTCGCTTCTCACGGAACTTGGCCTGGTAAAAAACAGGTTTCCTACTCATCAGGCCGCCATCGATGTACTATACAAAAAGGATTCCGATTTTAAGTCTCTCTGCGCAGACCTGTTTCTTTGTACAAAAATGATTCATGATTTCGAGAGCGAAATAGCTGAAAAACAGCATGCACTGCAAGAATACCGGGAAATTATTCTCGACCTCGAAAAAGAACTTTCCATGGTCATCGAATCTTCGGAGATTCAAAAGTAATGGCTCTTCCCACCAGTATTTATGATTGAATCAAGGTAAAAAAAATCCACCAATACATATAAGCCAAGTACAATTGTACTATAACGCCACGGTGTTTATCATTCATCTTACGGCCATATATACAGGATAATCTGCCGGATCCTGTCCATTGAAATCGCGAATTACTTGGAGAAATTCCACCGATTAACTGATCTTTTTCAATTACTGATTCCTGATGTAAGATCCCGGAGGCTGATCAGTCGGCATAGCACAAAAGCAATCAGTCAAAGCTTTGTTTAAGGCAAACCATAACAATAACATAACCCTCGACGCTGTCAGTGAAACGATATAAGTACCTCACTTATTCAATACTTTTCTAAACTGCGTGTATTGGTGCCTGAGAATCCGTCCTTAATACAGAAGGCTGTTTAGGGTATATAGCACTTCTTGTGGGCATTGTCGTAATACATAAAAGTTTTCTCACCCGGACCGGTGAAGTCCAGCTCGAAGAATCCGCCGGAGTTCCATTCCATCAGCAGATAGTCGATGGCAGGTCTGAGCTGGTGGTTGTAGACTTTGATCTGGTTCTCGCTTATCCTGTTCTCCTTGCTGCCAGCTCCACTGATGATATAACGAACCTTGTCCTTTGTATATATATACTGGAGGGCATGCAGGTGACCGCTGACATAATAAATGCCCGGGTACTTATGAAGGATGGTATCTATCTTACCCGCCATCTCACGGTAAGCCGGAAAATCCATAAATGAAGTCTTGATCCGCCCAAAAAGATAGGGATGACTCAGGTGATTGTTTAAGGGCCCAACAGAATAAACGGGATGATGCGCGGCGACAATCACCTGCTGGTGCTTACGGTAGCCTTCGGCTATGACGCTGTCCAGGCGCTTAAAGAATGGCAATACTTCCTTTGGAAGTTTCTTTTTTTTGTAGCCTGTTTGAATAATACGGTAAGTGTCTATAAATATGATCCGGATCGAATCGTTGTTCAGTTCAACATAATCGGGGCCTGATTCTCCATTCCGGGGGATGAAGGTGTTTTCCGGATTGGCGATGTTTTTGTTGGCGCTCAGATTTTTTTCGATAAAAGACTGTTCCATCGCCAGTTTAGGCTTGCCTTTTTTATAATTCGTTCTGTTCCACCAGTCGTGATTACCAGGCACAAAAAAAACGTGTCCTTTGTAGTTATCCAGGATGACCAGTTGCGATCTTACCTTCTCAATTGTATTCTGGCTGCTGTCAAATCCTTTAAAGCCAACGGCAATGAGACCCCAGATCACATTCCGGTAACTGTTATCGCCCAGAAATAAAACTGCGCTTCTGGGGTTTTCATTCAGTGCCTTTCCCAATGCATTTAATGTTTCTCCGGGCTCGGTCAGGTTCCCTGCATCCCCGACCAGGAATATTTTAAACCCCGGTTGTGCCTTGAGGGGAAGTACAAAAAAGCAGATACAGCCAATGACCAACAGCCAGCCCAGTAACCGTCTTTTCATTCTTATTTTTTTGCAATATGCCATTTTAAATTCAGTGTCTGTTATTGACCGGTTATCACGCAAATGGGGCGTTGACTACCATCTGGACTGTTTTACTGTTAAATACCACTAAATTAGATAAGCCATCTTCATAAAACTAATTTTGGGAGCCTGGTTCGTGCCCGATTCAATTGAGGTTAAGATTCCGGAGCCCGGCTTTCATATCTAATGTAATTCTTCATGGGTAAATTATTATTGTCTGTTTCGGCTCTCCTTTCTGTCTGTTTATGGTCTTGTGGCCCGAATAAGGAATTTTTAATGGAGCGTGAGAAATCAGACAGCCTGAACCGCGTCATCGGGCAAATGACAGCCCAGAACAATCAGCTCAGTAACCAGATCACGCAGCAACAGGCTGCCCTTGCCGGTTCCCAGACGGAAATAGCAAAAATGAAAAGCCAGAATGCTGTAGCCATGCAGGAAGCGTATGACTGCAAAGTGGCTAAAGAGGCCGTTGCCAGAAGGATGGAAGAATTCAACCAGGCACTGGAGGCTAACGGTACTTCCATGAAAGAGATCAGGAAAAAAGCGGAACTGGCACTAGCCCAGTTTGCCGAGGCCGGCGTGGAGGTAACTTATAAGAACGGACTGGTATATATTTCCATGCAGGACGAACTGTTATTCAGTCCGGGCAGCGCAAAACTCGGCGCCAAAGGTCAGGAGGCGCTGGCAGTGGTAGCCCAGGTACTGAATGACAATCCTAACCTGAAAATATATGTTGTGGGACATACAGACTCTGTAAAAGTCACCAAGGGGTTTACCGACAACTGGTCACTAAGTACGGAAAGAGCTAACAGCGTGGTCAGGGTGCTGAGAGATCAATATCAGGTTACGATGGACAGGGTAACTTCGGCCGGCCAGGGCAAGTATGACCCCGTCGCTGATAATTCAACCCCGGAAGGAAGGGCGAAGAACAGGAGAACAGACATTATATTAAACCCGGACCTGTCCCGGTTTTGGGAAATGATAGACAAACAACCTTGAACTGAAAATGACTATCAAACAAATGTGGAACAGCAGATCCTGCACAGCAGTGTTGTCAGGGATGCTTTTATGTTTGTGTTCATCAGTAAAAGCTCAGACACCTGACTCGACCGGCAAATACAAAGTATTCCTCGAGCCCTATATCATGTTCACGAGTATGAGTGGAACTACCGGAATCGGTAACCTGCCTAATACATTTGTCTGTGTACCCGCCAGCAAGGTTTTCGATTATCTTAAGATAGGGGGAATGCTCTATGCAGAAGTACACAATGACCGCCTTGCATATACTTCAGATCTTTTCTATGCCGACCTTTCTCAGGATGCATCCAGTAAAAACGGAATTATCAGCGGTACCGCCAACCTGAAACAGTTTTGGTGGGAGCTCGCAGCCCTTTATCATCTCAATCCATGGCTTGAGGTAGGATTAGGCGCGCGCATAAATACCATAACTTCGGGTGTCAATATCCGGTTTGATTCACCCACGGGCACACAGAACAAAGATGTAAGCAAACCAGTAACCTGGGTAGATCCCATTGTGGTCACCCGGTTAAGGACCTGGTTGCAAAATAAATGGTTGTTGCAACTCAGGGCCGATATAGGCGGATTCGGCATAGGATCCCAGTTTGCCTGGCAGTTGCAGCCTGATATCGCATTCCGGGCTTCCCGGCTTTTACAGCTGGGCATTGGCTACCGCGTTATCTCTAATAATTATAATAAAGGCAGCGGTTCAAACCGTTTCCTTTTTGACATGGAAGAGTACGGACCTCAGATCAGAATAGGATTTAATTTATAACTCGTGTAGAATTCCACCACCGCCTCGTTAACCACCGAACTGCATTGACCAAAAAGAACATCACCAGAATTTCCGGCCCGATATCCAGAATCACGTGTCTGCTTTTCTTTGCGTTCTTTTTTCATGGCTCAAAATTATTGGCTCAGGAAAAACCAACCGCATCTCAGCAGGATTCCATTGATCAAACCAAACAGATCGATATTTTCGATGTGATACGGAAATGGAGAGGAAAACCTTTCAAACCTGTGATCACCATTCCGCAGCCCTATGTTAAGAATATATCGCTTCTTCCCATCGTGGGTTATAGTCCTGCAAATGGTTTTGTCCTGGGAGCGGCTATAAGTTCAACTTCCTACCTCGGAGATCCCAAGAAAACCCGGCTTTCCTCTGCACTCATCAATGCATCTTTCACCACCAAGGCGCAGATCCTTTTGAACCTCCGGTTTGATTTGTTTCTGAAGGAAAATAAATGGTATATGTCGGGAGACAACCGGTTGCTTTTCTTTTCACAGCCAACTTATGGCCTTGGCATATACGGGCTTCAGGGCCAGCCCTACACCTTTAACATCAGTGGGTCCAGTGTTACTAAAATAGTTACGGATCAGCCGATGCGGTTTAACTATATAAGGCTCTACGATAACTTTATGCGGAGGATTAGCGGACAATGGTATGCCGGTATTGGCCCCATGTTCGATATCGATTTCAACATTAAGGACGAATACCTCCAGGACTCCGGGACATCTGCGCACTATCGGTATTCCAGAATATACGGATTTGATACACTTCATTATTCCGCCAACGGATTTGCCTTTTCGCTGATGCAGGATACGAGGGATAACCCCGTAAATGCTTATAAAGGCAGTTACATTTACGTCGCCTACCGCTTCAACGCCGTTGCATTGGGAAGTTCGAAAGCCAGCGACATGTTTTACTATGACCTCCGGAAGTATATTGGCGTGAAGTCTTCCGTACCGAGGGATGTGCTGGCCTTCTGGCTTTGGGGAACTTTTCAGGCCTCAGGAACACTTCCATACCTGACACTTCCTGCTATCACCTGGGATACCTATAACCGCTCTGGCAGGGGATATATCCAGGGTAGATTCCGGGGTACGAATATGATGTATGGCGAAATGGAATATCGTTTTCGTTTAAGCCAAAACGGTTTGTTCGGAGGTGTTGTTTTTCTTAACGGCACTACCGCAAGCAATCCTCTTACCGATCAGAAAGTATTAAACGCCATCGCACCGGGATATGGTTTCGGACTCCGTATAATGATGAATAAAAACGACCGCACCAATATCTGTGTGGATTATGGAATGGGTGATGGATTTGCCGGTATCTATTTCAACATCCGGGAAACCTTCTAATGTAATTCCGACAAGGGGCGTCATCTGGCTATAACAGTCTCTTATTTCAGAAATCATATGTCACTCCCAACTGCCAGTAAAACCGGTTAGGCAGTATTTCCCTGTACGTATAATTCTTTACCGTGTGATCGTTCAGTTCAAGCGTAATTTTGACATCTGCGGGATTAACCGGCAGGGCATAGGTGGGTGTAAAATTCAGACTCCATTTACCCGCCGCCCAATTTACGGGCGCGCTGAACTCATAGTCAAGAATCTGGAATTTTCCTGAATTCAATACTTCACCGGAAATGTTTAGCACCTCAGGTATCGGCGGCTTGCCCGAACGCGGAATACTGAACCGGCGGTTCTTATAATAGGCATTATATGTGTTCTGGGTGGCGGCATTCATGGTGACAGTCGGAGTAAGACTGAGGTTTCCGTTCTTTAAAAAATCAAATTCCTGTTGCAGGGAAGGTGAAATCTGATAGTCAGGCGTAGAAGCAAAAGTCCATGTAAAATCAGCACCTATCGTGATAAAGGGCAACTGGTAGCTGTTGTCTATCTCCAGACTTCCTTTTTGTTCCGCGGTTACACTTCCGCTTTGCTTGTTATATAAAAATCCGCTCAGGGTAACTGTATTGCTGTAGTTTCCGGGGTTAAAACTGTACAGCGCATCAAGGGTATATTCATTCACCTGTGGTGAACGATCATACACATTGTAACTAATGCTCAGGTCAAATTCAAGGCCGCTCTTAAAAATATAACTCACCTGAGGTGTAACCAGGGGTATCACGGAAGAGTCTGCGCGGCCATTGCTGACATCGTTTGACTGATACTGAAGATTTAACTGAAGATGGGAGGGAACCGGAGGAGTGCTGTCTGTATCTGGCGCAGGTGCTTTCTTCAGGGTTTCCGTTCGCAGGATCGAAGTGTCTTTTAAAGTTGACGGCCGGTTTTGAAGCGTTGAACCATTGTCCTGCGCTGACAAAGGCGAAATCCGGAAAGCGAGAAATAGCAACAGGAAGCTAAGATACCGCATCAGAATATTTTATTCGCCCATAAGGCATGCCTCACGGCCGACAGTTGCTTTGGTCTTTTCATCGCATAAAAATAAGATGGATTTGCTGAATTCGTGCGCAGCATGTCGTTCGAAATTCCGTGAAATATGCTTAATTTAACGGGCAGACACATATCTTTTTGAATTGCCTGCTACTTAAAACCCCTGACATGAAATGGTATCTCCCGCTGTGGATCATCATGTTTTGCGCCTGCAGGTCGAAAAATCCGACCTGCCCGATAAAAGTTGACGATGTGATGAAGGGGAAAACATCACACACCATCACTGTTAAAGACACCCGCTCTGTTGTCACTGCGGTATATGATGAAGGCTGGGACAGTCTCAAAGGCGGCGCATATCTTTTTTATCCGGACGGACAACTCAAGTCTTATACTTTCTATCAGTCACGCAAAGCTGTCTACCAGGAAAACTATGATGAGCAAGGAAGACTTACACAAATCAAGGGCAGCCCGATGGTTGACCGCGTGATCAATGAAATCAATACAGACACCGCCTATGTCGAGGTATATTTCTTTAAACTCAGAAAAACATTCAGGCAGCTTCAAATCAAAATCAACCGCCTTCCCGAAACATCCTACGCCCTCAAGGATGATACCCTGTTCGCCAATATGAAAACCGCGACGTTCGGCCTGTCTACCACAGGCCTGTCCAAAATCGATATGTACACGCGCATTCAATGGATCAATGAATGCACGTCAGCTGAAAATATCCTCAGCGACTCCCTGTTTTTGGTTAAAGATCCGGACATCAGACCCGCCCCTTCCCGTTAAACATACTGGTTTTCAATTGGTTTGTCCAGGCACAAGAATTGAATATATGTACCTGAACAAAATAATCTGTTATGAAAACTGTAATCAGACAGCCGTGGATGCGGGCGGCCATCCTTTTATTTGCCGCCATCTTTAGTTTGCAAGTGTCAGTGAAAGCGCAGGAACAGCAGACATCTAATGAAAGTGCTCCGGCTACCAAGTTCGGAATTAAGGGCGGGGTAAATTTTACCAATCTGCATTCGAATGATTTTTCCGACAATCATCTGAAAGCAGGTTTTGTGGGAGGTATTTATTCCAAAATTCCGGTGACACCCGGATTCTCCATCCAGCCTGAAATTCTCTACAGCGTAAAAGGAAACAAGTCAGACTATAACAATTTCCTGCAGGGTAGTGGTCAGTATCGCTTTAACCTGGGATATGTGGAAGTACCGTTGCTTGCAGTGGTCAATCTGGCCAAAAATTTCAGCATACACGCAGGAGGATATGGGGCCTACCTGACGAATGCCCAGACCAAGGACGTAAACAACGACGGAACGATCCACGGAATTACCGACCTGAATGCAAATGATTTTAACCGCTGGGATTTCGGACTGGCTGGTGGTGCAGCATTCGACATTGAAAATTTCACGATTGGTGCACGCTACAATTACGGGCTTACGAAAATTGCCAAATCGGGAAGTTTTTCATCCGATGTGCTGGGAGATGCGAAAAATAACGGGCTTTCGGTTTATATAGGTTTCGGTTTTTGAGCGGGAAGGGCCTCCGGATACGGAGGCCTTTCTTTTTTTACTCCTCCTTTAATTTATTAAAGTTTTCTTCCAGCCTGTCAAGGGATACTGCTGAAGGTGTATTTTGTCCGTTCTGGATATAGATCCGGTACCAGAAACGGACACTGTTGTTTTTTTTGAGTTCTAAATTGAAAGAGGATTTTCCACTCGTGAATATTTTTTCGCCCAGCGGATTTACAGCAAACAGACCATATCCGCGCGCATGCCAGAACGCGGGGTAATTCGGGTTGCCGGAATGGTCGAAGATGGTGATGCTTACCGAATCGCGGCCTATCTTCCCAAATGCCTTACACCAGGCGGCTCTTGTGCTCCAGGCAGAATCACCCCTTTTGCCTTCACTGGTAAGGTAGTCGCCACCGGCGATGCTGTCTTTTTTTACAATTGTCAGATTCCCTTTTTTGTCCCTGAATTGCTGATCAGTCCGTGACGGTATTTGCAATTCATGACTCATCCGTAGGCCCAGCAATCCGTCTTTAGCGTCGTGAAAAACAATATCCGTATCGGCCTTTAATACTGTAATGCGGTCGATCCAGCGGTCATTGCCTGAGCCTGAAAAAATATATTTTGTGTCCTCATACATTAAAACCCCATCCTGTTGATCAGTCCACCGCGCATGATAGCGAATAACACCGGTCTTCCCTCCGCTGCACTGCAGGATACTGTCTGTTCTGATCCACCCATATAAGTGTTTTTTCTCCGGCGGAATGGCGTAGGAATTATTCCAGAAGTCAAGGCCGTTCACATCTTCATAGGTTAACCAGAGGCCTGTATGGTGAGGATGGTCATCGGGTTCCCCCGGCCTTGGCGACAATGGAAATCCTCTTGTCACCGGTTGTCCGGCGCCGTCCATGATGGGAAAAAGAATGGGCTTGGTGAGACTGTCAGGGTAACAAAAAGCCGTGAAGAACTTTTTATCTAAATACACTTCAATTTTCCGGCCTGCTGAAAGACGTTTTACTTCCACTTCATTCTGTGCATACACCGCAAAAGGAAACAGCCATAGCAGGAACAATTTTCGGATCATCGCAGGCATGGGATGTTTTAATATTGAAACACTTTTCCGTCCGCCATTACATTCTGGGTCTTCTCGTCAAATACCACTTTGGCACCCGTATGAGCCGCCGCATTGGTCATGATGGTGGCAATTGAATGGCTGTAGCCTGCCTCCACCGGTGCATTCGGTTGTTTACGGCTCCTTATGCATTCCATCCAGTTCCGGACATGCGCCGAAGTCAGGCTGTCCCCACCGGTATTGGCTGAAGTCACCACCTTTTCTGCCGTGGCCAGGTTCATTTCGGGAAGCAGGTTGGGCTGCATTTGCATGGCTTCGGCAAAACGTTTTGTCAGCCCTCCGTTAGGTGTTACTTTATTGGTGTTCAGGTTCAGCTCACCACCGTTGGAATAGTAGATCTCCATTGGATTTTCGTCACCATTGTCCATGCGTGACTGAAAGCTGACCTGAAATCCTTTAGAAAGATCGTCAGAGGGACCGTAATCGAATACGGCCGCAAGCGTATCCCAGTTTTTTCTGCCGTCCTTCCACATATAGATACCCCCGTTGGCCACCACGGAACGCGGATGGGCGAGTCCGGAAAACCAGTTTACGGTATCGATCTGATGGCTCATCCATTGGCCCGGTATACCGGATGAATATGGCCAGAATAAGCGGAATTCCAAATATTTCCTGGCGTCAAAAGGAATCTGCGGCCTGTTGATAAGATATCTTTTCCAGTCGGTATCCGATTCTTTTAACAGCGGCACCAGTTCGGGCCGGCGCCAGCGGCCTGGCTGATTCACGTTCCAGGTAAGTTCTACCATCACGATATCCCCAAATTTTCCTGAGCGGATGAAATCGTTGGCCGCCTGGTAGTTGATTCCACTCCGGCGTTGCGAGCCCATCTGCACGATCCGGTCAGAGCCTTTGATAATCCGTAGAGCGTCCCGGTTGTCTTCCATCGTTTCGGCAAAAGGTTTCTCTACATAGGCATCACAACCAGCCTGAACGGCCTGGATGGCGTGACGGGCATGCTGGAAATCCGCGGTGCTGATGAATACCGCGTCCACCAGTTTCCTGTCGTACATTTCTTCATTGTTGCGGCACGGAACAACATCATGCTGCATTTTTTCCTTCCACTGTGCCGCGCCTTCATCACGCCTGCGGTTCCAGATATCGGAAACAGCCACGAGGTCAAAATTCAATTCTTTATAGTGATTCATAAAACAGGGCATGTGCGTTGACCGGTGCCTGTCGGAGAATCCGACCACTCCGACCCGTACACGGTCATTTGACCCGATGATCCGGCGATAGCTCGAGGCGGTCCATCCCGCTTTGGTAAGCAGAAGTGCGGATCCCGCAAGTCCTGAATTTTTTAAAAATGCCCGTCTGGAATTTTTCATTGGCTTTTATTTATTTTCGCTGCTAAAGATACTGTTTTGTAAAAAATATGGCTTCAACACCTGAACACCTGATTCCGAGCAGACTGGCTAAAAGAGCACATTACGATAAAGAATCCATTTACTCCATTTTGGATGAAGCGTTATTTTGCACCATAAGTTACGTTTCAGAAGGTAATCCATTTTCCATTCCAACGGCCTTTGTCCGTTATGAAGATAAAATTTACATTCATGGTTCTGTGGGCAGCCATTTCATCCGTGAAATCGAAAAGGGAATTCCGGTATGCATTACCGTTACCCTCATGGATGCCCTGGTAGTAGCCCGCTCTGCTTTTCATCATTCCATCAATTACCGTTCCGTTGTCATCTTTGCAAGGGGCGAAAAAATCGGCGACCTTGAACAAAGGACTGAAGCCTTTCGCTGGCTGACCAACAAAATAGTGCCCGGAAGCTGGGACTATCTGCGTCCCATAAAAGAAACTGAAGTGAAAAAAACGGTAGCTGTGGCTTTTTCACTTGATGAGTCTTCCGCTAAGATTCGTACAGGCATGCCGGTGGATGACGAGGAAGACCTCAGTTTACCCATCTGGTCGGGACTGATTCCGTTAAAAAAAGGATGGGAGACACCTGTTGCAGATCCGCACAGCAGTCAGACAGCCCTGCCGGATCATCTCAAAAAATAATCACACAGGCTTGGTAACAGATTCCAGTAAGCTGCGCAGAAAATGAGCAGATTCATTTTTCCTGGAATTGACCATATCGTAAAGGGTTATCTTGTCCAGCAGCTGATCTACCGTAAATTGAATCATCTGCCAGAGAGAGCGGGCTGAACAATCCACCGAATTGGTGCAAAGTTTCAGGCTGCCTGCATGTTGTCCGCAAAAATCCTTGTCGTATAAAACACCTCCAAGGGCCTTGAGAACATACTTAATTTTAATGTCTTCAGAAGGCCTTGCCAGCACATAGCCTCCTTTATAACCGGGAGTGCTGTTGATGAATCCGGCCATGCGGAGCGTTCTCGTCAGTTTGGCTACGTAATGACTGCTAAGTCCTTCTGCCTTGCTCAATTGAGGAATGCTCATGCCGTCAGCGGTCTCGCAACCGGCAATCCGGATGAGAACACGTAAGCCAAATTCTTCCTGCGCTGTAATTTTCATATGCTAACAGTTATGACAAGACAGATCTTCGGAATTCATTTATAATAGATTTTCCCGGATTACAACCACCCAAGTTCAAGCTGTGCCACCTCCGACATCATGGTTTTATCCCATGGCGGATTCCAGGTAACCGCTACATGCACATCGTTTATACCTTCAATTTCTCTCAGTTTCTGATCCACCTCAACCGGCAGGGTTTGTGCCGCCGGACATCCCGGCGCCGTCAGGGTCATCACAATCTGCACATTGTTGATGGGTAATATATTGATTTCATAAATTAATCCCAGCTCATAGATGCTCACAGGAATCTCCGGATCAAATATGGTCTGCAGTTTTTCAATTACTTTTTCCCTAAGATCATCCATGATTCAATTTTTTTGCGTGACAGGATCTTTGATCTTATATGCCAGCGCATAATTTTTCATCTGTCTGACCATGCTGAGCAGTCCGTTGGACCGGGTTTGTGCCAGGTGTGTCGTCATGCCGATTTCCCGGATAAAATCCAGTCTTGCCTCAATTATTTCGTCGGGTGTCCTGCCCGAAAGTACCCTGATCAGCATGCTGATCAGACCCTTTACGATCATGGCATCGCTTTCCGCTTTATAAAAAATCCTGCCGTCCCTGAATTCTGCAACGAGCCATACTGAGGACTGGCAGCCGCGCACTCTGTTCTCATCCGTTTTGAAAGCAGGATCAAGCGGAGCGAGTTTTTTACCCAGCTCGATGATGTATTCATATTTATCATCCCAGGAATCAAAAAAAGAAAATTCCTCAATGATTTCCTGTTCCGTTTCAGCTATGGATTTCAAGGGCATCATTTTCTCAGAATATTTACCGCCCGCTTTAATCCTGCCGCCAGTTCATCGATCTCTCCCAGGGTGTTATAAACCGCAAAGGAAGCCCTGGCAGTTCCCGGGATACAAAACCTGTCCATCAGTGGTTGTGCACAATGATGTCCGGTTCGTACAGCAATGCCCCGGTTGTCAAGCAGTATGCCGATATCCTGGGGGTGCACATTATCAATGATGAAGGATACCACGCTGACTTTATGTCTTGCCTGTCCGATAATCTTCAGCCCGGAAATTTTTTCCAATTCCTGGTGGGCGTACGACAGTAGTTCTTCTTCGTGTTTCCGGATAGCGTTCTTACCGGTTTTTAAAACAAAATCCAGCGCAGGCCTGAATGCCACTACGCCCGCGATATTGGGAGTTCCCGCTTCAAACTTATAAGGCAATTCGTTAAAACTCGTCTTTTCAAAACTGACTTCCCGGATCATCTCGCCGCCTCCCTGAAAGGGTGGCATGGCTTCCAAAAGCGATTTTTTTCCATAAAGCACTCCCGTACCGGTGGGACCGTAGAGTTTGTGGGCTGAAAAGGCAAAGAAGTCGCAATCCAGGTCCTGTACATCGATGTCAAGATGAACCACGGCCTGTGCGCCGTCAACCATAAAAAGTGAACCGTTGGTATGTGCCATCCGGATCATTTCCTTTACCGGGTTGACAGTTCCCAGGGCGTTGGAGACATGTACGATAGAAACGAGTTTTGTTTTCCTGTTCAACAGCCTTTCGTATTCTTCCATGATCAGCTCTCCCTGGTCATTGACCGGAACCACACGTAGAACGGCCCCTTTCTCTTCGCAGAGCAGCTGCCACGGAACAATATTCGAATGATGTTCCATCGCACTGATGAGGATTTCATCGCCTGCGCGGACATTTTTTCTTCCCCAGGAATAAGCTACCAGATTAATGCCTTCGGTGGTACCACGGGTGAAAATAATTTCTTCACGGGAAGATGCGCCGATAAACGATCTGACTGCATCGCGGGTTTGTTCGAAGGCCGCCGTGGCTTCCTCCGCCAGGGTATGAATTCCCCGGTGAATATTGGCGTTAAAATTATTATAGTAGAATTGCAGGGCATCCAGCACCGCGGCAGGCTTTTGGGTAGTGGCCGCATTGTCGAAATAAACCAGCGGTCTGCCTTTCACTTCCCGGTTTATTATGGGGAATTGCCGCCGGATGGCCTCGACGTCCAGCGTCCTTTCTATGGTTAACGGACTACTCATGATAAATCTTTTTCCAGCCTCCGGCTGATGAGTTTTTCCACGTATGATCGTAAGGATTCCGTTTGAATTTTTTCCAGTATATCGGATGCATAAGCAGACAGGAGCAGGTTTCTCGCGGTTTTTTCCGAGATGCCTCTGGACCGCAGATAGAAAAGCCCTTCTTCATTCAGCTGGCCAACCGTACATCCATGCGTGCACTTCACATCATCTGCAAAAATCTCAAGCTGCGGTTTGGTGTTCACACTGCAGGTATCGGTAAGAAGAATATTCTTATTGGACTGGTAAGCGTTGGTTTTCTGAGCTGGCTGGCGAACGAAAATCTTTCCGTTAAACACCCCCGTCGACTTGTCAGTCAGGATGCCCTTATACAATTCGTTGCTAAGACAGTTCGGTTTGATATTGTCTACAATTGTGTGGTTGTCGATATGACTTGAACCGGATTGCAGGTAAAGACCGTAAAGATGTGCTTCGGAATTTTTAGCGTCCAGGACCACGTTGAGGTTGTTCCTTACAAGGCCGCCATCCAGGGAAATGCTCACGGTATGTGAAAAGCTTTTGCCCGTCTGCCGGATATGGGTTGTACTTACCAGGTTGTTACCGGTGCCATCATTCTGGATTTTATAATATTCAAGGCGTGCATCCTGTTCAACGATAATCTCCAGGACCTGGTTGGTAAAACTTTCGTTTGTACCCAGCGTGCGATAGGTTTCCACCATCCGGATCTCCGAATTTTCCTCCATCACCATGAGACTCCGTGGCTGAGAAAAAATATTGGCTGAGCGGGCATCCGTAATATGATAAACAAGAACCGGCTGTTCCGGTTTCTGCCCTTTTTTGACACGAATAAATACTCCGCCTCTCACAAATGCTGTATTCAGTGCATTAATTCCGTCTTTAAGGTAATGTCCACTGTCTCCCAGCCAACGACTTACCAATTCACTATGTTCATTCTTAGCAGCTTCTTCAAGAGCCACCACCTGAAGTCCGGGGGAGACGATCCTTGAAAGCGAAAAAGAATAAAAGCCATTGACAAAAATCATGACGTTTGCTTCTTCATGGCCGGGAAGCAGGAAATCCGCCAGATCTGATGCCGAAACCGAACCCGTTACCGGGAAAGACGGCATTTGGAAGTCCCGGTTGAACAATCCGGAAATCCTGGTATACTTCCATTCTTCGTGTTTATTGCCCGGAATACCCATTTGTGAAAATGCCTGAAAAGCCTGATCTCTCAACCTGTCCAGCCCCTGCTGATCATCAACCGGCTGGAGCTGTTCAAATCTTTCCTTAAAATATGCGATTGTATTCATGCTGATCAAATGCCTGTAGAGAGCATCTCCACCGTTTTTTCGTTTTTGATAAAATCGTATCCTTTTTCTTCCAGTTCAAAGGCGAGTTCCTTGGTGCCCGATTTGACAATCCTGCCGTTGTAAAGCACATGCACAAAATCAGGAATGATATAATCGAGTAAACGCTGATAGTGCGTAACCACCAGAACGGCGTTGTCTTTATTTCGAAGTTTGTTCACGCCATTTGACACAATACGAATGGCATCTATATCCAAACCGGAATCTGTTTCATCCAGAATCGCCAGTCTGGGTTCAAGCATCGCCATCTGAAAGATTTCGTTTCTTTTCTTCTCCCCACCGGAAAATCCCTCATTCAGTGAGCGGCTCAACAATGTCTGTTCGATATTGACGAGAGCCATTTTCTCTTTCATCTTCTTCAAAAAAGTGACAGAATCCATTGGTGGCTGCCCCCGGTATTTTCTCTGTTCGTTAACAGCGGTTTTAATAAAATTTACGGTGTTCAGTCCCGGAATTTCCACCGGATACTGAAAAGCCAGAAAGAGCCCTTCCGCAGCCCTCTGTTCCGGGGACATGTCAAGAAGATCCTTTCCCAGAAATTCCACGGACCCGTCGAGTACTTCATAGTCGCTTCTTCCCGCCAGAACGGATGCCAGCGTACTTTTTCCCGACCCATTGGGGCCCATGATGGCATGTACTTCACCAGGCCGTATGTCGAGATGTATGCCATTTAATATTTTTTTTCCTTCAATTCCTGCGTGCAAATTCTGAATCTTCAGCATAGTTGTTTTTATTTATCTGGACCTCTTAAGGCCGTTTGCCGGCCGGTTGAATTATTTGAATTAGCCGACACTGCCTTCAAGACTGATGGCAAGAAGTTTTTGTGCTTCCACCGCAAACTCCATAGGTAACTGGTTCATAACTTCCCGGGCAAACCCATTAATGATCAGGGCGACAGCTGTTTCTGTATCAATTCCTCTCTGATTGCAATAAAAGATCTGGTCTTCGCCGATTTTAGAAGTTGTTGCTTCATGTTCCACGACGGCGCTGTTATTTTTTACTTCAATATAAGGGAACGTATGGGCACCACATTTATCTCCCAGCAGGAGGGAATCGCATTGTGAAAAATTTCTGGCTTTTGCGGCATTTTTACCGACATGTACCAGACCGCGGTAGCTGTTGTTGCTGAAACCAGCTGAAATGCCTTTGGATACGATCCGGCTGCGGGTGTTCTTTCCGAGGTGCATCATTTTCGTTCCCGTATCCGCTTGCTGATAGTTGTTTGTAACGGCAACAGAATAGAATTCTCCCGTAGAATAGTCCCCTTTCAGGATCACGCTCGGATATTTCCAGGTGATGGCTGAACCGGTTTCTACCTGGGTCCACGAGATTTTGGAATGATTCCCCTTACATATCCCGCGTTTTGTAACAAAATTATATACGCCCCCGACGCCCTGTTTGTCACCTGGGTACCAGTTCTGCACCGTGGAGTATTTGATCTCCGCATTTTCCATCGCTACCAGTTCAACCACAGCAGCATGGAGCTGGTTTTCATCACGAATCGGAGCGGTACAGCCTTCGAGATAACTTACATAGCTTCCAGCTTCCGCCACAATGAGGGTTCTTTCAAACTGACCGGTATTTTCGGCATTTATCCTGAAATAGGTCGAAAGCTCCATCGGACAGCGGACACCAGCGGGGATATAGCAAAACGATCCATCGCTGAAAACGGCAGCATTTAATGCGGAGAAGTAATTATCGGTAATGGGAACCACGGATCCCAGGTGTTCGCGGATCAGTTCAGGATGCTCCTGAATGGCTTCACTCATGGAACAAAAAATAATCCCCAGTTCAGCCAGCTGTGATTTAAAGGAAGTACCGATGGACACACTGTCAATGACCGCATCCACCGCCACGCCGGTAAGTCTCTTCTGTTCTTCGAGCGAAATTCCCAGTTTTTCAAAAGTCCTGATAAGCTCAGGGTCAACCTCGTCAAGGTTTTTCGGGTTGATTTTCTGTTTCGGGGCTGAATAATAAATGATATCCTGGTAGTTGATCGGAGGAAATTTGATATTGGCCCATTCCGGCGTTTTCATGGTCAGCCAGTGGCGGTAAGCTTTCAGACGCCAGTCCAGCATCCATTGAGGCTCTTTTTTCCGGGCAGAAATAAAATGAATAACATCCTCATTCAAGCCTTTGGGCGCTTCATCAGCTTCTATATCTGTTACAAAACCATATTTATAGTCACTAAATACCGTTCTTTCTATGGTACTCAGCTCATTTTCAGCTTCACGGCCCCCAGGCTGGACAAGTTCTGTTTTCATAAGGGCAAATTTACGAAACCATTTATACTAAAAAGTATAAATAAAGAGATTTCTCTTAAAAGGATCTTCGGTGTTTTGGTCCTGCTGGACATATACAGACGCCCGTAGAATGCTATTTGTCAATGATTTGTAAACGATAGGGGGAAGAAGGCGGCAGACCGGTTCCGGATTACCCGAACCGGAGAAATTTCTTCCGTGGAAAAAGAATATCCTCCGCCGTTTCGTAGCCTTCTTCGGCAACTCGGATACTCATTTTCTTTACTGCTTTTTTTCGTCTGACGATTTGATAAACCAGGATGGCCGTCAGTGTAATTCCGGCTGCGATCAGGATTTTCTTTTTCGTGCTCATGCGTAGAACCGCTAATGGATAAGGTAATTTAAAAAATTACTCTAAGGTAACTAAAAATCATGCCCGATTTTTGCCGGCAGACCCCGCTGGCTGCTTCAGGTTATCATGATTTTCAAAAAACAGCAGGCCATCCGGCCGCCTGACCCGGTTTTAACAGAATCCTGTCCATAACGAAAAGTAAAAACGTCTATGCCGGCGTTTTAAAACCCTAAAACTGTCTGCCGGAAGAATTATATTTGCCACATGGCAGTCTTGAAAAATGTGCAGTTTTCGAAATTGATCAAAGCGGAAGGCCGGTTGAGAGAATTCAATTTCAGAAGGAGTAATGGCCTCGCTGGTCCTGTCTACCATGTAGACGTCAGTGATGACCGGGGCAATCGTTACTATATTCACATGCATCTGGAGAATAATACCTGGACTGTAAGGGAAAAAGATCTTCCCACCTGGATTGAAGGTGCCATCCCTGAATTTCATCCAGCCATCCTGGAACAGGAAGGATAACTAATTTCCGAATAAGTTAAGGATATGAACAAGACCAGGCTGGAAGCATTCAGTGACGGGGTCATAGCGATTATCATTACCATCATGGTGCTTGAGATCAAGACACCTCACAATACGAGCTGGTCTGCCCTGGCAGAACAATTACCTGTCTTCCTCAGCTACGCGATGAGTTTTGTTTTCATAGGTATTTACTGGGGTAATCATCACCACCTGATAAGCGTGCTCAAACGTGTGAATGCCTCCATCATCTGGTCGAACCT